>Ga0315284_10006924_pt1 | contig 16159 bp, 20 predicted proteins | sample YL17G09_16_MG_FD_203696 | JGI IMG/M metagenome (GOLD analysis project Ga0315284, IMG submission 203696) | Sediment microbial communities from Yellowstone Lake, YNP, Wyoming, USA - YL17G09_16 | ecosystem: Environmental > Aquatic > Freshwater > Lake > Sediment | place: USA: Wyoming | collected... | reverse complement strand
TAAAAGTTATACGCACCAATTTTATACAACCGTCTAGGCCAGTATATGAGCACAGAATAATTTTATAAATATGCTTTCGACCTCGTTACCCCTACCTTTGCGCTCTGGATTCTACAGCGTAATTTGGATTTGGCCGATGCTGATTATTCGATATCGGGCAATTGTCGATAAATCATTCCATAGTGTACTGGAATGGGTTGTTTGCCAGAAGCGATTTAGAACCTGTTAAGTGATGGGCCGAAAAGAGGGGGAGGATCTTGCAGGTTACACGCACTTGCCCTCAACTATCTTGATCTCCTCTTCCCCTGAGGTCAAACATGTGCATCTTAAAGTTTATATCTTTTCAACCGCACATTCAGAATGTCGGCTATTGTGAGATTGACACATGGAGTAGCCCTGTTGGCCGGCCAGGGCATAGACTCCATCGGACGTCCCCTCCACAATCCTGATCTCCTCTTCGGTCAGCCCGTAAAGCTCGTAGATCTGGGCGTCTATCTGACGGTCAGTGGCCTCGGGTAGGCGGTCATACCTGCCAGAAACTTGGCCGTTTTTCAGCGATAGCAAATAAGTATAATAGTTAATCTGACATCTACTTGACGAAGATGATCTGAATGGCAAGGTCCATAAAATCAGCTCTTGACCCTCTCGGGCAGTACCAGCATGATAAGCAGCAGAGGCTAAATAACCCTCCTGTTGGACTGGTCACTCCCTCCACCGATATAGACGGTGAATCCAAGACCTACCAGTATGACCCCCATCTCGATCCTCAGCTCATCTGGGCTGGGAAAACTGAGCATACATCCTTTGAGGTTCCTACGGTCTCCCTGCACGTCCATGAGCGCATTGATTCCAAGGCCATCATAAAGGCAGTAAGAAGGAGTGGTGGTCAAATACAGGCATCTCTTTTTGAGCTTCCTGGCGAGAATCCACCAATGAGAACGGCTATCGAGTTCTATAAGCATCCTCACGGCTGGTCAAACCGCCTAATTGCTGGGGATTCTCTCCTGGTCATGAACTCCCTTCTGGAGAAAGAAGGCATGGCAGGACAGGTGCAGATGATCTACATCGATCCGCCCTATGGCGTAAAGTATGCCAGCAACTTCCAGCCCTTCGTGAACAAGAGGGACGTGAAGGACGGCAAGGACGAGGACCTGACCCAGGAGCCAGAAATGATCAAGGCCTTCCGTGATACCTGGGAGCTGGGCATTCACTCTTACCTGGCCTATCTGCGAGATCGGCTGTTGCTGGCCAGGGAGCTGTTAAGCGAGAGCGGAAGCGTGTTCGTGCAGATCAATGACGAGAACATTCACCATGTCAAAGAGATAATGGATGAAGTATTTGGAGCAAACAATTTTTGTTCTCTAATTGCTTTTCAAAAAACAACGGGATCGACTACCAATACTTTGCCTCGGACTTCTGATTATATCTTATTCTATGCCAAAGACATATCCGTTTTGAAGTTCCGAAAGATTTTCGAGCCAACTCTTCCCGGTCAAGAAGGCGCATTAGAATATAAGCGCATTGAACTAACAGATGGAACGATCAAGCCAATTAGTGAATTCGTTCAAGACGGCCAAATCAGATTGCCAAGGGATGCAAAAATTTTAGCAACCGATAGCATTGTTTCGAAAGGCGGCGATGATCCTGACATAGAGTTAGTATGGAATGACAAGAAATTTACGTTATCTTGCAAGCCCAATCGTCATTGGAAACCAGGCGTAGACGGCATTAAACAACTTTGGGAAGCAGATAGACTTTTACACCAAAGCGGATTGAGAATCTATAAGCGCTATTTCAATGATTTTCCTTATCGTGAAATTACGCATGTATGGACCGATACGCGAGGCGAAGACAGACCGGAGTATGTTGTTCAAACTTCAACAAAGGTAATCGAGCGTTGTCTCCTCATGACCACCGACCCTGGCGACTTGGTTCTTGACCCAACCTGCGGCTCAGGCACAACGGCCTATGTGGCCGAGCAATGGGGCCGCCGCTGGATTACCTGCGATACCTCCCGTGTGGCCATCGCTCTCGCCAAGCAGCGGCTCATGACCGCTCTTTTCGACTACTACGAGCTGGCACATCCCGAGGAGGGCGTGGGCAGCGGCTTCCGCTACAAGACCGTCCCTCACATCACTCTCAAATCCATTGCCAATAACCCCGAGATCAAAGAGGGCATGACCAGGAAGGAGATTGATCAGGCCATAGCCAAGTATGCCGATCAGGAGACCCTCTCTGATCAGCCTTTTATCGATAAGTCCAAGGTCCGGGTCACAGGTCCTTTCACTGTCGAGGCCGTCCCATCTCCCGTAGTAAAGCCCCTCGTGGAGGTTGAATCAGATCAGCCTGTTGATGCCACAGTCGCCCGATCAGGTGAAACGTTGAGGCAGAGGGAGTGGCGTGAGGAGCTTTTCAGGACGGGAATAATCACCACCAAGGGCCAGAGAATCAAGTTCTCCCGAGTCGAGCCACTGCCTGGCACCAGATATCTTCATGCCGAGGCCGAGACCGTGGAACACGAACCCCAAAGGGCGGTAATAAGCTTCGGGCCGGAACATGCACCCCTTGAGCAGCGTCAGGTAGCATTGGCCCTGGAAGAAGCAAATCATCTCGTTCCCTCGCCGCAGATACTGATATTCGCCGCCTTCCAGTTCGACCCCGAGGCCTCCAAGGACATAGACGAAACCATCTGGCCGGGCATGACCCTCCTGAAGGCCCAGATGAACGGTGATCTCTTTACAGACGATCTGAAGAAGAAGAGATCCAGCAACGAGAGCTTCTGGCTCATCGGACAGCCTGACGTAAAGCTGGAGAAGATCAAAGAAGGCGATGACAAGGGCAAGTGCCAGGTGAAGATCCTCGGCTTCGACTACTATAATCCCGTAAACGGCGCTGTGGAATCAGGTGGAGCAGATAAAGTTGTGATGTGGATGCTGGATACAGACTATGATGGATGCAGCCTATTCCCCAGGCAGGTCTTCTTCCCCATGGCCAGCTCCAAGGAGGGATGGGCCAAGCTGGCAAAGACCTTGAAGGCCGAGATAGATGAGGACCGCATAGAAGCCTTCCGAGGCACTGTTTCCCTCCCCTTTGAGCTGAAAGGCCGCGTGGCTGTAAAGATCATAGACAACCGAGGCATAGAGAGCCTGAGAATCCTGGACGAGAGATCATGCAGAAGATAGACCACCTTATAATAACCTCTCCTTATGAGGAGCCGAGAAAGCACTGGTGGTACGATGAAGGCAAGAAATCCTTTGATCAGGTCGAAGGCCGCCGGCCTGCCGGCTACATCATAGCCTCCCAGGCCTATGAATCCTCAGACGATCCCGGAATCTTTGTCGAGCTGCCGCTGGTGAACAGGATAAGGCCCCGTGTGAAAGCCTGGCGAGAAGGCAAGAATGAGTCAGGTATCTCCTATGCTGGTACGACCAGCATCACCAAACGTCTCCTGGAGCATTGGCATGATCAGTCGGAGCGAGAAGATTCAAAATTATTCTTCTGCCAGCTCGACGCCATGGAGACCCTGATATGGCTCGCCGAGGCTCCTGCGGCAGATAAGGTTGGCATAGAGGTCCCCTCCGATGGCGGTCCTTTCAGGCGGTACTGCTCCAAGATGGCCACTGGATCGGGCAAGACCATCGTCATGGTTATGCTCATAGCCTGGCAGGTCCTCAACAAGGCCGCTAGCCCCCAAGATGCCAGGTTCTCCAAGAACATCTTCGTGGTAGCCCCAGGGCTCACTGTGAGGGATAGGCTGAAGGTCCTGATACCCTCCGAGCCCGGCAACTACTATGATATGTTCAAGATCGTTCCTCCTGGACTCCAAGACCTCCTCAGGCAGGCCAAGGTAATGGTCAGGAACAGGCACGTACTGAACTGGGAGACTGAGGAGAAGATCGCCAAGAAGAAAGGGGTTGATAAACGGGGTGCCAGGAGCGATCAGGCTTACGTCCGGGATATCCTGAGGGACCTGTCCAACGCCAAGAATATCCTGGTCATAAACGATGAGGCTCACCATGCCTGGAGGATACCTGCAGAGTCCAAAATAAAGGGCCTGAAGAAAGAGGATATCGAGGAGGCCACTAAATGGGTCGGAGGCCTCGATAGAATCCACAGCGTCCGGGGTATCCTGGCCTGCTACGACTTCACAGCCACACCTTTCGCTCCTTCGGGCAAAACTGCCAGCGAGGAGGCTCTCTTTCCCTGGATTGTCAGCGACTTCGGCCTCAGCGATGCCATCGAGTCTGGTTTGGTGAAGACCCCCAGGGTGGTCATAAGGGACGATGGAGTTCCCGATGCCAAGACTTACAAATCAAAGCTCTATCATATCTACAAGTGGGTTAAGGAGGACCTGAACAGGAAGGGCCAGCCCTATGAGACTCTTCCTGATCTGATCATTAACGGTTACTACCTTCTGGGCAAGGACTGGCTGGAGACTGCCCAGCGGTGGGCATCTGAAGATTTTCCCACGCCTCCGGTCATGATAACCGTGGCCAACAGGACCGAGACGGCTGCAAGAATCAAGTACGCCTTCGATCATAAGAGGATAGACATAGAGGAGCTTTGCGATCCAGGCCGAATCATTCACATAGATTCCAAGATCCTGGAAAAGGCTGAGGCCCAGGAGGAGGCCATGCAGTTCAAGGAGGCATCTGAGGGTGAGGATGGCAAAGAACTCTCCAAGAAGGATTCAGCCGAGTACCTGAGGGAGATCGTCAATACCATCGGAGTCGAGAAAAAGCCGGGTGAGGGGGTCCAGAATGTCATTTCGGTGGGCATGCTCACCGAAGGCTGGGATGTAAAGACGGTAACCCATATCATGGGCCTGCGGGCCTTCTCCAGCCAGCTCCTCTGTGAGCAGGTTGTAGGCCGGGGTCTCAGGCGCACCGATTACGACTTGGATGAAAACGGACTCCTGACGCCGGATTATGTCAACATATTCGGCGTGCCTTTCACGTTTATGCCACATGAAACAACCGATGAACGCAAGCCACGGACTCAGGCACCCAAGTACATAATCGAGCCCAAGTCAGAGAAACAGCAGTATGAGCTACAATGGCCGAAGATCGCCCGCATAGAATACGAGATGAAGCCTACACTCAGCCTGGATATGAGAAAGGTCAGGCCGCTGGAACTGATCCTCCGGGATATCATCACCAGGGCGGAGATGGCCAAGATCCTGGGCGGCAACGTCGATACCTCAGACACTACGCCTATCGATCTAACCACTATCGTGGACCAGTTCCGCATGCAGAAGATCATCTTCAACACGGCCATCGAGGTCTTCGACCGGATGAAGCCCAAGTGGCCTGGCAGCAAAGAGCAACTGCTCTCCCAGATAATCGCCATCATCGAGGACTTTCTGGAGTCGGAGAAGATCCACATAATACCCGAGGGGGGCTATGATGATGTGCGGAGGCTCATTACTCTGGTCTTGAACATGAGCAAGATAGTTGAGCACATCTGGAACGCCATTGAGCCAAATAACGCCGAGTCTACCAAGCTGGTCTTTGAGGACGATCACAGGCCCATAGGGTCTACAGGCGATATGATTCCCTGGCATACAGGAAAGCCTCGGGTGGAGGCCAAGAGATGCCATATCAACTTCTGCGTCTGTGACAGCACCTGGGAGTCCTCGGCTGCCTTTGAACTTGACCAAAACCAAAAGGTAGCGGCCTGGGTTAAAAACGATCATCTGGGCTTTGGGATTCATTACATCTTCAAGGGCGAGCGCCGGAGGTATCGGCCTGATTTCATCATCCGTTTGACCAATGGCATCTATCTGGTGCTGGAGATCAAAGGCCAGGATACAGAGCAGGATAGGATCAAGCGCAGCTTCCTGGAGGATTGGGTAAAAGCCGTGAATTATGATGGGCGGTTTGGAAAGTGGACCTGTGATGTGTCCTTCGATCCGGCGGATATACCTGGAGCAATCGGAAAGGCATACAACTATAACGGCTGAATGACCTCTGGAATATCGCGTTGTGCCTGGGAGAGATCTTCCTCGATGGTCAGAGGTACAGGTTCTACCTGCGGAAGCTGGGTTTGTACCTTTGCTTTCTTCCTGTACTCCCTCAGCTCCTTCTTCTGCTCCTCTACAGCCTCTTCATATTCGCACTCTACCCACTCTATAGCATCCTTCTTAGCCAGCTTCTCTGTAAACTGCGCTGTTGACCAATCGGTAGCAGCATCCGGCCTAATTCCTCTGTAAATCTTACCCCTTGATTCTACATATCTATCCCATGCCGCCTCCTCTGGAGTAGTTGGTCCAAAGCTCTGATTCCAATCTCCATAGAGGCCTACAACCTTGAGAATATGGACAGCAGATGTAATTGCTATTTTCTCATCAGAGCTATGGAGGCCATTGCATAAGGTATTGATAGCCTCATGAGCCAGGCCCTTGAGCCTAAGCTTCGCTTCTGTCCATAATGCTTCTCTTTGGGCGTTCAATTCCGCGATAAAAAACGGGTTTTTGTGCCATTTTGTGACTGTCTCGCGCCTAACTCCGACTATTTCCGCCACCTCGCGGTCGGTCTTGCCCAGAATTAGCAGGTCGATAGCATTGAGCTGCTCTGGGGTTAGCTTAGGAGCAGAGGGGCGATCACTCATCCTATTGACCATCTCATTTATCCTATCTGCGTCTTTATCCACTGATTCACCTCTTTTCTCATTTTCTAAAGCATCTCTTAAGCCTATTACTGTCTTTTCAGCCTCTAAACCTATTAAAGGATCTATATTTTTAACGCATTTAACCCATCTATCCAGATCCTTAGCCCATTCCTCCAGATCTTCCAGCATCTCGGGAGTAAATTGAATCATAGCTTGGAATACTTGCGCTCTATCGCTTTCATGCCTTCAGGAGAGAGGAGCCATTTAGCTCTCTTTTCCATATCCGCTAACTCAGTAAATCCAGCCGCCCTAAGCTCATCTTCGAGATTATCCAGGGAGGGGAGAGTAGGCTCTGAGATTTTAGCAGCCTCAAGATCTACCTCCTGAGCCTTCCTCCTGAGCTTTCGACGGTCTAGGCTGGGCATGGCCTAGGCCTCCTGGCGGATAGTCTTTGCCAGCTCTTCCATCTGCATCTCAAAGGTTGGGTCCCATCTGACCGAGGGGTCACAGCCGTTTACGTGCCAACGTACATAGTCGGCGAAGGTTGCAATCACAGGGCCGCGTGATTCCAGCGCCCTCAGCCGATTATCGATCGATTTGAGGCTCATAGTTTGATCTCATCGAGCCAGTGCAATTGAACCCGGATCATGCCCGGCTCCGGCGGCTCTTGGGCGTCGTCATACCAAACAAGTTTGACTTCAGGCGGCTCCTCTTGCTGCTTTTCCAAGTCCTCAAGTCTCTTCACGACGCTGCCTTTCATGCTGGTCTCGCTCCTCAAAAATTTTCTCTAAAGGTTTAATCCGACTGCGGGGAACCCAGCGCTCGATCAATTCACCCGCTGGCCTGCCATCTTCGTGCAGCCACTGGTAAGAAGTCAAGATCAGGTCATCTCGTTCTGAATTGCTTTCCAGGGCAGCGAGTCGCCTCTCAATATTGTTTTTCAAGTTCATCGCCCCATTTCAGCCGGATCACGCCCGGGCCATCTTTGCTCGGGTCTTCATCAGGATCAGCCCACACAAGCTCGTATTCCACAGGTCCGACCCGCTCCCGCTCCAGATCCTTCAGTCTTCTGTCTATGTTATCATTTTTCATATCGCCTTCCTCCAGATATCCTGAAGTCTTGCAATCCTGACATCAAGCTCAGCCTCGCTCATTCCCACGCATTCTCTCTGACGTCTCTGGCAATCGGGGCACGTGGGGCTTGGCTCTGGCAGCTCCGGGGCGTCCTGGCCAGATGCAAGGATCTGAACGCGTGCATCACGCTCTTCTTCGCTCAGGGCCTCCGATGCTCTGCAGTGCGGGCAGAGCTGGCCAAGTGCGGACTCCAGGACATCGAGCCGCCTGCTCAGGCCATCCAGCTTCATGGCCACTCCGGGGCGGCAACACCGGCCTCTAACTGATCGAAATACGCCTTGTAGCGTGCCAGCTTGGCATCTCTACGGGCCTTTTGCTCGGGGGTCCCGGTGCATACCCATGGCCGGCCATCGAAGTAACTGGCATATCTCGCAAGACGCCGGTTCGGATCGCAATCTCGCGGAGGCCATCGATCGCCAAGAGCATCGCTGGGAACGTGCCTGGCCTCCAAGGCAGCAAGTCGCTTACTTAGGCTCTTGGACAGGTCCATATTTGGCCTCCAGTTCAACCAAAAAGGCAGATTCCTCCGGGGTTAGCTCTCCACCGCTCTCCGTCTTTTCTGCGATCGTTTCTAGCTGGTAAAGCTCGTCATCCGTGAGTTTCTCAAGGATCTTTTCCGTATCGCTCTTTACAGGCGGCAGTCTGGCTTCCAAAACATCAATGCGCCGCTCCAATCGATCTAGCTTCATGAGCAAAGCCTCCTGGCAAGGTCAGTTATCAGAATCGAGATTTGCCCCCGTTCAGACCTGTCCGGTGTCCATTTGGCATAATTTCGCAAAAGCTCTTGATCTCCGGGGCTGAAATCGGATATTTCGGCATCCCTTCCCAAATCCCTGCAGAGCCTGGCATGCATGAGCATGAGGTCCAGGCCGCTGCCAGGCTTGAATAGCGTACCATCCGCCAGCTCTGCCAGGCCAAGACCGCTCTCCAGCTCTTCGAGCCTATGGCACAAGGAGTCAAGCCGCGCCATCCACTGCCTCCCGAGACCAGCATACTTCTGCGGATTTCATGAGCAAGAACATAAACGGCTCATCAGGCATCTCTATGGGCAGTTCAACCCCCTCCTCTCTGATCTGGTCATAGAGAAGTTTGGAAAGGCTGCCCTCCACATCCGGCGGCCAGGGCTCGGCGTATTCAGGCTCGGGCTCAAGCCGTTGCAGTCTCCTGAGGTAAGGAGAATATCGGCTCATTCCCTCGCCTTCGCTTTCTCCAGGGCTTCGAGCCGCCGCTCAATGTCAGCCAGCTTATCAAGTTCCCATGCTTTCATCCAGCAACCCATGAGCTGGGATATCCGGCCTGAGTACTGGAGCTCCTCGTCCTGCTGGAAGGCCTTGGAGACTATCCGCTGGCAAACTCTGCGAACGTCTTTTGGCTCACGAAGGGTTACGCCTCGTGTCTGTTTAGGTATATTATTCTCAGACATTTATGAACCTCAGCTTATTGAAATTGATCTTGACCCCCGGCCACCCTCGAAGCAGTCGTAAAAATGCAGGATCATGCCGAAGCCTCCGAAGGCAGATAGACCACAATGCCCGCTGGCGAAGACTCGTCTTTGCGGACCACGGACCGCCATGCATGGCCAGGAGAGGAGCTGCGTTCATGACAGCCTCTCCAGCAAGCTCTTCAACACAAGACGTTCATGGTCTTCTGTCCCGCGAGTAGTTGCCAAAGCCGACAAACTCATCCTGCTCTCGATCTCTACCTTGATCCGATTCCTAAGTACATCGATTGGCAGAGCATCTAGTTCAACAGAAATGTCACCGAACCGCTCGACAAACTTTTTTTGTCTAGTATCAGATTTCTTGGTAACATCTGGTGGCAAGTTGTATTTTCGAACGTCATCAAGGTTCAGCGCACATTTCAGTATTGAAGGGTGGCAGTCAAAGAATCCCAACCTCTCCTTGAGACTGCGCACCATGTCCTCACCTGATGGATCGAAGTCGCCAAAGTAAAGGATGGTGGCATTATTACCTTTACCGTATCTGTTGGCTGCGTTCCTAATGCTGTCCCAGCCGTCATAACCGCGTCCAACGTTCAGCGTCACACCATAGGGAGCCAAGAGGTCCTCAAAGATGCCACTCAAAGCGTCCTTCTCCAGCCAGACCTCTACATATCGAGGTTGTGATGTCCAGACATCACGCCTATAAGCCTGCAAGAGGGTCTTACCAAAGTCCTTAAGGTCCGACCACATAGAGATTTGACGCGGTCTCCTGAGCCGGTCCTCGACCCATTCCCACGGAATTGTGCCGTCCTTACGAGCATCCCTCAAAACGTTACTTACTGCCTGGTATTGGCCCCGGTTGTTTTTTATGACTTGTCTAGAAACTAGCTGATAGTAGACCTGTCGCACTGTCATCGGATGGGTAGCCTCAAGGACATCCCGAGCAGCGTCTATTAGAACCTGGGTTTTTTGGTGGCGGGTCATGCTTCGGCCCTCCCCTCTCCTCGCTTCGGATAGCCACAGCCAACTTTGGCACAATAGACCTTATCGCCCTTCGTGATCTGTCCATGGCCGGTGAGATCTTCCCCACATTTGGCGCATATGAGGGGTGGTAGGGGTGGCGCATCTTTACGGGGATGAGGACCCATACCCGTTTTCCCATCCTTTCCCGGTAATTTCCCGCCTGGGAAAGGTGCTTTTCCCACATCTAGCGCCTCATTCCCTAGACCTCTTTTCCCAGTTTTCCCAAAATCAAACCCACCCAAAGAAAGATTAGATTTTTCTGATTTGCTCTCCTCATCACATAGAGACGATTTATCCCTCCCATTCTCTTTATTGGGATGTTTGGGATAAGGGGTAGGTATAGGTGGGATACTGCTATCATTTACCCCCTTTCCCATCTTGGGAAAACGGCGGGAAAGGTGGGATAAGTCCTCACTGCTAATGTTTTTCGTTCGGGGGTCGTGAACTGTGACCTGCACGCCTAAGGCAAGCTCTCCGAGAATTAAGTACACCTTGTACTTTCCCCCTTCTTTTGTGGGTTCCCATCGCGTTTCTATACCGGGGACTTTATCGGCCAATCCCTTTATCTCACGTTCGGGGCGGCCATCCATAAGCCGCCTAACCTTCTGAGTATTCCACCCGTCATTAGGAAACGTGTCTGCTAAATGGGTGAATATGCCATTGATAGAGCCGCCCTCGTTGCCCTGTGCCTTGATGTATTGGACGGCCTCAAATTCAGCCTTATCAAGCCGGGTCCCTAGATAATCGCCCTGACTGTTGAAGAGTCTTGCCGCTTCCACATAATCGGCGTAGGTCGAGTACAGTATCTTTTCACCGTTCGGCCCGTCTTCAGTGTCGCATTGCTTGTGGTTGATACATGCTAAACCCACTACCATATCCAAGAACAATGACGAGTTGCGCCTATTGCTTACATCTGAAAATTCTATAAGCTGACTTGACGCCGGATGTTTCACCCGATAAGCATGGCTTTTGATGTCACGCCAAAGTGCTCTGCAGATTAGGGTTCGCCGTGTTATAATATCGGTGGTTTGCCCGTCTTCTCCCAACTTTAAGACCAGGTCGCAGACCTCTTTATCTATCTCCTTTGAAGAATCAACTCCAAAGTCCATGGATCGATTCTTAAGCTGCTCATCAGAGTCTGAAGAATCTACATAAGTACGAACCACAAGAAGCCTGGGGGGGAGCTTTGTCTTGATGTATCCGCCCTTTCCATCTAACGTCTCATGCTCTGCGCCTTCTTGGAAAAAGGTCTGGATTCTCTTTAAGGTCTCTTCAAGGCCGGATCCTGCCTCAATGTTCTTGTCATCCAAGTAGAGGACCGATCCTGGTAATATGCCACCGTCCTTTGCCCGGTGGTACAGGCTTTTTGCTGTGACACTTGAAATTATTGTATATTCTTCTGGAAGTTGCCTAACACACGCCTTTGCACCGTCGGATTTACCTTTCCCACTCGGGCCGTCCCATGTTCCGAAAACACCTTTTGTATTATAGGCTGATTGCAAGCCGAAGCCGATAAATTGAGATTCTGCATGCAGTCGGTCGCCCTTGTGGGTCTGGTTGAAGGTATTCAGCATGTACTTCAGGGGCTTGCCATGATCTGCGATACTCGCGGCTATTTTTTGTATGTCCTCGGGGATTTCCTCACCGGTCTGCTCCTCCGTGGTCTGGATTGGCGTAAGCAGATCTAGCAGTATCTTCTTTTGATCCCCGGTAATGCCTGCCTTTTTGAAGAATCCTGCTAATTTGAAAGATGATAATCTGCGCAGGCCCGCCAGTGCGCCGGGTGTCGTTATGCTGTCTGGATCTGCCTTAAACCTGGCCTCGATCTCTTCCAGGGAGAGCTCCGGCTCTGCATCCACGTTCAAGCCCGCAGCCCTGGCGGTCTCCTTGTCGATCAGCCCTTCATTAAATGCATACCTGACAGTATCCCACCAATCTTTCCCATCTGGAGATGACCGGGAATCGTTGCACTTCATGATTCCAGCCCGGATAGCAATCAGCTTGGATACTCCGCCTCCACCGAGTTTTCCATCTTGGCATTCGAAACAGAAGAATTCTCTATCATTCGACTTGATGGTCAGAGCATGATGAGGATCCCCAGGCGTGTTATCATGACCAGGATAAGGGTTTTGGCCCACCATTTGGTCGCTTTCGTAATGCCAGTCCCACCCAGGCCCTAGAACATCGATACAAGTCAGGTCTAGGAAAGGATCAGAATACTTGTTTGGGTTAGCATTTCCATTACCCCGAATCTTATTCTGGTTGAGCTGCTTATTGGTCTTGGTCTCTTGTCCGTCCGTCTTCAGCTTCTCTGAGCCCACAAACTTGGCCTTAACCTTGTCTAAAGCCTCCTGGGAGATCGATGCGACAGGCAGGTCCTTAACAACCATGTAGCGCACATTAAGAGGGTGGAGGCTACCAGGCCCTACAACCATCCCACCATGTCCGCCAGCTTCTCCTGTCCCTCGGATATGACCTATATCCTCGTTCGTCTCAGGATCTTTCAGAGGAGAATCAGCGACTTCAGGCCCTATATAATAGAAATGCTGCCTGTTGGGACTGCTGCTCTGAACTGTGAATGTCTCCGGAAGTAGGTCTAAGACTCCAAGGGCCTGCCAGCGCTCTATATCATCCGATTCAAGCTTGATCAGCCCACCGGATGAGGTGACACCATAATTATTCCCCCTTTTGAGCCAATCTATGAACTCTGGTTCATCATAGGCATAGTTGTTCAGCCTATTCCTGAACACTGGCCGTCTGGGTACATATTTTCCGTTTGCTCTGAGATCTTCATGCCTGCCAGAAGCTTCGTCATCGTCCCATTTAGTTTGACGATCTTTTATACAAGTATCGAGTTCATCAAGATTGAATATATTCCAACCTAGTTCAATAGGGATCTTAAGCCTCTCTCCGGAAGATCCAAGCTTGATATATCGATAGTCTTTAGCTGCTAGTTGGGAAGGCAATTCGATGCTTGCTGTCGCGGTGACGGCCATCTTACCCCACCTCTTGCATCAAAATTATCGATGCGAGGGGGTCACGGATAATCTTACCCGATTTTGTCTGAAAAACCAAGACATTATTACCTTCGACAGCAATTAATCGGGAGACAAATTCTCGATGCTTTTTGTCAACTTTAACAATTTTTCCAATATATGATTTCGCTTCATCGAGTGAAACCTTTAAATCTAGACATGTAGTAACATCATCTTGCATATCAAAATCAACTCAAATGCGGGGCCGGTAGTGCGGCCCGCCGCTTCTTTTCAAACTGATAGCATTAACCTAAAATTCGTCGCGACCAAAGGTAAGGGCAGTAGGTTGTCACGAAAATTGTTCTTATTGGTTCAGCCTTCGGCGTTCTCTCACTATTACTATACGCAAAATCGGGAACGATTGCGGGCGACAGTCTATGCCAATTCCAGGAAACTGTCTGCCGCTATTTTTGTTGAATTACCCAATTCGACCAGGACCTGGGCGGCGGCTGGCTGTTTAACTATCACCGCAGCGATATCCGCGAGATCCATCAGCTTTTTCGATACCTTGAACAGTTCCAGGCTGATATCTTCAGCCCCAACCTCATCCAGAACATGATCCTTTTTCATAGAAATCTCCCATAGTTTGTGACAAATATTTCTCTCTCAGCTTTTTAACCTCCTTTTTACAAGCCTCGTGTCCTTTTTTAATCCTGATCAGGTCGAGTCTGGCTTTTGTTTGGTTGACTTCTCGACGCGACCCTTCGAAAAATGGGATCATGCGGTCTCGATCATAGGTTATTAGCGTACATCGAGGTTTCCTTCTGGTCAAATCTTCGTCCTCATCATCACCAGACTCATCAGGCTCGAAATTGGCACGGTCCGTAGTTGCGGCCTCTTCATCTTCAATCATCTCGGTTTCGCTGAGATCGTCTAGACCACTAAGATCTTCATAATCCACATTGTTGCGTTCTCTATCGGGCACATCAACGTTGCCTCCCTCCCGTCCAGCCAACAGCATATTAGCCGCCTTTTTCAGTTTATGATCCAATTCTGGTGAGATATCACCGTCTTTCGGAATAGATTTTAATAGCGACAAAAAAGTCATACATTCTCCTGGGCGCAAGCCTTCGGCGTTCTCTCACTATTACTATACGCAAAATCGGGAACGATTACAGGCGGCTCGATGAAATACTGATAGATCGTCTTGCCTTTCTCTTTCTTTTCCTTTCTTTTGACTCGGCCTTGGAATACCAGGTCGTTCTCAAGAATATCCAAAATGGTCTCCCACTTTCCGGTGATCTTCTCGCGTATTCGTGGTCTTCTGATTCCCGGTTCGGCTCTAATGAGCTCTTCAATTTTCTTTGCCGTGTGGTCTCGGTTATGTGCTGAATTTCGGTTTGGGTTGGCCCTTGCTGGTAAATACAGTCTCACGGTTGCATCATATTCATGGGATAAATACCGACACCAGTATCTATTTTGCTGATTTCTCTTCGACTCGCAATCGTAAGGATCTTCGTCAGGACAGAACCGACAGATTGCATTTCTCACATAGTTGCTGGTGTTGGTATTCAAACTGATTTTTTCATGAATGTATATCCTGGTGAGTCGTTCCAGCTTTGCTAGTGATAACTTCAATCGCGTGGTGTGGTCGTTCTTTCGCTGAACAGTTCTGCTTCTGCTGCGGCTAGCCGAAAATAAACGATCATAGGCCATCTAGACCTCTGTCTCCCGCTTCGGGTCGGTCCTCTTTCCAGTTCGCACTAATTTGGTCTGTCCTTCATCAACCTTAACCGGAACTTTGCGCAGACATCGCGGGCAGGTAGCATAATATTTCGATTTTCCCTTAAACTGCCATCGATAGCTACAATGCTTACACTTCAGCGTTTTTCCTTCATCCATGCTTAGGTAGTTAGTTAGTCATAGTATATATAATTGTGTGTCTATATTACGTAGAAGATTGCCGCAGCTTATCGATTTTTTATTGTATAAAATTAACTAAATCGTTAAGTGTTGGTTGAATCTTCTACTACAAGAGATTCGCCGAAAAAGAAGAGCCCAAATAGTCCACCCACTCCTCTTTTTCTGCATTTAGTTCTATGTCATTTCTATCAATTCATGTGATAATGTAATAGAACTTTTCGGCAGGAACCGGCATCTGGTGGCTAGTCTTGTGTACACTTTCTTTTGTGGCATACCGGGCGAGAACATAAGATAGAGGAGGATGGGATCTGAATACCTTCGCCCTGCTCAACCCAAGACTTGTTATCCAACACCGTTCAGGATAGATATTATGGACTTCGAGCTTCACACAGCACTATCCCTCAAGCCCAGATCCTTCAACGTCCTAGTGGCACCCCGGCAGACCTTCATAGAGATGCTCAATCGCAACCCAGAACTGCAGAGGTTCAAGATCCTTTACGTATCTGGCAATTTCTCCGGCATCCTGAACCGACTCCACCGCAAGTTTACGGAGCTGGAGGTAAGACGAGGTTTCACAACGTTCCAGATTATGACCATCCTGGAAGAGGCTCACCACTCCCTTATTATCATCGAACATGATCCAATCATCTACGAGGACTCTGTGGAGATGGTGGAGTACGTCTCCAAGGCCATGAGGGAAGCTGCCCAGGAGGCTACAGTGCTGCTCTATTCCCCTGGGCTGGACCCCTTCATTGAGGAGTTGGCCCAAAACAGCGATCACATATTCTACTTCGAGGAAGGGCCACGAGACTCGCCCAGGCTACTGGCCAAATCAAGCCCAAAGATTAAGAACCAGGCCACACTGGAGACGTTCTCCTGATCTGGCCTCGATACGAAGGGTATTTAGTTTAGGTTATTCAATATAAAGATTTTATTATGGATTTAAGGGACTTTATTGAAGAGATTGCTGTTTTCGACGCGCCAGCGCCAGCAACTTTTTCATGGGTCGATAACGATGAGGACTGGCCTTACATGCAAATTCGTATAAGGGGGG
>Ga0315284_10006923_pt1 | contig 16160 bp, 19 predicted proteins | sample YL17G09_16_MG_FD_203696 | JGI IMG/M metagenome (GOLD analysis project Ga0315284, IMG submission 203696) | Sediment microbial communities from Yellowstone Lake, YNP, Wyoming, USA - YL17G09_16 | ecosystem: Environmental > Aquatic > Freshwater > Lake > Sediment | place: USA: Wyoming | collected... | reverse complement strand
CGAAGACCGCAACCAAAGTGATCCACAGCGTGCCCGGACTCAGCACGATCGCGATGCTCATACCCGGCGTTAACATCGCGCTCCCGGCGATTGATGCAGGCTTGGCAGTGTTGAAGGTGGCGCAGGGTGGCAAGTTTGATCTCGGCGCACTCGTTGGCGCGTTGCCGTTCGCAAGCCAGATCCCAGGTGTTGGAGAAGTGATCAACGCAGCGCGCGCCGCAGGCATCGACAAGATCGGCGACGTGATCAGCTACGCGCAAAAGTCTGGACTCGTGCGCGGCGCCGCCGGCCTTGCTTCGCTTGTGTCGAAAGTGTCGAAGCTCACCGGCGCACAACCCGCCGGCGGAAAGCTCGACGCGATCCACAAGCTCGCAGAGGCACACGACACCGCGCACCGCCCGAGCTCGGCCGCAGTCGCGCGCCTACCGCACAAGCTGAACGCGCACCCGGCGCACAGCCCATACGCGCCACGAGACGCAGAGCACGCGCCGGCGACACGCGCCGACGTGGCCGCCGTGCGCCGCATGATCGCGAGCCTTGCGCACGCAGGCAGCAAGCGCCGAGCAGCGGCCGCGCACGCCATCCGAGCCCGAGCTCGTGCGCGCCAGGTCGAAGGCTTGCGCGCAGAGATCGCCACGCTCAAAAAGACGCGCCGCCAGTGGCCGCCCGGATCAACGCAGAAATGGGATCCCGCTGGCAATCGCTGGATCGTCAGCGTGCCGAAACAAACGGTGGCACTCGGCCACCACCGGCCCGAGCGTTACACGCTCGGAACCATGCTCGGCGCCATCCGGCCCACGCTCACCTTTTCGCTTGGCGCCGCCGAGAGCTCGGCGAGCTCGGCGAGCCCGGCGAGCGGACCCGCCGCCGCCGCAGTGGCGGCCGTGGACGCTTTCATTAAGCGCGCAGGCCAACCGCCGCAGATTGCGATCGCGGCCGTGCGCAGCTTTCAGCAGACCGACACGCAGTTAAGCAAAGATGGCCTATGGGGACCGAACGCGCGCCGCGCCGCGTCCTGGTACATGAACCGGCCCGAGCAGACGCTACCGCCGGTAGCGCGCCCGTATCAGCGTTACGCCGTGACGTGGACGCCGCCGGCCGTTGCCCCGGTGGCAGTCGTTGCACAGAAGCCAGCCACGCCGACCAAGCCGGCCGCCGTGGTAGTGGTCGCACAGAAGCCCGCCGCCCAGCCGGCGACCAAGCGCGAGGCGTACAAGCCCGCGCCGACTGACCCGCAGAAGCCGGCCGCGATTGTGGCCGTGCGCAAGGTAACAGCGGCGCCGAGCTCGGCGCCGAGCGCCGGTGGATCGTCAGTGATCGGAATCGCGCAGCGACACACGGCCGATCGCGCCGTGCGTGGCGTCCGAACTTTCATCGAGCGCCACAAGTCACCGCCGCAGATTGCACTACCAGCGATCGCAGACTTTCAGCGCACGTTCCCCGGCCTCGACGTTGACGGACTATGGGGCGCCGACACGCGCAACGCGGCCGCCGTGGCTTTGCGTGTCGCCGTGGCCACGTTGCCCCCCGTCGCAGTGCATCACCGAGCCGTAACGAAACCCGTAACGCCGGCGAAGCCAAAGACGCCCGAGCAAGAGCAGCACGACGCCACGCGCGGCCCGCGCGGCGCCACCGGCCCGCGCGGCGCCACTGGCCCACGAGGACCGATCGGCCCACGAGGACCAGCAGGCAAGAACGCGATCGCGACAAGCAAGATCGATCCAGGCTTGCCGATTGAAGACGGCCCGGCCGCGAACACCGACAAGCCCAAGGACAACACCCTTTTGTGGATCGGCGCCTACTACCTTTGGCAGAAAAGGCGCAGCGCATGAGGATCAAACTTTCACAGCTTGCCGAGCTCGCCGACCGAATGAACGGCGCCAGCGCCGGACTCGGCGACGTGATCGATCTAGTCGAGACGCGGCCCGGCGAGTACGCGCGCCGAGAGCCGGCGGCCGCCGTGCTTGCGCGACTTCGTGCGCGTATCGCAGAAGCCGAAAAGGAGCTCGCCCGATGGCAACGACGTTAGCCGAGCACTTCACCAAGGACGCGGCCGCGTATGAACTTTACGCGCGCAGTGCTTTCAGCCGGATCGGAGCTCGCGCCAATCAATGGATCTCGCTCCAACAGAGCGCCGCACGCTTTGGCGTCAAGCCCGAGCAAGTGCTCGGCGCCGAGCTCGTGCAGCGCCACCGCGCGGCCGATGCACTCGCCGCCAAAGTCGGATCGGCGATCCTCGACCTCGACGCCGGCCGCGCCGAGCTCGTGCCGGTGGCGACCAAAAAAGGGCAAACGCCGTGGCTTGCCGTGCATGAAGTAGGCGGCGAGCTTGGAGTGTGGTTGCTGCTTTTGCGCGTTGTGTACGTTGCGCTCGCCGCACTCGCCGCCGGTGGCGTTTGGAAACTTGGCAACGCATGGCTTGAAACCAAAAAAGCCGACGCCGACGCCGGCCTATTGCGCAGCGACACCGCGCACAAACTCGCCGAGCAGGCTCAGAACGCCAGCGACCCACAGATCAAGGTGGCCCTCGCCCAGGCCGCCGCCGACGCCAACGCGGCCGCAAGCGCCGGTGGCACAACGTGGGTTGATTCACTGCTTAAGGGACTCGGCGCCGTGGCAGGTGTCGCCGGTGGCTTTGGGCTTGGTTGGCTTGCAGTGCTCTACCTAATGAGCCGCAGCAGCGGGAAAGGCGCGCGCCGATGAACCGCGCCACAGCACACGCTACGCGCGCCGCAGCGCCACGCAGCGCCGCAACGGCCGTGCAGGCGCGCCGGATGCGCAGCGGCGACCCGTGGCACACCGTGGAGCTCGTACCGACCTCCCCGAGCGCCGATCGCGAAGTGTGGGCAGGCGAGCTCGCCGCCGCCCTTGCACGAGCTCGCCAAAGGTTCCCGAGCTCGCACTACGAACACCGCACGATCACCAAGAACCCAGATCAGCATCACCACATCCCACCGACCACGGTACGGCTTGGGCAGGTGCTCGACCTCGTGACGCAACTCGGCCCGGTGCGTACTACTTGGGACGTGGAGCTTGCCGGCTGGCACATGCTCGCCGATACCGACGCCATGCAGCGAAGCGCCGGCACCGCGCGCTTGTACCTCGTGCGCGGCGAGCTCATCGAACAAACGGAAGCGCCACCGCCCGAGCACGCCGGCGCAACCTACGAGCAGTGGCACGACAGAGCGCCGCACTTGATCGGCGAGCTCGCCGAGCTCCCCGACTTTATCGGAACGTACTTAGGCCGCGCACTTCGGATCGGATACCGATCGGACAAGTGGCACGAGGAAGGCAAAGGCGAAGACTACGATCACGACTTCACCGAGCGCAGGCACACGCCGCCGGAGGCTTGGAGCGATACCGCCGAGCTCGACAAGGCGCGCGCCATCGTGATCGTTGGCGGCGACATGAGGATCACGCCGGAAGGAATCAACTAGATGGGCGCCCCCGGAGTATTCTTTGACGTTGCACAGCTTGGAATTCTTGCGCCCGGAAACACTCCGACCGCCGCCAGCCCGGCCGTGCTTTATCAAGTCAGTGGAAGCAACAACCCAGGCAGCGTTAACGTGTGGTTTCAGCTTCACAACTCGTTCAATTTCCCGGTGGACGGGACAACGCTCGTTCGATCCTATTGGGTCAAGGTGGAGAGCAATTTTTCTCTTAGCCTAGTTGGCCCGAGCGCCCAACCAGGGAAGGTGTTTAGCGTTGCGCCATGGTGGGTTGTGAGCTTGGCGCCTGATACCTATGTGGTGCCCGGCCCGGCCGGCACAACAAATTTCAACGTGCATTTTCAAGGGCACTTTTTGTGAGTAGCCCCGACGTCAGCGCAGGAGTGCAGATCAGCGAGCCCGGTGGAGGCGCGCCCGGCCCGCCTGGACCACCCGGCCCGCCTGGACCGCCCGGCCCCGCCGGAGCTCCGGCGCAGTCTTGGGTTGACGGACTTGGAATGGAATACGCCGTCTACTTATCCGGCCTCGTAAATGCCGGATCGTGCATGGACTCGACCAACACCACGATCCTGAAATTGCTTTCTTCCACGATCTTTGACTTCAGCTTTGCCGGCCCACAGGGACGCGACCAAGCCGCGCCGTTTGGCGCTGACACATGGGTTGCACTTTACGCGATCAAGGCACCCGGCCCGACCGACACTGTGATCGGATCGTTGTCGTTTGTGGCGCCCACGATCCCGCTTGGCTTCGGCCCCGAGTATCGCCGGATAGGCACCGCGCGCATGGACGCCGGCGCAGTGCTGGCGCGCTTTTCGCAGTACGGCCGCAGCGTTGATAGAAAGTATCTGTTTGCAGAGCAACAGCCGACTTACACAGTCACGATCAGCGTGGCCGGCTTCTACTCGCTTGCGTTTTCGTTCCCGCCGATCCCCGTGACCGCAGGCGCGGCCGTGAACGAACAGATCGGAATTTGGGGTGCTCGTGCGCTTACGTTCGCAGCGGCCGCCGCTGGCACCGTGGTTGAACTCAGCGGCCTACTAAGCCCGACGATAGGATCGCCGATCCAACTTTGGGCAACTTCCGTGATCGGCGATTCCGTCAGCGCACAATTACAAATGACCGCACGCGCAAACCCGCCCTTTTTTCCGGCGCCCCTGTTTGTGAGTCTTCCGGCCGGCGTGGCCCTCACGTTGACCATGAACGGCTGGCAGGAATCGTTGCAGCAATAACACTTCCGCCGCTAGTGGCGGCGAGCGAAAGGACACGAGGACCATGGCAAAAACCGCAGTAGTCAACCCCAGGAAGCGCCGCCGCAGCAGCAAGAAACGGCGCCGCAGTAACCCCGCCAGTGCCAACCCGCGCAAGCGCCGGCACTACGGAGCCAAGCGCCACAGCAACCCGCGCCGCCGCCGCCGGCGCAACCCCGGAACGATCACGAGCTCCTACACGAGCGGAGGCTACCGCCGCACGCCGAACCCGGATCTTTTCGACTTCGAACACATCATGGCCGTGGCGCCCGCCGCCGTTGGCGGCGACTTCGTGGCCCGTTGGGCGATCAAGATCGCCGGCCCGATGGAAAGCGAAACCAAAGGCGGCCCGCCCGTGCCCGGTTTCAAGCACGCGCTTGCCGGCTTGCTCGCCGCGCGCATGGGATCGTCCATGATCGGATCGTTGCTCGGCGACCCGGCGAAGGCTTCGATCGCGGAGATCGGTGCAATCGCGTTCACCGGCTCGCTCTTTGCCCGCAAGCGTTTCCTCAATGACTCGGCTTGGGTTAAGGAAAACCTCTACCTCGACGGCGCCGAGGACGACTACGACAGCGGGATCGACACGATGTACTCGGAAGACCTCCAGGGCTTCGAAACCACGAGCGCACTCGGCCAAACGCTCGTGCAAGACGAGCAGGGCAACATCTACGCACTCGACGGCGCCCCCGACGCCGCAGCGTTGCCGACGAACACACGCGGAGGCTTGGGAACCTTCGAACAAACGAGCGCACTCGGCTACGCCCGCGCGAGCTCGGCGAGCAGCTTCGGCTACTCCTGAACAAGTAACGGCCGACCCCCGACGTCAACGCAGCGGATTTAATTTCACCAACACATCACCACCGAAAGACCTCGACACATGGAACAGCCACAAGACCCCAAAGCCTTTAAAGGCCAGCCCTGGATCCTGTTTGATTCGATCGTCGCGAAAAGCTATTTGCTCGGCGACGGAGTGAACGGCCTTGCCGTTGGCTCGCAGGTGCCGGCGATCAGCCAGAGCGGCGAGATCGTTTTCTTCCAGAGCAGCGGCCGCACGAAAGCCAACATGCCCTGGTACACGAACCTCGACGTGGCCGGCCAGTTGGCCTACGGCTTGGAGGTTTGGCAGATCTACCTTTGCTTTGCCTTCCCGACTCTGCCCCCGCAGAACTACCAAGGCTCGACGGTTGCCGCGTCCGCGAATTCGACGGTGCCCCCCACAACGCGCTTGATGGAAGCGATCCTGAACTTCGGCGTGCTTGAGCTCAATCTCGGCCAGGAAGAACAAACGGTTTGGCCCTGTACGCGCTTCGGCGCCGGTGGCGGCCTCGCCGGTGGCAGCTTCATCAATTCCACCATGCAGAACTCGATCCCGCAGGGTGCCAACGTGATGAAGCTCCCCGAGCCGATTCAGATGGGGCGCACGCAGAACCTCAGTGCAAAGATCCGGCTCGCGCCGGAAGCGTTCGCCATGATCGGCAACCTCGCACTGCCCGGCACAGGCTCGCCGCTCGCGCCCTACCAGGACGTGCTTGTCCAGGGCGACCCCAGCACGATCGCAACGCTGGCAGAGCTCCCCTACAAGCTGGAACTCGGCCTTGTCGGTCGCCGGATCAAGTTCACGCAGTACGGACAAGTCGCCGGCTGAACTCGCGACACGCGCGCACGGTGGCCGAGCTCCCCCCCGAGCTCGGCCGCCGTGCGCTTCTCTTACGAGGCGACACCATGATCGAGACATTCACAGCCCCGCCCGCAATCTTTGGCGCGCCGCAGAACGTGCCCGTGCTCGCCGCGCCGAGCTCGCCGACCGCGCCGAGCTCGCCGACTGCGCCGAGCTCGCCGACTGCGCCGAGCTCGGCGACCACCGCCGGCCCCTATGCTCGTTTCCTCGCGACGTTCACCGCACCAAGAAAGATCACGCCATGAAGATTCAAATTCGTTTGCCCGCAACCGTTGCCAAGATGCTCGCGCCACACATTGAGTGCATGGCGCCGACCACGCCGGAGCAGAACGCGATCGCAGAACGTGCGCGCAAGAAATCCGCCGACGCCGACGCCGGACGCGCCGCCATCGTGGCGAAGCTCGGAAAGTTTGAAGCGCCAACCTCTCCCCGTGCTGGCAACGACGCCAAGCTCGGAAAGCGTTAACCCCAACCGAGACGGAGATCCAACATGCACCAACGACGCCCACCCGTAGGCCGAGCCTACCAAACGATCCACGCACTCGGCGCCGCGCCGACGTTCGCGCCCAACGTGCCGACGAACGAAGCGCCGCACGACCAGGCCGCCTACAACGAAGACGACGATCCGAGCAAGCACACGATCATTCCTGCTTTCTACACCGCTTCGATCATTCTCGGCGGACAGGCAGACGCAAGAAACGGCGGCTCCGTCGCACTCCGGCCCGAGCGTTTCGAGCTCCGGCGCATCACATGGGCGACCACCGGCGACGTTTCGGTATCCTTCCCGCTTTTGCTCGCTTCCATGCAAGGACGTTGCACCGAGGTTTCATGGGGCGACGAATTCGTGAACTTCCTTGGCTCCACGCCGACCTTGATCGCCGGCCTTTTCGGCGACTCGGAAGGCTTCCTTGATCTGCCACGCCCGATCCTCTTCCAGGGACGCCAGACACTTAACGTGCAGTTGCACCGCTTGTTTTGGCCGTTCGATCCAAACGTGGCGCCGCCCATTGATACCCGATTCGACTTCACGTTTCAGGGTGTGGGAATCCTTCCCAAGAATGTTGGGATCAGCGGCTCACTCTGAACGACGCCAACAGCGGCAGCACTTGACGGAGGCTTTGTGAGACGACGACCAGCAGCAAAGAAAATGCCGCGCGGCGCCAAGGCGCTTGATCTCGCACAACCACGTCAAGCGCCGCCGGCCTCGACGCCGCAAAGCCAAGGGGACGCGATCTCGAGTTTTTTGGTACAGGGTGGGCAGCCATTCTTTCGAACCGACTTCAGCACGAGCGATCCGGCCGTGGCCGGAGTGCAGTTGCTCGGCTCGCAGTTTGTGCCGCGAGGTTTCACCGCCTGGATCAAACGCTTGGCGGCCGCGCCATATTGCCCGCCGGCATTGATCGATCCGTGGTCAGGATGGCCGGCGAACTTCGAAGCGTTCGAAGCGTTACCGGCCTTCGGCTTGCCGTTCGCACGCGGCGCCGCTCGTGCCGGACTTTGGAGAACGCCCTTTGGTTGGGAAAGCTACATAGACAGCGGGACGGAGGCGCGCCCCTCGTGGCGGTGGGCTTTGACGCTCATCCCCGGCGACATCGCGGCGCAGCGTGCGCGCTTGCTCGTGCCGCCGTTCGATCCGACCGTGCCGGCCTCGTGGTATCTCGTGCCCGATATTGCCGTCCCGGCCTCGACGTACCCGCAAGGACTGCCCGGCCGCGCCGTGCCCGGCTACGTCGCTTCACAGCGTGCGCAGGTGCTACCTGATGACGGCTTCGTAACGCACATTCAGATCCCCGAGAACAACACGGTTTGTCTTTGGGCTTACTGGACACAGAGCAGCCTTGCGTTGCGAGACTACGCGCCGACAGGGATCCAATTGCCGTGGCCCGGCCTTGAAGTGCGGCCGTTGCTCGCGAGCTTCGGCATGTTGCATGGATACATGCAGGCAACCGATCGCGTGAGCGCACAGCAGAACGCCGCCTTTGGTTGGGGCGGTTAAACGGTGCCCACGATCCCGATCGATCCGTCGCTCGCTCGGCCGAGCTCGCCCTACGGCCCGCGCGGCGCCGAGATGCACGCAGGGATCGATCTCGCGGCGCCCGAGGGAACGCCCGTCTATGCGTGGCAGAGCGGACCCGTGCGGCTTGTGTCGCTCCCCGGCGAGATGGATCGCTATGGACTGGCGATCGTGCTCGGCCCGCACCCGGACGGCCGCTTCAGTTTGTACGCGCACTTAAGCGCGTGCTTCGTGCGCGCCGGCGAGCTCGTGCAAGAGGGACAAGAGATCGGCGCCGTAGGTCGCACCGCCGGCACACGCGCCGAGCCCGGCCGAGTGTTCACGAGCTCCGGCGCCCATCTACACTTTGAGATCCTTCGGAAGTGGCCGCCGAGCGCCCGCAAAGAGGATCGGGAAGATCCGTCCGAAATTCTCGCCCTATGGCCGAACGCCGCGCTTTTTCGGGCGCCGAGCGCCAAAGCCACCGCCGCCGGTGGCGGCTTTCTGCTATTGGCCGCGATCTACTGGTACACAAAGACGAAACGCGACAGAGGGCACCTCTATCGCGTTTCTTGACCTTCCCCGACGTCAACGGAGGCAGTCAGTGCAGAGCATACCGAACCCAGCCAAGCGCCGCCAGCTACCACCGCAGGCCCTCGCTTTTCTCGCACGCTACGAAGCCAAGACCGGCCGCCGCTTTGCCCACTTGGACGAGGACAGCCCCGAACTAACGGCCGCCGCAGACCAAGAGCCCAAGTGGACGCGCCCCGAGCCCGAGCCACCGCCGGCGCCCCGAGCTCGCCCAGGACGCCAGCGCAAACGCAGCCCAGACAGCCGCCGAGCTCGTGCTGAACGTGTAGACAAAGCCCGAGCCCGAGCTCGGCGCAAAGACTCGGCCCTACTCGCGAAGCTAGAACGCGAGATCCGCGCCCGAGGCGGGCACGCCGTAGGCTTGCGCGTAGTGCGCTCGCACGTTTGGTCTATGTGTTCGCACATTCTGGCCGACCGCAGCGGCCGCGCCGGCCGGCTGTACTTGCGCAGATGCCCGAACAAGCCCTTTGTGGGCGCAGTCATGCGCGCCGCTTTCGGCGAGCTCGACACCGCCGGCCGGCCGCGCGGCCGCTTTGCATGGTGCGACATGCGAGCCCGCCGGATCGTGGCCGTTGGCTTGGCGATGCTCGCGATCTCCAAACGCTCGCACCGCGCCGGACAGTGGAACGCTTGCGTGCTTGGGATCCCGCGCGGCGCCTTTTGCGCGTTGCTCGCCGATCCCTACGAGACACGAGCAGGCAAAGGCACGCCGGCGACCACGACCCTTTACGGAACGCACAAGCCCGACGCCACCGCCGAGACTGGCCAGGTGGGCTACATCGTGGCACTGAGGGAAGCCGGCGCCCTGTACCGTCAGCAGCTACCCAAAGGCCAAGGGCTTTTGTGTGAAACAGGCTATCCGAGCGGATACCCGCCCAACCGATATTGGTTGCTCACGCCCGAGCCCGAGAAGGTTCACGACGACGCCGACCGCTACAGGCTTGCCATGCTCGCCGCCGGAGTCTTTGAGCGCCCCGAGCTCGCGCCGGAGCTCGACAAGCCCCCCCGAGTAACGGCGACACCGCCCCCGACTTAGGGCGCGCCGGTGGAAGACTGTACGCGGCAATTGCCTGAAAATTGGGCAACGCGCCGCTCCGTCCCTAGCATGGTGCGACAGTGTGCGCGCCTAGACGGCCGCGCAGTAGTTCCGAGCTCCCCGGCCCGCTTGGAAAGCATGGAAGCGCGGCCGCGCTTGTCGCCGAGCTCGGCCTACTCGCCGGCGAGCTCGGCCGAGTGCCGAAAGAGGCTCCGAGGGACCGAGCCGCAACAGTTTAGGCGTACAGTCGATGCGCGCTCACCTCTCCCCTAAAGGGTAGAGGAATTACCTCGGAGACGCTTTCGGCACTCGGCCGAGCTCGCCGGCGAGTAGGCCGAGCTCGGCGACAAGTGCGGCCGCGCCCGTAGGGCGCCAATTGAGAGTCACAGCGGCGCCTGTGCGGCGCCGCAGAGGCTTACGAGGGAGGGAGAGCACGCACCGTGCCGGCCGTGGTAGCGTGGCCCTGTGAGGCTTTCAGATTACCGAGACGTAGGCAGGCAGGGCGAACCCTACCCGCCGTGGGTCCGCGCCTTGCGCGGCGCCAGTGGCGTTTACGTTCTGCGGGAAGGCCAGACGATCCGCTACATCGGCGAGAGCCACACCGGCCGGCTTTACGAGACAATGACCCGGCACTTTCAGCATTGGGATCTCCCGAGCTCGTGCTCGTACAACCGCGACAAGATGAACGCGGCCGTGCTGGTACTCACCCGCGCCGACGAAGCGCCGGCCGTGCAGGCGTATTACATCGTGGATCTGGCCCCGACGGACAACACCTATGAGCAGGGCGAACCGCTCCCCTTTTGAGCGCCGGCGACCCGTGCCACACTTGGCGCCATGCCCGACCCGACCGACCCGATCACCGAGGTTTTAGGCGCCGAGCTCGGCGAGCTCGGCGAGCAGGAAGACGACGACCAGGGCGAAGACCCAGAGAACGTAGCCACGCCGCTCGGCGCCCCGTTCGCCATCGCGCACGACGCCGATCTACTTGACCGCGACGACGCGCAAGGAGTGCCCGGTTGCTACGCATCGATCCAGTGTTCGTGCGGCGAGCTCTTCCGAGCCAACTTGCTCGACGGCCGGATCAAACGGTGCCCCGCGTGCAAGAGCGCATACACGCACGTCCTGCTTTGGGCGAAGTGCGACGACACCGAGATCGCCGACGCTTTTCTTGATTGCGTGCTCGGCGACGAAGACGATCGCAACGGCGCCGAGCTCGACGAACACGAGCCCGAGCAGCCACACCGCACGATCCGATCAGCAGAATGATCCCGCCGCCGGCGGCCGCGCGCTTGCGCGTAATGCTTGCAACACCTCGACGCGGCCGAGCTCTAGCAGACTTGCGCACGGCCGCGATCGCTTCGCTGTGTTGGGAAGCCGCATTGAAACCGAGCGAAGCAACCGCGCTCGACGTGGCCGACCTCGTGACGCTCGTGCAGTCGCCGGCCGTGTGGACCGTGCGCGCCTGGACAACGATCGCAGGCATTGAAACCGTGATCCCCTACCGCACGCGCCGAGCAGTCGCCGCGTATCTCGACCGCGCCTTAACGTCCCGCTGGATCCGCGAGCTCGCCGGCCCGCTCTTTCGCAGCCGACCAAACAAACGGATCACCGTGCGCGCCGCGCAAATTTCATGGCACGCCATGCAGGCACGAGCAGACGCCGATCGGCTGTACTCGTTCGCCGAGCTCAGAGCCGACAGATTGAAGCGAGCTCGGCGCCAGGGTGGCGCGCCGGCCGTGGCCTACGTTGGCAGGATCGCGACCTCGACGGCAGCGCGCATAGTCGCCGAGCTCGACTATGAAGACCCGCGCCGGTAGCGACTTTGCCGGCACCGGCTAGAGCACGTTTCAGCGTCACGCCGCAGACCGGCTAGAGCTCGGCCGCACACCACGCACGGCCGCGCGCCGGTTACGGCTTGCGTTACAGATGGCGCCACGATGCGGCCGACAGCAGAGAACACCGCCGAGAACCGCGCCGGGTTGTCGCCGAGGTAGAAGAACACTTGATCAAGCATCCCATTCCCGCCCGACGTGCCCGGACCATAGAACCGGATCCGCTTGCGCGCTTCGCAGCGCCACGCAACGCCGGCGAGCTCGTGAAACCACCGCGAGCCCGTGCGCGAGTTAAACAACGCCACAGCGGCCGATACCGCGCCGCTCTGATAGTGCGCGAGCAGCGCGCCGACCCAAGGCGCCGGCGCCGAGTACGGACAGTTAAGCCAGACTCGGCCGCGCCACTTGCGCTTGAGCCCGTTTCGTTCCTTGTCGAAGTAACGGCCGGCCCTCACCACCGCTTGAGCTTGCGCCGAGCTCGCCGGATCCAGATCGATCACGCCGAGCACATCACGAGCCAGCCGCACGAACTCGGCCGGCGTATAACACTCGTCCGAGCTCTTACCGATTACTCTTCCGGCATCGGTACCGTGGGATCGTACCAAGGGAACCCGGCTTGAAGCGCCGGCGCCGGCGCCGGCGGCCGCCGAGCTCGTGCGCCGCGCGCCCTTGGCAGTACCCACCGCCCGAGCTCGCCCACGCGCAGCGCGCCGCACCGACGACACCACCGCAGCGCGCCCACTTTTTTTAACCGCTCGTGCGCGCACTTCATGCCTCACCGATCGAGACGCGCGCACATGGCGGCCGGCCGTGCGCCGGAACTTCGCCGCGCGCAACCAGAGGACACGCAGCGCCGACCACGGCCGCGCAGAACAGACACTCCGTCAAAACCTCGTTGATGCGCCAGCCCTCCGGCGCAAAGTACAGACGCACGCAGCACGCCGAGCACTGGACCTCGACGCCCGGAAAACTCTCCGCGCGCACGAGCTCGCCGCAGTGAGGACAGATCACAGCGGCCCCGCAGTGCGGCGACAAATCGCGCACGCATGGCCGCACGTTTTGAGCTCGTGCCGCGCACGCTCCCGAGCTCGCACTCGTGCGCGCAGATCACGCAGCGCGCGCAAGTGCTTTTTGTACGCAGCCATCACCACCGATCCCGACGCCAGAAACCCGCAGTGCTCGCACGACAAGCAGCCCACCGGATGCCAGCACGCTTGATGGACCGGCGCCGGCGCCACGCCCTTAAAGTCACGACCGAACCCGGACGCCATGAGCTCAGGCCAGCTACGCGGTATCACAGCGTCACCCGACCAATGCAGACCGAGCACAACGGCGCCACGGCCGGCGAGTCTTTACCGCAAGAGATGCAATCCCCAACGGACTTGACGCGCACCGGCCCGAGCTCGGCCTCGTGCGCAACGCTCGGCGAGCTCGCCACAGCAACCGCGAGCCGATCGATCATTGCGCGCAGTGCAGTTTCTCGCGCCGGCGCTTTCCAGGTGCCGACGCGGCCGTAGAAATCGACGCGCGCAAACGAACCGCACGACCGACACCACAGCAGAGAGAGATCCGGCCCGATCGTTTCTGAAAACTCGAAACACGAACAACCAACCAACTTGGGATCAAGGTTCGACATGGTGCCCTCGCGACTCTTACCGGATCAGCAGCAGCCAACACAGCAGAGCCGACACGAACAGCAACGCAGAGAGCACAACGCCCGACGCGCCGACGTTCACAAGCACCAAGGCGCAGCCACTAACGGCCGACGTAAACGCCAAAGGTGCCCCATGCGCTCTAGTGTGCCACGGCCGCCAGATCGCGAAAAGTCCCGCCGAAAACCCGAGCACTTGCCTACCATTAGGCCGAAATTTGGGGTGTGTTGTAGACTATGCGGCATGGCGGGGAAACCAAAGCAGCGGCTTGCGCGACTTCAGCAGCAATTGCGCGCGCAGGGAATCGACCCGGCGACGTTGCCAGACCCGAGCCCGAGCCCGAGCCCGAGCTCGGCGAGCTCGCACGGTGGCGACGGTGGCGACGTGGAGAGTCTAGGCCACGCAAGCAACCCAACGCGCGCACGCACGCGCACGCGCACGCGCGAGGTAGCACCACCACCACCGCGCGCCATGCCGATCGGCCCGGCGACACGCAACACGATCGACACGCAGACCGCCGACGACTTAGACAGACTCGCCGCGCAGTTGCGGCCGCACCTCACCGCAAGGATCGAGCGACTGCGCCCAACGTGGGCCAGTGGTTGGGTTGAAGATTACCCGCTCGACAGTGACGGACTCGGCGAGCTCTTAGCCTACGTGCGCGACGAACACGGAGGACAGAACTATAGGATCACCGTGATCGCCGGCGACGGTGGCGCGCTCTACACCTCACGAGTGCCGATCGCAGGGATGCCACGCAAGCACGGCCGCGAAGTGCCGCGCTCTAAATGGGATGGCAGCGAAGACGAAGCGCCGAGCCGATCGATCCGAGACGCAGCGACGGAAACAAGATCTCGAGAATTTGGCGAACGAACAAACGGCGATCTGGCCGAACTCGTGCGCGCACTCGGCGAGACGATGCACGGCAGCGGCAACGGCCGCGATCACGTACTCGACGCCGTGCGCGAGATGACCGACCGCACGAGCAAGCAAACCACCGAACTGATACGCGCCATTGTCGAAACGCGATCAATGGAGCGCCAGAGCTCCGGCCTCGTTGGCCAGTTGCGCGAAGTAGTGCAAGCCACCGAAGCGATCAACGAGATCCGCGAAGCCCTCGCAGTCGAAGACCGGCCGAGCAGAGGCGGCGACGAACACGGAACGCGATCGATCCTCGACACGGCCGCCGCCGAGCTCATACGCGCAGGGATCCAGAACGACGCGAACCGCAGACAACAGCAACCGCCGCAACAACAACAACGGCCGCCACTGCGCCGCGTACAAGTGCAGCGGCCGCCACAGCGACCGCCGCAGCAAGGGAACACGTAGCAGATGGCCAGGGGGGCGACAGTTAGGTACTACGAGATCGAGGGGGGCGGCCTTGCCCACGCTCGCGACACGTTGCGCCGCATGGCCGAGCTCGCCCAGGCCGGCGCCCACTCCTACGAGATCCGCAACCTCGCAACGACGATCACGCGCGCAGTGCCGAGCAAACAGCCGGCCGCCGAGCTCGCCGCTTTGTACCGTTGGGTACGCGATCACATTCGTTACAGGTTCGACCCCGTTGGGATTGAATGGTTGCAGGCGCCCGCGCGCACTATCGAGGAAGGCGCCGGCGATTGCGACGACATCGCAACGCTACTCGGCGCACTTGCGCAGGCACTCGGCCACCGGATCAGGTTCCGCACCGTAGGCCCGACACCGAGAGCACAGAAGCACGTCAGCGTGCAGGCATGGACCGGCCGCCAGTGGCTTGATCTTGATCCAGTGCTTGAGCCGCCGGCGAACAGCACCAACCCGCGCGCCGATCTCGGCGCACTCGGCCGGCGAGCGCCAGGAGCCGATCACTACTACGACGGAAGGACGGGAAACATGCTCAGTGGTTACGATCCACGTATGCGGCCGCTTTGGGCGCCGCTTCAATTCGAACGCACCACCGCAGAGACACCGCGAACCGTGATCGTGTACCGAGCCAAGGGAAGCCCCGGCCCGCGCACGCTCGCGCGCATCGAGCAGCAGCCGATCCGAGACTGGCCGAACGCTTACGATCCATCGGATCTCGGCCGCACGTTTTCCGCCGGCGAGCTCAGGCCCGCACAGCGTAAGCTGATACTCGGCTTGCGCACGCCCGAGCTCGCACGCGCCGCCGCCGCCGCCGTGCGTGCAGTGAGCAGCGCGATCAAAAGAAACGGCGGCCGACCAGTCAAGACGAAGATCGCCGCCGTGGAAGCGTTCCAGCGTGTAGTGGTTGCAGCCGCCCCGAAGGCTTTTGCAGCCGCCGGCCTCGACGCTCGCACCGTGCAGCGACTACTACCCATGATCGGCGCCCGCTACGTTGACGGACTTTGGGGCGGCCGCACGCGCAACGATGCCGCGGTAGCGTTGAAGGCGAACGCGGCCGCGTTGCCGGCCGTGGGATGGCCAAGCGCCGTTGACTTTGACGCAAGCACGCTCGGCGGAATCTTTGACGACATAGCGCACGCAGTAACCAGCGTTGCGAAAGTCGTTGCAGCACCGATCACCGCGCCCGTGTCCGCCGTGCTGAACATCGGAGGCAAGATCGTTCACGGAAAAAAGATCAGCGTGATGGACGTCGCCGGCGCAGTTGTCCCCGGTGGCAAGACTTCGATCGATCTCGCGAAGTCCGCAACCAAAGTGATCCACAGCGTGCCCGGACTCAGC
>Ga0315284_10006920_pt1 | contig 16167 bp, 12 predicted proteins | sample YL17G09_16_MG_FD_203696 | JGI IMG/M metagenome (GOLD analysis project Ga0315284, IMG submission 203696) | Sediment microbial communities from Yellowstone Lake, YNP, Wyoming, USA - YL17G09_16 | ecosystem: Environmental > Aquatic > Freshwater > Lake > Sediment | place: USA: Wyoming | collected... | reverse complement strand
CATACCTCCTCGGGTGTGCTCTAAACCGCTGTACGCGCTTGACCATTATACTGCAGACCGCTTGCCCGATCAAGGGAAAAGTGAACCGGGCCGGCAAGATGCCGGCGCTACAACTCCCGCACATCCCTGTCGGCGGCTTCCAGGAGATCTTTGGCTTCCTCAGCGGCGGTCATAGAGGAATCTCCCTTCCCGCAGGGCTCGGCCTATCACGTGGTTCCGCGAATCGCGCCAGCGCTCCACTTCATCGCGGCTGTAAAGGAGGATGTCAACCGGCATCCGAAGCCGTGCCGCGAGGTCCCAGAGCTTCGACAACTCGCGCCACCTGCTGTGATCCGGGCCGAACGCCCGGCTGTCCACGACAAGCAGATCAATGTCCGATTCCGGACCGGCTTCGTCGCGCGCACGCGAGCCGAAGAGTATGATACGCTCCGGCGCCACCTCGCGCACTATCGCGTCCACCATCTCGGAGAGTCTGTCGGCGGTGACTGGCTTCATGTTTGCATCTCAGGTCATTGTTTACCCGAACCGGTGCGAAAATCCTCTTGGCGGTTGAAACCGCAGCAACGAAAACGCAAAGTCCGCCTGCGCGGACTCTTTTCTCAACTAAGGGGTTTTCGATGCTTCTCGCAGACGATCCGCAACGGAGGCGTCCACCGTCACGGAGCCGATGACGACGGTCTTGACGTTGTTCGGGCCGTGGGAGTCGGAGCCGCCCGTCGGAATGAGATCGTATCTCTGGGCGATCTCCAGATACCGCCGCACGTGGTACGATGAGTGATCCGTGTGATAGACCTCGATCCCCTGGAGGCCGGCCTCCACGAGCTTCGGGATCAGCTCATCATTGCGGTGAGTCCCCGGATGCGCGAGAACGGTCACGCCGCCGGATTCGCGTATCATCTCCACCGCCTGGAACGGGGTCAGTTTGTGCCGGGGGACGTAGGACGGCTTCCCGCGAATGAGGTACCTGCCGAACGCGCCCTCCATCGTTCGCGCGCCGCCGACTTCGATGATCGCCCGCGCGATGTGCGGCCTCCCGATGGCCCCACCGCCCGCGATCTCCACGACTCGGTCCATGCTCACATTCACGCCGACCTGATTCAGTTTTTCGACGATCTTCCGCGCCCGATCGAGGCGCTCGGTCCGAAGCTTCTCCAGATGCGCGTTCAGGATCCCGGACTCGTAGTCCACGTAGTACCCGAGGATGTGCGCCTCATCCTTGCCGAAATCCGTGTTGATCTCCACCGCGGGCACGACGATGATTCCGACGCGAGCGCCCTCCGCGATCCCCGGCGCGAGTCCCGCGATGGTATCATGGTCCGCGATGCCGACCGCACCCAAGCCGACGCGCTTCGCCTCGCGAACGACTTCCTCCGGCGTGAGAGTGCCGTCCGACGCGGTCGTGTGGACGTGAAGATCGGCTTTCGGAGAGTCGGCCATTTCGCGAGTCCTCGGTGTGTCAGCAGTTTATCATGCGCATATCCCGCAGTCAAACGCGGGAGGATTTCCCGCGGGCGGGCTCGTATACAATACCCCGACATGGAAATGCGCGATTGCACGATCGAGGTCGGGGACGGGCTGATTCGGGACTGGTTCTCGAAGCTGGCGAACAAGCGGGGCGAAGTTGTGATGGTTATCCTTCGACCGGGAGGGAAGGTCCTCCTCAACACGAAGGATTTCTACCCGCCGGGCGTCTATCGGCTCCCGAGCGGCGGGATGCATCCCGGCGAGACTCCCGAGGAAACGCTCATCCGCGAGGCCCAGGAGGAAACCGGGTTCCGGGTCACCATCGAGCGCAAGCTGGCGGAGGTTCACTGGACATTCAAGATCGCCGACCGCGTCGTGGAGTTTCGCTCGCACGTGTTCCTGATCTCGGAGACGACCGCCGAACCCGCCGTCGAGGATCCGAACGAGCGGATCACCGGCTTCGCGGAGGTCGAGATATGCGAGCTGCAGGACGTCGCCCGGCGGCTGAGGGACCTCACCGGCGAATGGCGCGATTGGGGCGTGTTCCGCGCGATTCCGCACGAGATCGCGTATCGGGTGTTGACAACCGTCTGTTAGCATGTTATCCTGATTTATGGATGAAACCGGTTTCCGAGCGGGCAGAGGCCCGATCCGCATTTCCTCCCGACGTTATTCCGTGAAAGGAGCATTCAGCGTTGGCTGATGGGTCGCTAGGTAGTTTCGCATTCGTATTGCACTCGCACATCCCCTATGTGCTGTCGCATGGGAGGTGGCCACACGGCAGCGACTGGCTCCTCGAGGTCACTGCGGAGACGTATGTTCCCCTGCTGAACATGCTCTACGACCTCGTCGAGGAGGGCCGCTCGCCGAAGATCACCATCGGCCTCACGCCGGTCTTGGTCGAGCAGCTCGCGGACGAGTCGTTCAAGCTCGAGTTCGCCGCGTATGCTCGTCTTCACGCCAAGATGGCGACCGACGACAAGAAGCACTTCTCCAAGCTGAACGACAGCCAACTCGCCGGTCTCGCCGACTTCTGGAATGACTACTACTGGGGAATCATCAACAGCTTCAAGAAGCGCTTCCACCGGAATCTACCGAAGGCGTTCAAGGAGCTTCAGGACGCGGGGCACATAGAGATCATCACCAGCTCGGCCACGCACGGGTATTCTCCCCTGCTCTCTCAGGACGTGAGCATTCAGGCGCAGGTGAAGCAGGGCGTCCAGACGTACCGCCGGCATTTCAAGCGCGATCCGCTCGGCTACTGGCTCCCGGAATGCGCGTATCGTCCAGGGTATCGGTGGTCGCCGCCGCTTCAACCGAAGGAACACGTCATCGAGCCCTACTGCCGCAAGGGAGTGGAGGAGTTCCTGCGCGAGAATGGGATCAAGTACTTCTTCGCGGAGTCGCATCTCCTCCACGGCGGCGAGACCAGGGGCGTCTACATTGACCGGTTCGGCGCGCTCCAGAGCCTGTGGAAGCAGTTCGTCGAGGAGCGTCCCGATCTCCCGGCGGCGAAGACGGTCTATCAGCCCTACGTGGTCACTTCCGGCGGGAAGAACGAGGAACCCGTATCGGTCTTCTTCCGCGATCACATCACGGGGTCGCAGGTTTGGAGCCGCTCGCAGGGGTATCCCGGCGACGAATGGTATCTCGAGTTTCACAAGAAGCACTCGCTCGGCGGGCTTCGGTATTGGCGGGTCACCGGCCCGGACGCGGATCTCGGCGACAAGCTGGTTTATGAGCCGGGCCGTGCCGAGGACGCAACCGGCGACCACACCGCGCATTTTGTGAACATCGCGAAGGACGTCCTCCGCCTCTACCGCGATCGGTCGGGGCAGTCGGGAGTCATCTGCGCGCCCTATGATACCGAGCTTTACGGGCACTGGTGGTTCGAGGGGATCGGGTGGCTTCACAAGGTCCTGAGGGCGATGAACGACGATCCCGAGATCGAGCTTGTGACCTGCTCCGAATATCTGGAGAAGCACCCGCCGACCGCCTCGATCGCGCTTCCGGAAGGCTCGTGGGGCGAGGGTGGCTTCCACTACATGTGGCTGAACGAGAGCACGGAGTGGACCTGGAACTACGTCTACGACACGGAGCTGGAGATGCGGGAGCTGGTTCGGGATTACGGCAAGGACAAGGAGCTTCTGCCGATCTTGAAGCAGGCCGCACGGGAATTGCTCCTCCTCCAGTCATCCGACTGGCAGTTCAGCATCAGCACGGGATCCTCCAAAGAATACGGCGAGCAGCGGCTCACCGACCACTACAAGATGTTCCACCGCCTCGCGCAGATGATCCGCAGGAAGGCGTCCGGCCAGGAGATCGAGGAGGCGGACTGGAATGCGTACAAGATGTGCGAGGAGCGCGACTCCATCTTCCCGGACATTGACCCGAATTGGTGGGCGGACCTCGAGCACCCGCCCGCGTCGGGCGAAAACGGCTGATGTGGAGTGCGTGCGATTCATCGCCGCTGTTCCGGATCCCTTCGTGACGCAGTGGCAATTCATTGCCAGGGACTTCGCATCACCTACCCAGACACCGGCGATGAATCGCCGGGTGCGCATTCGATCATTCGAGTTCAAGACACAGCGGTGTTGAAACCCCGCACTCCACGCTGGTCACGGCGTGAACGGAGTGGGCAACATGCCGAAGAAAAGTCGATTCTACCACATTGCCGCCGGGGCAGTGCTCGCCTGTGCGCTTGCCTACCTAGCCTGGCTGGCGGCAACAAGCAAGCTGGGACCGGATTCCTTGGTCTACCTGGGCGTGGTGTTGTTTGCGCCGATCATGCCGCTGTATCTCATTCTCACCTCCATCGGGGTTCACGCGGAAAGCAACTTGGCGGGATTGCTGGGCATGCTCCTGGTTTGGGGCGTCATCGGCGGACTTGTCGGGCTGCTTCGGTATGAGCGCAATATCTACCGTGCTTCCGCACAAGGCGGTGACGAATCCGCGTCCGTGGGCCTCAGGCGGTATAGGCGGGTCTGGTGGATCATCGGCATCTGCGGCTTCGTCTACATGGGCGTCGGTGAGGCCATCGTGTTCCATCAGGCTGCGCAAGCCTACACGGGCAAGACCAGCCCGATCACGATCTCCGAACTGTCGGGCGAGACTCATCTCAAGTTCCCGCCCGGGACGCTGCTGGTCGCGTCCGAGATGCAGAAGGATTGGCGAGCTACTGTCATCAGGGCGAAGATCGAGATGCCCCGGTTAGCGCTTGATGAGTTCGCAAGGGCGAACGCCTTCTCCCGTCAAACTTCACTCCGCGCGTCTCCGCGCGGCCTCGAGCGTGATCCTCGTCTGCCCTGGTGGGATCCCCTTTCCGACGAGAAGAATCGCACCTTTGAGAACCAGTACTCTAGTCTAGGTCCCACAATCATCGTGCTCGCTCATCTGGACAAGTCCCAGAGGTGCGTGGTGTACATATACTATTTCCAGGACTGACGGGGGTCTCGGGATGCACAGTAGAGCGAAGAAGCGGTACATTCTCATCGGCGCGGTGCTGGGGCTGGACAGTGGTGCTGAGCTGGAAGCGAAGGCGAGTCGCGCAAGGCTCTGCCATAGGAGGTCGAAATGAACCGAGTTCTCATGCTTTTCGCGCTGATTGCGCCCGTGCCGTCGTGCGCCAACGGAGGCCCGGTGCGCTACGCCGGTGGCACTGTGAAGCTGATGGATCACCATCGGTCTATCAGGATGGTTTCGGAACACGTATACATCCGGCCCATGGAGTACAAGGTCAAGGTCTCTTGCACCTTTGTCTTCCAGAACACCGGCAGGGCTACCAACGTCAAGATGGGCTTCCCGATGTACGAGGGCCAGAAGTACCTTCGCACTCTCCGCGCTTGGGTTGACGGCAGGCCCGCGAGGGTGAGATATGCGAATGGGGCAATGGACCAGGCATCGGGCGTGATCTACAACTGGTGGGTGACCACGATTCATTTCAAAGCCGGCCAGACGCGGGTCGTCCGCAACTACTACGAGAGTGAAGCGGAGGCCGACCCGTATCTCGAGCGGCACACACAATACATCTTGACCACGGGACGCCCGTGGCGCGGGACCATCGGGCGAGCGACCATCTCATTGGACACGTCTGCCATACGCGACTACCAGACGATGTGGTTCACGCCATTGGGATATCGTCGCCACCGCCACATGGTCACATGGATACTGCGCGACTTCGAGCCGCGACAGAACATCGAGATCAACTACGGATGGGGTTACGCGCCGGACCTAGTCGTAGACGGCCAACGAATCGGGGGAGGCGGCCTGTTCGACGAGCGCGTCTTTGGGCTTCGAGACATCTCATATTACGACCAGATGGAGACCATGCCGCGGATCACAAACGGCATCCTGATGGTACCCGCCCAGGGGATGAGGAACACCCTGCCGGTTCACTTCTCCGAGTCACGGTCCGGGCGTCATCGAGTTTTCACGATGTCGCACGACAGAGCATCTCTGCGGATGGTTCCGGGAGCGAGAACGGCGCATGTCGGTCGCAAGCGAGTACGTCTGCAGACAGCGCCGAGGTTTCGGCACGGAGTACTGATGGTTCCGTTCAGGTCAACCATCGAGGCTCTGGGTTTCAAGATGACGCACAACCCGAGGAATGATACGCTCTACATCAACTCGCCGGGGCCCCCACGTGGAAGCGGCCCTAGTCGTCGGGACGGAGCGACCGCTGTAAGGGAGAGGTGATACGGGCGATGTCACGTAGAATCGCGTCCGCGGCATACGTTGTCGCTGTCGTTATCGTGGTGTTCAGCGTATTAGTATTGTCCGTCCCTGCCCTGACGGGATACAGACACCCCCCGGAGATGTGGTTCGGCCCGTTCGACGTGACCCAGACAGGAGGCATGGCCTTCGTCGCATATGCCGTCGAGTTCGCGGTGATGTGCGTGTTCGCGAGGCGGCGCATAGGGAACAGGTACGTGAATGTGGCGTTGGCGGCGGTGTTGGGCACGTTGATCGTCGGTCTACTCGTGTGGTTCCGAATCTCGCAGGTTCTGGCTCGGGCTGCACATTAGCTGAAGGTGGGTCGCTGATGAGACCGGCATGGCAGTACATCGGACTTGGCGCATTGGCGGGACTGGCTTTCGCCGGCGTCGTGCTCGCGCTTCCGTCAGAGGGACTGTGGCCACTGCTGCTGGCCCAGTTGATCGTGCTCGTGCCTGCACTGCCGATATTGCTGCCCGCCGGGGTATTCCTCTTCAATAGCGTTTTGGCTGGCGCCAACTCAGGCGTGTGGCCAGCGATGTACGGAGCAGGGCTCTTCGCATGGGCCGTGATCGGCGGGCTTGTGGGCCTGCGTCGCTACAACGCGCGGTGCGGCGTTATTGGCTGCAGACCGGTGAACGGGAACAGGGCGGCGATCGTGGTTCTCGTGCTCTGCGTGCTCGCGGCGGCCGCGGAATGCGCGTACATGGCTCATCGCGCAGCGCGTGTGACGTACTCCAAGGTGACGCTGAAAGAGTTGACCGAGCTTACGACTGTCACGTTCCCGGCAGGATCCGTGCTAACCCGTTCGGAACTGCGGCGCGATTGCGACGGCAGAGGGTTGTGGGCGAGGGTCACGTTCCCCGCATCCCAAGCGAAGGCGTTCGTGAAGTCCAACGAGCCAATGCAGGTGACCTCCTGCGAAGGACTTCTCGACTTTCCTACCGACTTCAGCCGCACCCATTGTCCTACCTGGTACAAGCCGCCGTTGAGTGGCAAGGTCAAGTGCTATGCCAAATGCCCGATATACGTCGAGGACACCAGTTTCATATCCGTGGCGCGGGACAGCGCCGGAAGCGCAGAGGTATACCTCCACTGGTTCCGTAGTTCGATGTGACGACCGAGATGACGAGGACCGGCGCGAACGGAGCGGGTATGAACAGCGTATGGGACTGTGAGGACCGGGGGCAAGGTTGACGGGACGGGAGGAGCTTCGTGATGCACCGACCACTGTGGAGTGCCGGCGATTCATCGCCGCTGTTCCGGATCACTTGGTGACGCAGTGGCAATTCATTGCCGGGGACTTCGCATCACCTGCCCAGACACCGGCGATGAATCGCCGGGTGCGCATTCGATCATTCGAGTTCAAGACACAGCGGTGTTGAAACCCCGCACTCCACATCCGTCACGCACCCAGCCGCTGTGGAGACCGGCGATGAATCGCCGGGTGCACATTCGATCATTCGAGTTCAAAACACAGCGGTGTTGAAACCCCGCACTCCACATCCGGGGGAAGTAGGCAGGAGATTCCAGGCGCTGGGGCGAAGTGGAAGGCAATGAAGTTTCTCGCGGTTATCCTGCTTCTTGCGATCTCGATGTGCGCCTCCGCGGATGTGTACACCATCAAGCCCGGCATCTCCGACAAGGAACTCTCCGACCTCTACGTCGAGATGCTCGCGCAGTTCAGCCGCCATGCCGAAACTCTCTGGCACGAGACGCAGTCCGAGCCGAAGATCGGCTACTGGGGCAATGGCGTCAGCGGCGGGAACGAGGGCATACGGGCGGTCGGGAACACCGCGCTCGTCCAGGCGATCCTCCTGAAGAAGACCGATGCACTGGATGCCTCCACTCGCCGACTCTACCTCGACCACGCCATCGCCGGGATCAGATACGCCGCCGAAACGCACATCACCGGCGCGCGGAAATGCATTGACGGGAAGCAGTGGGGCAACTCCTGGCAGTCGGCGATGTGGGCCGCGAACATGGGATTCGCCGCGTGGATTCTGTGGGACGACCTGGACGCGGGCCTACGAAAATCGGTCGAGCAGGCCGTAGTGCATGAGGCGAACCGATTCCTGAAGGGCAAGCCGCCGGGAAATCGCTGGGGCGACACGAAGGCCGAGGAGAACGGCTGGGACCAGATATGCATCTCGCTCGCCGCGAACATGTTCCGCGAGCATCCGAATGCCGCGCGCTGGGAGCAGAAGTCAATCGAGTACATGATGAACACCGTCTCCGTGCCCCAGGACGCGAAGGACGAGACGATCGTGGACGGCCGCCCGGTGAAGGATTGGGTGTGCACGGCGAACTACCATCCCGATTTCACGCTGGAGAACCACGGATTCTTCCACCCGTCGTATGCGATGGTCAGCCCGGCGGAGGTCGGTCAGGGCGCGATTCTCTATGCATTCGCGGGTCGTCCGATCCCCCAGGCGGCGGGTCACAATCTGAAGCAGAATTGGATGCTTCTTCAGAATATCATGCTCCCGTCCGGATATTGGGCGTTCACGCAGGGGATGGACTGGGCGCTCAACAGCGACGGGCATATCCACTATCTCGCGTGGCTGGCGGCGTATTCGAAGGATCCGCTTGCCGCCGGGATGGAGAAGATCGTCGCGCAGTACCTTCGCGGGCACCTGCGCGTTCACCGAGATGTGACCTTCGCGGGGCCGGCGTCCAGGCTCGGATTCGCGCGTGAGGGGATCACGGGGGAGCGGATCGCATACGCTCTCCTCATCCACAAGCTGCTGGGATCCGCCCCGTCCGAGCGCACTATCCGCGAGGCGACGGAGCTGAACGGCGTGCGCAGGTACAGCCTCGTTGATGTGATCACACACCGCACCGGGAGCAAGTTCGCGTCGTTCTCCTGGAAGAACAAGATCATGGGCCTGGTGATGCCGATCGGGCCCGGACACCAGGGCGATCCATACTTCGCGACTCCATGCACAAACTCGCTCGTCGGGAGCTTCGCGCTCGCGGGGAACGCCTCGCAGGGAGTGAAGGTCGTCCGGCGATCATGGCGCAAGACCGAGAACGGATTCGAGACCGAGGGCACGCTGCTTCTGAACGGCGGTCTCCTGGAGCAGAAGCTGAGGTTCAGCTCCATCGGCGAGAAGACGGTCGTCTATGAGGACGTGGTCACTGCCCGCGGGGATGTGAGCGTCGCCCGGGAGTTGGGCATTCCGGTCGGGATCGAGAACGATGAGTTCACCGGCGACCGGCGCACGCTCTATCACCGGGACGGCTCTCACATCGTCATCGGCCCGGAGACCGACGCGCTGATCCGCATCCCGGGCAAATGGGCGAATGTTGACGGGCGGCTCGGCGTAGTGAGCGTCCTGGGGTCGGAGCTCGCATACCGTGACGTTCCGAAGTACAATCGGGACGGCGCGCGCGAGGATTTCCTGTACGGCTCTTACTCGGAGAAGCAGCGGGAGTTCAAGGCCGGGGATGAAGTCGCGCGGAGAGTGGTGGTGTTCTTCGTCGAGACCTCGCCCGCGGAGACGGCGCGTTTGGCCGAAGCCGCCCGCGTCGAGAAAACGCCCTCGGGGAGCGTGCTCCATCTCGCTCTGCCCGAAGGCGGGGAATACCGCGTGTCCCTCTAGGGCGCGGTGCTCTTGGGTCCCATGAGCGCGATGAGGAGGACCAGGATGAGCGCCACCACGAGGCCGATCCAGTAGGAGATGCGCACCCTCCGCTGAGCCTCGTCCTCCGGACGCCGCCTGCTGCTGATCACGTACAGTGCGACGATCAGGACGACCAGGATTCCCAGTTGAATGCTCTGGCTCATCCGGCTTCTCCGACGGATGCACTCATGCGAATCTCGCCCTCACCTTCTTCGCGATCGCGCAGCATCTGCGGGCGAGATCGGAGGTTACGTGCTCCTCCTGGCCGATGAGATAGGTGGTCAGCCGGTCGCCGAGCGGGGCGATCCATTTCCGCGGAAGCCTTTTCGCGCCGATGATCGCGCCCATGATTGATCCAGCCGTAGCGCCGGTGCAGTCGGTATCCACGCCGCCCATGACGGTGAACGCGATCGTCTTCTCGAAATCGCCCTCTCCATAGTGGAGGCCCGCCACCGTCAACGCCGCGTTGTTCAGCGTGTGAGCGCCGCTCATCCCGGCGTACTTCTTCGCGATCCGGTCGTGAGTTGCGCACCAGTCGCCGTCCTTCGCGCACCAGCGAAGCGTCTCCTTCACGGTCTCCGCCAGTCGGCACTTCGCGGGAATCTCGGTCAGCCCGATCTTCAGACACCGGATCGGGTCATCCACGACGAACGCCGCCGCGATCGCCGCCGAGAAGAACATCTCGCCGTATGCGCCGTTCATTACATGGCTCACGCTCGCGTCCCGATACGCGAACTCCGCCGCGATCTCCGGAAGCCCAGGCGCGGCGTATCCCCACGGATCGGATCGAATGTCCGCGCCGATCCACTCCATGTACGGATTGCCCTTCAACGCGGTCTTTGGCGGCTTGACCCCCTTCTTGAGGCTCTCCAAAGCCACGTGCTCGGCGGTGCAGGCCATCGGGAGGTACTTCAGCCACATGCGGCCCACATCCTCGGTCGTGAAGTCCAGCCCCGCTTCCTCCAGAATCAGCAGTCCGAGCACCGTATAGGCCAGGTCGTCGTCGGAGCCGATCCGATCAATCCTGCCCTTCAGGAAGCCCTCGATCGGGTCTCGATAATGCTTCCCCCGACGCGGAACCTCCCTCCAGTACTCCGCGAGCGGATACGGCTGACCGAGTATCTCGGCCCACTCCTTGATCCTCGCGCGAGACCATCCCTCGACCGGTATGCCGAGCGTGCATCCCGCGCCCCTGCCGAGCCACGCGCCGAGCATCTTGTCATAGAGCTGCTGATCGGTCGGGCGATACGGAAGCGATCTCGGGCCTTTGGGACGGGCGCTCCTGATCTCCTTCAGAGAGATCGGCTCGTGATACTTGTCCGTGAACGGCGGCTTCTCGGATTCCAGACCGCGGGAAACCGCGCGGAATATGGACCGCAGATCACGATCGAGCTCCGATACGTCCGCACCCTGCTCCTTCCGCAGATCGAGCCACGCCTTCATGTATGCGAATTCCTGATCCAGCTTCGGAAAGTACGACATGTTCCCCCCGCGCCTAGTATACAGCCACTTTCTTGACGAGGCAAGGCACACGCATGGAGGAATCGCGCGAGGGAGGCGATAACTGTACCTCCTGGAGATATGGCACCCGCATTCTCTCCAATCCTCCAGTCTCTATGCCGGCCGGGAGTATGACGAACAAGCGTCATTCGCCCGGGGCCGGGAGAAAACACGTATGCCGAATGACGATCTGATTCTGGGTATAGATGTCGGCTCCGTGAGCGTAGACCTCGCGGTCCTGAGCCGCTCGCGCGACATCCTGGAAACGGAATACATCCGTCACAAGGGCCGACCGATGCAGGTCGCCGCGGACGCGATTCAGAAGGCCGTCGCCAGATACGGCGATCGTATCTCGCTGCTCGCGGCCACGGGTGACGGCGGACGGCTCGTCGGCGAGGTGCTGAACGGCGTCTTCGTGAACGACGTGATCGCGCAGGCGACGGCAACGGCGCACCTTCATCCCGAGATCCGCACCGTCGTCGAGATCGGCGGCGAGGACTCGAAGCTGATCTTCCTGAAGCCGTCGGATGGCGAGACCGCGCAGATCGCGGACTTCCAGATGAACACGGTGTGCGCCGCCGGCACCGGGTCGTTCCTCGACCAGCAGGCGAGCAGGATGAGCCTGACCATAGAGGAGTTCGGGCAACTCGCGCTGAAGTCCGAGAGCCCTCCCAGAGTCGCCGGGCGATGCAGCGTCTTCGCCAAGAGCGACATGATCCATCTCCAACAGAAAGCGACACCCATGCATGACATCGTCGCCGGGCTCTGCTTCGCCCTCGCCAGAAACTTCAAGAGCACCGTCGGCGCGGCGCGGGAATTCGAGAAGCCGATCGCATTCCAGGGCGGCGTCGCGGCGAATCCCGGCATCGTGAAGGCGATGGAGAGCATCCTCGGCCTGGCGGAGGGCGAGCTAGTCATCCCGAAGGAGTTCGGATGCACCGGCGCGATCGGGGCGGCTCTCGTGGCGATGCGGACCTTTTCCGCGACCAAGCCCGATTTCGGCGCGATCGAGAAGCTCCGAGTCAGCGGCCATGCGGAGAAGGAGAACGCCCGGGAGAGGCCGCTCAAGATCGAGACGTCCAGCCTTCCGAAAGACCAGTCATGCGCGCCCAGACCCGCCGGAAAAGTACCGGCGTATCTTGGCGTTGATGTCGGCTCGATCAGCACGAATGTCGTCGTCATGGACGGGGAGAAGCGCGTCCTCTCCAAGCGATATCTCATGACCGCCGGACGCCCGATCGAGGCCGTCCGCCAGGGACTTCGCGAAGTCGGCGACGAGATTGGCGACCTGGTCGAGATTTGGGGGGCATGCACCACGGGATCGGGTCGGTATCTGATCGCTGATTTCATCGGCGCGGACGTGGTGCGCAACGAGATCACCGCTCAGGCGCGCGCCGCCGCGGAGATTGACCGGGAAGTGGATACGATTTTCGAGATCGGCGGCCAGGATTCGAAGTACATTTCGCTCAAGGACGGCGCGATAGTTGACTTCGAGATGAACAAGGTCTGCGCCGCGGGCACGGGATCGTTCCTCGAAGAGCAGGCCGAGAAGCTCGGCATCAACATCAAGGAGCAGTTCGGCGAACTTGCCCTGTCATCTAAGTCGCCCGTCAACCTCGGCGAGCGATGCACCGTCTTCATGGAGACGGAGCTTGTTCGCAATCAGCAGGCGGGCGCGGCGACCGAGGACCTCGTCGCCGGGCTCAGCTACTCCATCGTGCGAAACTACCTGAACCGCGTCGTCGGGACGAAGCCGGTCGGGAACAGGATCTTCTTCCAGGGCGGCGTCGCGGCGAACAAGGGCGTGATTGCGGCGTTCGAAATTGTGACCGGAAAGCCGATCATCGTCCCCGAACATCACGAGGTCACCGGCGCCATCGGCTGCGCGTGCATCGCCCTGGAAGAAGACAAGGGGCACGGCAGCACGTTCAAGGGATTCGACCTCAGCAATCGCCCGTACGAGATAACCTCGTTCGAGTGCAAGGAATGCTCGAACCGGTGCGAGATAAACCGAGTGGTCGTTCAGGGCGAGAAGCCGCTCTTCTACGGAAGCCGCTGCGAGAAATACGACGTTGACCGCCGCGCGTCCGTCGAGTCCGCGTTTCCCGATCACTACGCAGAGCGCCAGGAGATGCTTCTCGCTCCATACGAGCCGACCGAAGCGATCGCGGAGAACGCGATCCGGATCGGAATCCCGCGCACCCTCCTCTTCTACGAGCTTTATCCGTTCTGGCAGGCGTTCTTCAAGGAGCTCGGCTGCGAGGTTGTGGTCTCCGATCTCACGACGAAGCGCATCATCCACGACGGCGCGGAGAGATCGGTCGCGGAGACCTGCTTCCCGATGAAGGTCGCGCTCGGCCACGTGCTCAATCTGCTTGACAAGGAGATTGACTACATCTTCCTGCCCAGCATCATCAACATGCCGCTTCCCGACACGCGCATGACGGACAGCTTCGTCTGCCCGTATGTCCAGAGCCTGGCCTACACGATCAAGTCCGCCGTGGACTTCAAGGCGCTCGGTGTGAAGACCCTGGAGCCGGTGGTCTACCTGCAGCTCGACCGGAAACATCGGGTCAAGGCGCTCAGCGAAGTCGGGCGAGCTCTCGGCCGCTCGAAGGCGGAGGTCGCGCGGGCGGTCGAGGCCGCCGGATGGAACCTGACGCTTTTCCAGGATAGACTCGCCGACCGGGGACGCGAGGTCCTGGACGCGATCAAGCCCGACGAGCAGGCGATTGTCATCATCGGCCGCGCGTACAATACCTGCGACCCCGGCGCGAACCTCGAGATCCCGAAGAAGCTGAACAAGATGGGAGTCCGCTGCATCCCGATGGACTTCCTCCCGCTCGATTCCGTGCGCCTCCCCGACGACTGGAAGAACATGTACTGGCGATACGGGCAGAAGATACTCTCCGCGTCCGAGATCGTGTTGGAGAATCCCCGGCTCTATCCGGTCTATCTCACGAACTTCGGCTGCGGGCCGGATTCGTTCGTCCACAAGTTCTTCCGCGAGCGTCTCGGCAGCAAGCCGTGCCTCGTGATCGAGGTTGACGAGCACAGCGCGGATGCCGGGATGATTACGCGCTGCGAGGCGTTCATGGACAGCCTCCAGAACGCGAACGGCCGCGCGTTCGGCGGGCGAACCTTCACGCCTCTGGGGATCGAGCCGGGATCGCATCGGACGGTTCTCATTCCGAACATGAGCGCGCACGCATACGCGCTCGCGGCGGCGTTCGAGGCGTGCGGGATGAGCGCCGAGGTGCTCCCCGAACCGGATGAGGAGACCCTGGAATGGGGCCGGCAGTTCACGACCGGGAAGGAGTGCTTCCCCTGCATCGTCACGACCGGCGACATGGTGAAGTTCGCGCGCAGGCCGGATTTCGACCGCGATAAGTACGCGTTCTTCATGGGCGGCTCCGGCGGCCCGTGCAGATTCGGCCAGTACAACGCGCTCCAGCGGATGGTCCTCGATCAGATCGGCTTCCCGGACGTGCCGATCTACGCGCCGAACCAGGCGTCGAGCTTCTACAATGACATCGGCATTGTGGGGCGGAAGCTCCTCGAACAGGGCTGGAAGGGCATCGTCGCGATTGACATGCTGGAGAAATGCGTCCGGGAGACCCGCCCATACGAGGTCGTGAAAGGCTCGGCGGACGAGGCGTTCGACCGGTCGGTCGCGATCATCTACGAAGCGGTCAAGAGCGAGTCAAACATGGTCGAGGCGCTTCGCAGATGTCGGAGGCTCTTCGAGGCGGTCGAGATTGACCGGAGCGTCGAGAAGCCGAAGATCGGCTACGTCGGTGAGTTCTACGTCCGCGCGAACGCATTCAGCAATCAGGATGTGATTCGCAAGATCGAGGATCTCGGCGGCGAAGTCTGGGCCGCGCCGATCCTGGAATGGTTCCTCTATCGAAATGTCCGCCGGGCGATGCGCTCCCGGCTCGTCGGCGACCTCGGCCTCTGGGTGAAGAACCAGCTCAAGGACTACGTGATGAAGAAGGACGAGCGCGATTACGCCCGGGTCTTCCACGGATTCCTCCGAAATCTGCACGAGCCGAGCAGTCATGAGGTTCTGGAGATGGCCGCGCCGTATGTGCATCGCAGCTTCGAGGGCGAGGCGATCATGACGGTCGGGAAGGCGGCGGATTTCGTGCGAAAGGGGCTTGCCGGCGTCGTTGCGGTGATGCCGTTCACCTGCATGCCGGGCACGATCTCGAACGCGCTCCTCAAGCGGATGCGCGAGGAGATGGGCGAGTTCCCGTTCCTCAACATGGTCTACGACGGCGTCGAGCAGTCCACGAGCCAGACCCGCCTCGAGGCGTTCATGCACCAGGCTCGCGAGTATGCGAACCGGCGGGCGATGGCCGAAACCGCGCCCGTGTAGCGCCGGCAGCCTGCCGGCTGTATCCAAACCCTCGCCGGAGTGAGCCAGCCCGCCATAGGCGGGCGGCGCTACGGCCTTCCGGCTCGGACGGAGCCTCGCCCTCCCCGGCCATGCCGCCACTCTCTCAAGGAATTCACCTGGCGCGCGACTAACGATACTCCATGAAACGTTCTCTGCTGATATTGCTTTGCATTCTCGCATCCCCGTGCTTCGCCCAGAATGGCGCGGAGAACCCCGGCCACGCGATTCAGTGGGGGTTTCATGCCGGGGATGTCTCGGGCGCGGAGAAGGTGTCCTTCGACGATTCCGGGTGGGAAACCGTCCCGTTCAAGCACAAGTGGAAGTGCCGGGGATTCGCCTGGCTCCGCGGATGCGTCGTCATCCCCGAGACCCTCGACGGCAAAGCGACCACAAGGCAGCCGGTCGGAATCATGTGGGGCGCGGGCGGCGGAGGCGAGGTCTATGTGAACGGCTCGCTCCAGT
>Ga0315284_10006918_pt1 | contig 16169 bp, 13 predicted proteins | sample YL17G09_16_MG_FD_203696 | JGI IMG/M metagenome (GOLD analysis project Ga0315284, IMG submission 203696) | Sediment microbial communities from Yellowstone Lake, YNP, Wyoming, USA - YL17G09_16 | ecosystem: Environmental > Aquatic > Freshwater > Lake > Sediment | place: USA: Wyoming | collected... | reverse complement strand
AGCGCCGGTGACCAGGACTTTTCGCATTGCCTACGATGAGCGGAGAGAAAGATCATAAAGGCGGTATCTTTTGTAGATCTTGAATCCGAGACCCTCGACGATCCGGTTCATGATGACGTTGTTCTCCAGAATCCAGGACATTTCTCCCCGCCATATCCCTTTTTTCAAAGCCCGCTGATACGTTTCATAGTAGAAGCAGGAGTCTATCCCCCGGTGCCGGAATTTTTTTATCACTCCCATGGTGAGGATGCGAAGTGCGCCGATCTTGCGCTTGTGGTAAAGAATCTTGAGGATTCCGAAGGGGAGCAATCTGCCGTTGAGGCGTGCCAGTACCTGGTTGAAATCCGGCAATGCCAGTGAAAAGCCAACCGCTTCTCCGTCCACCTCGGCAATCAGGCAGAGATCAGGGTCAAGCACCTGCTTCAGGTCTTTTGCGATGTGTTTGAACTCTCGATCCGTCATGGGGACCGCACCCCAGTTGTCTTCCCATGCCGAGTTGTAGACCGCGTGGATCCGCTCCAAATCCGCGGCAAAGTCGTTCATACGCAGCGATCGGATGGTGAATCTGTGCCTGCGCATGGAGATCTCTGCGCCTCTTTTTACTTCCTGCGGGATCCGGCCCTCTTTGAATTCGCCGTAATAGGCATATAGATCCATGGCTTTCTCGAAGCCGTTTTCTTCGATCAGCCGCCGGTAATAGGGCGGGTTGTGCGGCATCATGATCATGGGAGGCGTGTCGAACCCCTCGATCAGAAGGCCGAGGTCGTCGTTTATCGACAAGTTTTCCGGCCCTCGCATGGTCTCCATGCCATCGGATCGCAGAAAAGCGGCGACTGCGTCCAAGAGGGATTTGGCGACGTCAGGATCATCGACGCATTCGAAAAGTCCGAAAAATCCCGTTTTTTCTTTGTGGGTGCGGATGTGATTGTAATTAATGATTCCCGCGATGCGGCCCAGCTCCTGGCCGGCCTCATCATAAGCCATGAAGAGCTTTGCGACGGCATGCTCGAAGAAGGGGTTTTTTTGCGCATTCAGGAAGTCACGGCGTTCGAGGATAAGGGGTGGAACCCAGTTGCGGTCGACCCTGTATATTTTCCAGGGGAAGCGGATGAAACGGTCTCGTTCTTTTGGAGTCAGTACCTCACGAACGTCCATAGCAGCTGATTCCGCAGGGGAGCACTCCTGTCCGTTTCCCGGCCAACTCAAACTTGTCCAGCGCCTGATCGATCTGGTCGAAGGAATGCGTGGCCATAAGGCTGACGCGCAGAAGCGCCTGGCCGACTTCGACGCCGGGATACACGACCGGATTTACAAAGATGCCTTCTTCCTGAAGTGCGAGCGACATCCGGAGGCACTTCAGGTCGTCTCCCACGATCACGGGCAGAATCGGAGTTGTGGTCCTTCCCAAGTCGAATCCCATTCCTTTGAGCCCGGCGGTTAATCGGTGGGTATTTTTCCAGAGTTGCTGGAGCCGCTCAGGCTCGGACTGAATGATGTCGAGCGCCGCCATGACCGCAGCTACATTAGCTGGAGTCGGGCTCGCGCTGAAGATCAGCGATCTGGAGTTATGCTTGAGGTAATGGATCGTGGCGCGGTCGGAAGCGACAAATCCACCCTGTGACGCCAGGGACTTGCTGAAGGTGCCCATGATCAGTTCTACCTTGTCGGTCAGGCCGAAGTGGGAGGCTGTGCCTCTCCCACTTTCCCCGATTACGCCAATGGCGTGGGCGTCATCGATCATGATCATGGCATTGTATTTCTCGGCCAGGTCTACGACCCTGGGCAAGTCGATGATGTCTCCATCCATGCTGAAGACCCCATCCGCCACAATCAGCTTTCCCCTTTCGTGATGGATCGGCTTCAACACATCTTCAAGCCCCTTCATATCGTTGTGCCTGAAACGAAGGGTTTTGCCGAAACTCAGACGCGCGCCATCGACGATGCTGGCGTGGTCCAACTTGTCGAGCACGACAAAATCGTCACGCCCTACCAACGCGGAAATCACGCCTTGGTTAACCTGAAATCCCGTAGAGTAGAGGAGTGCGTCCTCTTTGCCGACAAAAGCGGCGATCTTTTCTTCACATTCAATGTGTATGTCGAGCGTCCCATTCAGGAAACGCGAACCGGCGCATGCGGTCCCATACTTGAGCAATGCCTGGGCAGCCGCTTCCTTGACCTTCGGATGATTCGTCAGGCCCATGTAACTATTCGACCCAAACATCAGTAGTTTTCGGCCTGCGACGATGACTTCCGTATCCTGTTCGGATTGGATCGGCCTGAAAAACTGGTACAAGCCCAAGGCCATCAGCCGTTCAGCATCCTTATAATTCCGAATTCGCTCTTTGATCCCGTTCGAGTCTTTCATCTCTACTCCAGGCACCCGAAAACTTCTACCCCTTAGGTATCATTCGTCAATATGATGCGCCATCCTATACCTTTAGGGCTCTGCCGCAAAACAGAATTTGCTGACCATGCAGGAGATTTCTTAGTCAGGGTGCAATATTGCTTGGTCTGTCCCGTTTTGATGTCGGCAGCATTACAGAGAAAAGAATGGGCCTGACCATGTCAGGATGGCAAGCAAAATCAAACGGATATCGTGCAGCTTTGTCAGGCAGCCCACCCTGGGCGAACCTGCCCAACCTGGCCGCCAACTTCTTTGGAAAAGGAAAGGGGCCGGCAGGATTGACCCTGTAAAGAAGATGCTGCCGGGATTTTTCAAGTGCGCAACGGTAGTGGTAATGTCGGCTAAGCCATTGTGCAATCATATCTTATGTGAAACATGAGCATGGATCGTGCCGCGCTTTTTGAATTGATTTTCAGGAGGGCAGAGTGTACATTTCCCCTTTTATATCCCCCGACAAGTGAGGGTTTGCTTTACCATGAGCGATCTCGTGCCTGTGCTGGTGATGGCGCTGCTCGTAGGCGGCATCGCCGGAATGTTCATTGCTGCCTCAGCTCTTCTCGGACCGAAAAAGCGCTCTCCGATCAAGGATGAGCCTTTCGAGTGCGGCATGGCTTCGGAAGGCATGGACCGGTCGGCGGTGCCCGTGCGCTTTTACTTGATGGCCTTGCTTTTTATCCTGTTCGATGTGGAGCTCGCGTTTCTGTTTCCTTGGGCCGTGGTGTTTCGCAGCCTGGGAGTATTCGGATTCATCGAGATGTTCATCTTTTTCCTGGTGGTCGGTGTCGGATTTATCTACGCATGGAAGATTGGTGCGCTTGAATGGGAATAGATAATCCCTCCGATAACTCACCGGCTCTGCCCAATTCGCTCACGCTGCTCGCGGAGAGCTTTCCAGATGAGGTTCGTGAAACCGTGGTTTCGTGCGGCGATGCTATGGCCGTAGCTGCATCGGGCGCGTTGCGCGGAATTATGGAGTTCTTGAAAAATGATTCCCGGCTGCTCTTCAATGTTCTTCTGGATGTCACGGCGGTTGATTATCTGGGACGCGAGCCCAGATTTGAGGTTGTCTACCACCTCCTTTCCTTGCCCTACAACCAGCGGTTGAGGATCAAGGTGAGGGTCTCCGGAGAAAAGCCGGCCCTCGATTCCTTGACAGGTTTGTGGGAGAGCGCGAATTGGCTGGAACGGGAGGTTTGGGATATGTTTGGAATTGAGTTTTCAGGGCATCCGAACCTCAAACGCATCCTGCTGTATCCGGAATTCCAGGGTCACCCGCTGCGCAAGGACTATCCGGTGCGCAAGCGTCAACCGCTAATTGGTCCGAAGAACTGAGGCAGCAGTGTCCGAGAAGGAGCTGATCACACTCACCATCGACGGGCAAACCGTACAGACTGCCAAGGATACTACTGTCCTGGAGGCGGCCAAGACGGTAGGCATAAAAATTCCTCACTATTGCTATCATCCCGGACTTTCCGTTGTCGGCAGTTGCAGAATGTGCCTGGTCGAGATTGAGAAGATCCCGAAGCTTCAGCCTTCTTGTGCCACGCCGGTGGCCCAGGGAATGGTCGTGCGCACGCGCACTCCGGAAGCTCTCCGCAACCGCCAGTCCGTCCTGGAATTCCTGCTTCTCAACCACCCCTTGGATTGTCCGGTATGCGACCAATCGGGCGAGTGCGAGCTGCAGAACTATTACATGGACCATGGCTGCTACGATCCGCGCTTCAACGAAAACAAAAAGAAACGCAGGAAGGCGTGGCCAATCGGGCCCCGGGTAATCCTCGACCAGGAGCGCTGCATACTTTGTACCCGCTGTGTCCGCTTTACCCAGGAGATATCCAAGACAGCGGAACTGGCTGTTCATGAGCGGGGGCACTTGAGCGAGATCGCCATATTCCCGGGTGAGGAGTTGAACAACCCATATTCAGGCAATGTCGTAGATGTCTGCCCCGTTGGCGCCTTGACGGATCGGGACTTCCGTTTTCAATGCCGGGTTTGGTTTTTGGGCAGTGCCTCCTCCATCTGTCCTGGATGCAGTCGGGGATGCAATGTGGAGATCCACTACAACGAGCGATTCAATCCTCGCTACCACGACAGAAGGATTCATCGCCTCAAGCCACGCTTTAACGCGGAAGTCAACCGCTACTGGTTGTGCGATGAAGGGCGCTACTCCTATCATGCCGTGGATGCCCCGGAGCGGCTGCGAGTTCCCGCACTGAAACAGGTCGGCGCTCGCCGGCCGGCCGACTGGGACGAAGCCATCAGGCGAACCGCAGAAGGCTTGCGCAGGACACTGGACCAGTATGGCCCCCAGGCGGTGGCTGTGCTGGCCTCTCCCCAGATGTCCAACGAGGAGCTCTACCGGCTGCGCCAAATTTTTCAGACAGAATTGCACATCGGCAGAATTGAATACCGTGTGCCGTTGAGCGCAGCGGTGTACGCGGACGAGTTCCTGGTCACGGCGGATAAGAATCCGAATGCGCGCGGGGCCGAGTCCCTGGGACTTGCGGGATCAGGAATCGACGAATTGCTCCGGGCCTGCGCTGAGGGTCAGGTTCGGTTCCTTTATGTGTGCCATCACGATCTGATGCGAGCCTGCGATCCCGATCTGGTAAGCAATGCCCTGGGAAATCTGGATTTTATTGCTTTTCACGGCGCTTTCGATCACGCTACGGCCGGCCTGGCTGATGTCCAGCTTCCAGCTGCCGTTTATGCTGAAAAGACCGGAACTTTTACGAACATCCAGGGGCGGGTCCAGCGTTTCCGTGCCGCAATTCAGCCCTTGGAACAGGCGCTTCCAGACTTGGAGATTTTCGCGCGGCTTGCGGCAGCCCTTGGACTTGCAGCGCCATCGGCATCCGCGGCACAGGTTTTTCGCGAAATCGGCACGCAGGTCCAGGCATTCGCAGGCATGGATTACCAGACGATCGGCGACAGCGGCCAAATGCTCGAGGTGGGGTAGACGGTCTTATGTGGCTTGAAGTAATGATTATTGGGATCAAAGCCATCTTTTTTGTCTCCTGCGTGTTGACGCTTACCTCCCTGCTTACCTGGATGGAGAGAAAGCAGTCGGCGGTCATGCAGGACCGCCTGGGAGCAAACCGCGCGCCCATCCTGGGAATCCGCGCCTTTGGCCTGCCCCACATCTTCGCCGATGCCCTCAAGATGTTTTTCAAGGAAGACTATGTGCCGCCGGGGGGAGACAGGAAGCTTCATACGGCTGCTCCATTCATCGCGCTGTTTTTCGCCTTGATGAGCTTCGCCGCCATTCCCTTCGGCAATTCGATTCACATTGCAGGGCGCACCATTGATCTGCAGATCTTCCCCTTCAATGCCGGGCTGCTGTTTGTCTTCGCGATGATGTCCATGGGAATCTACGGAACGTTTCTGGCCGGGTTCTCATCCAACAACAAGTACGCATTTATGGGAGGATTGCGCGCTTCAAGCCAGATGATCAGCTACGAAATCACCATGGGCGCAACGCTGGTCGGATTGCTCATGATCTTCGGAACCCTGGATCTTGCCGAGCTGAATCGAGCCCAAGGAGCGCTCCTTTGGGGATGGTTGCCGCAATGGGGTATCTTCCTTCAGCCTCTGGGTTTCCTGCTCTTTCTGGTTGCCGGCTTTGCCGAGACCAAACGGGTGCCTTTTGATATGCCTGAAGGCGAATCCGAGATCATCGGCTATTTTCTCGAGTACAGCAGCATGAAGTTCGGCGCATTTTTCATGACCGATTTCGTGGAGACCATCCTGATAGCCGCGCTGCTGGCCACACTATTTTTCGGCGGTTGGCAGGTCCCTTATTTGCAGGCAGACGGATTTCATTTCCCCTGGGGGTCCGTCCTGACCTTTTCCACCTGGGCTGTCACGATTCTTCAGGTGGCGGCTTTTGCGTTCAAAGTGGTGTTTTTTTGCTGGTTCCTTCTTCTCATCCGATGGACGCTGCCCAGGTTCCGCTATGACCAGCTGATGCATTTAGGGTGGAAGATCATGCTGCCTCTGTCTATACTCAATATCTTAATCACGGGAATTGTGCTAATTTTGCTGCGGCCCTGATGTTTGCATTTTGAAACCGGATGCCGACGTCTTACTTGCGGGAATCGGCAATGCATCTAACCACCATCCTGATTCGGGAAAGTGCTTATTTTAAGACCAGGCTCTTAGGTTTGTATGGATCCGAACCATTGGGGGCCAGGTTTCATACGGCTCTCGATTCTTCACATTAAATACAGAAAGGAAACCATTCTATGCGCACAAAAGTATCCCTGATGTTGGCAATCGCGTTGGTCTTATTGGGTGGTACAGCCCTGGCGCAGGATCAGGCTCCAAAGGCCGAGCTTTTCGGCGGTTTTTCCTACCTTAGAACAGCGGGGAATTCCAATATCAACGGCTGGAATGCCCAGGCGGCATTCAACATGAACAAGTGGTTCGGGGTCGCCGCAGATTTCTCTGGCCACTACCAGACTAGATCCGAGGACTTCAGCAGAAGCAGCGCCAATCTCATGAACTTCATGTTCGGGCCCCAGCTTTCTGATCGAGCCGGCAAAATTACGGGATTTGCGCATGCGTTGTTTGGGGGTGCCCGTGCTGGTAAGGGACTCCTGCTCGGGAAGGGCGTTTTGGGGAGTACCGCGACCAACTTTGCCATGGCCTTCGGTGGCGGCATCGATGCCAATGTGAACGATATCATTGCGGTACGCCTGTTCCAGGCTGACTATTTGAATATCCGGGCCAAAAACCCTGTGACCCAAAACTCGGAAGGACGCAGCAACTTCCGTCTTTCCATAGGGGTTGTCTTTAAGATCAAGTAATCGGTTTTCTTTAGCCCGCATTTCTCACCATGTTTCGTAGCGAGGCGGCGCAGACGGGCATGGAGACAATGCGCGCGACCGAGGGCTCCGCAGGCGTACTCGACAGTACGTCGAGGAGCCCGACCGAGCGCAACGCAGTAGACATGCCCGGATCCGCCGCCGCAGTAGAAAGCTGGTGAAAAACGCGGGCTAGAGCCGGGGGGATTCTTTGTCTCCCGGCTCCGGTCCGCTACTTGGCTTGATCAGGCCGGCAACCGCCTGCCTGAGATGGTCGGTATCTGCCTCGTAGGGGCTGCCCGCCTCGTCCTGCTCAAAGCGCAGTGGTTTTCCGATCACGACCTTCAATCTGTGCAGGCGTATGCGACGGCTGTCGCGCGCCCATACATCATAGGCGCCGTGGATTGCGACCGGCACAATTGGGACCCCGATCTCCCTTCCCAATATAGCAGCCCCTTTTTTGAACGGTCCGAGCTTGCCGTCGAAAGAGCGCGCCCCTTCGGGAAAGATGCACAGGATGCGGCCGCTGCGCAATCCAAAGGCGCCGACCTTCATGGCGCGCAGCAGATGTGCGTCCGGATCCACGGGAAAGATGTTGGCCATCCGTGCCACCAGACGCATGATTGGACTCGTGAAAAACTCGGCGGCGCCAACGAAGAAGACTCGCTTCAGGATGCGGAAGGGAAGTGGAGCCATCACCACGAACGGATCGATGTAGCTCAGGTGGTTGGGGCAAATCATGAAGGGCCCTTCTCGCGGCAGGTTCTCCAATCCCTCGGTCTTGAGACGAAAGAAGACCTTGAGCACCAGGTAGATCATGCGGATTACCGCATATTTGAAAAGAGTGAGAACGTTCCCGGAGAAACGAGGCTTCAAAACCTCTTCCTGCGCGAGGGATTCCGCGGAGAGAATCTTCCCCCAACTCTGTTTCAGCGCGACGCCGCCTGCGGCGGGGGCTTCCGTCTGCTGCTGCAATGCCAGGATGAGATCGCGCACTGTATAAATATCAGCCCCGAATCCCTCTGGCAGCTCCAGGGCGAGCGCCTGCTCCAGGCTGGCGAGGAGTTCGACCCGTTCCATGGAATCGAAGCCGAGATCCAATTCAAGATTCATGTCCAGTTGTATGGGAGTGTCCTTGCGATAGACCTCACGCAAAGCGGAGATGACCTCCTGACCCACGGCGGACTCCACCAGTTCCTGAGCCGCGGCTGACACTGCCGCAGTGGCGCCGGCAGCGACCGCTTCCCTCAGCTCGCCGCTCTCGATCATGCGCTTGAGCTCGAGCCGTTTGACCTTGCGCGTAGTCGTGCGCGGCAACGGTTCCTTTTGAATCTGATAACTCATGAGCCGCTTGTATTGGGGCAGCTGGTGAGAAAGCCGCGCAATTTCGTCGCGCAAGATTTCCCGGGCATTCGCAATTTTTCTGGCCTTCATCACATCGAAATTGGGAACGACGACGCCGTGCAGACGTTCCGCTCCTTCGCGCCCGGGTTCGGCAATGCCCACAACCGCAATCTCCTGGATGTAAGGGCATTGCTCGTAATGACTCTCCAACTCATCCGGATAGATGTTTTTGCCGTTGGGGAGGACGATCACCTCCTTTTTTCGGCCGGTGATGAAGAGGTTGCCTCGTTCATCGAGCCAACCCAGATCTCCCGACAGAAACCAACCGTCGCGCATCACCTCCGCAGTGGCCTCCGGATTCTTGTAGTAGCCCTTCATGACCATCGGACCGAGGATCGCCACTTCACCGATGCCGCTTTGGTCCGGTTCGAGGATCGCGATCTTTGCACCAGGCAAAGCCGGGCCCACGGAACCGATGACGTTGCTCTCGACCGGTGTTACCGTCGCAGCGCCGGTGGTCTCGGTGAGGCCGTAACCCTGCAGGATGGTGAATCCGAAATCATGGAATTCCTGTGCTACCTTCGAATCAAAAGCCGAGCCACCGCTGGCGAATAGTCTCATGTTCGAGCCGAAGGCTTTATGGATTTTGCCGAAGAGAGCCTTGCCTGCGTTGAAGCGCAGACTTTTGATGCAAAAACGATTGAGTCGCAACATGCCGCGGAAGAGCTTGCGCGCGAGTGGTCCCTTGTGCTCGAGCTCCTCCTGGATGCGTCCGTGGAAAAGGTAAAAAAACTGCGGCACGGTCGCCAGAATGGTGATTCCCGCTTCCTGTAAAGCCTCCAGGATCTCGGAACGCTTCAAAGTATCCGCAAAAACGACCTGCGCGCCGAGGTACAAGGGCAGCAGGAAATTCATCACCGAAGCTAAAACATGCTGCAGCGGAAGCAGGCAGAGGAGAATGTCGTTTTCATCGGCATGGATCGTTTGGAGCACGGCGATGATCTCACTCATGATGTTTTCCTGAGTGAGCATCACTCCCTTGGGATGGCCTGTCGTCCCAGATGTATAGATAATCGCCACCACATCGGCGAGGCTGCTCGCCGGCAATTCGGGCGCGGAAGCCAGCTCATGCCCGCGGTCGATCAAGCCGGCGAGAGAGCACTCGCATTCATCCGCGCCGACAGCGTCAAAACAGATAATCCGGTTGTGGAGAGGGGAATCCTGCACGGCCTCCATGAGTTTTTCCAGCAAGAGCCTGCTGACAAAGACCACTTGCGCTTCCGAATCGTCCAACAGGCGGCGCCACTCCTCCGGGGAAATCTGCGGATCAAGCGGCACCGCAGTCCCCCCTGCAAGGTAGATCCCGAGGTAGGATACGACCCATTCCGGGCGGTTTTCCGACAGAATGGCTATCCGCTCCTGCCTTTTTAATCCCTGGGAGAGGAGGGCGAATGCTACACCCAGCGCCTGCTGGTGCAACTCACCGTAACTGATCTGGCGGTACCCTGCCGGTGTCTTGAGACGAACCGCAATCCGATTGCGATGGAGCTCCGCGATCTCTTGAAAGTGCTCATTGTACGTTTTCAAGTTGGTCATGGCTCCCATTTCACCAGCATACGATACCCGCCCATGCGGAACAAGTACGACCTCCAGCGGAAAGCAGAAGTCAGAAGACAGAAGTGAGAAGACAGAAGTCAGAATGCCGGCGGGATATTCATTCGGCATTGCCTATCACAATCGTTGTGGCAAGGACTGGTCGTGTCACGCCTGAATCGGCTGTTTCTCCGATCTTCTGACTTCTGACTTCTGACTTCTATCTTCTGACTTCTATCTTCTGACTCCCCATCCAAGTTCAGCGCCCGATACCTGCTTCAAGCCAGAGGTCTGGTAATGCGGGACGGTTCGAGGTACACTGGCACCAAGTTTTTTCATTAACAAAATCGGGTTGCGATTGAACCTGCTCGGGATGGCAGCTGGTAAAGAGCGAGAAAGCACATCCACGTTATGTGTTGCGGCCTGTGTTGACGCTTTTCATCAGCGGTGGTGATTGATGCTGAAATTGCGCTTTTGCAGTCCACGTAAGGGTGAACTACGGTATGTCAGAGAATCTTCCTGATCCGGAACGAGAAGCGGTTCTTCAGTCCCTGCACCGGCTCGAGATTCGAATTGCGCGCCTGGAAGCTCATTTGGGCATGCCGGCGTCCGAGTCCTCTTCCGCGGCGGATGGCGGCAGGGAAGTTGCCGGTTTGCCTTCTGCGCGTGGCGACAAAGAGGAATTGGAGCAGAGGATCGGCGAGTACGGGCTGGCATGGGCAGGCAGCATCGTATCCCTCCTGGGATTTGTCTTTTTGATGACCTACACGCTGAATCAGGGCTACAGCCTGCTTTCCGCCGTGATGGGATACGCTGCTGCATCGGGAGTCTTTATTTTGGCACGGGTGTGGCAGCGTAGTTATTTTTATCTGTCGCGCATCCTCATGAGCGCAAGCCTGCTGCTCGGATACTACACCACCTTGCGGCTTCACTATTACGCCGCGAATCCGCCGATCGAGAACCGGTATTTTGCATTCGTTTTGGTGCTCCTGTTTGCGGTGATCCCGTTCTGCCTTGCCTTGAAAATCGGCTCCCAGGCTCTTGCGACCCTCCCCGTTTTTCTCGGCCTGTTGTCGGCGCTCTTGGGCGATGCCGCGCATGTTACCCTGACGCTCGTGACCCTTCAGGCCCTGCTGGCGGTTTATCTGGCTTTGCGCCGCAATTGGTGGCGCCTCCTGAATCTGACGATCGTGCTTGTCTATTTCACGCACATCCTGTGGTTGATGAACAATCCATTTGCCGGCCACCCGCTCAGACCTGCGGCTGCGAGCCAGTACCCCCTGGTATACTTGTTTCTCTGTGCCGCCATTTTTGCGTGGCCGACGCTCTTCTTTAGCCGGGAAGCGACCACCGATGTTTCCCGAATTGGTATTGTGTTTCTCAACTGCCTGGGTTGTTCGGCCGTGCTTTGCCTTGCGGTGTTGGCGCTCTTCCCCCGGGATCTGGCGACGATTGCCCTGGCAGCTTGCACGCTGCTGCTTGCTTGCTCGGTAGTACAGTGGCTGAAGACGCATCAGCAGTTTGCAGCGACTGCCTATGCCTGTTTCAGCTATATAGCACTAAGTATTGCGATCTATAGGTTCTCTTTGGTTCCCGACGCGTTCGTCTGGTTGGCGTTGCAGAGCTTTCTGGTAGTCTCCATGGCTCTCTGGTTCCGCTCCCGGACTCTCGTCGTCGTGAATGTGGTGATCTATTTCGGTATGCTGCTCACGTATTGGATCAGCTCTCCCCCGTCGAATGTCGTCAATTTCTGTTTTGCCTTTGTCGCACTGCTGAGTGCGAGGGTCATGAATTGGAAAAAGGCGCGCCTGACGCTTCGCACCGACGGGTTGCGCAACCTCTATCTGGCAGCTACGTTCGTCATGGTGCTCTATGCGCTCTATCACGCGGTACCCGCCTCCTACGTCGCGCTATCCTGGACCGCCACCGCGGTGGGATATTTCCTGTTGAGCCTGCTGCTCAAAAACGTCAAATACCGATGGATGTCGCTTTTTAACCTGCTGGCCACGGTGCTGTACCTCTTCCTGGTTGACCTGGCCCGTTTGGAGCCGGGGTCCCGCGTCTCGGCCTTTCTGGTTCTGGGCCTGATGGCCGTCGGCATCTCCCTTTTCTATGCGAGACTCAGGCGCTCCGCCGCCAAGCAGATCCAGCGGTAGGCCCCGTCCGCCGAGACTGTCTCAAAAACATGCTTATGTTCGAAAGGACAGCCCAGCAGGGGCTATTCTCTTCCGCGCCGGCGCTGCACTTTTGAGACAGTCTTGCCGGACGGGGCCCATAGAACTCGAGCGCCATGCAGCACCCGGCGCCCACTGGAAAAGGGATCTTCCGGCGCCGATTTTGGGTGTCCATGGTAGATCCGGGCCTGCTGACTTTGTGACGGCTTTTTGCATGTATTGCCTTTGAGATTTCCTTTGCCACGCAGGGGCTTATTGGATATCTTGGTACTCACAATCTAATCTATTGATCGGATCGTTACTATGATTGCAGCCGAACCGCAGACTTCGCGGCGCAATGTGCTTAACTATTTACTTGGCACGGGCGCCATGGCCACTCTGGCCGCCATTCTATATCCCGTAATCAAATTCATGATCCCCCCCCGGATTGTCGAGTCTTCTGCGTCGAGCGTGGTGGCCGCCAAAGTCACGGAGATCAAGCCGAATGCGGGCAAGATATTCAAGTTCGGGAGCAAGCCCGGGATCCTGATTCAGACTCCGGCGGGGGAATATCGGGCATTCAGCGCGGTCTGCACTCATTTGGATTGTACCGTGCAATACCGCACGGACGAGAAACTGATATGGTGTGCCTGCCATAACGGGCGCTACGACCTTACGGGCAAAAATATCTCCGGGCCGCCGCCGCGGCCGCTGGAGTCATTTACGGTCAATGTGCGCGGCGACGAGATTGTAGTTACACGGGGGTAGCGTAATGATGGCGCGGTTACTGAAGTGGGGAGACTGGCTGGAGGAGAGGCTGGGGTGGCGCGCAGCCCAGGAGTTGATCGAGCACAAGGAAGTGCCCGTGCACCGTCATACCATCTGGTACTACTTTGGCGGCATGACGCTGTTCCTGTTCGCAATTCAGGTTTGCACGGGAATCATGCTCTTGCTCTACTACCGGCCCAGTGCGGAAACGGCGTTCGAGAGCGTCCAGTTCATCATGACTGAGGTCCAATTCGGCTGGCTGATTCGCTCCATCCACAGCTGGGCGGCTAATCTGATGATTGGCGCCGCTTTCGTGCACATGTTCAGCGCCTTATTCTTGCGCTCTTTTCGGCGGCCGCGGGAATTGACCTGGGTGACGGGAGCTTTCCTTTTGTTCCTGTCGCTTTGCTTCGGTTTCAGCGGGTATTTGCTCCCCTGGAACAAGCTGGCGTTTTTCGCTACCAAGGTGGGCACGGACATCGCCGGGGTTGTGCCTCTGGTCGGGCCGTTCATGCTCCGATTCCTCCGCGGCGGGGATGAGGTTACCGGGGCTACACTCACACGCTTTTTCGGATTCCACGTAGCGATCCTGCCGGCGATCGCGACGGTATTCTTGAGCGTTCACCTCTACCTGGTCCAGAAACATGGGATGAGTTCGCCCCCCTTCGTGGATCCGGACAAGGCGCCGAAGATGAAGTTCATTCCGGATTTCCTCATGCGGGATCTGGTGGGCTGGTTGGCGGCAGTGACAGTCCTGGCTGTGCTTGCAGCGATCTTCCCGTGGGAATTGGGAGAAAAAGCCGATCCATTCGCTCCGGCCCCGGCGGGAATCAAGCCCGAGTGGTATTTCGTCTATATGTTTCAAACCCTAAAATACATTCCGTCCAAGATTTTCGGCATGGATGGCGAGATCCTTGGGATCATGAGCTTCGGCTTACTGGGCCTTCTGCTCGTGATCACGCCGTTTATATCGTCGGAGCCGCGCAGGGGCCGGCGAGGTCTGCTTCCCATTGTGGGCATTCTGGTTCTCGTATATATCATTGTCTTGTCGGCCTTGGCCTACCGGACGTAGGAACAGTTTCATGTGGCAGCCATTATTGCTCATCATCCTCATCTCCCCGGTGCAGGCACAGGCCGCTCCGAAGGCGGCGCAAAGCACCTGCATCCGGTGTCACACTGACCTGGGCAACCCGTTCGATGCGCCGGTGAAGGCTTCTGCACAAGACATCCACTTCCAGAACGGGCTCTCCTGCAACAGCTGCCATGGAGGCGATCCGACCAGGGACAAGCCTGAAGAAGCGATGAATCCGGCCAAAGGCTTCGTCCGCCAACCGGCGCGCAAGCAGGTCGTCACACTCTGCGCCTCCTGTCACAGCAATCCCGACTACATGCGCAAGTACAATCCGCAGGCGCGCGTGGACCAGTACAGCGAGTATCTGACCAGCGTGCATGGGAAAAAATTGCAGACGGGCGACCCAAACGTGGCCATTTGCATCGACTGCCATGGCCATCATGGCATCCTGGCGGCAAAAAACCCGAACAGCTCCGTCTATGCGCCGAATGTCGCGGCCACATGCGGCCGCTGCCACAGCGACCCGCAACGGATGAAATCCTACGGTATCCCGACCGATCAGCAGGAGCTTTACACGAAGAGCGTTCACGGCGAGGCCTTGATGAAAAATCGGGATCTCGCCGCCCCGACCTGCAACAGTTGTCACGGCAACCACGGGGCCACACCGCCGGGGGTGGATTCGGTCGCGAATGTGTGCGGTCAGTGCCACGTCATGCAGTGGGATCTCTTCAATCAAAGCCCTCATCGGAAGGCATTCGAAGACCGCCAGTTGAAAGGGTGCGTTACCTGCCATCAAAATCATGAGGTCGTACAACCCTCGGATGCAATGCTGGGCGCAGAAGATTCCGCCACATGCCCGATCTGCCACGAGAAGGGAAGCGCAGGCTACGCAGCAGCGCAGGAGATGAAATCAGCCATTGTTGGTTTGCAGGGTCGGCTGAATTCCTCGAGCCAGCTTCTCGAGGGGGCGCAAAGAGCAGGAATGGAAGTCAGCCGCCCGATCTACCAGCTTGCAGAGGGGCGAGATCGCCTGGTACTGGCGCGCGTCCAGATTCACAGATTCAATCCTGCAATGCTGAAGAAAACGATCATGGAGGGGGATAGTATCGCCGGTGCTTCCGAGCAGAGCGGGATGCAGGCGCTCGCCGATCTTGCCTACCGGCGCAAAGGCCTGGCGGTCTCGGCTGTGATCCTGCTGTGTATGATCGGCCTGTTGCTCCTCAAAATCCGCCGACTCAAATCATCGTAGACGCCGGCCGCGGTAGGCACCGGCCGCCGGACGGCGCCCACTTGGGGGCCCGCGAGAACAATAAATAAGCTGCAAGAGCGTGCTGAAACCGCGTCCTTTTTATGGAGGTGGATACCATGACAAGGCATGCGCTTCTTTTTCTCTTCCTTTTCTTCTCGAGTAACGGGTTTCTCGCTTTGGGCCAAGCGCAGGTGCAGGCAACCGGCACAACGCAAGCGAGCCCGGCGACCGGGTATGCAATCTTGTTCGAACGCTTTGGCGGATATGCCGGATGGTACGATCGGTTCTGGATTTATCCCGACGGGCGGATTGAGAATGAGGGCGGCAAGGTGAAAGAAATCACGCCCGAGGCTGTCACAGCGTTCAGGCAGAGAATCGAACCGCTCCTGCCTCCAAAGGCAGAGAAAGTGCAAAAGGCAGAGAAGGTGCAAAAGGCAGAGGATCTGTGCAGCGACTGTTATCGATATCGCATCACGATCTTGATGGACTCCGGTATCCGATCCATCGTTTTGTCAGAGCCGCTCCAGACCAAATCCGACAAACTCGCCCAGGTAACCCAGGAACTGCGCGACCTGCTGTTCGGCAGCCGGTTCCAGACTATGCACTCGCACGCATTCTCGTTTATCTCTCCTACCAAAGCGATCTCCGCGATGAGTTTTGCGGCGACTATGCCGCTTGCTGCCGGCTACTATTTCACCAGTTTTCCAGGAGATGTTTTCCCCGACAATAGACGGGGAAATGGTGAAATAGTAGCCTGTCACTGATTTTCCCCCAACCGGCA
>Ga0315284_10006917_pt1 | contig 16171 bp, 11 predicted proteins | sample YL17G09_16_MG_FD_203696 | JGI IMG/M metagenome (GOLD analysis project Ga0315284, IMG submission 203696) | Sediment microbial communities from Yellowstone Lake, YNP, Wyoming, USA - YL17G09_16 | ecosystem: Environmental > Aquatic > Freshwater > Lake > Sediment | place: USA: Wyoming | collected... | reverse complement strand
ACGAGATCATGCCGTCGCTCAAGGTCAAGAGGAACATTATCGAGGACCGGTACCGGGACCTGATCGACGGTCTTTATCGGGAAGACGGCGGGCTATAAAAAGCCGGAATCTAGCTGCCGTATCATCCGGACTTGTGCTCCTAAAACCATAGGACTATCGATCCGGGGACAGAGAGGATAGGCGATGGCTTCTCTAGAATCGATAAACCTAAAGACAAGGCAGGCCTATAATCTGGCGGCGGAAAGATATCATGAACTTTTTCACAATGAGATGAATGAGAAGGAATATGACCGGAGACTCCTGGACTCTTTCGCCAGCCGATTCCATAAGGATTCATTGATTTGTGATGCCGGCTGCGGGCCTTCGGGACATATCGGCAGATACGTGTTTGACAAGGGAATTCAAGTCGTCGGCGTTGACATCTCCGACAAATGCGTTGAATTGGCCCGGCACTACAATCCAAAGATGAGATTCGAACGGGGAGATATCGGGAGCCTGGCGTTTGACGACGGCTCATTTGACGGGATTATCTCTTATTATTCGATTATCTATACTCCCAAAAGATACGTGAGCAGGATCTTCCGTGAGTTTCACAGGGTCTTGATGCCGGATGGGCACTTGTTAGTCGCTGTTAAGGCGGGTACGACCGAAGGATATATTAAAGATCTATTGGGGATAGAAACCGAAATCTATTCTACGCTGTTCACGGAGAAAGATATCACCCGCTATTTCGAAAAATCCGGCTTTCTTCTGGAATTCATAGAGAGAAGAAATCCCTACGATTTCGAGATTCGAAACGAGAGAATATTCGCCATCGGGAAAAAGAAATAGACTGCTAACGGGCGCGCGCATCCGGCGACTCGCCCTTGGTTTTCTCTTCGACCGAGCGGATCCCGTATCTCAACCAGTTCGCTTCGATCGAGTTGCGGCATTTCGCAAGCAGGGATTTCAGGGCCAACAGCCGGGCCTCCAACGTCGGCTTATAATTCGGATCGACCGCCAGCGCGACATCCGTCATGTGCAGGGCGCGCACGTCATCCCCGTTTTGGGCCAATTCCAGGGCGCGCCGCGCCAGGACGTCCGTTCCGCCGCATAGCCGCACGAGTTCGGGGTCAATCGATGACGGGGGCAGCCCGTACATCGACGAGGGATTCTCGTCAAACCATCCGGCGTACCCTTCGAAGATGCCCCGGACCGCCCAGGAGACGCGGCCGAAGGCCTGGGGAAGCTGCAATTCCGGAGGCAGCTCTATTTCCTGAGCGAGCGTTCGCGCGTCCTTGCCCTCGTTCATTCCTCGCACGGTGGCGTCATGAACATAGCGGATGGCATCCCGGTACTTGGTGAGCTTCCGGCGGATGTTGTCTCTGCCCAGCAGGGGATCACCGTGACCGGGCAGGAGGACTTCCGGCTCAAGGGAAAGGGCCTTCTCCAAAGCCTTGATATATTCCAGGGCCGGGCGGGGCGGGCTCCCGCGCAACGTGGAGATGTTGGGAAAAGACGAATAGTAATTATCTCCGATAAAGACCGCTTTAAATTCCGGAATCCAGATTACGGCCTGGTCGGGTGTTTCTCCACCAGCATGGAAAAACTCAAAGTGAATTCCCCCAAGCGCAAACGAGTGGCTCTCGTCGAAAAGGACTGTGGCCGGGATAGGGGTCGGGGTCCTTTCTCCGACGTCATGCGGAAGGGGCGTTCCCGACTGAATGGCCAGGCGCCGGCTGTCGAAGCCGTGGAGTCGGTCATTATGCTGGAGAAACTCCGCCATTTCGCGCTGGCCTATTACGGGAACTCCCTCGTCCTTCGTCCAATTGTCGATGCCTTTGATGTGGTCATGATGGGCGTGGGTCAGGAGAATCGCCTGAACCGGCGACCTCCGGCTGAGCTGGCGCAGGGCGCTTTCGGGAGCGGCCGCTCCTCCCGGATCGACCAAGACACTCCCGCCGTCCATCGTGATAAGGTACGAATTGCAGGAGTTCTCTTCGCGGTAGATGTGGTCGACAACCCTGAGAGAATCGAAGTACTCCTGGATAAGCCATGTTCTGAGCGGTTCGTCGGCGGGAGGGACAAACTTGATCCAATCCGCGTGTTCGGCGAACAATGATTCGATGAAGACCGAGACAAGGTCGTTGAGTTTCTCAGCTTTCTTCTTGGGCGGGACCTTGTAGGTGCCGGCGGTGAGCGTCGTGAAATCCAAATCATGGCAGAACAGGGGGTAATTGTAGGCCCTGGGGAGCATGTGTATTTCCCGCCGCTCCAGCTTCGAAGCGATAAGCGTGGAAATCACCGCCTGGTGCAGGAACGTGCGGTGGATCCTGTCCGTGATGGCTGTCCGTTGATACTCCCGGTCATTGATGAATTCACCCAAAATCTTCGCCCATTGGCGCAGCAGTCCGCGTTCCGGACGAACGGAGAACATGCCGCAGTTCAGCCAGGCCCGGACCTTTTTGCAGTCGACAAAAGTCTCGACCGTAAAGATTCGCTTGAGATCGAGGTCGCATCTTTTATAGATTGGTCCCCAATAGGCGTCAACCGGTTCGCTCTCCGCTTGCCCGGTGTTGATAAAGGTGACCGGAGCAACGGCCGCGACAGAGCCTTTTTTCAAGTCGTATTCTTTCGGGGGCCCCAAGATGATCGTTTCCGGGTCGAGCCAGACCAGAGTCCCGACTTTCCCGGCCGTCTTCTCTTCCACCTCGGCCGCGGCAAAGGCTTTGGCCGCAAAAGGGTAGAACCGGATAGAGTCCTTCAAAGTCAGGGACAGGAAGTTGATATTCTTGTCCTTTAGCCGGAATCCGGTCCTCTCTGGATCCGCCAGGACCACGTAGATCGGGCAGTTAGCGTACTCTCCGCCCCATCGGCGGATGCCGTCGACCAGGATGGCCGCGGAATACTCTTGGTAGTCCCATTGCAGGTAGGTGACAAAAGCCAGGTCGGCCTTCTCTGGCTCCAAAGCCTCTGCGCCCGCCCCGGTGCCGATAAGAATGATCAGGGCCATTAGAGACGCATTAATCTTGGACACGGTTTTTTTATTTCATTTCTTGTCCCCTTCATTTCCTGGCCGTCCATTTTAAAGATCAGGGTAGTGGGTTGACTGCCTTTTTCCGCTTGGAAAGAGATTTCCATTTGGGGGCCGACGGATTTGACGAAGAAACGTTCGGCGGACAATGGGAACAGCTCCGTCTTCCCATCGTTGCCGCCGTTGACGAGAAGGAACAGACGGCCTTCCTCCGTGACGACGGTCAGGACCAACCCGGGGGCGATATCGTAAACGCCTTTCCAGGCGGCCAGAATTTCAGGGGCGACGAAAACCGGCTTTTTCTCGTTGGGATCGATATAAACGATTTCTTCACGATCCTGCCGGTCGATCGCGGTCTTGAGCCGGGCGATCTCCCGGAGAATGTCCCTCGGCATGAAAACGACACGGCTTGCACTTTGGGCGCGGTTTTCGACTTCGGAATCGACTTCCGGCTTCCCCCGGCGTAGCGGCGCGAAAACCTCCAGACTGCTCGACAGAAGGCGGCCGGCCTGGATGGACTCCATTTCGGCGCCGCTTAAGGGGACTCGATAAATCATCCAATCCCTAAAATCAGCCGCGGCCGGCACACCTTTTAGGGATTCCTTCCCTAATCCGCCAAGCAGGAACTGAACGGGAAGAATGGCCTCCGGAATAGAAGGACCCGCCGCGCCGTCCACATGAAGTGTCATCTCTTTCTTCAAATAATGATAAATCCATCCGATCCGGTGCCATTTTCCGTCCAGGAGAGACGCGGTAACCCGTTGGACCTCACCCGTCGAAGCTAGGAGAACCGCGTCGCCGTTTTCCGCTACGGCGATGTTGGAGAACTTCCCGTCTCCTCCGCGGATCGCGGCCGCGATACCGGGACCGCTCGCCCGAATATCGAAGACGGAGGTGAATGAGTGCACGGGATCCGCGGGAACGCAGCTCAAGTATTCGCCCCGGTCCCCCGCTCCGGTTGAAAAACATCCCGGTCCGGAGTCCCTTTCGGGAGCGGGCTTGCCCGCTGTCAGAGCCTCGAATAATCCGGGCACGATGGAAAGAAAGAGTTCCCGGTGGCCCCGATCGGAAGGATGGTCGAGGTCGAAGGTCAGCCCCTTGATGAATCGACCGTCGCCCCTATCCAGCGGCCCCAGAAAATTGATGCTGGGAACATCCCAGGAAGCTATCTCCAGGTTCATGCCGACGATAAACCGGTAGGTTGCGGGATCGCCGAAATTGTCGTTGGCGTAACAGGAGGCGACAACCGGCACGATTTTGCGCTTGCGGCACTCGGCGATGATGCGCCGGAGGTTCGTCCCGAAGCCCTCGTAAACTTTCCGGGGATCGCGGCCGCCTATCCCTCTAATGCCTTCATTTTCGAGCGACAGGGAGATGACCGCGACGTCCGGTTGAAGGGAAAAGAGGTCTTTTTCCAGCCGGGCCAGCACTTTTTCCGTCGTGTCCCCGGGAACGGAGAGATTCACCACCTTGTAGCCGAGCGGCTCAAGGTGCCTGGCCAGGCGGAAGGCCCAGCCGTTTTTCATGTCCTGAACGGCCTCCCGGGCGGTCACCCAGCCCGCGGCGACGGATGAGCCGATGACCGCGATGGTCTTCTCCGGCGGCCCGACGGAAGGAGAGACCGGCCCGGCGAGGATTTGCATAAAGATTCCTATCGAAGCGAGGGCGCGGAAAAAACGGCCGATATTCATGTTGGATCTCCTATAACCTAATGACCGCATAAATGTCCAGTTTGGTTTCAGACGCCGAATTATTTTATCGGTCGAGATGCATTAATTTTATTTATCATTTCGATAATCGGATCAACTAGTATTTCGGGTTTTTCAATGTGAATATTATGCCCAACACCTTCTGCAATAATATGTTTTCCTCCAGGAATAAGATTAACCAATCTTTTCTGTGAATCCATTCCCAGCTTAATCAAATCCTTGCGAGCCTTTTCACTGAATACAGGAGGAAGAGCATTTGACCTGTCACCGGAGGTCATAACGACATACGGTATATGTGGCAAAGGACCGCTATTCCGCAATTGATCATTTGTCTCTTCTCTGTATTCAACTTCGTTTTGCGGATTTGCCGGGCGGCTTGTTTTTGTAACCATCTCCTGAAGCACCTGAAGGTCATTTCCTTTAAGTATTTTCAATTGTTCATCAAGTAAACTTTCATGTGAGCCATCTTCTAAAATCAATCCTCCGACATCCTCTGGATACATGGAAGTAAAAAGGCGGGCAATGCCTGTACCTATAGAGTGGCCGACAATAATATATGGCTTAGGCACATCCGTTTTCTTTAAAAGAGTATAAAGGTCTTTTGCCGATTGTTCAGCATGCAATGGTAAATTTCCTTTTTCACTTTTCCCAATCCCCGGCCTGTCGTAGGTTATAATAGTTGCCTTATCAATAAGGCCCGGGACAACCGGATTCCAGTAAGATTGTTCTGCATTAAATCCGCTTATTAAAACAACTGTCGGGGCTCCCTGTCCATACACAGCACAGCTCAGTTTACGTCCTTCAACATCCACCAATTGTTCCCTTGAGGTCTTATCACTCACAGAGACCCTTTGGTATTCGTCACGCACCTGGCCTCTGGCAACAGTTATGATAACTGCAAGTAAAATTATTTTGTAAATTATTTTCTTCATTATTTCCTCCTTTTGAACTCAAAGGATTCTCCGAATCGGCGATTGGGCTCCAGGATGATTCGATCCCGTGAATCGTCGGACTCCACGTTCCTCTCTTTCGGCTTTAGCGCGTCGATGATCTTTGCCTCCACCCAATACAGCGTCCCCTTTCCGGGCGAGGGAGTTCCGAGCCGTGCCGCCATGTATTCGAGATAGTCGCGCGATTCGGGCACGATCGGCTGGACGTTTCTGAAACTTCCGAAAAAGATGTATTTTCCGTCGGGAGACACGACCGGCCCCCAATCGCTGAAGGGCGAGTTGATCTTTTCGCCGAGGTTGACCGGCTCGCTCCAGCCGCCGTTTCTGGTTCGATAGGTGACATAGAGGTCCATGACGCCGTAGCCGCCCGCTCTGTTGGACTGGAACAAAAGATAGCTTCCGTCGGCGGCGATAAACGGTCCGGCTTCGTTGGCTTCCGAATTGACCGGTGCGGGGAGTCTTTCGGGAACACCGTAGGTCCCGCTTTTCGGAGAGGACATAAAAAGGTCCCAATGGAGAGTCCCAAGCTTTTCGATCCGCTGGAAGACGATCGTCCCATCGGACATGAGCGATGGATTGACCTCGTTTTGACTCGTATTGACCGGGCCGCCCAGGTTCACCGGGTCCGTCCAGGAATCGCCCTTGCGCTCGACGTACCAGATGTCGAAGTCTTCGGCGGGAGTTCCGTCGGCCGTCTGCGGCCTCCTGGATGAAAAATAGAGCCTCTTTCCGTCCGGGGAGAACGCGGGAGCTCCGTCATTGCGTCCGCCGGAGAAGGGCGCGGTTTCCGGCATGGTCCAGGCGCCGTTTTTAAGTTTTGTGGTCATGATGAGGTATCGGGAGAAGTCCGAACTCGCGGCGACAAAAAATATTTCTGTGCCATCGGGAGAAATCGCGAGGTTGTGCTCATGGAATCCCAGCGATAGGATTCCCGGAGCGAAAATCTCCGGCGCCGGCCCCGGCCTTATTTGGCCGAGATAAGGGCCGTTCAAGGTGGGAAATCCCACCTGGGTTAAGACCACGATCACCAAGGCTTCCGGGAGGAGCAGTTTCATGATTTCGGCTCGGGCTTGGTCGGGATGCGGGCGATGGAAGCCGTCTGGTTGAGCGCGATGGTCGCCCACTTTTCAGGGGAAAAGCGCAATGTTGGCGGCAGCCCCTTTGGATTCGGCTTGATGCTATCGTCATCCAGGCCCGCCGGCCAGGGGATTCTAACGTTCGGGTCTGACGCCCTCAGAAAGACCACGGCTATGCGGATAGGGGAGACCCCCGTTCGGATTCGATATTCCAGTTCTTGAGGGGTTCCCATGTAGGAGGTGGACGCGATCCAGCCTTCCTCCCGGAGAAAGGATTCCCGTTCGGCCTCCGCTTCTTTGCCGATGCCGGCGCCCCGGCAGCGCCAGGAAAAGTTCCGGGCGAGCCTCCATTCTTCGCCGTCTTTCCGGTAGATCGCGGTGCCGAGCGCCGCGGACACATGGTGAATCACGATGCCGTCGCTGTACTCGATAAAAACGTTGCCGCCGATCATATCGGGTGTTGCGGCCCTTATTCCCAAATAGAAACTGCTTCCGTTCCGGAGAAGGAGCAGCTCGCTTCGGTCGGAGAAGAATTCGCGTTGGGCTCCCTGCCACTCATCCGTCCCGATCGTCCCGTCGATTGTAGGCGAAGCCCCGCGCGGCACGGAAATCGCCTCGACCATTTTCTGCGTTTTCGTATCGGCGGCGCGGCCCGGGCCCACGACCGCGAATAGGAAGACGGCCGAGCAAGCCAGTGTCAAAAACTTCGCCATCTTATTTTCTCATTTATGGCATCTTCTATTCGTGACGCAATAACCGTCCCCCCGATAAGGAGGACTCGTTCACCCCGCCTTCCGAGACCGGCTCTCATGCAAGAGCGCTCCCATTTGCGGCGAAAAATAGAACGCATGATGGAGGCTGGATTTCCCCTGATCATAGATATGGGCGTCGCCGGGATTTACCACGCAACCGGTCTCGACCCCGGGGTACTTCGCCTTCAACCACTCCGCCATCTTCTTGTAATCCATGACGGTTTGGTCCGGATTCATGGGCAATACGGCTTTGGGGTGGAGCTTATCCATGATGTAGGCCGCATAGGGGTGGTCATCCCCGTCCGTCGTATGGACGAAGGCGATGTCGCATCGTTCTCGGCTTCCGGCCAGGAAGTCGATTTCTTTCTTGAAGGCTTCGATGTCCTCGGGGTAGAAGCCGGAGTAAAAAATCGTCAACCCGTCCGCCTTGATGAGATAATCCAAAGTGAAGGCCGAGTCGTCCACCTCGGCGGCGGAGATTTCCACGTCCCCAAAGGTCTTCTTCTCCTGGCCATCCATGTAAACGGAATTCTTGCCTCCCCGGTAGTTGTCGGCTTTCCGGTGGATGTAGGTGATGTGATCGATCGAATCCTCCAAGCCATGGATGAACTCGAGCGTTCCGGGTTCGGCGTGATAACAGGTATAGAGGGCATAGACGTCCAAGCCGGCGAGTTCATCTGCGGAGATGTGGCCGTTGGCGAGAACCGGGAGGTCCGGTTTCCGGCCGGTTTCCTCTTGGTCGATGACAAAAAAATGGTTCTCCGTCTTTATCGCCCAGCCCCGGGTCTTGAGTCGCCAGATCATCGTCTGTCCCCCGCCGGTCTTCCCGGAAACGATTTCCGCGCCGAAGTCTTTCGGCTTGAGGGCGTGGGACCTGTCCAGGACGCGCTCGAGCGATGCGACTACGGTGGCATTGCCATGGAGGAGGGCGTATCTCATCGGCGTGGCGCCGGAAATATCCTGGACCTTCGCGTCCAGGCCCCGGGAGAGAAGAATATCCGCGATATCGCCGTAGCCGCGGATGGCGGCTAGATGGAGCAGTGTCCGATTGAAATTCCCGTCCTTGACATCCGTCCGGGCTCCCTTCTCGAGAAGGCTCATGACCACCTCCGTATATCCCTCCCCGACAGCGGTCATTAGAGGCGTTTCTCCTTCGTCATCCGTGGTGTCGATCTCCGCCCCGCTGTCGATGAAAAAACGAGCGATCTCGAAAACATGGGGATTCGAGGCGCTCAATGCCCGGTGGAGAGGGGTTCGACGGTCCCCGTCGCGGCTGTTAATATCGGCCCCTCCCTTGACCAGGGCCGATGCGGCGTCCAAGGCGCCGGCCATCGCCGCGAGATGGAGCGGGAAAAACTCCCGGCACATGACTTCGGTCTTCGCCCCGGCCTTCAGGAGAACCTGGATTATTTCCGTCTGTCCTTTAATTGCGGCGCGATGGAGAGCGGTCCCGATCCGGCTTTCAACGCCGACATCCGCCCCGGCGGCGATCAATGTCTTGACAAGTTCCACCACTCCCTGTTCGACGGCGATGATCAGAGGAGTCATATCGAGGGGATTACGGACGTTGACGTCGGCACCCCGTTCTATCAACAACCCGGCCGCCTGGGTCCGGCCGTGAGCTGCGGTGAAAACGAGCGGGGTCAGGCCGCGGGCGTTCTTGGCATCGACAGCGGCTCCTTTGTCCAGCAAAAACCGGACGAGGTCCGGGCTTCCACTGAAGGCGGCCCAATGGAGAGGCGTCTCGCCGCCCTTGTCCTTTGCCGCGATCAGGGCCGGGTCCCCGTCGACGAGCGAACGGACCTTTTCCAATTCCCCCCGTTTTGCGGCTTCGTGGATTTCATCGGCCCATAAAGCCGGGCCCAGCGCCAGAGCGGCCGCCAGGGCTATGCATCCGAATGTTATCATCTTTGTCATCGCTATCCTCCCGACCCGAATCGTAGCACGCCGTCCCGCTTGAGGGTGAGTTAAGAAATGTTAGGGACTGTTAAACAATGTTAAATTCTGGGATTTTTCCTCTTTATCGCTGTAAGCTAGGGGCATGAAACCGAAAGCCACGGTCATGATGTTCGCCCTCGTCCCGGTCACGGCCGCCCTCCTCCTTTGCTTCCTGTGTTGTGACAAGCCTGCTCCTCCACACGAGGAGAGGTCTTTCGCAGAAAAGATCGACCGGATCATACGCTCTCAGGACGATCTCTTCAGCGGGGTTGTCTTCGTGGCCGTGGGCGATCGGGTGCTTTCCAACAAAGGATACGGCCTGGCCGACCGGGAGTTCGACATCCCCAATCGTCCGGACACGAAGTTCAAGATAGGATCGATCACCAAGATCTTCACGGCGGTCCTGACCATGAAGCTTGTCGAACTGGGACTCATTGACCTCGACCGGCCCGTCATTGCCTACATCACCGAATTCCCGCATAGAAATGGGCGGAAGATCACGGTTCGCCACCTTTTGAATCACACCTCCGGAATCCCCCACCATTTCATCGCCATCCCCGATTACTTCAATAAGAACGACAAGTTCTTTCAGACGCCCCGAGAATACTATGCCCACTTCTGGGAGAACATCTTGGCCCACGAACCCGGCGAGCAGCAAACCTACAGCAGCCCGGGCTACCATCTCTTGAGCGTGATCCTAGAACGTGCCACCGGGCAATGCTATCGGGAGCTTCTCGATGAGCACATCTTCGGTCCGCTGGGTATGAAGGACACCGCGGTGGACAACAACTTGACCGTGCTGCCCCGCCTGGCTAAAGGGTACCAGAAGGGGCTTGCCGGACTGGTTCGCTCCGGAGACGAGGAGGAGTCTACCCGCCGCGGGGCCGGATCGATCGTTTCCACGGTCGGGGATCTCCACCGCTTTCAGCGGATTTTCACCGCCCAGAGGGATCAGCTCCTCAGAAAGGGCTCATGGGACACCCTGTATCCGGAGTCGGCCGGCGGTTTCACGCCGATCGGCCAGGTCATCCCGATCCCGAGACTGCGTGGTGGAGAACAGTTGACCTTGGTCGACTGGGGCGGTTCGTCCTACGGATTCCAGGCCAGGGTGAACCGGCTGATCGAGCGGGACGCGGTCATCATCATCCTGAGCAACATCCAGAACGACTGGACGATGGGGGACGACATGTTCAACCCCATCGGCGACTGCCTTCTCGAGGCACTCGGGATCGTCCAGGAGCCGGGCCCGGTACCGGAGATCTCCGTTCCCGGATCAGGAAGCCCCTTCGCCGTCACGGATCTCACCGGATTCTACCGGGGCGAAGACGGGACGTTCATTCATGTCGTCGAGAAGGGCGGAAATTTGGTCCGGCTTGTTTCGTCGGCCCAGATGGACTCCCTTGGTGAAGCGGTCAAGACCCGCCGGCTTGTTCACCTGGGAGGCCCGTTGTACGAGGTCGAAGGCATGACTGGCCTGTTCTGGCGTTTCGCCCGAAACACGGCCGGCGAACTCAACGTCGACATCGAACGTGGTGGCCGGGTTATCCAGACGCTGAAGTCCTTTCCCATCCTGGGACGCGCCGACCTTCATGAGTATAACGGCTCCTACATCTCCTGGGAGCTCCAGAAAACGTATAATTTCCGGGCCGAGGGCGATCGACTGGTGACCACGAATTTCCTGGGGAAACCGAGGACTGAGTTTTTCCAACTGGCAAAGGATACGTTCGGTTTCGAGGACGGCTTTCTCTACTTCCATCGATACCCCGACGGAAGCCTGCGGGATTTCAAGCTGGAGGCGGACTTCCTCGATGGCTTCTTCGGCTCATTGTTTCTCCGGAATCAATGAATTCGATCCGGATATGATAATATGCTAATGAATGTTTACGGTAAGCTAAGGGCATGAAGCAGAAAAAGGCGGTCATCCTGCTTGTCCTCGTCCTGGTCACGGCCGCCCTTCTCGGGCTCATCGGCGTCCAGCTTTTCTTTCTGAACCAGTCCTACAGCCTGAAGCGGCAAGCGTTTCAACAGAATGCCGAGAAAATCCTGGCCAGCGTCGTCGAAAAGCTCGAAACGCAGGAAACTTTGAACAGGGTTGCTAGGTTGACCCTGCACGTCGGAACACGGGGCGACACCGCTTTCGCCTTGCTCGATGTTTGGGAGAAGGACGCAAGCCGGGCCTACGATAGTAAGTTCATCAGGACATTGCCAGGCTTCCGCCCCCGAGTCGAGCCGCGCGGCGACACCGTGGTCGTGCACCTCGACAGGGATCAGCGTATCCGGCTGATCGATTTCGGCACAAGCAAGGATCTTGTTTTTAGGCTGACCCCGCAACCGGCCAGCGAAGACATCCTGGCCAAGGGCGCGCTCCTCCTCGACGAGGTCAAGCCGGCCGGGACGCATGTCATTCCCTTGCCGAATGTCAGGTCCACCCCGACCCGCTTCTACGGCCTCCTCCTGGATGACCTCTGGTATGGGATCGGCGCCAGCAAGGGAATCGTGCAAAACGTCGGTTTCTCTCCGAGCCTCGACCAAACCCGAGTGGCCCTCATCGACAGAGTCCTGGAGCAACATCTCCAGTATGAGCAAAGCCCGATTCTCGATCGGGTGGATGTCGAGTTTCTCGAGAAGACGATCCGGGAGACCCTCGCAGAGAGCGGGATAAACCAGGACTGCGCGTTCGGCATCATCTCCGGCGAAGGATCATCGCCGGCCCTGGCCCGGCCGGAACGGCTGAAGCCGGAGCTAGTTCTGTCTCCACTCCGGGCCAGGCTTTTCCCGCATGACATCAGCGTCGGACGGGACGACTTGGTCTTCTATTTCCCTTCCGAAAAAGGGGAGTTGATGAAGCAGATGAAGCTCCCCGCCGCCCTGTCCCTACTATTTATCCTGACCACCACCGGCTGCTTCATCGCCGTTCTGGGGACGCTCTTCGCGCAGAAGCGCTTTTCGCGGCTCCTCACCGATTTCGTCAATAATATGACCCACGAGTTCAAGACCCCGCTCTCGACCATTTCGTTGGCCGGCGAGACACTCGCGAGCCGGGACGCCCCTCCCGACGCGGACCGGCCGGCCCGCCTCGGCCGGATCATCGGGGAGGAAAGCCGCCGGATGCGCCATCAGGTGGACAAAGCCCTCGAAATGGCCGTGCTGGAAAAGAAGGATCTGGGGCTCTCGGCCGCTTCTCTCGATATCCGAACCCTTGTCCGGAATGCCGCCGAACCGTTTCTGTCCGAAATCGAGAAACGGGGAGGACATCTCGAAATCCAAGCGGAAACGGACATCCCGGACATCGAGGGAGACGAGATCCATCTGCTTAACGTCTTGCATAACCTGATCGACAACGCGCTCAAGTACAACCGAAGGGGGCCGGAGATCCGCATCCGCGCGGCGGGCACGAAGAAAGGGGTCAAGATCACGGTCGAGGACAACGGCATCGGTCTCCGGCCGGCAGAGATGAAACGCGTCTTCGACAAATATTACCGGGTTGCCCGAGGGAACGTCCACGACGTCAAGGGCTTCGGTCTGGGCCTGAGCTACGTCAAACGGATCGTCCAAGCCCACGGCGGGGAAGTCCGGGTTCGGAGCGAATCCGGCCAAGGGTCGGCCTTTGAGATCAAGCTCCCTTTCCGGGTCAAATCCAGAAGGCTGAGATGAAGATCGAGTCGCGGAAATGACATCCCGGGCTAGCGGCGGCGGGGAAGCTCTCCTTCCCAGGATTCTTCTGGTTGAGGACGACCGAAACCTCGGCCTCCTGCTCCAGGAATCGCTCGGCATGCATGGATACGACGTCACTCTCTGCCGCGACGGAGAGGAAGCGTTCCGCGTCTTCCTCAATCATACCTTCGACCTCTGTCTCATCGACGTCATGCTGCCCAAGAAGGACGGCTTCACCCTAGGCCGCGAAATCCGAGGGGTCCCTTCCGGCGTTCCCCTCATCTTCCTCACGGCCAAGTCTCTCCAGGAAGACCGGATCGAGGGTTTCCGAATCGGCGGGGACGACTACGTCACCAAGCCCTTCAGTCTCGAGGAACTTATCCTCCGCATTCGCGCGGTCCTCCGGAGAAGCAAGATGGGGGAAAAAGACGTTCGGGAACGCCGAAAATTCAGCCTGGGGCTGTACACCTTCGACTACGAAGCGCAGACCTTGAAAATCAAAAACAGGACCCGCAAGCTGACGACCAAGGAGGCCGAATTGTTGCGCCTCCTCTGCCTCCACACGGGTAGCGTCATGGAGCGGAGCCTTGCCCTCCAGCTCGTCTGGGGCAGCGATTCCGTCTTCAACGCCAGGAGCATGGACGTCTTTATCTCCAGGCTCAGGAAATACCTCGTCGAAGACAGGACGGTCGAAATCGTCAACGTCCACAGCCGCGGCTACAAGCTCATCATTCGGGATGGCTGAGCTCTTCCCTAATCCGGCCTCATCCTATATCCGGTGTCGGGCAGGGCGTGGGCGGCTGGGGCGCCAAGGGTGAGCTGGATTTAAACGCGATTCGGTCGCCGGTCAAAAAGGCGCCGGGTGAATTCTCCGGGCAACGCCTTAAAAATTATTGAAAGTTTCGCTCGAATAACCGTTTTCTCTTGTTTATAATAGAGATCGGGTCAGAAGCTATTTCTAGGGCTGATTATGGATACTCAACAACCATTCGGCTATTCTGAAAAAATCATCCGGCATTTCGAGAATCCGCGCAATATCGGCCGGTGCTTGTCCGCTGGAACCTCTCATTTATTATCGAATCGGCCAGGCGACAATGATCATGCCGCGGAGGTTGACGCATGAAAGCCATGGTCATGACGAAAACGAGCGACCTTCGTCAAAACAAGACCCCGCTCGAGATGCACGACGTTCCCGTGCCATCGCCGGGAGAGCGAGGGATTCTGATCCGGGTCCTGACCTGCGGTGTTTGTCACACTGAGCTCGACGAGATCGAGGGCCGGACGCGGCCGCCGAAACTGCCCGTCGTCCTCGGCCATCAGGTGGTCGGAAGAGTCGAAGAGACCGGACGCCGGGTCAGACGTTTTAAAAACGGCGATCGCGTCGGCGTTGCCTGGATCTATTCGGCCTGCGGACAATGCCGGTTTTGCCGCAGCGGCCGGGAGAATCTGTGCCCTGATTTTCGGGCGACGGGCCGGGATGCCGACGGCGGGTACGCGGAATACATGGTCGTTCTTGAGGATTTTGCCTATCCGATTGCCGGGGTCTTTACCGAGGCCGAGGCCGCGCCTCTTCTCTGCGCGGGTGCCATCGGCTACCGGTCACTGAAGTTGACGGGGCTCAAAGACGGCCAGGCGCTCGGCCTCACGGGCTTCGGCGCTTCCGGACACCTCGTCCTCCTGATGGTCAAGCGCAGATATCCCAACACAAAGGTTTTTGTTTTTGCCCGAGCCGAGCGAGAGCGCGAGTTTGCCCGGGAACTCGGAGCGGCCTGGGCCGGCGAAACCGAGGAGACTCCGCCCCGGAAGCTTGACGCCATCATCGATACGACTCCCGTCTGGAAACCCGTGCTCGAAGCCCTCAAGAATCTGGACAACGGTGGACGGCTGGTCATCAATGCGATCCGCAAAGAGAACATCGATCAAGAATATCTTCTAAACCTCGACTATCCCGTACACCTCTGGATGGAAAAGGAAATCCGGAGCGTCGCCAACGTGACCCGAGCCGATGTCGCGGAATTCCTCCAACTGGCGGCCGAGATTCCAATCCGGCCCGAAGTCGAGGAGTATCCTTTGGCCGAGGCCAACCGGGCTCTCATCGAGATCAAGGAGCGCCAAATCCGCGGCGCCAAGGTCCTCCGCGTCTCCGGAGCTTGACCGGCATTTCCTCAAATCCCGTTGACAATCCGACGTCGACTTGTTATCTGTAAATCAGGTTAGCCAAGATGCAGAGGGCATCCTGGCATGAAATGTCCAAAAGGAAAATATCCCTAAATAGACCCATGATCGCCACGTTAAACATCAAAGGGAGAGGCAAAGGTACCGCCTTGGTGCTGATTTCTATGGCCCTCGCGTCATGTTCGCAGCACAAGTACGCCAGCCTGATGTCTTGGGAAGAATACATAAGTATGCCCAGGTCACAACCGTACGTCTTGGAACTGGCCCGGGGCAGGGGATACCTTCTCTACTACGGGGCTTTTCATTCTGTCGACCTCAGCCATCCCCAGTTCTCGGATATCGAGCAAAAATGGGCAGCCTTCCGGCCGACGCTGGCCTTGAGCGAAGGTTCGCTCTGGCCGCTGGAAGCCACCCGCGAGGAAGCCATCCGCAAGTACGGGGAGCAGGGCCTCCTCCGCTTTCTGGCCGCCAGAGACGGCGTGCCGATGAAGTGCCTCGACCAGCCCAGGCTCCTGCAATCGCGGCACCTGCGTCGTTATTTCTCCGTCCAGGAGGTCAAAGTCTATATGACCCTGCGCCAGGCGAGGGTCAATCAGATGCTGGGAAGAAATCCCAACGACCTGGCCGACATCGGGTTTTTCCTGGACACTATGGAGAAGTTCAGGTCGTTCCGGTTCCCCCCGCACAGCCTGTCCGCCCTTGAAGACTTGGTGAAACATGAATTTCCGGGGCTCGAGGACTGGCGGACGATCTCGGAAGATTATTTTTATGACAAAGAAAAAGGGAAATTCCTGCCGGAGATCCATCGCTATCTGATGCGTTACCGCGACAACTTTATGCTCGGGATTCTCTTCAACGAGCTCAAGAAGGGCCGGCGGGTATTTGCCGTCGTCGGGCGAAGCCA
>Ga0315284_10006916_pt1 | contig 16175 bp, 20 predicted proteins | sample YL17G09_16_MG_FD_203696 | JGI IMG/M metagenome (GOLD analysis project Ga0315284, IMG submission 203696) | Sediment microbial communities from Yellowstone Lake, YNP, Wyoming, USA - YL17G09_16 | ecosystem: Environmental > Aquatic > Freshwater > Lake > Sediment | place: USA: Wyoming | collected... | reverse complement strand
AGTCCAATCAGAGATATTTACAAATCCTGCTTGACATTTGTTAGCAATACGGAACTCATACTCCTTGTTTTCTTTAAGGTGGTTGGAAACCATAACTTTTTGAGATTTACCTTTAACGATTGTATTGTACGTTCCGTAGAATACGTCGCCAGCCATTGTGCCAGTTGTAAGGTTAATTACTGTTGTTGTTGGGGTTGTGGTAGTTGTTGTCATTATTTGATTGTTTTGTGAATACAAAGATAAGAGGTTATTATTTACCAGCCAAAACTTTTTTTAATTATTTTATAAATAATTGATTTTCAATTACTTATGGTTATTAAAATAAAAGCATTTAATTTACTCATTATCTTTTTTCAATTTGAGATTTGTCTCAAACAATTCACAAGTATATCGACTGCTTGGAACCATTTCATTCTTTTTTTCTTTTTTATCATTTATACATCTCAATCCCTGTCCTATTCCAATCATCCAAGCAAGATGTTTGCAATTATAACATACTTTATCTTCAGGTAGGATATCTGAACCTATTTTATTGTCTTTCATATTTTAATTACTTATCGCAAATATTAGGTTGAAAACAAGTTTGACCACCACATTCAATATAACCAATTCTTTCGTCAATATGTGTCATCTTAGTATATGGTGTTTGTTTACCACATATAACACAATAATCATATGAATTATCATTAACATATTTTTCGTGAATATATTTTTGTCTCACATATTTACCCAAATCGACATCATTTGGCATTGTCACAATTTCTTTTTCAGTTAATGTTACGGTTACTGACATAGTTTTATTTTTTTTACGATTAATAGTATTATAATAAAGATAGTGAGACCAATAAGACAAATATCTACAATACTCTCACTATCCTTTAGTTGTGTTCGTTTTTTACCTTGATTCTCGTTACACATTCTCTTTTTTTAATCTTAAATCACCCAAGCTACTATTTGCAAGTTGGTCATCAAAATCCTTATACCCAAGAGATTGTGCGTATTCATCATTCTTCTTTTTATAAAACTCCTTTTTGGTTTCATTATCATTTAACTTATCTTCAGGTATTCCAAGTTCTTCAGCGACCGCGGCTCTACACTGAGCCATAGTTCCCATCTCTATATTGATTGGTAAGTCAGTTTGTATGTTTTCTATGAACTGCTCAAATTGGTTTGCCACTTCAAATGGCATACAATACACACCCTCATCCACTTGATATCCACTATCGTTCTGTTTATCAAATATCTCAACCCTACCCTTTCTATATCTCTCACCAAGTAAACTAAACACACCATACCCTACGGTACTATAATAATACCTACCTTTGCGGTTGGTCTCATCCATATTGATACAACCAGGATTTACCTCCATATAATTGCAGAGCTCATTAGCCAAATACTCATTGGTTATTTCCACCTTATCCCTTTCGGTTTTGCGAGTGATGTTATCCAAAAACCATTTTATATCTTGTCTATCTATTTTCATAATTTTTTATTTAGAACACAAAGATAAGTAAATTAATGCGAATCACCTATTTCGTTTTTTTCTCCATACAAAAGATAATCGTTGTTTATAACTTTTGAGATTTTACTTCTTTCCCCCGTTATACTTTTAACTACTATACCTTCGTGTGGCACTTTTGTTCCCGGTATGAAATTATTAAACACATACTTATCCTGCACTTCTTTACTCCATTTACCAACATATAATTGTTCTACGTGGGGTAATCTTAATAAGTCGGTTAATATCGATTTAGTATTAAGAGTATCCAAGTATTTGCCATCTATCATTATATCAAACCCCACAAACTTTATCTCTTCCAAACCATAATCATATCCTTTCTGTATTCCCGCACCATATATTTCACCATATAATGTTATACCCGAACCAGTATCTTCCAATGAATTAAGTTTAACAAAATTCCATAACTTCTTTTTTATCTCATACTTGTCCGCAATCTCCCTCCAAACATCCGTTGAGTAAAACCCTTGCGAATCAGAACCTTTCTCAACATTATGAGAACCATAGCAAAAATCATAATCTATCCACTTATCAGCAACTCTAAAAAACTTCTTAACTTTATCCCACAACGATAATTTCACTTTTTTAACGACAGCGTATCTCGCATTGGTTCCGTGTATCTTCCTTGTTATTTGAACGTCATCTTCCTCATTAAACATATCAGGAACGTTCTTTTGATTAGGAAATTTATAATAGACGATAAAATTTGGATTATCTTGATATCTTATTGTTCTACCTGAACCAAGAGTTATTTGTTTAACCGGTGGTTCATACTTGAATATTTTTAAAGTATCCATCATATCATCACCCTCTTCCCATTTTGTATTGGCATTACCTGTCGCTTGACGAGCAAATTTGAATGGTATTATCAAACACTCACTATACACTCCTCTCAACTTTACAGTTCTAACCCTCTGTCCCTTACGAAGGTAGTTGGTAACTTCCATCGCGTCAGATAAAGTCACAGGTATAACCGCATCGGTGGTTGCAACAACAACCAAATCACCAACATCATATTGTCCCTTCTGTATGATGCAATTCCATCCACCGATGCGGGCTTGTTCTATCTTATCAGCACCAACTATTTCTTTTATTTCATCTATTTTTGCGACATAAGCACAACTGTTAACATTTTCCATATATTATTTTATTTTTTTCTTATGTCTTGTAATAACACGTCAACTAAATCATCTAACATACTAACTCCGTGTAGTTTTTTAATAGTTTTATAGTCATCCACATTGATTGTAGTTTTAACTTCTTTTTCACCATCGGTGATTGTAATTTTAATCTGTAAATTTTCCATATTTTTTTCTTTTAGATTGTAACTTGATAACAAAGGTAAACCACTATACTCACAAATCAAAATTTTTTCTTCCATATTTTTTTATTTACGAGTTAAAATATCATATATAACTTGAACGGTCACACCAAAAAACATGGATGCCGCCGCGAATAATAAAAAATATACCAATCCAATATCCCATTTATTTCTTTTCATTTTTATTAAATTAATCATTCATTTTTTTCCACCGAACAGAATCAATGAAACACGTTGTCTTCTCAGGTATTATTTGCTCTTGTATCCAATCAAAAGAACCCGGCACAACTTGACGAGGTGTTATTTCCTCCAATTTTAATTGTGCTTCCATCTTAACGAAACGCTTTCATATGCGGAAAGCAGGTGTCACTTCCCCCAATTTTAATTGTGCTTCCATCGGGAGATTATGATGTAACTATTAATATCGCGGTGTCACTTCCCCCAATTTTAATTGTGCTTCCATCCACTCCTTAATAAGTTTTTGGGTTTCATTGTAGTCAAAAGAAAACATATCGGAAATATTACTCCAAACTGAATATAATACCCATAATATTCCCGATTTTTCCAATTCTAATATCACCTTATCACCTTTTTTGAAAAAGGTAGAGTCAGGATAATGTTTTGACTTAACCGCATACATACTATCAAATACGTAATTCAAATACTTAAAGTGAGTTTTTCTTAAATTATTTTCCATATCTTATAATTTTATGTTGAATCTGCTCTTCATTTGTTCTAACTTATCATCCGGGACTCCGTGTTCATTTACTCCTCCGTGTCTGTTCTCAACAATAATATGAAACACTCTATAACCATATTTTTTGGCTATAATCTCATAGAATCTCATCTCCCAATCTTGAGTAAAAGTATTTGAAACTACTATGGTGTTATAAAGTAGCCTACTGAACAAACTCGGATGCATAGCTCTGTGAACCCTTCTTTTACAATTGTTATGAGCATCCTTTATTTTGGTATAATCAAATTGATATTTACCATTTTTTATAAAGAATTGGTCGGCTTCAAATATTTGCCAAGGTTTTGCAACTGAATGAGCAAATGTTGATTTACCTGAACCGGGTATTCCTCTTACAATGTATAACGTTTTCATATTATATTATTATCTTTATTAACAATTTCGTCTAAATGATGGTCTTCATTAATTTCAGATACTTTAGGTCTGTTTCTCAAAAGTGGTACAATTTCACGAAGAACATTATATGGTCTAAAGTCAGGATGACCATCCATACCAACATCCATTCTTTGACCTTTTCCAAATCTTCTATTAGTCGGAAGATGGCAGTGTCCGTGTAAGTGCATTACACCCTTATTGAGACCGTCCCAACTTGAAATAGGGTAATGCATTAATTGGAACTTAAACTGTCCTAATTCCAAAGTATTGTAGTGTGAAACACTTTTAAACAACCCTTGTGAGCCATCTCTGTTTCTATCTATGTGATGGTCGTGGTTACCAAGTATCAAGTGAATGTTCTTACATACCAATCTATCCCAAAATTCTCTAATTTGTTCATAACCACCAAATGACCAGTCTCCAAGATGTATTAATACATCATCTTGACCTACAACTTCGTTAATATTATTAACGATTGTGGTATTCATTTTTTCAATAGTTGTAAAGTCCCTTGTTTGGTCTACCGGTATTTCACCATTTGGAAGACGCCAATTAGTTACACCACGACAAATATTTTTGTGGGAAAAGTGAGTCAAGTGTCCGAGGTAATCCACACATTTCTTGCAGAACCCTCGGACATATCAATTTTAATTGTTTTCATAATCTATTTTTTATAAATTTTATTAATATAATCTCTTTTATCAAATCTAATACCTTCTTCGTATTTTTTTACAAAGATAAGACAAATTTCTTGTTCTTCATAAAAAATATTCCATTTTTTTATTTTTTCTAAAAGTTCGTTGAGTGTGATAACACTGTCATTTTTCTTTTGTGATTTTTTTATATTTTCACTATGTGAAATTATTTGACAATTTGATGGATGTCTTAACAATTCAGGAAAAACACCATTTAAGAATCCGTTTTTTCTTCCATACATGTGGTCTCTAACAAACGCATCTTTATTTCTATTTTTTTTATCGTATAATTTACCTAATTTTAACTTTTCAATACCTATTGTATTTTCAGTTAAAACCTGATATTTCCAATTACTTAATTCCCTATAAAATTTATAATCATCTTTTTTTTCTAACGGAATCCATATACCTCTATCTTCATTAACTTTCCTAACTCTATTCAAATACTCTTCATTAAATTTTAATTTTGATTTTTCACTTATTTTTTTTCTTGTTTCCTCACTTGGAGATGGGATTATTGCCAATTTACCATATTTTTTTAACATTGTATTTCTTTTTTTTAATTTTGTTTCATTAGAAACTTTTCTACCTTTCATTCCTTTAGCACAATTTCTCCTATATTCATCATCAACTCTTGATTTAATTAAAATTGAACGTTCTATTTTTTTATGTTCATCCCATTTATTCCCAAAGTTAGGATTACCGGAACCTTTTGATTTACATTGTCTACATTTATGATTTGACAAATCTAATCTCACATAATAATTGGCGGTTACATCATATTCTTTATTACACTCAACACACCTTACTGTATGTTTTTTTTGATAACATTCTCCACAAATTTTACGAATATTTCCGCTTGTTGTGTTTTTTTTACATAAGACACATAATTTTTTTTCCATAATAGTTATTTATTATAAATACTTTGTTTTATGTTAAAAGTGAGTATCAGTAGTAATTAATGGAAAGAATTATTGTACATCACAATTTTAGGTTGATTATACTCCCATCCGACATTTCTCATCGCTCTGTTTATTTTACGTTTGGTCGGTCTACTGTAAAAACTACCGTAGTGATACTTGTTACACCCACATAATGTTATTAAAAAAATTAATAACATTACAAAAATTAATAATATTTTTTTCATTTTTTTTACGCCACTCTATATCCTGTATAATCACATTTAGGACAATTAACACTCTTCTTGGCAGGAAATGATGTCAATGTCATCATTGGGTTTGTATCCATTAATTCCTCACCACAGTTTGGGCAAGCAATTCCATTTGGTTCGGGTTTATTTTGATACATACTCATTTGAAATGTCGACGCATCGTAATTGTGTTCATCTAAAGATTTTAATGTTTTTGTCATATTTTGTTCCATTTTTTATTTGAATCTAATCTAAAACTACCTATGTGTTCTTTATTCCAACTACTAGGTTCTACCATTGATAAAAAAGTTGTATTATTATCTCTTTTATATAAATGATATACCTCACCAATAACAGGAATAAAAGAGTATTCCGATTCATATACCCTTTCATTCCAATATACTTCTTCCAATATCTGATTAAACTGAACCTTCAATTCATCAAATTTAACGTTAAAATGATTATTAACCTGACCAACTTGGTTTTGTTTCCAACCTTTAACATCTTCCAACTTAATTGCTGGCGCTCCGATATTGGAACCATATGTTAATTGTCCTTGATAATATCCTCTTTCTTCACTCCATACAACCAAATCAGGTTTTTTCCCCATTATTATTTTTTTAAATGATTAATAAATGAACTATTAGTTATACTAATTTTGATATTAAATCCATAATTAATGAGTTCCATTTGTTAAACTAATTCCGTGTTTCAATCCCGAAATAAAATCTCTTATTTGTTCCTCGGTTAAATTTTCAATTACTCTACCCAAAGAATGTCCTACTTCATTACCAAAGTCTGACACATCTCCTTCATACCAAATATGTTTATCATTTAGTTCTCTCGCCAACAATGTGGTACAGTATTTTAATGAATATGGTAAATTATAATCGTTCATTTTAATTCATTTTTGAGTTAAGATATTCTATAATATATTTTGCATATACGGTTAACAATGTATTACCCTGAAATGTAAAAATTTCTTTGTTGTTTTGAACCGCTTTTTTATATTCTTGTTTGAGACTTTTAAAAGTTTCGTAGTCAAATGTAATAGTATTCATTTTAAAATGTTTTTGTAAAGATAAGAGTAAAATTTTAAAAAACAAAAATTATTTAATTAAAACAAAATAGTCATTTATTTCACCCCTCAAATCACACACATCCTTGTCCATCGGCAATTTAACAATCTTTATTCGATTGTAAAGAATTCCACCATTTAATGTATGATATAATTTAACAGCATTAGTCCACGCATCACCATCCAAACATATAATCACATCACCCTTAGCCTTCTCATATATCGTGGTGAATAATAACTCTGATAAATGTTTACCAAGCATCGGAACCGAATTAGGTAGAAAGATTGCATCAAACATTCCCTCACAAACATAAATGTCCTTATCCCAATCAATCAAGTTCTCATTAAAGATAATCTTGTCCTTCTCAGCCTTAGGGTTCATATACTTTTGTTTCGCCCTCGGATTCCAAGAACGAGCAACAAAATAATTTAACTCCCCACCCTTATCATATGACGGAATAACAACCCTGCCAGCAAAACTACCAATACTTGTCAACCCAATACCATACTTCTCACACATCTCATCAGTTATACCCCTACTCTTCAGATAATTAATACCCTCCCTATATGGGGGGTAAATCTTATTACAATCTAATATCTTGGTGAACCCCTCAGGTAATTTAACTTTGGGTATAAATGCTCTCTTCTCTTGTTTCTCTTCGGGACGAACTAATAGATATAACTTCTTCTGTTTCTTGGTTCCAAACTTATCAAATAGTTTACCTATCGGGCCATGTGTTCCCTCACTATCCCCACAACTCCAACAATTAAAAGCCGATTTCTCAATATTAACCTCTAAATTACCCTTACCCTTACCTTCATCGCACTGGGGACAGTTGAACGATAACTGCGTACTTCCCTTATACGATTTCTTGGGTTCCCCCAATACCTCAACAAGCAATTCCGTTATTACCTCAATTTCTTCGTCCATAGGACAAATATAATAAAAATTAGTGGATTACCAAATCTGTTTCATCCTCATATACCCAAGACCAGCAGCATAAGCATCTGACGAATCAAAATTTTCTTTCTTAAGAGTGTTATTCTTGGTGTAGTTCCAAGTGATTTGTGGTTCCCTCTTGGCAACCAACTCCCATATTATAGTTTTTTTGTCTATGTCTCTTGGAAACCCTCCAAACAAAACAAATTTACCCTTATCATTTGGTTGGACAAGATGGGGAAATGCAAACTTACGTGCATTGTATGTAGAAATAAATTCAGGAACAATTCCCAATTGTTCATAGATGTCCTTAAACACTAAAGTATTAAATCTTAATAACGTTTGGATTGTATAGATGTTATTAGAACCCAACAATGGCTCCTCAATAACTACTTCCGTTACATTTAAGTTTTTGTAATTATCAATCTTGGAACGAACCATCTCCGCCTTAATTAATAATTCCTCCATCTTATTATCCCTCTTTGGCTTGGGGACAGGAGATACGTGAGTTAATTCCAATAATTCTCTGGTTGTTATATCAAACAAAGCAATTCCTATGGTTTTGGTGGATATATCCAACGCCAAAACTTTTGGGTTATTTTCTATTTCTTTATTCATAAACTATGATGAAAATAAATCAATACGATTAGAAGTCAATACTTACGGATATTTGTTGAGTTCCAGTTCTCAATATCGGTGATTGTAATTTACTAATAACCACTAAATCTTTTTCAACATCAAATAAACCAACTTCAGTTATATACGTATTTCCTGAAGTCCAAGTAGGATTTGATGTTTTAGTAAATTGAGTTTGATTTAAATTACAAAGAAATTTCATTTCATATATCGTCGCTTCTATATCAGTTTCAATATTACCATAAAAATAATATTCATCACCAAAATTTAATTTTAACTCTTCCCCTGTCGGTAAAGGTAAATCAATATAATTATTTAAATTATATGTAGGTGCCGAATTATATAATGATTGTGTTATTATAAATGTATTATTAATCATTTCTGATGGTGGGATATATCCACCTGTTAAAGTTATTTGACTTGTAAAATCAATTGCCTTCCATTGAGCAGGGTCTGGTTGTGTTGTAGAACCAGTAACTATTTGAGCTAACACATAAAATTCTTGTGCTCCATATCCATCAAAACAACAACTTCCTAAAAATGGCCACTCATCTCCAAACTTAACTGAAATATCTTGACTTTGAGTTGTAAAACAAGCTTGGGGTCCTTGTATTTTGGTATAATAATTACAATGTAATGAATCAGTAAAATCAGGAGCATTAAATCTATATGTAACGTACATATATTGAGTATCACCAGTTAAAATACCGTTTATTGTATTTGGAGTAACTAGTGATAATTTTGGAGCGGTTAGTGTCCAATTTCTATTTGATTTGTTTGACAAAGAAGCTACGATTTCTTCGTCATCAAAAACAATTAATTTTGAATCAGGAAAAACTTTACCTACTCTACTTGGATTACCATCATCATTAAGATGAGTATCCCACAAATGATAATACCTCATTCCTGGGTCATTCATATCCGAATTTTTAGATGATTGCATATATCTAACATTGAAATAATCCGCGGTTCCTACATTAGGGTCAACAAAAAATTCCTCTCCCATTGTACCAGTACTTGATTTATGCCACATTAACCAAGGAATAGATACTTTAAAATTTCTTGCAAAACCCGTTTGTGTAATTGCCGCAGGGTCATAAGGTTCTAATGCAAATTTTTCACCATAAAAAGTATCGATAGAATTGTTAGTATAATGAACAATTGCAATTGCCTTTTGTTCATATGGTTCAACTTTAACTATTTCATCATATGAATTATAATAAGCGGTGTCAGTTGTTTCCGCACTTAAAGTGTTATCAATAAAAAATGTTTGTCCTGAAGTTTCTTGATATCCCAAATATTCTTTTGTTCCTAAATAATAAACAGAACCAAACCCTGTATAATCTTCATTAAGGGTATTAATTAATCCAGCAGGACTAACCGACCAAGGAATATTCATATTCCAAATAGGAACATCATTATAATTTAAGTAACAAATATTCTCAAAATTAGTTATCCCGCTAATAACTTGAGGTACCGCAGTATCATATAACTCAGTCATACCTGAAGGATATATATAAACTCTTGCAGTTCCACAACAACTTCCAGCACAAAAATTTGGTAATGGTCTATCCACTTCAAGTGATGTGGGCCAAGATGAAGATATGATTCGATAAGTTAGTATTGGTATATTACCAGAATATGTTCCGCAACCTCCTGCCCCATCAAAAAATATTGTAACAAAGTCTCCAACTTTAGGAGTATCTGTTGAGGGTCCGCAACTATCAGTATTTAATAAAATTATATTTGATGAACAAATATTACAAGTATTAACATATGATGTTGTATTTCTAGTATATGCTGTACTTATTTGAACATCCCAACTTGGTGAACTACCTGTAAAAAAACCTTTAGGTCCTGCTGTATTATAAACAGGGTCAATTCTTGCATCTTCAAATGGCAATCCATAAGTATTCCCACTTGAACCTTTAACAAAATAAGGATATTTTATTGCTGATTTATTTGTGTCGGGTTGTGGTGTTATATTTTGAGCGTTATAATCAGGCATTAAAACCATAGTATTAGTTTGGTTATATCCTGAAATAGAATTATAAAAAACTTCACTATCTCCTATTTGAAAATATCTAATGTCTAATTTTCCTTGGGATAGTTTTCTTCTTCCTGCGTCGGTAAATCTAGTGTTTATTAATCCTGATGTATTTTTTAAATTATATCCCATGTTTTTATAAATATTTTATGGTTGGTAAATTTGTGCGGGTTGTGACACATTTATTGAATTACCTAATAAAGAACAACAATTACAAGAAAGTACCGCATCTTCAAAACTTAATACTAAAGATATATTACCTGATGTATAACAAGGTAAAATCATCGTCCCATTTGTTTTTGTATCAATTCCGTAAATAATGCTAGCACTAAAAACATCGCCATTAATTAAAACCACACTATTGGCAATATAATCATATTGTCCAACATATCTACTATAAATAGAATTACAAGGTGACACGCCATTAACATTTAATGATGTACTACTTAATGAATTGATAGAAATTGGATTACCATTTAACGTTAAATAATGTTGTGAAGTATCAAAAATAGCACTACCAGGTTCTATATATTCTAAATTATAAATAATTTTATAATCAAACGTAACAGATTCTCCTACAGGTATATTATTCGTATTATAATTTATTGTTGCCATATAATATTTCATATTACCAACATTAGGTAATGAAGTTATACTCATAGAACCTACAATATTAAATAATTGATTACTAGAACCATTTAAAATTATAACATCACTAATAGTATTTCCACTTATGTCTTTCGCATATATAGTATATTGTCCGTCACCTATTGATGTAAAAATACCAGTTAGATTAGAATAATTAATATCATCTAAAGAATATGTCCACCCCTCTTCGCCTCCTATCGCTAACGCATTTATTGAACCGTCATTTAACCCTTCACAGGTTGGTTCTGTAAAGCTAATTTGTATGCTGTATGGAGAACCTCCTCCTTTACCAGCATTACATTGTCCTTGAGTTACTGTTATGTCAACTTTTTGAGCGGAGCCCACATTATACCAAGAACTATCAGGAACATTATCATTATCATTTGACCTCATTATTAAAGTACCATTATAATTTTGGAATTCCCAATATCCCGCAATAGAATTCCAAGTTAGATATTTACCGTCATTTGTTTGGTATTGTGGCTTACCGTTAACAATAGCGCCTACGTCACAAAAGTCGTATTGTTCATCAGGAGGTGTTGGTGGGTCGGTAAAGTAATTAATATAAAAACATAAACAGCCATAATTAACCTGTACAGGTGTTATAGGAAAAGATTGATTAGTATCACAAAAATTATTATAAAGTATTACACTTGTTGTTGTATCAGGAACTTCTACAGTCACTCCATATCCAAGTTGTGAACTAGTTAAACCTGTTGCAAGTATTGTAGTATCCATTATATATGGAATATTACCACCACTTATTAAGTTATAATAAATTGTATACGGGCCAGGTGATGTCCCTGAACTCAAAAATACTTTATAATATCTACTCATTTTTATTTAATTTTTTTTATGGTAATGTTCCACAAGCTTGCAATAAACCATTTTGTGCAATTATTTCAACGGTACACGTTTCACCAGGATTTATTGTAAGTGAGTATGTATCAGGTGATGATGGTCCGGTTATTGTCCAATAATGAACAGATGTTGAACCTTTACATATTCTCATACTAATAGTGTTATTAGACCCTGAAATCCAACTTGCGGTTATTATATATGTTTGAGTTGTAGGATAACTAAAACTACCCGAATATTGTTGGTTAACAGAACTAGAATTTTGATTTAATAATGTTATTGAACTTCTAACTATTTTTAAATTACATCCACCTCCCGGTCTAACATAATAATATAAACGTCCAAGCGAAACTGGGTCACCTGTTTGACAATTAACATATTCTAAAAGTGTAGCACCTTGAGCATTATATGGTAATCTTGCACAGTCTTGTGTTGTATCCCCATTAGGTACTAATATCGGTGTATTAGGTAACCCAGTATTACAATTATTAGTATAGAAAGTTCTACCTGGTGACACTTGTCCTCCATCAAACTCAAATATTGCACATATTGGTTCTGTCGCCGCTGAACTTGGTGTTGGAGTAGGTGTTGTTGTCACAGTAGGAGTTATAGTTGGTGTTGGTGTTAAAGTAGGTGTTGGGGTTGGTGTTTGGGTTATTGCGTCAACACACGGTATTTGTACTGGCTGTTTTACACAATAAGGTGTATCACATAATCCATATAAAATTGCATCAGGTGGACAATAGATACCTATTCCAGCCCCATAATTACCAATAACTGTTTGTGTTGTTCCTACGTATTGTCTTGTTGAAAATGCAGTATACGGTAATAATCCCGCATAGCTTGTTATACCTGTTAATGTAGATAACGTTACACCACTATATATTTCAAAAGTACCGTTTGTACAACAATTACCAGTATAATTGTATACATCGGTAAATGCAAATTCGAAAACGTGCTGGCCAGGATTTAAAGTTATCGGTAATACGTGAGTATACTCAAACCCTAAACCTACGTAACTACTTGCCCCAGTTCTGTTAAGTAATCCATCAGCACCAACAGACATCGCAGCATAATACTGAATTAAACTAATTGGATTATTATTTATTCTTTTTACAATCCAATCACCATCCATTTTTAATGAAAACATATCATCAGCACCTAAAAATAAAAAATATTCTTGTTGTGTTGGAACTGTTAAACAATACCTAACACCAACCCACTGATTTAATCCTGTTTGAAATTTTAGTCCTCCGTTATTCATTACACCAGCCCAAGGATTTGACGTTTGAGTTTCTATCCACGGAGATGTAGTTCCTGTTACCATAATTGTAATAGGGTTACCCGATATATTTGAGTCATTATATCCAAAAGCTTGAGCGACTTGACTGTTTGTAAAATTTGTTCCGTCAACTAATAAGGCGTTAGTTCCAATAAGAATTGTAGTTCCAGATAAGGCGCCCACTATTGTAAAAGCCGCATCATTTTTAAATGTTAAAGGTAATGTTTTAGAAGTTATATTTTCATAAAAAAATGTTCCGTACCTTTGGTAGGCTACATTTTTATCGGGTACTTGAAATGTTATAGTAGTCCCTGAAATACCACTTAATGGTTGTCCTACACAAAGGTCATTCCACAGTACATATCCAACATCGGTACAACCTGTACAAGGTTTAATATATTCAAAAATAGAACCATTAAAATTACAATCTTTTTCAGCAACGATTGAACAAGTTGTTTGTCCACTAAAATCGCCCCAATAATCAACTACTGTAACATTATATGTTCCACTAGGAGCATTTGTAATTGTTTGCCCATTATAAGTATTTCCATCCGAATCCGTCCAAGTTATCATATAAGGAGGCGTTCCTCCAGTAATAATAACTGATAAAATACCATCAGATACTCCATATGATGAAGGATTAGTAACGTTACATTCATAGAAAAAATCTAAAATAGTTAAAACATTACAACTATTAGCATATGTGTAAGCGGTAGTTGGGCACGGTTGGCAACTTTTATCTAAACATCCCGATACATACTGAAATCCTAATGTATCATTTATTACTGTAGATGGTGGAATTTTAGGTTCCTCAACAACTTTATAACAGAAATTTTTTGGTGATAATCTTACTGTCTCACCGACAATATAACTATTTAACGATTGTGATTTATACACTTTATTGTCACAACAACCACTTAAATAAATTGACTTAGGTACAGGTGTTGGTGTTGGTGTTGGAGTAAGTGTGGGTGTCGGTGTGAGTGTAGGTGTTGGGGTTATGGTTGTTGGCTCACATACAATATATTGTAAACATCCATTAGTACAGGGTGATACCACTCCTCCTTGAGGGCATGTAATACCAGAATTAATATATTGTCCTGTTATTGTTTGGAATGTTGATGCAGAAACTAACGAGGCAGTAGTAAAAATAACATTTAAATCACTATAGTTTGTTGCGGCTGTTAATTGAGCTAATGTATTCGAATAAATTTCACATCCAAAAGATGCAATACTACTATTATTAAACCCAAACACCTCTATTGTGTGAGAACCGGCACCTATTGTAAGAGGATATATATGCCACTTTTCAAAAGAAATCACACTTCCACTATAACTACTACCATACGTATTAACAATATCTGTTCCATCTAAAGTAAATCGAAACATATTGTCACCTGCCAATCCTATATAATAAGTTACAGGCGAATTTTCAACATCAATACAAGTTGTAAAACCAACCCAAGTTTTTATCGGTAAATCATCTAAAGCAGTTGATTGATTTGTCCATCTACCACATCTATTTAATGGTCCTTGTGATGCGTTAACACCACTTGACCAAACAGGTACTAAATTTAAATTAATTGTAGAACCAATAGCCTGTCCTTTTGTAGTATATGTTGAATATACTATAGTTCCTCCGCTTGAATAACGGGTATTAGTTTTAGTTACCAAACTGACAGGTGATGCCGGAAATGTCCAAGGTGTTGTTACAGTCCTAAAACATTTTCCAGTACCGTCATTATACGGTGTCCACGTAAATCCTTGAAAACACGATTCGCAAGCCATTTTATAAATTAACTATATCTTTTATTTCACAACCATTTGAGTCAATCGCCTTAACTGAAACTTGTGAAAGGTTTGAAAAATTTATCGGTACATTAAAAGTATAAGGTACGTCAATATTATATATAAAATCAATATAAATACACCCATTATATGCACTATCACACAATGATATAACATATGGTTCAGAACCTGTAAGTGTATTTATCGTTATTTGTTTCATTTATTATTTTTAATATCATATTTAACAGGTTCCATTTGGACTTCTTGTTCCATTACCCGATGTTTTTTGTGGTACTGTACCGTTTTGCACACAAATAAATTGGTCCTGTCCAGCCCACACTGTCCAATTAGGATGCGTAACACCACAAGCATCTTTCCAAGTAAATGTAGCATAATTGGTATCACCAACTACAAACGCGGCTAATACATATGCGGTACCAGGTAGTGAACAAGGTGGTGGTGTTGGTGGTGGACAAGTGTCTACTGAACTAACATTACCAGGTACACTACTATGTGGACTTGAGACTGTATAACAATTCACTCCGTCACTATAATATCCGTCCGGAGCCTCCGTTCCAACTGACATAGTGGCTGCGGTATATAAAATACATGAAGTTGTTATTGTTGTACAAGGACTAAATGTGTTTAAAAATTGTGGCATTTTTATTTTTTTTTATTTTATTAATCAACACCTACACCCACACAAGAGCAAGCGTCTTCACAACTTATTGTTGAGTAACACATTGACATTCCATACATTGTAGGTGTCGGTGTAGGTGTAGGTGTTGATGTTTTAGTTGGTGTTTGAGTTGGTGTTTGAGTTAATCCGATTGTTAGTGTAGGTGTCTGTGTGGGTGTAGTCGTTGGTGTATGTGTAGGTGTAGGTGTATTAGATGGTTGACAAATTGTATTTCCATCAGGACATTTAAAACAATCGTCTATTAAATCAAATGTTGCGGTACCTGAAAAACAATTATCTCTTAACGGTGGTGTTGTTGATGGTGTAGGTGTTGGTGTTGGAGATTCTCCAGGTAATGTTGTTGCGCTTAATGTTATTGATGTACCATAACATAATACTGTAGAT
>Ga0315284_10006915_pt1 | contig 16176 bp, 11 predicted proteins | sample YL17G09_16_MG_FD_203696 | JGI IMG/M metagenome (GOLD analysis project Ga0315284, IMG submission 203696) | Sediment microbial communities from Yellowstone Lake, YNP, Wyoming, USA - YL17G09_16 | ecosystem: Environmental > Aquatic > Freshwater > Lake > Sediment | place: USA: Wyoming | collected... | reverse complement strand
ACCCGTATTGATGATCGAAGACGAACCCCGCATAATAGTCGAGCGGCAGCATCAGCACCGTGCTCGCCAGACCGACGATGCCCAGCACCGCCGCCAGCCCGAACAGCCAGTGCCGGCCGATGCGCGCCACCAGCACCGCCAGCCACCGTACGCCACCGAAGGCGAACACTCCCGCCAGCAGCGCCGCCTGGTAGAACAGGTACCCCAGCTCGATCTTCCGCGCGCGGGACGCCCGCTCATGCCCGAAGGCCATCTCCCGCGGCGTCAGCGGCACGCCGGATGACATGCCCTGAGTCATCGCGGGGCGCGGCGGGGGCGTCACCGGCTTCGACACGGCGCCGGCGAGGAACAGCACCGCGCCCAACGCCAGCAGCGCGCCGAAGGCGATGAGCAGAAACTGTCGCTGTAACCATCGAAAGATGCGCATCAGTCCGTTTTTACCCGATATCCCGAACCGGGATTGTTTATGAAGTGCCCACGCACCCGTAAAGCCAATCCGGCCTTGGGGTGGGCTAGAACAACGCCAACTGATCGGACTCGTCCAGCGCGTTGGCGTCATAGCCGCGGCGGCGCAGCTCGTTGGCGAACTCACCGGCGAAACCGTGCACGGTGAAGACGCGCTCGGGCTGCACCTGTTCCACGTAAGCGAGCAGATCCTGGTAGTCGGCGTGGTCGCTCAAGCAGAACGCTATACTGCTGAATAAGCCTTGTCGAGCATGTCCTCATGACTTCGTAAGATGAAGTATTGTCGCAACATATGGTATCACATACATTTGTTCAACACCAGCTTCGCTTCATAGGCAAACATCTTGACAAATGAGTCAAGTTTGGTGAGACGCACGAAGCTCCGCCAAATATGCGTTCCGATCCTACTCGACGGTTTAAGGCGGAGCTTCCCCAGACGGCGGCTTCAGGATAACTGTTCACGTTTCTCGGAGTCATTTTCCGAGCCGGTTTCGTTGGCGGCTATTGACGAGAACGGGTACTGGTAGGGACAGTTCCCCGAGAGGCTATTCTCAATCTCCCCAAACGAGCGTATGATAAAAACGTCATGGCATTCACGGAGGACAACCTGTCGCTCTTCCACCCGCTGATCGCCGAGTGGTTCCGCGCGTCGATCGGGGAACCCACGCCGGTGCAGGCGGCGGCGTGGCCGCGGATTGCGGCGGGGGAGCACGTGCTGGTGATGGCGCCGACGGGGAGCGGGAAGACGCTGACCGCCTTTCTGTGGGCGCTGAACCAGCTTATCACCGGCGCGTACCCGGGCGGGCGGTGCGGCGTGCTCTACGTCTCGCCGCTGAAGGCGCTGAACAACGACATCCAGCGCAACCTGCTGGCGCCGCTGGAGGGATTGCGCGCAAAGTTCGAGGAGGAGGGGGAGGAGTTCCCGCCGATCCGCGTGCTCACCCGCAGCGGCGACACGCCGGCGCGGGAACGGCAGACGATGCAGCGCAAACCGCCGGAAATCCTCATCACCACCCCGGAAAGCCTGAACCTGCTGCTCAGCTCGCGCGGGGGCGCCGGCATGTTGGGCGCGCTGCGGGTCGTCATCCTCGACGAAATTCACGCGGTGGTCGATTCCCGGCGCGGCACCCACCTGATGACCGCGGTGGAGCGGCTGGTGCGGCTGTCCGGCGAGTTCCAGCGCATCGCCCTCTCCGCCACCGTGCGCCCGCTGGAGCTGGTGGCGGAATTCGTCGGCGGCTTCCTGCGCGAGGGCGACCGCTACACCCCGCGGCCCGTGACGCACGTGCGCGCCGCCATGCGGAAAACCTATCGTATCGGGGTGCATTACCCGCCGGAGCTCGAGGACGACTCGCGCTGGCCGGCCATCGTGCGGGCTTGCAAGGAGATCATCCGCGGTAACCGCTCCACGCTCATCTTCACCAACGCCCGGCGGCAGGCGGAACAGCTCACCTGGAAGATCAACGCCGACGAGGAAGAGATGCCGGCCTACGCCCACCACGGCGCGCTCTCGCGGGAGATCCGCCTGGAGGTGGAGCGGCGCATGAAGGCGGGCCGGCTGAAGGCCATCGTGGCCACCAGCACGCTGGAGCTGGGCATCGACATCGGCGCCCTCGACGAGGTGGTGCTCATCGGCACGCCCCCCACGGTGAGCGCCGCCGTGCAGCGCGCGGGCCGCGCCGGCCACCGCGTGGGCGAGACCAGCCGGGCGACACTCTTCCCCACCCACGGCCACGACCTGCTGGCGTCGGCGGTGCTGGCGAAGAACATCCCGGCGCAGAACATCGAGGCGGTAAAAGCCATCCGCAGCCCGCTGGACGTGCTGGCGCAGGTGCTCGTCTCCATGACCGCCGTCGAGACGTGGGACATCGACGAGCTGTATGCCGAAGTCCGCCGCAGCTACCCCTACCATGATCTCACGCGGACGCAGTTCGACCTGGTGCTGAACATGCTGGCGGGCCGCTACGCCGAGTCGCGGTTGCGCGAGCTGTCCCCGCGGCTGTCCATCGACCGGTTAGAGAATACCGTCGCCGCCCGCCCCGGCGCCGTGCAGGACCTGTACCTGTCCGGCGGCACCATTCCCGACCGCGGCCTGTATCACCTGCGCCACCTGGAGACCAACGCCCTCATCGGCGAGTTGGACGAGGAATACGTGTGGGAGGCGCGCGTCGGCCAGCCGGTGACCTTCGGCACGCAGAACTGGCGCATCGAGCGTATCACCCACAACGACGTCTACGTGCTGCCCGGCAGCCCGACGGTGAAGGAGGCGCCGTTCTGGCGCTCGGAGGAGCTGAACCGGGATGCCCACTTCGCCGAGCAGATCGCCCTCTTCCTGGAGGAGGCGGACGGGCGGCTGAAGGACCCGGCGTTCCCGGAGGAGCTGCAGCGCGACCACTTCCTGGACCCCAGCGCCGCCGAGTCGCTGCTCGATTACCTGGCGCGCCAGCGCGAGCACACCGGTTGCCCGCTGCCGCACCGGCATCACCTGCTGGTCGAGCACGTGGAGACCGGTCCCGCCGGCCACCCCGGCAACCAGACGGTGCTGCACACCATGTGGGGCGGGCGGGTGAACAAGCCCTTCGCGCTGGCGCTGCAGCAGGCGTGGGAGGAGCAGTTCGGCGACCCGGTCGAGACCTTCACCACCGACGACGCCGTCTACCTGGTGATGTCGCATCAGGTCTCCGGCGCGGAGGTGCTGTCGCTGGTGACCGGCGCGCGGCTGGAAGAGCTGCTGCGCAAACGGCTGGAAGGCTCCGGCTTCTTCGGCGCGCGCTTCCGCGAGGCCGCGGGCCGCGCCTTGCTGCTCACGCGCCGCCGGTTCAACGAACGGCTGCCGCTGTGGGTGAGCCGCCTGCGCTCGAAGAAGCTGCTGGCCGCCGTGTCCGGTTACTCGGACTTCCCGCTGCTGCTGGAGACCTGGCGGAGCTGTCTGCAGGACGAGTTCGACCTGGACATCCTGCGGGGATTGCTGGCGGAGTGCGAGACCGGCGCCATCACCTGGAGCGAAACGCGCACGCTCTCCCCCAGCCCCTTCGCGCAGGTGGCGAGCTGGCGGCAGATGAACCAGTACGTCTACATCGACGACACCCCCGCGGGCCGCACCGCCTCCAACCTCCGCGGCGACCTGCTGCAGGAAGTCGTCTTCACCCCCGGCCTCCGTCCCGCCCTGCCGCCCGCCGTGATCACACAATTCGAGGCCAAACGCCGCCGCCTCGCCCCCGGCTACTCCCCCGCCACCCCGCGCGACCTGCTGGACTGGGTGAAGGAACGCCTGCTCATCCCCCTGCCGGAGTGGCGGCAACTGCTCTCCGCCATCGAGCGCGACCACGGCCTGACCCCCGCCGAAATCACCGCCGGCCTGGAAAAGAAACTGGCCACCCTCATCCCACCCGGCGCCCAACCGCTCATCGCCGCCGTGGAGAATGTGCCCCGGCTGAAAAAGCTATTCCCTGCAATGAAAATCGAGCCGTTGAAAGCGCCTTAATCCTGGGATCGCAGGCGTCCCGCGCCTGCCCTGGAAGGTAAGCCTACCATCTTTAAGCAGGCGCGGGACGCCTGCGATCCCAGGGGAAAAGCATTGCTTGCGGGAACAGGCCCATGATCCTGCCGGCAGGATGCCGGCGCTCCCAGGAATTACTCTTTCTTATAGCATAACGATAGGTTATACTGAAGGTCATGTCGTCGGATATCGGGACAACTGAAGAGCGGGGTGAAGAGCTCACTGCCTTCCTCGACGAGTGGCTGCGGTTTTACGGGCCGGTGTCGATGGAGTGGCTCGCGGGGACGCTCGCCCTTCCGACTGAAGAGCTGACGCCGGCGCTGGATGACCTGCAGGACACCCAGCGGCTGGTGCAGGGGCGCCTGATTGTCGATGGGCTAGAGGATGACCTGTGCGACGGCGAGAACTTCGAGATTCTGCTGCGCATGGCGCGGGCGGCGGCGGCGCCGTCGTTCGCGCCGCTGCCGGTGGAGGATCTGCCGCGGTTCCTCGCGCAGGTGCAGGGGCTCTGCTCGCCGGGGGAGGACCTGGACGACCTGTGGGCGCGGCTGGAAGGGCTGTCCGGCTATCCGGCGCGGGCGGAGCTGTGGGAGGAGGCCATCCTGCCGGCCCGGATGCGGCGATACGACGGCGCGTGGCTGGACAGCCTGATGCAGGAAGGCAACCTGCACTGGGTCGGCATCGAGAAGGGGCGGGTGGCGTTCTGCCTGGAGGACGACCTGCCGCTGCTGCCGGCCCGGGAGGCGGCCGATGACCTGCATGACCTGCTGCCCGACGCCCACGCCCGCTACGGCCTGCCGGCGCTGGCGATGAAATCCGGCCAGCCCATGGAGCGGCTGGTGGCGCGGCTGTGGGACGGCGTGTGGAGCGGGATTATCAGCAACGACAGCGTCGCCGCACTGCGCAAAGGCATCCAGCAGGATTTTCAACCACCCAAACTGCCGCAGGTGGATCCGCAACGCCGGGGCCGGCGCATTCCCCGCGGCGGCTTCACCCGCTGGAGCGGCGCCGCCCCCTTTGCCGGCAACTGGTACCGCCTGGAGCGCGGACTGCCCAGTCCGCGTGAGACCGATGACCTCCTCGAAGACGAAGAGCGCGCCAAAGACGGCGCCCGCCTGCTGCTCGACCGCTACGGCCTCCTCTTCCGCGAATTACTGCAGTGGGAGATGCCGCCCTTCCAGTGGCCCGCCGTCTTTCGCGCGCTGCGGCTGATGGAGCTCTCCGGCGAGGTGCTGGGCGGCATCTTCTTCCACGGGGTGCCCGGCCTGCAGTTCATCTCCCCGCAGGCCTTCCGCCAGCTGCAGCGCAGACAGCCGGACGGTGTCTGGTGGCTCAACGCCTGCGACCCCGCCTCCTGCTGCGGCCTGCCGCTGGAGGGCCTGCGCGGCACGCTGCCCAAACGCCTGCCCGGCAGCTTCGTCGCCTATTGCGGCAACGCGCCCGTGCTCATCGTCGAGCGCAACGGCAAGGCGCTGCACTTCCTCACCCCGCCGGACGACCCCCGCCTGCCGGAATACCTGGCGCCCCTGCACAACCTGCTCGAACGCCGCTTCCAACCCCTGCTGCATATCACCGTAGAGAACATTAACGGCGAGAATCCGTGCGCCAGCCCGTATCTCGACGCGCTGTCGCTCGCCTTCAACGTGGTGCGGGATTATAACCGGGTGTTTATGTCGCGGCGGCTGGCTTAGATATCCGTAACGTTGTACCATCCTCATCCGTATAAAGAACCGGAAAGATGGAAACGCAGGCGTTAGCGGACTTTGGGACAGTCTCTAATTAATCACTTTCGCGAACTGCGGCAGATATGCCGCCTGCGCTTTCAGCAGGTCGTCGGCCAGCGCGGAGGCGGTTGTCAGGGAATCCACCGATCCGTCGTTGACCAGCGCCTGGATGAATTTCTCGCGGCTCCCTTCCAGCGCGGCTTCCACGGTGGTTTCCACCCAGGCCAGGCGGCCGGCCAGCGTGCCGGCGATGCCGGAGGGCAGCGGGGGCAGCGCGATGGGGCGGATGCCGCCCGCGTCGGCGATGCACGGGCTCTCCACGATGGCCTCCGGCGGGAAGTTGGGCGCCTGGCCCCGGTTGGGCAGGTTGGCGGAGTAGATGCGGCCCGCGTCGGTGCGGATGCTGTCGATGATGTCGATCACCTGCTCGTGCTCGCCGCTCATCTGCTCGAAGAAATCCGCCGGCAGCGGCGCGTCGCCCTCGGCCAGCGCGCGCATTTCGGCGAAGATGCGGTCACCCTCGGCGATGGTGCCTTCGAAGCTGTAGATGTCGATGCCCAGGTTTTTGCCATAATATTCGCCGTCGCGAAAGATGGCGGGGAAGAACTCCGTAACGTGGCAGTCCAGCACCGCCGGGAAGGCGCCGAAACGCAGCAGCAGCTCCCAACTGAAAGGCTGCAGCGTCTCCGACGACGGCCCCGCTGCCGGCGTGCCTTCGACCTGCTGCTCAAGGTCGTGCAGCCGTTCCTTCAACGCCCGCTGGCGCTCGCGCAGCTCGAAACCGCGGTCGTAATTGCGCTCGTAGGGGGAAGTGTTCAGCACCTCCTGCAGTTCCTCCGTCACCCGTTCCAGTTCCGTCTGGACGGTCGGAATGTCATCCGCCGGGCGGGAGGAATATCCTACCGGCAACTCCGCCAGCTTCTCCTCCGCGATCTCACGCAGACGCGGCATGGCATCCTGCCCGTCCACGCGGAACTCGGTGAACCAGGTCAGGTGGTTCATGCCTACCGCGGTGTATTTGCACCGGCGCTCCTCGACCCCCAGCGTGTTGGCGAGGAACTGGCCGACGCCGTTGACGCCGTGGCACAGGCCGACCATGTTCGCCCCCGTCGCCTTGCGCACCGCGCGGCAGACCGGCGCCATCGGGTTGCCGTAGTTGAAGAAGAGGGCGTCCGGCGCCAGCTCCAGCACGTCCCGCGCAATCTCCACCATGGGCGGGATCATGCGCAGCGCGCGCGAGGTGCCGCCGGGCATCACGCTGTCGCCCACCGGCTGGAAGATGCCGTATTTGCGCGGGATGAAAACGTCCTGCTCCCACGCCCGCCGACCGCCCACGCCGACCGTGCAGACCACGGCGCCGGCGCCCGCCAGCACGTCACGCCGGTCCACGCTCGCGCGCACGGTCACCGGCGCTCCCCGCGCGTCGACCATCTTCCGCGCCAGCCGCTCGGCCACCTCCAGCGCCGCCGGGTCGATATCCACCAGCGACACCTCGAACGGCTGGTTCCGGCTGATGATGTCCGCCAGCAGCCCGCGGGTGAACATGGCGCTCCCCGCGCCGATGAGGACGATGCGCTCGGTCATGCGAAACTCCTGCCAGGCGTGATGTGTCTCTTATTCTGGCGGAAAGTGGGAGGGATGGCAATAGAGGAAATGAAAAATGAAAAATGAAAAATGAAAAATGGTGGCCGGTTGAGTGAGTTGTTACCTGAGATAATGTAAACAGCTATCGGGCTTTCGCTCGATACCAGATGGACTCTGCATATTGATATGTTAGTGCTCGAACAATAAATCGGACCGATCCGACGGATCGGACCGATCAGACGGATCGTAACTGCACTGTTTTGCATAAGGCTCTCCTCTAACAGGCTCATTCAGGATTTGATTAGAGGAGAAGGTTTCGAGCAATAACCCGACTTGGATCCGACCGATCGGTCGGATCGGTCGGATCGGTCCGATTATTTTTTGAGCACCACTCATAAATAAGCACCGAGCCGCATAAAGCGGAAGTCCTGAACATTTTGCCTTTCCCAGAAAAGGAGCCTGTCGATGGCCGACCGACCCAATATCCTCGTCATTATGAGCGATCAGCACCACGCCGGCATCATGGGGTGCGCGGGCGATCCGGTGGCCTATACGCCGGCACTCGACCGGCTGGCGGCGAACGGGGTGTGTTTTGCGAACGCCTATTGCCCCTTCCCCCTGTGCGGACCGAGCCGCATGGCCTTCATGACCTGCCGCCACCCGTATGATATCGAGAGTTGGACCAACGAGACACAGTTGGGCAGCGACTTTCCGACCTTCGCGCACGGCCTGCTGGCGGCGGGATACGAGACGGTGCTCTCCGGGCGCATGCATTTCGTGGGACACGATCAGCGGCACGGTTTCGCCCGGCGATTGCTCGGCGATGTGCCGGAGTCGGCGTATATTGCAGCCGGCTGGAAGCTTCAGCGCGTACTCGGCGAGCTGGTCGATACCCCGGGCATGGCGCTGGCCGGCATCGTGAAAAGTGGTCCCGGGCGCACCGGCTACCACGCGTATGACGAGGTGGTCACCCGCACGACGGTCGAGTGGCTGCGGGAGCGCGGGCGGCAGCAGGCGGCGCCGCCGTTCCTGCTCACGGTGGGGTACGCCGCGCCGCACTGCCCGCTGGTCGCCCCTCCGGAAGACTTCGCCCGCTTCGCCGACCGCATCACCGCCGCGGATTTGCCCGCCGTTGATCTCGAGCAGCACCCAATTATTGCCGATCAGCGCCGGCAATGGGGCGTCGATCCGCTGCCGCCGGTGGAGGCGCAGTGGCGGGCCCGCGTCGCCTATTACGGCCTGTGCAGCTTCCTCGACCGGCAGGTCGGGCAGGTGCTCGCCGCGCTGGAGGAGGCCGGGCTGGCGGAGAATACGCTCATCGTCTACACCTCCGACCACGGGGAGATGCTCGGCGAGCACGGCGCCTGGTGGAAGAGCACCTTTTACGAGGGGGCAGAGCGCGTGCCGCTGATCGTGTCCTGGCCCGGACATCTGCCGGCGGGGTCGGCGCCGCGGAACGTCAGCCTGATCGACATCGGCGCCACGCTGCTGGATCTTGCCGTCGCCCCGCCGCTTCCCGCTGCCGCCGGGCGCAGCCTTCGCCCGCTGTGGGAGGGTGGCACCGGGTGGGACGATACGATCTACGCCGAATACATCGCTCACCACGACGGCCGGATCGTCCCCTGCCGGATGGTGAAGCAAGGGCCGTGGAAGTATAACTACTACCACGGTTTGCGGCCGGAGCTGTTCAACCCGGCGGAGGATCCCGGCGAGGAACGCGACCGCTGGAACGATTCCGCCTGTGCCGACATCCGGGTGCGACTGCAGGCGTTAGTGTTGCGGGATTGGGACCCGGAGTTCGTCCTTCGGCGCGTGGCCGCCTGGGAGCGGGAGCACCCGCTGCTCAAAGCCTGCATCGATGCCGCGCACCCGCCGGAGCCGGACCCGGTCTGGTTCGAGACCCCGCCGGAGAATTGGCACGAGCAGGTGGCGATGCCGGCGACTAACCGCTGTTCGCCACGCTGATGAGATACAGGATGCCGACCACCATCCCCAGGATTTCCAGCCCGCCGAGCACGATGCCGACGATGGCATGGGTGCGGCCCACGCCGCGCGTTTTGGCGTCGTTCAATCCCATGATGCCGAGGATGAACGCGCCGATGCCGATGAAGACGATGCACGGGATCAGGCCGAACACCCCCAGGTAATAGGCGATCAGCGCCCTGGGGTTTTTCGTCGGGATCAGGTGGTCGGTCGCGCTCGGGGTGGTCGGCGCCGGCATCGCCATCGGCGGGGGCGGCATCGCCAGTCCCATCAACAGGGAGACGGCCGGGCGCTCCTCCCGCGTCTCGGCGTCGATCAGCACGGCATTCATCGGCACCCGACCTTCCGCCTGCCACTGCCGCACCGCCTCCATCGAGACTGGCCCGTATTCCTGGCCGTCCGAAGTCCGCATGATAACCAAGTCAAAAGGCACAAGCATCCTCCTGGGCGTCGGATAATATATACTTCGCGGGATTGATGGATTTTCCTGCCGGGATGGATGTCGTATACTACCCGGCAGGGAGGCGATGATGGGCATCAAATCGCTGTACCGGGATTCGCTGGCGCTGCTGACCGATCTCTACGAGCTGACCATGGCCTGCGGCTACTGGAAGGCGGGCGTGCTCGATAAGGAGGCGGTGTTTATCCTGTATTTCCGCGAGAATCCCTTCAACGGCGGGTTCACCGTGGCCTGCGGGCTGCAGTATGTCATCGAGTACCTGCGGGACTTTCATTTCGCCGAGGATGACCTGGCCTACCTGGCAACCGTCACCGGCAGCGACGGGAAGCCGCTCTTTCCGCCGGAGTTCCTCGACTATCTGCGCGGGTTGCGCCTGGCGTGCGACATCGATGCCATCCCGGAAGGCACGGTGGTCTTTCCCCACGAGCCGCTGGTGCGGGTGCGCGGGCCGATCCTGCAGGCGCAGATCCTGGAGACGGCGCTGTTGAACATGATCAACTTCCAGACGCTCATCGCCACCCGGGCGGCGCGGACTTGCCGGGCGGCGCGCGGCGAGCCGGTGATCGAATTCGGACTGCGGCGGGCGCAAGGCATCGACGGCGGCGTCACCGTGGCCCGCGCGGCCTATGTGGGCGGCTGCACCTCCACCTCCAACGTGCTGGCCGGCAAGCTGTTCGGCATCCCGGTAAAAGGCACCCACGCCCACAGCTGGGTGATGTCCTTCAACACGGAGATGGAATCGTTCATCGCATGGGCGGAGGCCATGCCGAACAACAGCATCTTCCTGGTGGACACCTACAACTCGCTGGAAGGCACACGGCACGCAGTGGAGGCGGGCAAACTGCTGCGCGCGCGGGGGTACACGCTGGCGGGCATCCGCCTGGATTCAGGCGACCTGGCCTATCTCAGCATTGAGGCGCGGAAGATCCTCGACGAGAGCGGCTTCCCCGACGCCGCCATCATCGGCAGCAGCGAGCTGGACGAGCACATCATCGACAGCCTGAAGGAGCAGGGCGCGGCCATCAACGTCTGGGGCGTAGGGACGAAGCTAACCACCGCCTACGATCAGCCGGCGCTGGGCGGCATTTACAAGCTGACGGCCATCCGCGAGCCGGGCGGTCCGTGGCAACCCAAGCTCAAGCTGTCGGAGCAGATCGTGAAGATCAACACCCCGGGCATCCTGCAGGTGCGGCGCTATTATGATGAGAACGGCTTCGTCGCCGACATGATCTACGACGAAGTGACCGGGGTGACGGACCCCTGGCTGGTCATCGACCCCGCCGACCCGACCCGCCGCAAGCATATCCCGGAGGGCACTCCGTATGAGCTGCTGCTCGCGCCAATCTTCCGCAAGGGTGAGCTGGTATATCAGTCACCCTCGCTGGAGGAGAGCCGCGCGCGGGCGCTGGATCAGCTCGGTAAGCTGCACCCGACCATCAAGCGCTTGCTCAATCCTCATGAATACACCGCCGGGCTGGAAGCCGGTCTGTATGAGCTGAAAACCCGGCTGATCCTGGAAGCGCGGGAGTGAGACCTGTTACTATTCAATATGCAGGTGACCGAGTTTTCCGATTCATGCTCTTGCTCTATAAAATAGTATCGTAGGGGCGATTGCATGTTCTTTAAGATATATTAAATTCGCGTTGATTCCCGATCATAGCGCCTGGTTCGGTGGTTGAGTAGGCAAGGAAGCCTCTTCGCCTCTTTTTGCGGTTCTCGTGCCGTATCGAAACCACCGCATCAATAGCGCCCGTTCACAACAGGTTCTCCTGTCAATGCGGTGGTTTCGATACGGCGCGGGGGTGATGGAAAGAGGCGGCAAAGCTTTCATGCCTACTCAACCACCAAACCTGGAACTCTCGTCGAAGGCAAAGCGAATTAAAGTTGGCAAAGAGCCTCCAATCGCCCCTACAGCACGGTGAGACGGAAGGTTTTAGAGCAAAAGCATGAATCGGAAAACTCAGGCGCTAACGATATGAACCAACGATGTTGGGAGTAAGCACCCCCATCATCACCGGTTCCGAAAGATCAGGCAGTAATGGTGGTGGTAGTTCGGCACGAAGACCTTGGGGTAGCCCCAGATGCCGAGAGGTTTGCTGTTCTGGCACCAGATGCGCTCGCCCTGGAAGGAGAGGGTCTCCGATAATGCGCGCGTCAAGTCCCAGGCGAGAGGGTAGACTTCGCCGTCGGGCGCGCGGAAATTCTGGATGACGACGGTCAGGTAGCCGCGCGGCTTGATGAGCCGCGCCACCCCGCGGTAGATGCCCGCCAGCGCCTCGACGAAGGCCGGATACTCGGCGATGTTGCCGAGGTCGCGCTCATCCAGCGAGTAGGTGGTGTCCAGCCCCTTGTCCCTGCGCTGCTTCTGCTTGGAATACACCCCGCCGCGACTGGTGTGCAGCATGGCGCCGTAGGGGGGTGAGCTGATGGAGTAGTCGAAGACGGGCAGGCCGTCGGCGAAGGGCAGGCCCGCCGCCTCCAGTTCGGGCCGCGTCGCTTCCCAGAATGCCGGGGAGGTGACTTCCCGCGCGTCGCCGTGCAGCACGGTCTGTTTGGGCAGCATGATCCCCACGCGAAGCCGCATCACGTTTACATACCGTTCGGCCAGCTCCACCGCCACCCCCTGCCGCTCCTGTTCCGCGCACGCCACCAGCGTGGCCCCGGAGCCGGCCAAGGGGTCGAGCACCCACCCGCCCGCCTTGGTGAAGAAGCGCAGGAACTCAGCCACCATCTCTTCCGGGAAGCGCGCCGGATGCAGCTCGGTATTCCGGTTGCGGTGGTACCGGCGCGAGTCGCAGGTGAACCACGTTTTGGTGAACTGCAGCCATTCGCCGCCCGTCAGGTCATTGAGCTGATTTTTCGGATGATAGTTGCCCATGGTTCGTCACACTCGATGTCAGATGCCACTGTTTCGCCAGCGGCGCGCGCAGCACGGCGATGAGCAGCACCAGCGTGCCCAGCGCCAGTCCCACCACCTTCATCAGGTTGAGCCGCTCGCGGTAAATGATGGTGGTCAGCGCCACCCCGCCCAGCAGCGAGATGCCGCCATTGATGGAAAAGACCACCGCGGCGGGCAGCTTGATCGCCGTCATGAAAAACAGCATGCCGATGGCGGTGGACATGCCCGACAGCAGGCCGGCTTTCCATTCCCACGCGGTGGGCCGCAGGCTCTCGCCTTTGGACGCATCGATCAGGAGGGTGAACACCCCCCCGGCAAAATACGAGATCGTCAGGTAGCCGATGCGGTCGGCGCCATGAAACATAATGGATTGCCACTTGGGCGCCGCGAGCAGTATCCCATTGGCGAGAAATACCGACAGCAAGGCGAACAGGAACAGCATCCCGCCCGCGCGCGTCGTCTCCCGCGCCTGCGCCATGCCCCGCTGGAACGCCAGCAACATGAGCACGAACAGGCCGATCAGTATGGGGTCGATGAACCAGTACAGGGTTTCTTTGAACAGCGGCGAGAGGAAGATGGGAATCAAGATGCCCAGGTTTACCACGATCCATACCACCGATGCCGGCCCCAACCGGTAGGTCGGCATGAGGAGGAGGAGCACCAGGTAGAACAACACCCCCGCCGCGATGCCGAGTGCCCACAACCGCCAGTTGCCCCAGTTCGTGTTTTCGACAAGAAGCGCCACCCCGCAGATTACCCCGGCGCTGAAGAACATGACGCGGGAAAAGGATCCGGTACGGCAGGAATGATGGTCGGCGACCTTGTACCCCAGCCCGAGCATCGCCCAGAAAAGGCCGGATAGCAACAGTATCAGATAAAGCACGGGGGTGGACAACGAATTCTGCACAACGGCCTCCCGGCTTGCAGGCCGATTGAGTATACCGGTGGCGCGTGTTCGGGTCAATAGGACATTCGATCTTCCTTCCACCCGGGCAACCGCCGTGATATAATGGTGTTGGCGGTCTTCCGTCGTCCGCAATCTCCACGCGGAGATCGGCCGTCCGGCGTGTTGAGACCGGGAATACATTAACTATGAGAAGGTGTGCGGCTATGCGGGATATCGGTCGAGTTGCGGCGATCGCCGTGTTCCTGTTGGGGATTCTCTGGTTAGCCGGCTGCGCGGTAAACGGCGGGCGGGCCGGCAATTCCGTGGTCGTCACCCCGCCCTCCTCGCTGCTCCAACCGGGAGAACAGCAAACCTTCGTCTGCAACGTCCCGGTGGCCTGGAGCATCAGCGAGCTGGATGGCGGCTATATCACCCCCTCCGGGACGTATACCGCGCCCGGCATGACGGGCACCTTTCACATCATCGCCACCAGCCTCAGCGACCCGGCGCGCAAGGCGACGGCGACGATCACCGTGGCCTCCAGCGGCATCGTGTCCGTGCTGACCGCCCTCCCGATGGCCGACGCCGTCTCGCAGGGGTATCCGGACGGCGGAAACCTGGTGCAGTGGCCATTCATGAGCGACCGCGTGATCGCCTACTTCATCTACCGGGATACCAATCCCTTCTCACCCATCGCCGTGGCGCCGGGGTCCATCCTTTACTACGTGGATTCCGCCACTCCGCTGCCGCAAATCGGCGCTGTGATGGAAAGCCGGATCGTGGACATCGAGATCGATTCCCTCACCGGCGTGGTCCGCCGCTTCGACACCAACCCGACCTACGAATCGAGCCTGGCCAACCTGCATAATGCCGAGATGGACCTGGCCGATCAAACGCTGCACATCGCCTGCCGCCGGGTGCCGATCCAACCGGGCGAGATGTGCGGCTACATGGTGCAAGTGCTGTATGAGGAATACCGGGTAGGCGGCCTGGACGATCCGCCCGGCTATCCCGGCGAGTATCGCCTGTATCTGGGGAACCGATCCGGCGCCACCGAGCGCGTCACCCTCACCGAACCCCCGGAGTTGGTCTCCCCCGGGCAGGGGCAATATCCGCGCGATGGCATCTATACCTGCACGCGCTCGACCGACGCGATGAGTTATCGCCTGCAGATCTCGTCCAGCCCGATCTTTTCGACGACGTTCACCTACACCGAATCCGCCGTCCCGACGGGCCTGAATGCGGTCGCCTACCTGGACCCGGACACCCTCTTCACCTTGTTCCGCAATTATACCGGCCGTCCGCTCTACTGGCGCATGGGCGCGCGCATCGACGGCGGCCCGCGCCCTGGTCCCCTGTCAGACCCCAACCAGCAGGGGTGGGTGTTCTCGGAGTATAACTACTTCCTCCTGCCCGACATCCCGCCGTCGCCGCCGTAAGGAATGGTGTTTGGGAGTATGGAGGTGTGTCAGTAGTAAGTAGTAAGTAGTGCCCGGTTCGGTGGTTGAGTAGGCAGGGAAGCCTTCTCGTTTCTTTTCGGAGTCCTTCTGCCGTATCGAAACCACCGCAGGCATAGGAAAGCCTGTTGGGAACGGGCGCTATTGGTGCGGTGGTTTCGATACGGCTCGGGAGTTGCGGAAAGGCGCGAAAAGGCTTTCCTGCCTACTCAACCACCGAACCGGGCACTACTCACTCCTTACGACCCCATCAACTCCAGATGCTTCTTCGCCAGCCAGCTCAGGTCGCTCTCCGGGAGGGAGCGCGGGCTGCCGATGATGATGGAGGCGACCAGCGAGTGGGCGAAGATCTCCATCACGTCGAGGATGTCGAAGGCATCCCACAGATCGACGCCCCAGGTGAGCACGCCGTGGTGCGCCATCATATAGGCCTTGCACGCCGGCTGCATGGCGCGCCCCACCAGCTCCGCCAGCTCGCTGGAGGAGGGATGCGCGTAGGGGATCAGCGGAACGTCGCGGCCAAGGATGGCCACCGCTTCCGACGAGGATGAGGTGTCGAGGGTCTTGCCCGCCTGCGAGAAGCCGCTGGCATACGGCGGGTGCGCGTGGATGATCGCCCCCGCCGCCGGCAGCGCCTGGTAGGCCATCAGGTGCATGAAGGTCTCGCTCGATGGCCTGCGTGTCCCTTCGAGAATCTCCCCCGCGATATTCACCCGCACCAGATCCTCCACCCGCACGCGCGTCTTGTTCAGCGCGCTCGGCGTCACCCAGAAGGTGTCGTCAGGCAGGCGCATGCTCACATTCCCGCCGGTCGCGGTAGTATAACTGCGCGCGGCCAGCAAATGACAGATCTCAACCAGCTTCAGACGGGGATCGTCAGCCATCGAAGTCCTCTCACGTCAAAATAATCGCCGCTTAGTATGCACCCTGATTGGGCGGGTGTCCAGAGGATTCACCAGCCTACCATTCTTCCGATCTTCCAGCCTTCCAGCAACACCACGGCGCCGGAATGCTCATCGCACGCCGGCGCCGTGGTGCTGTTACGAAAGGAGTTACAACTTCTCGAAGTCCCGAACGTATATACCCCGTTTAACAAAAATTATGCGTAAGTGTTCACGGGACCCTTCCCCTCACCCCCCCGACCCCCTCTCCCCGAAGAGAGGGGGAGAAAAGGGTGGGGTTATTTATTGATGGCTATGGTGATGTATCAGGCCACACC
>Ga0315284_10006913_pt1 | contig 16177 bp, 13 predicted proteins | sample YL17G09_16_MG_FD_203696 | JGI IMG/M metagenome (GOLD analysis project Ga0315284, IMG submission 203696) | Sediment microbial communities from Yellowstone Lake, YNP, Wyoming, USA - YL17G09_16 | ecosystem: Environmental > Aquatic > Freshwater > Lake > Sediment | place: USA: Wyoming | collected... | reverse complement strand
CAGGCTTCCCATCGGCAAAGTTGATATTATAAAGAGTTTTCCTCATGATACATTACGCAAGTTCTATAATACATGGTATCGTCCCGATCTGATGGCAGTAGTAATTGTCGGAGACATTGATCCGGCACTGGCTGAAAGTAAAGTCAGGGAATATTTTGGAAAGATTACTCAACCGGTCAATCCTGAAAAGAGAGTTGAATTTAATGTGCCCGGCAATATTGAACCACTGATAAGCGTGGTTACTGATAAGGAAGCGACAGGGTATGGTGCCCAGATAATGTTCAAGCAACCTAAATCAAATTCTATAACTTTTGCTGATTATCGTAATACCTTAATGCGGAATTTATATACCGGCATGCTGAACAACCGGCTCCAGGAAATAGCACAGAAACCGGATGCTCCATTCATGTATGCCGGATCTCAATATGGATCTTTCTTTGTTGGTCGCACTGTAGATGCTTATTCATTAAATGTGGGAGCTAAAGAAAACCAGATTGATAAGAGCATAGAAACCATAATGACTGAGAGTGAAAGAGTGCGTCAGTTTGGTTTCACTGCATCAGAACTGGAAAGAGAGAAAAAGGATACTTATTCATGGTATGAAAATGGAGCAAAAGAGGCCGACAAAACTCTATCCGGTACTTATGCAGATGAATTTATCAGGAACTATCTGACACAGGAAAGCATACCGGGTTATCAGCGGGAGTTTGAGCTTGTGAAAGAGTTTTTATCAGGTATTACTCTTAAAGAGATCAACAACCTTGGCCAATCGTGGATCACTGACGAAAATATTGTGGCACTCATAACTGCGCAGGAAAAGGAAGGAATCAAGGTCCCGACCGAACAGCAGGTTGCTGAAATAATCAAGTCAATCAAAACAAAGAAAATAGAAGCTTACGTTGATAAGGTTTCTGATGCCCCTTTGTTATCTGGTCAGCCTTCACCAACTAATGTTATTAAAAGAGTCGAGAACAATATTTTTGGTTTCACCGAGCTGACTTTCGGTAATGGTGTTCGTATAATTCTGAAGACCACCGATTTTAAGAACGACCAGATACTGATTTCAGCTTACAGTCCGGGCGGTACTTCTCTTTATCCCGATAATGACTTTATGTCTGCGATGCTGGCTTCAACAATTGTCACTCAAAGCGGAGTGGGGAATTATGATTTTATAGGGTTGCAGAAAAAACTGTCGGGAAATACTGCAAAACTCACTCCTTACATTAATGAGTTGCGAGAAGGAGTCAACGGAAGCTGTTCCCCAAAAGATCTTGAGACAATGCTGCAGCTGAATTATCTCTATTTCACCGGGACCCGCAAAGATGAAAGTGCTTTTAATGCATATATCTCGCGCATGAAGAACATGATCAAACCTATGAGGGCAAATCCGCAGGTGATCTTTCAGGATACTTTGTCAAAGATAGTTTCAATGAATTCTCCAAGAGAGATCGCAATTCCGACAGAAGCCCAGTTTGACCAGGTAAATCTTGACAGGCTTCTTGCGATTTACATGGACCGTTTTGCAGATGCAAGCGATTTTACTTATTTCATGGTGGGTAATTTTAAGGTTCAGGAAGTCATGCCCCTGCTGGAAAAATATATTGGAGGACTGCCTTCAACCGGAAGAAAAGAGACCTGGAAAGATGTGACACCGGGATTTCCGGAAGGGAAGGTTGTTGTGGATGTTCCGAAAAACTCTGAACCCCAGAGTTTGGTGGCCATGGTATGGAAAGGCGATTTCAAATGGAAGGATAAGCCTCGCCAGGAATTCACAATGTTGATGAATATTCTTTCGATAAAACTCAGGGAATCAATGCGTGAAGAACAAGGCGGCACATATGGAGTCAGCTTCAACGGAAGTCCATCGAAATTTCCTAAGCCAAAGTATACTATTACATCCTCATGGGGTTGCAATCCGGATAGTATTGCAAAGCTGTCGCAAATTGTGTTTAATGAAATGACGAAAATTAAAAAAGAAGGACCAACAGTGGAAGATTTAAATAAGGTAAAAGAGACAATGATAAGAGAACGTGAGACAAGATTGAAAGAGAACAATTTCTGGATTTCATCCCTTCAGAACCATTATCTTAACGACGACAGGCTGATGACCATTGATGAATACAAGACATTTGTCAACTCATTTACAGGCAAGGATATAAAGAAGGTTGCTGGTAAATATCTGGATACTGAAAACTATGTAAAGGTGGCTCTGACTCCGGCTCCAAAAACTGAAGTTAAAACCCCCTAAATCTCCTTAAGAGGACTTTCACCCCTAAATCCCCGCCGGCTGGCGGGGACTTTTAAATCCACAAATGCTGATTAAGCCCCCATTTGGGGGGTTGGGGGGTCAGAACAAACCATGCAGTACAGCATTGATCTTGTCGATCACTTCGCTGAGATGGTCGCTGTTATTCGGGAAGTTGTAATGATCAGCTTCGATTATCAGCATTTTTCCAAGCTTATACGACTGGATCCACGCTTCATACCGTTCATTAAGCCTCTTGAGATAATCTATACGGATCGAGCTCTCATATTCCCGTCCCCTTTTCTGAATCTGGTTTACCAGTGTCGGAACCGAAGCTCTGAGGTAAAGGAGTAAATCGGGCGGCTGGATGAGGGAGCTCATCATATTGAAGAGAGATGTGTAATTATCAAAGTCACGGGTCGACATCAGCCCCATCGAATGAAGGTTCGGTGCAAAAATATAAGCATCCTCATAGATGGTCCTGTCCTGGACTATTGTTTTGTCCGATTTTCTTATTTCAAGAATCTGACTAAAGCGGGAGTTAAGGAAGTATATCTGCAGGTTAAACGACCAGCGCTGCATGTCCTCGTAAAAATCTCCCAGATAAGGATTATCATCCACATCCTCATAATGAGGGATCCATCCGTAATGTTTGGCAAGAAGACCTGCCAGCGTTGTTTTTCCCGAACCAATATTTCCTGCTATTGCTACATGCATTGTTAAGAATATTATTTATACAGATCATAAAATTACTAAAAATCCATAAAGTTCTTCAATAAATTCACGTGTATTGGAAAGCCTTGGGACTTTGTTCTGTCCGCCAAGCTTATTTTTGGACTTAAGCCACCTGTTGAATGTTCCCTCAGGCACGCTCCTGACTATCGGCTTCACAAGGTTAATATCCTTGTAGCGTTTAGCCTCATAATCAGAATTGATCGATTTAAGGGTATCATCAAGCAGGTCAGTGAACTTGTTTATGTCATCGGGCACTTTTTCAAATTCTATGATCCATTCGTGTGTTCCCCTTGATGATTCTCCCATATAGACTGGCCCGGCAGTGTATTCTGAAATGATCGCACCGGTCCCCTTGCACGCTGTTTCAAGAGCTTTATCAGCATTTTCGACTATTACCTCTTCCCCGAAGGCATTTATAAAGTGCCTGGTTCTGCCGGAAATGCGGAACCTGTAAGGGTCGGTATCCGTAAATACGATTGTATCACCGATCATATACCTCCATAGACCCCCGTTTGTCGAAATAACAATTGCATAATTCACCCCTTTCTCCACTTCACCCAGCGGATAAGCCCGGGGAGATTCAGAATCAAGTTTGTCAGATGGTATAAATTCAAAAAAAATGCCGTAATCGAGCATAAGGAGCATATCTGATCTCCCGGGATCATCCTGGATGCCGAAAAAGCCTTCGGATGCGTTGTACGTTTCCATATAATGCATCTGATCGCCCGGGATAAGCTTTTTATAAATTTCACGGTAAGGGGTAAAATTTATTCCTCCATGGAAGAACACTTCAAGATTTGGCCAGACATCAAGCAGGCTGGATTTTCCTGTATAGGCGAGCACGTTTTTTACAAGTGTAAGATACCATGAGGGAACTCCCGAGAAGCTTGTAACATTTTGCTTCACGGTTATCTTTGTGATTAGTTCAAGCTTCTCCTCAAAGTCTTCAATAAGGGCGATCTTTTGTGAAGGAGTCCTGATAAACTCAACATAGAACGGTTCATTCCATATAAGCACCGCTGAAAGATCACCGTAAATTGATTTATTATTAAGTTGATTTATTTTATTGCTTCCTCCGAGAGTAAGTGCCTTACCCGAGAAAATCCTGGTATCAGGATTATTGCAAGTATAGATTGCGAGAATATCTTTTGCGGCCTGGTAATGACATCCATTGAGTGATTCTTTACTTATCGGGATGAATTTGCTTTTGGTTGAGGTTGTCCCGGAGGATTTTGCGAACCATTTGATATAGCCAGGCCATGTCAGGTTGCTTTCACCTGAGCGAAGCCTTTCGATATAGGGAAGGTATTCTTCGTATGATCTTACAGGGACACGCGACTGATAGTCGCTTACAGAGCGGATTTTTGAATAACCATATTCCCTGCCCCATTCGGTGGAAGCTGCACCTGCAATAAGACTGAACAGCGTTTTGTGCTGAGTTTCAACAGAATATTTTTTAAAATGATCTATCTGATTAATACGCTTGGCATAAAAAAGCCTGATGATTGAAGGTATGACAGCCATTGGAGGAATACCTGTTTAAGGCTTAAAGATATGTAAAAATATTCCTGTGCCGGTTTGATGCTCAGATGAAAATCTCCTTCAGAATATCGAGTGAATTTACTTTTTTCAATCCGGGGAGATGGATACTGAAATACCTGATGATAGTTTCAAGTACTTCATTCCTGAGAGATCCTGTCATAGGAATGCTTCCCATCTTATCAAATGAAACCTTGAAGAATTCAGCCAGTAAATCTGAAACATGAGGGTCGGCATAAGGCGTATTCATGGGAGGCATGCTGACGAAAGTGCCGTTAAGAAGGTCAAAATATTTTTTTTCAGGATCATTCCTGGTTCCGGGTTCGAATCCGAGGAAACTGCTGAGACCTGCCAGGAAAACAATATGGAAATTAGCAAAACCAGATTCGGATTTGTCCAGATACTTAATGGAATTTTCAATATAATCGAACAATTCAAAACCGGGACTCTCTTCTTTTAACACCGAAGCCAGTATCTCTGCCAGAAAGACGGCAATACAGCTTTTTTTGACATCAGCATAGATCTCTGCGGGTGAATATGAAACAGAGAATTCTTTCAGCATCTGTATCCCGCGCGATTCCCGGTAATAAAAAATAAGATCTAGGATGAACATTGGCTGGAACAGAACATTGTGTTTTCCCGATTTCCTGTTTCTCATTCCTTTTATCATTATCGACTGCCTGCCAAAATCACGTGTGTAAACCTGAACAATAACACCAGAATCGGTATATTTTATCTGGTGCAGTATAATGCCTTTTGTTTTATGAAGCATAACGACCAATGATTTACTCAAATATAAAATTATTATATTTACCTGTCAATCAACTGCACCATGATCTCAATAAATATTGATGAGCTTGTCAAACGTATTGCAAAGCTTGCAAGGCAAAACCAGGAACTGGAAGGACGGATCAAGAAGCTGGTAAAGCAGAATGAAAAGCTGGCAGATGAGATTGAAAAGCTCAAAGTTCACTCCCCGGAAGTGCCAGAGGGGACAGGAAAATCCATGAAATTTAATATGGCGACTGTTTTGTTCGCCGATATTCACGGTTTTTCAAAAGTAATTGAGGGGATAGATTCCGTTTCAGTGATGGACGAGCTGGATGAGATCTTTTATGAGTTTGAATCGATTTCTGAGAAATATAAAATAGAAAAGATCAAGACCATTGGCGACACATTCATGTGTGCCGGGGGGATACCTGTGAAGAATATCACTAATCCGATAGATGTCGTGATGGCTGCAATGGAGATGCGTAATTATCTCGAAAAATATGAAAGTGAAAAAAGAGGTGGTCTGGGAAGGATATGGGATCTTAAGACAGGGATTCACACCGGTCCTGTCACTGCTTCAGTATCAGGAAAAAGGAAAATTAATTATGATATAAAAGGAGATACGGTTCACAATGCGAGCCGCCTGGAGGCTCTCTCAGAAAACGGATCCATTCTGATCTCAGTTATGACCTATGAACTTGTAAAGGAATTCTTCGATTGTGAGTATTATGGCAAGCTTCCGGTAAAATACAAGGGAGATCTGCAGATTTACCGTGTTAAAGGATTAAAACCTGAATTCTCGGTCGATGGCAGAGGTGTAATTCTGAACGGATCTTTCAGAATAAAATTTGGATTGATACAATTTACTGACATTCAGGAAATGATCCTGGACAAGCTTGAAAAGGAACTTCCCGGATATGTATTTTATCATAATGTCAAACACACTGTTGATGTGGTCACGGAGGTCGAGCTAATCGGCTGGGCAGAGGGATGCACTGATGAGGAGATACTGCTTCTGAAAACCGCAGCTCTTTTTCATGATAGCGGAATTACCCTTTCATTCGATAACCATGAGTTACTTGGAGCGGAGTATGCGAGAAAAATTCTCCCGGGATACAATTATTCACCTGAGCAGATAGAAAAGATATGTTCAATAATAATGGCAACCAAACTGCCACCGAAACCTGCAACGATGCTTGAGGAAATAATTTGTGACTCGGATCTCGACTATCTGGGGAGAAGCGATTTTATTCCGGTATCCAATACACTTTTCGAAGAGCTTAAGGCGCAGAACAAAATGAAAGATCTGAATGAATGGAACAAAATGCAGGTGAAATTCATATCGGGGCATCAGTACTTCACAAAAACAGCAAGAAGCCTGAGGGAGGTGAACAAGCAGCTTCAGATTGAGAGAATAGAGAGCCTTATTACAGGCTGACTATCGTCCAATAACAAGAATTTTTGTCACACACGATTCTGATCCGTCGTTTTTTGCACAAAAGGCTAAATATACTCCTGTCCTCACCCTGTGGCCGTTGTAGGTAGTAAGATCCCAGGATGCCTGCCCTCCTTCAGACATGGTTTCATAAACAAGATTGCCGCTTATATCTGTTATTTTAACCTGTGTGTCTTTTATAAGTCCTGTGATTGTAACATTTCCTGAATAATCTTCCCTCACAGGATTCGGGAATGAGTATACATCACTAAATGACTCTTTGCCCGAGGTGGCAATTCCCCTCACTGACAGAACACCCTCTGATGTTCCGAACCACACCTCTCCTGTAATGTTCTCAACAGTAACGGCAGCAATTGAATCGGAGAACATCGGACTGTTCTGAACATTATAATTTTTGAGTACAGCTGTTCCGTCAGCCGCGAGCAGGTATGCACCGGAACTTTTTGTCCCGAGCCATTTCCTGTTTGCGCCATCAACCGAAATTGCAGTGATGGATTCTGTTCCAAGCATGTAATCAGCCAGCCCTGAACCGTCGTTGCGGGGCACCTTTATCCTGTAACCCCTCACATCATCTTCAAAGATCTTGTCAGTATTGTAGTATATTACAGGACCCTGGTCCGTACCTATCCAGATATTGCCATCAAGATCCAAAGCTGCCGAAAATACTGAATTGATGACCTTATCATCGCTGTCTGTAATTGTAAGCATTCTGGTCCTGTCATCCGAAAATAATTCAGGTGTGTTATTATCATCAATAATATATATGCCATTGCCGCCGGGAAGAATAATCCATTTCTGTCCGTTTTCAGTCAAAATAATATCTCCGATAACCGGAGCGTTAATAGTTAAAGGATAAACGATCCAGCTGCCTCCGGGTTTAAGTATCTTAACGCTTCCCGGAACATCCGTTTGAGTGATCCAGAGGTTTTTTGATTTATCCATTGCAAGGCCGCAGACCTTTATTCCTGAACCTGTTGTCCCGGCTATCTGAAGCGGGGAATTTGATGAATCGTAATGTTTCACCAGGGTATTATTCTCGTATTCGAATAATCCGCCGCCCCATGATGAAATAAAAAAACGGGAGCTGTTCCATGGATCAATAAAGGAACGCATAGCATCGTAATCTGTTCCCAGAACAATGTTTGTAAACCGATTGCTTTCGTGAACAGAGACCTGGAAGGACCTTTTCATGCTGTTCCAGGATTTGTCTGCGCCGCCTGCGCATATAATGGTTTTCCCGTTGAACGATGATATATTTACAACATCATTCGTGGCTGGGCCGGGGAGGGAGAAACTGGCAAAGGCAGTCATATTTTTACCTTTGACGAGTCCGTAATTTCTATCTGCAATCCACAGATCATTTCCTATAATTATTCCATGTGATATATCCGGAATGCCCCATCCGTAAGATGAAATTGTCATAAATAAAGACCCGTCAGGCCTGTAATATTTAAGGGAGCCGGCCGAAGAGATGGTAAATCCATCGGGTGCAATATCGAATGAACTGTTTGTAACACCGGAGTAAAATGAGAATAACCGTGTTCCGCCATCAATTGCATATACAATGTCGCCTATGGATCCCCTCGAAATATTGCAGTAAAGTGTTCCTCCGGAGAAGATTACGTGAGTACACCTTGAATCGGGTTCCGGCAAGCTAGTAATCTGGTTCCAGTTGCCGAAATATGCCAGCCCCTGGTTTGACAGATCAGCACTCCACAACCCATTGCCGGTAGCCGCATAAATTTTACTGTTTCCGAAGGCCATATCGTAAACCTCATTATTATCAGCCCCTGGTCCTGGCCTCCATGTATCATGTATCTCCATTCTGACCATGTCAACAACAACTATTCCGAATCCTGTTGCCAGATAGGCATACTTTCCCAGGGTCCTGATCCTGTTTATCCTTCTATTACCTTGAATATTTCTGACATAAATATCAGTGATATTATGGACTGTGCTCCCGTTCACAAGGTCAAGGTTTGTATTTGAATACGCAATGATAAGCATGTTGTTCTCGTCTGACCACCCGATAGAGCTTATACCTGTTTGAGTGAGGCCATTCACGGTTGACAGCCTCCTTAGTTCATTGAACTTACTGTTGTAGGTTAAAATTGAAGAACCGGTTGATACATATATTTCTTCGGAGTTACCGGCAATGTTGTTTGCAGTATTATACCTTAAATGGTCTGACCATGAACCTACAGGCAGCTGACCTGAAAGACTGTTACAGATGAGAGTTAAAGCTGTTATGTAAAATAGCTTTTTCATTAGTCAGTAGATCATCTATTCTCTATCTTTATAATCAGTCTGTTGATACCCGCAGAGGAAAAGCTTAAGTTTTTCAAATGCCCTGGCCCGGTGTGATATCCTGTTTTTTTCATTAAGGTCCATTTCGGCAAATGTCACTGATTTTCCTTCAGGAATAAAGACTGGATCATATCCGAATCCCTGTTTGCCTCTCCTTTCTTTTTTTATTGTACCTGTAACAATGCCTTCAAAAAGATATTCCTTTCCGTCAAATATAAGAGCTATGACGGTTCTGAATCTTGCATTCCTGTTGGTTTCATTTTCAAGGAGGGAAAGAAGTTTTTCAATATTGGCATCAGAATCCTTGTTTTCTCCGGCAAACCGTGCCGAATGAACCCCTGGCCTGCCATCCAGCGCTTCTACTTCAAGTCCGGTATCGTCAGCAAAGACATTCATTCCTGTATCCCTGTAAATATGCCTGGCTTTATAAAGGGCATTGTCCTCGAGGGTCATTTCATTCTCAGGGATGTCTTCAGTCATGTTTAAGTCCTGCAGGCTTAAAAGAGTAAAGCTGTTTCCGAGGACATTATTGATTTCCCGTATTTTGTTCAGATTGTTTGAAGCAAAAATGATCTCCATTTAGTGATGAGTTTCTCTGACGAAATTAGTAAAAGTGATGAAAGTTCTGCAATACCACAATGGCGCCTGAAGTTTGGCGTTAATAAAGTTAATTGATACATTTGATAACAGATCAGTCAAATTAAAAGTAAATGCTGTTAATGAAGAAGTTGAGTCTTTCATTTAATTTATTGGTTCTTACAGCAATACTTTCCGTTCAATCCTCAGCCCATACTCCTGATGCTCAAGCGATCACCCTGCGGAGTTCCACAATTGTCATCGGATTTTTAATATTGATAATAGTCGAATTTACAATATATAAGCTTCTGGAATTAAAATTTAAGCGAAAACAGCAGGTCCTTGAACAAATCATAAACAAAAAAAATGAAGATCTGGTTAAGGTAAACGAGAAAACCGAAGCACTGCTGGCCAACGTTCTTCCCAAGAACACAGCTGACGAGATAATGGCAAAGGGTAAGGCAACGAAGGCCAAATATAATTTTGTTACTGTGCTGTTTTCTGATATTCAGGGTTTTACACAGATAGCTGAAGAAATGAATCCGGAGGTGCTGATCGATGAGCTTGACAAGTTCTTTTTTCATTTCGATTCGGTTGTCGAGAAATACAGGATAGAAAAGATCAAGACGATTGGGGATGCTTATATGTGCGCAGGAGGGATACCTGAAAAGAACAGGACCAACCCGGTTGAAGTTATACTGGCTGCGCTTGAGATGCAGGAATATATGAAAAAACTGAAGGAAGCTTCTCTTATTCAGGGTATGAAATACTGGGATATAAGGATAGGCATCCATACAGGTACGGTGATAGCCGGTGTGGTTGGTCACAAGAAGCTTTCGTATGATATATGGGGCGATACCGTTAATATAGCCAGCAGGATGGAGTCATCGGGAGAAGCAGGGAAAATTAACATTTCTGGCGCTACATATGAGTTTGTCAAGGACTTTTTCGTTTGCGAACACCGCGGGAAAATGCCGGTCAAATACAAAGGTGAACTCGATATGTATTTTGTAAAAGGAATTATTCCTGAACTCAGCGATAACCAGGGTTTTCCCAACAGCATATTCAGGTTTAAAATGCAGCTTATAAAGCTTCAGGATGTTGAGGAAACGATCAACAAAATGTTTATTGATGATGCGTCTCCCAACCTCTGGTTTCACAACGCCCAGCTTGCAGTGAGTATCACCAGCCAGGCAGAACTGCTTGCAACAGCTGAACGGCTCCCTTTAGAGTTATACATAAATCTTAAGCTTGCTTCAGTATTCCTGATGACAGGATATATGATGGATTACAATAATCCTGTTGTAGCATCTTGCAGATTAATGGATGAAATGCTTCCCCGCTTCGGGTTTGATGAGAGTTATATCATTTCAGCCAGGGATCTCATCACCAATTCATTTAATGAGAAGTACGAGTCAGACACCGATAAAATACTGCATGATGCAAGGTATGATTATCTGGGCCGGGTTGATTATATTAGGCTCAGCGAAAAGCTTCTGAAAGAGAGAAATGAGCATGGGATCAATACCAGCCCGGATACATGGAAAGATATTCAGGAAAAAATACTGACTGATCATGACTTCCTTACAGATACCGGGAAGCTTCTCAGAAGTGTCCCACTTAAAGAGCAGATTGCAAAGCTTCATGGATGGAATAAATAATCGATATTCTGAAAAAAAATCTGTCGGAGATTAGTTTTAAACATGTACTTTTACCTGATATTTTTAATTTAGAAGTTATGGAAATCCCTGATTGGAAAAACCTGCCATTTGGTTATTTCAAGACTGATTACAATGTACGTTGCTTTTACAAAAATGGTAAATGGGGCGAACTTGAGGTTTCGACTTCAGAATATATTGATATTCATATAGCTGCAACAGGATTACACTATGGTCAGGAAGCGTTTGAAGGCCTTAAGGCATATATGGGGAAAGATGGAAAAATCAGATTGTTCCGTTGGGAAGAAAACGCAAAAAGACTTCTCTATTCAGCTGACGGTATCAAGATGGCAAAATTTCCGGTTGAAAAGTTCAGGGAGGCAATTTTCAAGGTTGTGCAGCTTAATAAAAAGTTCATTCCGCCCTATGGTTCAGGAGCCACTCTTTACATCCGTCCTCTCTTATATGGCAGCGGAGCGGAAGTTGGGGTCAAGCCTGCCTCAGAATATACATTTATTGTTTTTGTTACACCGGTCGGCCCCTATTTCAAAGGAGGGATCAAACCGGTCAATATGCTGATTTGCAGGGATGTTGACAGAGCCGCACCAAAGGGAACAGGAGTTTTTAAGGTGGGAGGAAACTATGCGGCAAGCCTTAGGGCCGGAGTTGCTGCAAAGGAGCGAGGATATTCAAGCTCGATATTTCTTGATGCAAAAGAGAAAAAGTATATTGATGAATGCGGACCAGCAAATTTCTTTGGGATAAAAAACAACACATATATCACACCGAAATCTGAATCAATTCTGAATTCGATAACGAACATGAGCCTTATTGAAGTTGCCGGAACTCTTGGAATAAAGGCTGAAAGAAGGCAGGTTCCCGTTGAAGAGCTGTCAGAATTTTCTGAAGCCGGAGCCTGTGGAACGGCAGCAGTGATAAGCCCAATTGCCAAAATTGTCGATCCGGATAAGAACATGACCTATGAATATTGCAAGGACGGGAAACCGGGTCCGGTGACAATGAAGCTTTATAATAAGCTGGTATCCATTCAGTATGGCGATTTACCGGATGAGTTCGGATGGATAAGTTTTGTGGAGTAGGATGGATTGGAGGTGGGTTAATAAAAATTATTAGTGAAGAAAAAAGAAACAGGATTTTCAAAGGCAAAGCTGGGTGGTTCGTATCTGACACTTGTTATAAGTGTTTCGCTCGTCCTTTTTTTGCTGGGAATCCTGGGACTTGTAATAATCAATGCAAAAGAGCTGTCTGATTATTTCAGGGAGAGCCTAACATTTTCAGTGATTCTCGATGAAGATGCCAGGGAAGCAGATATCAGGATGCTGCAGAAGGATCTGGACGCCAAGCCATCAGTTAAATCGACGGAATATGTCTCCAGGGATGATGCCGCAACAAAAATGAAAGAAGACATGGGAGAGGATTTCATAAGTTTCCTTGGCGATAACCCGCTCCCTCCTTCAATTGATGTTTACCTTTATGCCGGATACACAAACCGTGACAGCGTTGTCAAGTTTGAGAAATACATTCTGGAGTATCCTTTTGTAAAAGAGGTATGGTATGAGGATTCATTACTGTTCCTTATAAACGAAAATGTACGAAAGATCAGCCTTTTCCTGCTGATAATCAGTTCGTTTCTCTTTCTGATCGCAGTGACTATAATAAATAACACAATAAGGCTTGCAATATATTCAAAGCGGTTCCTGATAAGAACAATGCAGCTGGTGGGGGCTACCAGGGCTTTTATCAGGAAGCCTTTCCTGATAAGAAGTATTTACCATGGAGTGCTTGCAGCCCTTACTGCAATGCTACTGCTGATGGGATTGCTTTATCTTGTTGAGAAGGAATTCCTAATGTTGTTTTCATTTGAGAGCACCAAACTTCTGGCACTTCTTGGTGCCTTACTGATAATAGCAGGGATTTTGATTAACCTGGTTTCGACATATTTGTCGGTTAACCGGTACCTGGTTATTTCTGAAGATAAATTATATAATTGAATCATGGCAACTAAAAATGAAAATAAGGAAAAGCTGAATTTTGCTCTTGGCCGTGAAAACTACAAGCTTCTTGCTATTGGCTTTGTTATTATTGTAGCAGGTTTCCTTCTTATGCTTGGCGGTAAATCGGAAGATCCCAATGTATTCAGCGACAAAATATTCAGCTTCAGAAGGATAACGCTTGCCCCGATTGTTGTCCTTGCAGGGTTCATTTTTGAAATCTGGGCAATAATGAAAAAGCCTAAAAACTCAGATAATTAAGTTTTAATTAATCCCGGATGAATTTATTAGAAGCCATTGTCCTTGGTCTGATACAAGGACTTACGGAATTCTTGCCAGTAAGCAGTTCCGGACATCTTGAACTTGGCAAATACCTTTTCGGAATGGACCATGAGGCAAATTTCTATTTTTCGATTGCTGTTCACGGGGCAACGGTTCTGAGTACGCTTGTTGTCCTCTGGAAAGAAATCGCTGTGTTATTTAAAGGTCTCTTTGCTTTCAAGCTAAATGATGAAACCCGGTATATAATAAAACTCTTTATTTCAATGATACCTATTGGAATTGTGGGTCTTCTTTGGTATGAGATAGTCCTAAAATTTTTTACTGGGCAAATGATCTCTCTTGGGATTAATTTTATGATCACTGCAGTTTTCCTCGGATTAACCTCATTTATAAAGCCCATTGAAAGACCAATGACTCATCTTGACTCATTTATCATTGGCTTAGCCCAGGCTCTGGCAGTTTTACCTGGCATCTCAAGATCCGGTTCAACTATAGCCACAGGGATTATGCTGGGAAACAAAAAATCCGATATCGCAAAGTTCTCTTTTCTGATGGTATTGATCCCGGTTATTGGCGCAAATCTTGTTGAAATGACTTCAGGTGATTTTACAAAGGGAGGAACTTCATTACTTGTTATCATGGTTGGTTTTCTGACAGCCTTTATTTCAGGATACCTGGCTTGCAAATGGATGATCAGCATTGTCAAAAAAGGTAACCTGAAATGGTTTGCCTTATATTGCGTGCTGGTGGGTATTTTTTCAATCTTATTAGGACTACATGTTTTCTGAAAAGGTCGCATCTTTTGAGGAGGGTCAGGTATTGTTGTTTGATAAGCCACTCTACTGGACTTCCTTTGACCTTGTAAATAAGGTCAGGATAATTATCAGAAGCGCTTTCGGCATAAAAAAAATTAAAATTGGTCACGCCGGGACGCTTGATCCCCTTGCAAGCGGACTCATGTTAATCTGCACCGGAAGAGCCACAAAGAGGATAGAAGAGTTCCGCGATCTGGATAAAGAATATGTTGCTACAATACATCTCGGGGAGACAACCCCTTCTTATGATCTGGAAACGGAAATAAACGGCCGGTTCCCTGTTGAACATATAACTGAGAATCTTGTTATAACAACACTTAACGGTTTCCTGGGAGAACAGAAGCAGGTACCTCCAATCCATTCAGCCAAGATGATTGAGGGGAAAAGAGCCTATGAATTTGCCAGGAAAGGAATTCAGAAGGATATGAATCCGGTAACGGTTTACTTCAGGGAAGCGGAGCTTCTTTCATTTGGAATTCCTGATATTACGGTCAGGATCGTGTGCAGTAAAGGGACTTATATAAGATCTTTTGCCAGAGATCTCGGATTAGCCCTGGGCAGCGGGGCCTGTCTGTCACACCTTGAAAGAACCGCCGTAGGACCTTATTTGCTTAAAAATTCATTTTCTTTGGAAAAATTTGAAGAATCTATTAAAGATTTGAAACAAAACAGAAATCCTTACGTATAAAGGATCTCAAAAAATTGACATATCAATATTCTTAACATGAAACTATCACAATTCAGGTACAATTTACCCCAGGAGCTTATTGCCTTATATCCAACAGAAAACAGGGATGAATCGAGGCTTTTAGTTGTAAACAGAAGAAGCGGAACCTTTGAACACAAGATATTTAAGGAAATCACAGAATATTTTCATGAACACGATGTCCTTGTTTTTAACAATACAAAGGTCTTTCCTGCAAGGTTATATGGCAACAAGGAAAAAACAGGCGCTGAAATAGAGGTTTTTTTACTCAGGGAGCTGAACCGGGAGCAGAGATTATGGGATGTACTTGTTGATCCGGCAAGGAAAATCAGGATCGGGAATAAGCTTTATTTTGGTGAGGATGATCTGTTGGTTGCTGAAGTGATTGACAATACTACGTCAAGGGGCAGGACCCTAAGGTTTCTGTTTGACGGTACTTATGAAGAATTTAAGCAGACATTGTACAGCCTTGGAGAAACGCCACTTCCAAAGTTTATAAACAGACCCGTGGAACCTGAAGATAATGAGAGATACCAGACAATCTTCGCAAAACATGAAGGAGCAGTCGCTGCTCCAACAGCCGGACTTCATTTTAGCCGGGAACTGCTGAAGAAACTTGAAATTCTCGGAGTAGATTTTGCTGAAATTACACTCCATGTTGGTCTTGGGAACTTCAGAAGTGTTGATGTTGAAGATCTCACAAAGCATAAAGTAGATTCGGAAAGAATAAGGATAACAGAAGATGCTGTTGAAATTGTCAACAAGGCAAAAGATAATAAATACAAGATCTGCGCTGTAGGGACCACTGTAGTCCGCACACTTGAAAGTTCAGTATCGACAAGCGGATATCTTAAACCGTTTGACGGCTGGACCAATAAATTCATATTCCCCCCGTACGATTTCAAGGTTCCCGACATGATGATAAGTAATTTTCACCTCCCGTACTCCACACTTCTGATGATGGTTGCCGCCTTTGCCGGATATGACCTGCTTTTTGATGCGTACAAGACTGCTGTCAAAGAGAAATACAGATTCGGCACATACGGGGATGCAATGCTGATGATTTAGCATAATA
>Ga0315284_10006912_pt1 | contig 16177 bp, 15 predicted proteins | sample YL17G09_16_MG_FD_203696 | JGI IMG/M metagenome (GOLD analysis project Ga0315284, IMG submission 203696) | Sediment microbial communities from Yellowstone Lake, YNP, Wyoming, USA - YL17G09_16 | ecosystem: Environmental > Aquatic > Freshwater > Lake > Sediment | place: USA: Wyoming | collected... | reverse complement strand
CCACGACGGGGATCATCCCTTGCGTGGCAAGACCGGCCGCGAAAGTCATCGCATGCTGTTCCGCGATACCGACGTCGAACAAACGGTCGGGGAACTCCTCGCCAAAAGCTTTCAGACCCGTTCCGTCAGGCATGGCCGCGGTGATCCCGACGATCTTCGGGTTCTCCCGCGCCAGCCGCACAAGCGTCTCGCTAAACACCTGCGTGTAGGACGGCTTGGCGTTCTTCTCTTTCTTTTCCCTGTCGCCGGGGATCTTGTCAAAACTGTTCACCCCGTGACACCGCGTCGAGTCCTTGTCCGCGTGGACGAACCCTTTTCCCTTCTCCGTAATGACGTGGAGGAGTATGGGGCCCTTTAGATTCGCGAGGTCCTTGAACGTCTTGATGAGGAACTCGACGTTGTGCCCGTCGACCGGTCCGAAATACCGGAACCCCAGCGCCTCGAAGAGCATCCCGGGAACGATGAGCGTCTTGATACTCTCCTTGATCTTGTGCGCGAGTCTTCTCGTTTTCCCTCCGACCCGGGGGATGAGTCCGAGGAGTTCCCATACGTCCGCTTCGAGACGGTTGTAGACTCGTCCCGACGTCACCGCCGTGAGATACTGCGAGAGGGCGCCCACGTTCTTCGCGATGGCCATCTTGTTGTCGTTGAGCACGACCAGGAGATCGGTTTTGAGGTTCCCGGCGTTGTTGATCGCCTCGAAAGCCATCCCGCCGCTAAGCGCCCCGTCGCCGATGACGGCGATGACACGGTGATCCGCGCCCATGAGATCGCGGGCCACCGCCATCCCCAGCGCGGCGCTGATGCTCGTGCTGGCGTGACCAACCCCGAAAGTGTCGTAGGGGCTCTCGGCCCGGCTCGGGAATCCGCTGATCCCCCCTTTGAGACGGATCGTGTCGAACACTTCCCGCCGGTCGGTAAGAATCTTGTGCCCGTGCGCCTGGTGACCCGTGTCCCAGACGATCTTGTCTTTGGGCGCGTCGAAGACGTAGTGAAGGGCAAGAGTGAGCTCCACCGCTCCGAGACTCGCGCCGAGGTGGCCGCCGTTCTTGGCGATCACACGAATGATCTCCTGCCGGATCTCCTCCGCGAGCGCGGGGAGCTCTTCGATGGAGAGTTTCTTGAGGTCCGCCGGGCTATTTATCCGCTCGAGATGCTCGCTCATGAGTTGCCCGCCATCCTACCGATAAAGTAATAGCGCGAACACGGCGCCTAGGATCACGCCGGTAACGACGTCGATTGGGGTGTACGAATACTTCCGTCGTTTTCCGCCCTTCGACCGGTGCCCGCGGAGCCGCTCCAACAGGAGCGCTACCGCCTCGGCCTGTCTCGACCGCGCGTTCTTCACGTTCATCGTGTCGACGAGGACGATGGCCGTCAGACACAGCGCCAGACCAAAGACTACCGAATCGAACCCCTCCGTGATCCCGACGGCGACGGTCAGGGCGGAAAAGGTCGTGCTGTGCATATTCGGCATCCCGTCCGTCTCCACGAAACGCCTATAGTCTACCCTTTTTTCCATAATGAGAAAAGAGACGACTTTGACCATCTGGCCAAAAACGCCCGCCAGGATCGCAACCATGAACGGTATGTCACGGATCGCGTTGATCATGTATCGCCGTCGCCGGCCCGGTTACCGGCGCCTCTCCACCATGAAAGCGAGCAGCCCTCGAAGAAGCTCGGCCGAAGTCCTGCTGCGGAAAACCTCGTCGGCCCTCGCGATCAGCGTTGCCGCCTCCGCCCGCGACGCCGCGACCCCGACCACCGAGGGGTAGGTTAGTTTTCCGTCACGTTCGTCCTTCCCCGGAGTCTTCCCGAGGGTCGCACCATCCGACTCGACGTCGAGAACATCGTCGATGATCTGAAACGCTCTCCCCGCCCACTCTCCCGCGCGGCGAACCCGCTCCCTCTCCTCCTCGCCGGCCCCCGCCATGACCGCCCCGCATTCCATCGACGCCGCGATGAGCGCCGCCGTTTTCATCGAATGAATCCTCTCGACCAACTCCACGCCGCCTTCGGTCCTGACGCTCGCAACATCGAGCACCTGCCCGCCGATGAGACCGCTGGTCCCCGCCGAACGCGCGACGACGCCAACGCATTCGAGAGCCGCCCCCTCCCCGACCCCCCATCTTTGAGGAATCGACGCCATGATCTCGAAACAAAGCGTGAGCAAGGCGTCGCCGCTGAGCACCGCCACGGCCTCGCCGAACTTTTTGTGGCAGCTCGGTCTGCCCCTTCGCAGGTCGTCGTCATCCATGCACGGCAGATCATCGTGAACCAACGAATATGTATGAAGGCATTCGATCGCGCACCCCGCGTCGAGAGAGGCATCGCCGTCAACCCCACCCATCGCGTCGTGCGTCCACAGGCAAAGCACCGGCCTCAACCGTTTGCCAGCGTCAAGGACCATGTACCGCACCGCCTCCTCGACGACCGACGGACCCCGGGCGAATTCGTCGAGAAGCTTCTCGAGGCGTTCATCGACCCGGGTCTTTTCCCTTTCCAGGGCCGTGGAGAACTCGCTTTTTTTACCGCTCGATGTCATCCCGCGCTTCCCGTTCTTCGAGTCTTCCGTTGTCGTCCTCGACGAGCACTTTGATCCGCGCCTCGGCCTTCTCGAGAAGCTCACGGCAGACCTTCCCCAGTTTTACGCCCTCCTCGAACTTCGCGATCGACTCCTCGAGAGAGAGATCCTTGCCTTCCAGCTCGCGAACGATTTCTTCGAGGCGTTTCATCGACTCCTCGAAACGCGCTTTCTTACTTGCCATCGAAGCGCTCCTTTACTTCGGCGCTCACCCGTCCGTCGGCAAACGCAAGCCTCACGTCGCGCGCCTCGAGCGCCGCGCCGGCCGACCTGATGACGCCGCCCGTTCGTGCGTCCGAGCACACCACGTACCCGCGCGACAGAATCTTCGCCGCGTCGAAACCCTCCAGATGGGCTACGGTCTGGTTGAGACGGTTCCCTTCCGCCGCCATCACCGCATCGATGGACCGCCGCAGCTTCTCTGCCGCGTAGTCCACCGCTTGCATCGCGCCCTCCAAGCGCCCCCTCACCCGGCCGAGCGCGTAGCTCCTGACGAGTTCGAGGAGTCTCCTCCGTCGCAGCTCGAGCCCCACCTCGGCGAATTGTACCAATCTTCTTTCGACCTCGTCCAGACGGAGAACCACGTCATCGAGCCGCGGCACGGCGATCTCCGCCGCCATCGTCGGGGTGGCGGCGCGCACGTCGGCGACAAAATCAGCGATGGTAAAATCCGTCTCGTGGCCGACGGCGCTTACCACGGGGAGCGGACAGGCGTAGATCGCCCGGGCGACGGCCTCCTCGTTGAACGCCCAGAGATCCTCGACACTTCCCCCGCCACGTCCGAGGATGATGAGGTCGAGCTCCGCCACAGAGGGAAGGAGTGAGAGCGCTCTTACGATGTCCGGGGCGGCTTGTCCCCCCTGCACCGCGATGGGAAAGAGCAGGATCTCCGCGGGCGGCCACCGCCGGCGAAGCGTCGACACGATGTCGCGGACCGCCGCGCCCGTCGGCGACGTCACCACGGCGATTCGAAAAGGATACGACGGGAGAGGTTTTTTACACTCCGAGTCGAAGAGCCCCTCTTTCTCCAGCCTTTCTTTTAGCAGGCGAAAAGCAAGCTCCAGCGCGCCTACACCCGCTCGCTCCAGCGAGCGCACAACGATCTGATATTGTCCGTAAGCCTCGTAGACGGTCACGCGCCCCTCCGCAATTACCAGCATACCGTCCTCGAGGGGCAAGGCCGCCCGCTCGGCGTCCGAGCGGAAGAGGACCGCGCGGAGCTGGGCCCCGGCATCCTTCAACGTGAAATACACGTGACCCGAAGTGTGGCGCTTGAGATTCGACACTTCTCCGAGCACCCTGACTTCGGGAAAGTTCTCTTCGACGAGAGAGCTGACGAGGGCGTTCAGTTCGGAAACGGTGAGGTGCCTTCTATCATCGAGCGGCATTCGGTGCGCCCACCTGCAGGGAGTACGCCTTGAGAGTGTTCGACATCAACATCGCAACGGTCATCGGACCGACCCCGCCGGGGACCGGTGTGATAAAGGATGTTTTCGGCGCCACGGACTCGAAGTCGACGTCCCCCACGATCCGGTAACCCTTCTTGGCCGCGGGGTCCTCGACGCGATTGATCCCGACGTCGATGACCACGGCGCCTTGCTTTACCATTTCCGATGTGAGAAAGCGCGGCTTGCCCATCGCCGCGACGACGATGTCAGCCGTAGCGGTGACAGCGCCGATGTCACGGGTCCGGCTGTGACAGACGGTGACCGTCGCGTCGCCTCCGCGTCCCTTGATCATCATGAGGAGAGCGAAGGGCCTCCCCACCAGGATGCTCCGGCCCACGACCGCGACCCGTCTGCCCGCCGTCTCGATCCCGTAACGCATGAGAAGCTCGCGGATCCCGAGCGGCGTGCACGGGACGAAACGGGGTTTCCCCGCGGCGAGGAGACCCGCGTTCTCCGGGTGAACCCCGTCCACGTCTTTCTCCGGGCGGATCGTCGCGATCGCCGGGTCCTGATCGATGTGCGCGGGGAGCGGGAGCTGCAAAAGGATGCCGTGGACCCCCGGATCGTCGCCCAGGCGGCGAAGAGTCGTGAGGAGCTCGCTCTCGCTCACCTCCGCGCCCAGGTGAAGATACTCCGACCGGATCCCGCAGTACTCGCACATCTTCGCCTTCGTTTTCACGTAAACGCTCGATGCGGGGTCCTCGCCGACCTGGACGAGCGTGAGCGACGGCCGTTCGCTCGCCGGGATCTTTTCCACCCGGGCCTTGACGTCCTCCTGGACTTCCCCGGCAATCCTCTTGCCGTCGAGTATCTCCATTCACTCCTCCACCCTGACCTGGATGTGTTCGATAGACCGCGCGCGTCCCGTCGAATCATCGATCTCCGCCACGATCGCGTCGCAGCGGAGGTCCTTCCCGGCGATTTCGAACCGCACGGGACGCATATCGAGAAATCTTTGTATGGCGATGTTCTTGGTGACTCCGAGGACCGAATCGTACGAACCCGTCATCCCGACGTCGGTGACGTAGCCGGTCCCCCGCGGCAGAATTGCCGCGTCGCGCGTCGGGACGTGGGTGTGGGTCCCGAGGACCAGCGAAACGCGCCCGTCCAGATACCACCCCATCGCCACCTTCTCGCTTGTCGCCTCGGCGTGGATGTCGACGATCCGGGCGGGGCAGGAGTTGCCGATCTGTTCGAGACAACGGTCCATGGTCTTGAACGCGCAATCGATCGGCGGCATGAACACGCGTCCCTGGATGTTGATGATCGCGATCGATGTGTCCTTCACCCTCCACACGCGAAACCCCCGCCCCGGCGCGTTCCCCGGGTAGTTCGCCGGGCGGACGATATTCAACCGTTCCTCGAGGAGGGGGATCCCTTCCCGCTTGTCCCAGATGTGGTTGCCGCTGGTGAAAAAATCGACCCCGGCGCGCTCGAGCTCAGAGAGCGCCTTCTCGGTCACGCCAAAACCTCCCGCGGCGTTTTCGACGTTGGCGATGACCAAATCGATCCCATGCTCGTCTCTGATCCGCGGAAGCGCCGCCGCGGCGGCCCGTCTCCCCGAACGGCCCATGACGTCACCGAGAAACGCGATTTTCAAATCGTCTCCTCACCGCCAAAGATGCGCATCCGACAACGCGCTACCGCGCGTATTCCACGGCCCGGGTCTCGCGTATGACAACCACCTTGATCTGGCCGGGATATTCGACTTCTTTCTCGAGCTTTCGCGAAATGTCGAACGCGAGCTTCGCCGCCTGGGCGTCGTCCACCCGGTCATGGCTCACCATGATACGGATCTCGCGCCCCGCCTGGATAGCAAAAGCTTTCTCGACCCCTTCGAAACTGGTCGCGATCTGCTCGAGCTTTTCCAGACGTTTGATATAGGCCTCGAGCGTCTCGCGGCGCGCCCCCGGACGCGCGCCGCTGATCGCGTCGGCGGCCTCGACGATCGGCGTGTACATCGAGGTTGCCTCGACGTCCTCGTGGTGGCCGGCTATCGCGTTCACCACCGTGTCGCTCTCGCCGTACCGCTTCGCGAGTTCGGCGCCGATCTGGCTGTGCGACCCGTCGGTCTCGTGCGTCGCCGCCTTGCCGATGTCGTGGAGAAGACCGGCCCGCCGCGAGATCTGCTGGTCCATCTTGAGCTCGGCGGCGATGATCCCGGCCACGTACGCCACCTCCATCGAGTGCTTGAGGCAGTTCTGACCGTAGCTCGTCCGGTAACGGAGCTTGCCCACGTGCTTGACGAGCTCGGGGTGGACGCCGTGGATTTTGAGCTCCATACAGGCCTCTTCCCCGTGCTCCTGGATCTTCTTGTCCATCTCCTCCGCCGTCTTGGAGACTACTTCCTCGATCCGCCCGGGATGGATCCGCCCGTCCTCGACGAGACGTTGGAGCGAGAGCCGCGCGATCTCTCTGCGGACCGGGTCGAAGGACGAGAGCGTCACCGCCTCGGGCGTGTCGTCGATCACGACGTCGACTCCCGTCGCCTTTTCGAAGGCGCGGATGTTGCGGCCTTCCTTGCCGATGATTCGTCCCTTCATCTCGTCGGATGGCAAATCGACCACCGACACCGTGGTCTCTACACTCTGCTCCGCGGCGTATCTCTGAATGGCGAGCGCGATGATCTTCTGGCTCTCCCGCTCCGCGTTGCGTTCGGCCTCCTCGCGGATCTCCTTGACCCGCCGCGCGGCCTCGAGCCTGGCCTCGCTCTCGAGGTTCCGGAGGAGAACTTCCTTCGCCTCATCCTTACTCATCCCGGCGATCCTCTCCAGCCGGACGTTCTGTTCGGAGATCAGCCGGTTCGTCTCCAGCAGTTTCTGATCGAGGTGCTGTTGTTTTCGCTCCAGCGTCCGTTCCCTCTCCTCGATCACCCCCTCGTTCTTGGCGAGGAGATCGACCTTTCGCGCGAGGTTGCTCTCTTTGTTGATCAGCGAAAGCTCCCTTTCCCTGCAGCTCTCCCGCGTGTCGCGCGTTTTCTCCTCGAAATCCAACTTCATCTTGAGAAACTGGTCCTTGGCGTGGATCTCCGCCTCTCTTCTCAGATTTTCGACGTTTTTCTGCGCGTCGGCGATCATCGACTCCGCAAGCTTTCTCGCGCTCACGAGGCTGGCCGCCGCGACGCGGCGGCCGATGACGGCACCGACGACAAAGCCGACCGCGGCCGCGGCCAGCCCGGCCATCAAAGCGATCCAAACGGCGTTCATCGCGATTCCCCCTTCGACGTGGACGGTTCCGCGGGGTCTTGGGTTGTTTCGTCTGTTGTGGCGAAGGGAGAAGTTCCGGGAGGGGAAAAAAGAAAATTCCCCACGCTATGTCGTGTGTAAGGGAATTGTTGAACCCGTAGGTTCAAGTGGAAACCCTCATGATCGGTCCTGTCTACCCAGCATTAGTGGGCCTGACATCGCCGGCCAGATTTGGATCTCCAGGTTATGAGTGTTGGCTCAATAACTACCTTTCCATCACGAGCATGGTAGGGAATTTTTCTCTACATTATCACAACGCGATCGGCGTTTCAAGTCTTTTTCGCGTCGCAACGAGAAAACGATTACCTCTCCGAAAGAAGACAGCGATCGAGCCGCGCGATCATTTCATCGGCGCGCTTCTCGATGGACAAAAGGGTATCCGTGCCTCGTCTCGCTTCTTGAAGAAGCTCGTCCGCGATATTGAGAGCCGCGAGCACGGCGAGCCGTTCCTGCGGGAGAGACGACGAATTTCTCGCCAACTCCTTCATCTTCTCGTCGACATAACCGGCCACGCGCTCGACGTAGCTTTTGTCCTCGAATCCCCGAATCTTGTATTCTTGCCCAAATATCTGCACGCTGGTGACGCTGGTGTCCTCGCTCATCTCGTCTCCATCCGCGTCGCTTCCGTGGTAAGCATCGTCATTTGGACTCAGGATCGTCTTCTTATCGAAAAGGCTCTCAGCCAACACCGAACCCGCGGCCGAAAGCCGCCGCCCTTACACCTATATCTGAAGTTCCCCGAACTTCTCGAGCATTCGATCAATTCGTCTTATGATTTCGTCTCTGCTGCCGCCCTCGTCTTCGTGGGCCGACTTGAGTTCGTCGACCTCCCTGGAAAGCGCGATGTTGCGGTGCTGCAAGGTCTCCACCCGCTCCTGCAAGACGGCATTGTTTCTCTCTAACGTCTCGGAGCGAGCTCTCAGCTCGGTGATCATCTGCACCGCCGCCTCGACCTTCGCTTCGAGCCTCTCGATCTTTTCCAGACTCTGTTCCAGACTCGCGATTTTTGTCTCAACCATTTAAGACCTGATCTCGATACCGAGTTCGATTTTCAGTTTCGTTACGACCTTGTCGACGATCCGGTCGATCTCCTCGTCTCTCAGGGTCCGGTCCGGGGCCCTGAAACTCAGCCGAACCCCGTACGCCATAAGTCCTTCGGGGATGTTCTCGCCCCGATAAACATCGAACACCACGAGCGATTCTAACAACGGGCCCGAGTGCTTGGCCAGGGCTTTCTCGATCTCGCCGTACTTGGTGCCGGCGGCGGCCACGAGCGAGAGATCCCGACGCGACGCCGGGTATTCGGGCAGCTCCTTCGGCTTACCCTGCCGCACCCCGAGGTCATAACATCTTGCCAAATCGACGCTTGCAAACCACACCGGCTGCTCGATCCCGCATCTCTCCGCAACGGCCTCGGAAACGACGCCGCCCTCGACGAGAATTCCTTCCTTCGTCCCGTACCGGAACCGGCCGGTCGCCGCATCGAAATCATACGACAGCACCGCGTTGGGTTCAACTCTGAAAGTCCGGAGCATCGCCTCTATTTCCGCTTTGATGTCAAATAGATCGATCGACGTCTTCGAGTTCAACCAGAAGTCAGCGCCCGCGGGCTGGCTTATAGAGAGCGCGAGAACCGTTCGCTCCTCCGGCAACTGGGTCGGTCCCTCCGGGGTGAAAAAGACCGGCCCGACCTCGTAGAGCCTCAGCCGCTTCGCGCCGTAGTCCGCATTCTTGCGGATCGTGTCGAGCATCCCCGGCAACAGGCTCGTCCGGAGAAACCGCTGGTTCGCGTTCAGAGGGTTGCGGATCGCAATCGGCCGCGCGTGTGGGTCGTCGGGGCCCCACCCGAAGTCATTCAACTCGCGCCCGTCGGTGAATGCGGTGGCCCGTATCTCGGCGAATCCCCGCGCCCCCAGATACTCTGAAACGTTTTCAATGAATCGATCGAACTCGTCCACAACGGCGAAGGCCGTACACCGGAAAGCCCACCCGGTTCCGATCCGGTCGTACCCGTACAACCGGGCCACGTCCTCGATAAGATCGATCTCCTCGGCGATGTCCAGCCGATGGGACGGAACGCTTAGCGTGACCGCCTCGTCCGTTTTCCGCCGCGTCTCGAAACCCAAGCGCTCGAGCAGACCGGCGATTTCGTCGACGGTCACCGGCGCCCCGAGAATCCGCTGGGTGTTCGCCTCCCGTATCGTCACCAGTTTCTGTTCGGTCGGCCACGGGTAACTGTCCGTCACCGGGCCCACCGTCCCGCCGGCGAGTTCACCGATGAGGTCGGCGACGCGGTCCGCGGCAAGACGGCAGAGTTCCCTGTCGACCCCTCGCTCGAAGCGGTACGACGCCTCGGTCGACACCCCAAGCGCCTTTCGGCCCCTGCGGACCACCGTGGGATGGAAGCTCGCGCTCTCGATGAGGATCTCCCTCGTGTCCGGATGGACCGCGCTCTCCTCGCCTCCCATGATCCCCGCCAGCGCGACTGGCTTCTCTTTATCTGCTATCACCAGCACCGTGCGATCAAGCTCGTACGTTTTACCGTCGAGCGCGACGAGCTTCTCGCCGGGTTTCGCCCGGCGGATTTTGATCACGCCCCCCTCGATACGCCTCAAGTCGAACGCATGGATGGGCTGGCCGAGTTCCATCATGACGTAATTGGAGACGTCGACCACGTTGTTGATGCTCTGGACGCCGACCGACTCCAGGCTCTTCACAAGCCATCCGGGCGACGGCCCCACACGCACCCCGCTCACGCGTCTGCCCACGTAACGGGCGCAGTCGTTCTTGTCCTCGATCTCGATCTCGAAATCCGGCTTACCCGCCGCCGGCGCGCGGCCACGGTCGACGGGCAGCTCGAGCGGCATCCGATAAATCGCCGCCACCTCACGGGCGACCCCGACGTGGCAGAGAAGATCGCCCCGGTTCGGCGTGATTTCGATTTCCAGGATGTCGTCGGCGTCGCCAAGGACCTCCCCCGCCGGCCGCCCCACCTCATGCTCGCCCTCGAGTACGATGATCCCCGACGCGTCATCGCCGATTCCGAGCTCGATCTCCGAGCAGATCATCCCGTCGGACTCGACTCCGCGGATCTTCGAGTGCTTGATCGTCATCCCGTTGGGAAGCTGCGCCCCGGGGAGGGCGACGGGGACGAACTGACCCGCCGCCACGTTGGCCGCCCCGCAGACGATATCGCGGACATCGTTCGGTCCCACCTCGACGCGGCACCAGCTCAAACGGTCGGCGTTCGGGTGTGGCGCCTTCTCGAGCACCTTGCCCACGACGACGTGTTCCAACGACACCCCACGGCGCTCGACTCGCTCGACGTTCAAACCCGTCATCGTCAGATCGCCGACCAAGGTCTTCGTGTCGACGGGAATCCGCACGTATTTCTTCAACCAGGATACGCTGACGAGCATCCCTCACTCACCTCATCAAAACTGGCGGAGAAAACGGAGGTCGTTGCCGAGGAAAAGACGAATGTCGTCGATTCCGTACTTGATCATCGCCACGCGGTCGACACCAAGACCAAACGCAAAACCGGAGTACTTCTCCGGATCGTACCCGACCGCTCTGAAAACGTTCGGATGGACCATCCCCGCCCCCATGACCTCGATCCATCCCGCGTTCCCGCAGATGGAGCACCCCTTGCCCTGACAGGCAAAGCACGACATATCCACCTCGGCGCTGGGTTCGGTAAACGGGAAGAAGCTCGGTCTGAAACGGATCCGCGTCTTGGCACCGAAAAGCTGCTGGATGAATACCTCGACGTCCTTCTTCAAATCGGCGAGCGACACATCGGTGTCGACGTATAGTCCCTCGATCTGGTGGAACTCCGCCGCGTGCGAAGGATCGACGGACTCGTTCCGGAACACCCGCCCGGCGGCGATGATTTTCAACGGGGGCTGATGTTCCTCCATATACCGGACCTGGACCGGAGAGGTATGCGTTCGGAGCAGGATATCGTCCGTAACGTAGAACGTGTCCTGAACGTCGCGCGACGGGTGTTCGTCGGGGAAATTCAACGCGTGGAAATTGTAGTATTCGAGCTCGACGTGCGGACCCGACGCGAGACTGTACCCCATCCCGAAGAAGATGTCCTTGAGCCGGCGGAGCACCTGCGAGAGGACGTGCCGGTGTCCGACGTTTCCGTCGTGCGCCGGGAGCGTCGCGTCGAACGGAGGCTTGTAGAACCGGCTCCCCACTCTCGAGCCCCGAAGAGCCCCGAGTCTCTCTTCGATGAGCTCTTCGGCGAGCTTCTTGAGCCGGTTGGAAACCGCCCCGAGCTTGGGTTTCTCGTCGGGAGGGGCGTCCTTGATGTTTTTCAAAAGCGACGTGACGAGACCCTTGCGGCCAAGATACTTGATTCTGGCTTGCTCGAGCGTCTCGAACGAGTCCGCTTTCCCTATATCGTCGCGAATCGATTTCTCGAGTGATTCAGCGTCCATCGATCGGTCATCCCGTGGTCCCGGCGGCCGACTTTGCCTTTTCCGCTAGATTGCGGAACGCCTCGGAGTCGTTGACCGCCATCTCGGCCAGCATCTTGCGGTCGATGATGACCTCGGCCTTCTTCAGACCGTTGATAAGTCGGTTGTACGAGAGACCGTTCAGACGCGCGGCGGCGTTGATCCGAGCGATCCACAACCGCCGGAAGTCGCGTTTCTTGCGGCGCCTGTCCCGGTAGGCGAAAACCATCGCGCGTTCTACGGACTCGCGGGCCGTCCGGTACAACCGGCTTCTCCCGCCGTAAAACCCTTTCGCGGCCTTGAGGTATTTCCTCCGCCGCTCACGACTCGCGGGGGCGTTTTTGGTGCGAGGCATGACTACGACCTCCTTCTCTATCGTTCTCTATTGGTGTGCCGCGTGAATCAACGTGCGAGGCAAAGCAACCGCCAGAGCGGCCGTCCAGCGCGGTCGCGCACCGCTTCTCAGCCCAGCAACATCCGCCGAACGCGCTTCTTGTTGGCGGGGCTCACCACCGCGGACTTCCCCAGATGTCTTTTCCGCTTGGAGGTTTTCTTGGTCAGAATGTGGCTCTTGAACGCCTTTCTGCGCATGATTTTCCCCGTCGCCGTTTTGCGGAATCTCTTTTTCGCGGCTCTGTTGCTCTTAAGCTTCGGCATCTTTGTCTTCCCTTTCGCTTCCGTTCCCGTCCGGTTCCTGGGTCTTCTCCACGGGTCGCTCAGCCACCCTCTCCACCGGTCGCTCAACCACCCTCTCCACCGGGAGTTCAGCCGCCTTCTCCACCGGGAGTTCAGCCGCCTTCTCCACCGGTCGCCCGGCAGCTGGACCCTTCGCGCGGTCCGTCCCCGGGGCGGCCGGCTTCGGGCCTTGCCCGCCTTTTGTGGGGAACGGCGCCATGATCATCGTCATCAACCTTCCCTCGAATTGGGGAGCCCGCTCGACGATACCCACATGGCCGAGCTCTTCGCGCATCCGGCTGAGGATCCGGTGTCCCATCTCCTGATGGTCGAATTCCCGGCCTCTGAAAAACACCGTGAACTTGACCTTGTTGTGTTTCGCCAAAAATTCTTCGGCGTGTTTTTTCTTGAATTGGTAGTCGTGTTCCTCGGTCTTCGGCCGGAGCTTAACCTCTTTTACCTGGACCGTGTGCTGTCGTTTCTTCGAGTCCTTGGCCCGTTTGTTTTTCTCGTACTTGTACTTCCCGTAGTCCATGATCCGGCACACGGGGGGCCGGCTCGTCGGCGACACTTCCACCAAATCGAACCCTTCGTTCTGGGCGAGCTCGATTGCCTTGTCGGTCGGCATGACGCCGAGCTGTTCTCCAGCGCTGCTCACTACACGGACCTCGGGGACACGAATATGGTAATTGACCCGCGTTCTTGGGTGCTTATCGATTCCTACCCACCTCCTGATGGATGGTCCGCCGGGCGGACCCAACAAAAAAGACGGATGGCAGGCATCCGCCCCGCCGCTCCGTCTCGAGCCGGTAACCGGAAACCTCGCCGATCATTTCTATGATGGCAGGTGAGGGTGTTGGACCCTGCTTGCCAGAAAATATTTCTTGATATATTAACGCTTCGCCTCGACGGCGTCAACTATTTCGCGCGCCACCTCGTCCACCCCCGAGCTCCCCCTGTCCCCGCGCGACCTCTCGCGAACCGACACCGACCCCCCCTCCATCTCCCTTTTTCCCACGATGAGCATGTAGGGGACCTTCTGGACCTCGGCCTCCCGAATCCGGTAGCCGATCTTCTCCTCCCGAACGTCGGATTCCGCCCTTATCCCGGCCCGGATAAGCCTCTCCTTGACCTCCTCCGCGTACCCGGCGACGTCGCCGGTGACGGGGAGGACCACGGCCTGGACCGGGGCAAGCCACACGGGGAACGCCCCCGCGTAGTGTTCGGTCAGGATCCCCACGAAACGCTCCAAGGACCCGAGGAGCGCGCGGTGAACCATGAATACCTGCTTTCTCTCGCCGCCCTTCGCCACGTAGGTCACGTTGAATCGCTTTGGCAGGTTGAAATCGAACTGGATGGTGCTCAGCTGCCACCGCCGGCCGATGGCGTCGATCACCTTGATATCGATCTTCGGCCCGTAGAACACCGCCTCGCCCCCCATCCGCTTGTACTCGACGCCGCGGCGATCGAGCGCGCGTTCGAGCGCGTGCTCGGCCATATCCCACTCTTCCGACGAGCCGGCGTATTTCTCCTGCTTCTTGGGATCCCTCACGCTGAGCTCGATCTTGAAGGTAGCGAACCCGTGCGCGTTCAGCACGGCCATGGCAAAGTCGAGGTTGCGGTCGATCTCGTCGTCCAATTGTTCGGGCGCGCAGAAAACGTGGGCATCGTCCTGTGTGAAACCGCGGACGCGAAGCAACCCGTGCAGGGTCCCCGAAAGCTCCTTACGGTAGACGGTCCCCATCTCCGCCAGGCGGACGGGGAGATCCCGATAGCTGTACAGACGGCGCTTATAGATAAGAATGTGGCCGGGGCAGTTCATCGGTTTGAGGATGAACTCGTGACCCTCGACGTCGAGGTTGTACATGTTCTCGCGGTAGTAGTCGTAGTGCCCCGATGTGTGCCACAGCTCGGCTTTCGCGATGTGCGGCGTGCCGACCAGCTGATACCCCCGCTTGACGTACTCGTCCTTCAAATAACGCTCGATGGTCTCGCGGATCACTGTCCCTTTGGGGTACCAGAATACCAGTCCCCCGCCGGCCTCGTCCCTCACGTCGTAGAGATCGAGGGCCTTCCCAAGCTTTCGGTGATCGCGCTTCTCCGCCTCGGCCATCCGCTGGATGTGGTCGTCGAGGTCCTTCTTTTTGAAAAATGCGGTCGCGTAGATCCGTTGGAGCATCGCCCTCGACGAATCGCCCCGCCAGTAAGCGCCCGCCGCGTTCATCACCTTAAAATGCTTGATCCGACCGGTGTCGTCGAGGTGGGGGCCGGCGCACAGGTCGGTGAAGTCTCCCACGTGATAGATCGACACATTATCCCCGGGGATGTCGTCGATCAGCTCGAGCTTGTACTTCTGGTTCTTTTTTTCGAAAAACTCCCTCGCCTGAGCCTTTCCCCACACCTCCCGCTTGAACACCCTCCGGGTCGCCAGGAGTTCGCCCATCTTCGACTCGATCTGTTGGAGATCGTCGGGAGTAAACGGTTTCTCGACATCGAAGTCGTAGTAGAACCCTTCTTCGATCGGGGGGCCTATGGCGAGCCGCGCGTCGGGAAAAAGCTCGAGTACCGCGTAGGCAAGAAGATGCGAAGCGCTGTGGCGAAGCACGTGAAGACTTGCCGGGTCTTCCTGCCGCAGCACTCGGAACTCACCCTCGCCCTGGATCTCCTGGTGGAGGTCGACGACGTCATCGCCAAACCGCGCGGCCACCGCATCGCGGCGCCACGACCCGCCGAGCCCTTCGACCACCTCGGCCACCGCGACCTTATCGCCCGGAAAAGCCTTTTGCTCTCCGCCGGGGAGTTCTATCCGTACCATCGTTGAGCGCGCTCCGGGAATTTCCTTCAGACAGAAAAATGGTGGGCGATACTGGACTTGAACCAGTGACCCCCTGCGTGTCGAGCAGGTACTCTAACCAACTGAGCTAATCGCCCACATTCGTTTAACGTTCTGGGATTTATAATGAATAGCCCTTCGCGGGCCGACGGTCAAGACAAAAACGGCGGGGAGAGGCATCGCCTCCCCCCGCTGAAGTACGCGCGAACACATCGCGGGCGACCTGCTCGGTGGCGGCCCCGCGACACGCCCGGTCGAAGCCTATTTCTTGTCGTCGTCGAGGATCTCGTAATCGGCGTCGACGACTTTGGAGTCGCCCCCACCGGGACCCTGCGATTCCGTTTCCTGCGCCTGTGACGGCCCCGCACCACCCGTGGACGACTCTCGCGCCTGCTCCGCCGAAGCCGTCTGATACATCCTTTGGGCGACGTCTTGCCAGTCGTTGCTCAGTCTCCCGGTGGCGGCTTTGATGGACTGCGTGTCATCCGTCTTGAGGGCGCTCTTGATTTCCTCGATAAGGTTCTCGAGTCGACGAACGTCGTCCGCGCCGAGACGGTCTTTGTGCTCCTTGATACTCTTCTCCGTCTGGTAGATCAACGCGTCCGCCTCGTTCTTCGCGTCGACAAGACCGCGCTTCTTACGGTCTTCGTCCTTCAAGTGTTCGGCGTCGTGGACCATCCGTTCGATCTCGCCCTCGGAGAGCCCGCTCGACGCCTTGATCACGATCTTCTGCTCCTTCCCCGTCCCCCGGTCTTTCGCCGTGACGTGGAGGATGCCGTCGGCGTCGATGTCGAAGGTCACCTCGATCTGCGGCGTCCCTCGCGGCGCGGGCGGGATCCCGGAGAGCTGGAAGCGACCGATGGTCTTGTCGTCGATCGCCATCTCGCGCTCGCCCTGAAGGACGTGTATATCGACGGCCGTCTGGG
>Ga0315284_10006910_pt1 | contig 16178 bp, 16 predicted proteins | sample YL17G09_16_MG_FD_203696 | JGI IMG/M metagenome (GOLD analysis project Ga0315284, IMG submission 203696) | Sediment microbial communities from Yellowstone Lake, YNP, Wyoming, USA - YL17G09_16 | ecosystem: Environmental > Aquatic > Freshwater > Lake > Sediment | place: USA: Wyoming | collected... | reverse complement strand
CTCGGCAAGACTAGATGATTTAGAGCCCCACGATGAGATTAGCGCAGAAAGAGCATATACTATGCTTTTACAAGAAGGACTTAACAAAGAAACAGCGGAAGAAGTAAAAAAAACAATTTTAACTCACCGTTGTAGAAATTATAAACCTCAGACACTGGAGCAAAAAATTTTAGCTACAGCAGATGCAGTTAATCATTTTAAAACACCTTTCTATCTTTGGTTTAGTTATATAAGCGCAAAGCCATTTAAGGAACAATTAGAAAGTAATTTACAAAAATTAGAAAGAGATTATAAAGAAAAAATATTTTTTAAAGAGGAACGTGAGTCGGTTTTAAAAGAATACGAAGTTTTAAAAAGTTGGTTTGAATTCTACTCAAAGATTACTTATTAACCAGGTTCTAACATTGTCTTCTAGACGACCCCAATTTAAAAATCCGCTCTTTAGGCGGATTTTTGCATATTTCCCTATTTTTTTTCTTCCAGCTTTACCTTAACGAAGACTTCTTTTTTATTACGCAGAACTTTTAAAGAGATTTCATTATTAACTTCGTGGTCTTGGAGAAGGCGAGACAAAGAATCTTCTTCAGTAATCTTTTTTCCTTCGCATTCTAGGATTATATCAAACTCCTGCAGGCCGGCTTTTTCCGCCGCGCTTCCTTTAATTATTGCCGGTTCTCCCAGAGTTTCTCTGACAACGAAAGCGCCGTAATTAACCGGCAGTTTGTTCTTTTCCGCTATTTCTTTGTTTAAAAGAATATATTTTACTCCCAGAAACGGTCTTCTGACTTTTCCGTATTTTTTCACTTCTTCCAGATCTTTTATTGCGTAATTAATGGGAATGGCAAATCCTATATTCTGGGCGTCTATTACCGTGGCAGTATTGACTCCTATTACTTTGCAGTCTATATCAACTAAAGGACCGCCGGAATTACCGGGATTGATGGCCGCGTCGGTTTGGATTAATCCTCTTAATCTTTCAGCCTGTCGGTTTATTCCGCTGAAAGCAGTAATGTATCTGCTTAGACCGGAAACAACTCCGGTGCTGACGGTGTCGTGGAATTCTCCTAAAGCATTGCCAATAGCAATTACGGTTTGGCCCAATTCAATCTTTTCCGAGTCCCCCAGCTCTAAAAAGGGCAAATTTTTGGCATTGATTTTAAGAATGGCGATATCGTTGATTGGGTCTCGGGACACTACTTTGCTTTCAAATTTTTTATTGGGGTCAAAAATAATGGTGTAATCAGCTGTTCTGTCTTCTACTACATGGTTGCTGGTGATAATATATCCATCAGGGGAAACTATAAAGCCGGAACCTCCGCCGATTTTGGTTTTTTCCTTTTTTCCTTTTTCAACTTTCGGCACAATGAATTTTTGGTCGCCGTAGGGGAAAAAATAAAAACCCTCTATTTTAGGCAGGTCTTTGGAAATGACAATGGTTATAACTGCCGGACAGGCTTTTTTGGCGACTTCTATAATAGGAGATTTTTCCATGATTTTATTATAGCAAAAATTTTATTGTCAACAAAGCTAATTTTTGTTAATATCAATTCCATAAGCCCCTATAGTTCAACGGACAGAACAAGAGATTCCTAAGCTCTAGATTGAGGTTCGATTCCTCATAGGGGCACCATTGGAGCATAAAAGGGCCCGTAGTATACCGGTAACACACCTTCATGGCATGAAGGAGTAAGGGGTTCGACTCCCCTCGGGTCCACCAAAGACGATTTGTCGCCTCGCTCGGGGCTTCGCCCCTCGCTTCGGCGGGCATTTCGGCAAGATAATTCCACGGATTTTTGAAATCAATCGCCAATTTTCCCGCCGCAAGGCGGCGGTTCGAGCCGATGGTTTTCAAGAAAATTTTTATTTCCTCAAAATTTTCTGACAAAATGAGATTTTTGACTTGGTTGGCCTCTAAAATCCAATTTCGGGTGAGTTCGAGCCAATGATTTCCTTTTCGCTCAAAATCGGATAATTTTTCCTCAATATCTTTTCTTTCCGCCATAAGTTTGTTTTTCTTTTCTTGAAATTCCACCAGTTCAAAACTGCCTTCAAGATAGCCGTCCATAAGTCGGTCTATTTTTATTTTAATGGCGGAAAGTTCGGTTTTAAGATTTTGAGCGAAAAGGTTTGACGATTGGCTGTTTTCTTTTTCCCAAAGATTTACCCTTTCAAGATATTTTTCCCGCCAATCGTCAGGCAAAGAAACTTTTTGACAATTCTCTTTTACTTGCTCGGTTAAAACTTCCTCCCGCAAAAAGCGAGTTTGGGTGCAATTTTGCGTTTTGCTTTTATGGGTGCAACGATAATAAACAAATTTTAGTCCGCTTTTTTTGATGTGCCGTTCTGCTGTTATGGAATAGCCACACTCGCCACAAACCGCAAAATTGAGGAATTGAAAGTTTTTCGGGCCTCGCTTTTTGCGGGGCTTGCCATTCAAAATCAACGCTTCCTGTATTTGGTCAAAAAGTTTCTTTGAAATCATTGGCTTGTGCGATCCTTGATGCACTTCGCCACGATAGCGAAAATGTCCGTAGTAAAACGGATTGGTCAAAATTTTCTGAATTGTGGATAAATGAGGAAGTTTCCCGTCTTTGCCAACCAAGCCAAGAGAAAACATTTTGCTTTGAATTTTTGTTAAAGTGTATTTTCCAGTGGCAAAAGCCCGCAAAACTTCTTTCACTTTGTTAAAAGTTTTTCTGTCGGGTTCAATCGTTCGCAATCTCGGCTCGTTAAAATATCCAATCGGGGCTTTTGCCGAAAGTTCGCCACGGCGAATTTTTTGCCTAATTCCCCGCAAAATGTTTTCTCTTAAATTGTCGGTGTAGTATTTCGCTTGTCCGAAAGCGACGCTCAACATAAATTTTCCTTGTGGCGTCGCTTCAAACCAAAATGTGGGGAATTTTAGCGTGGTTATTTTACCAGTATCAACGAGATATATTACTCTACCACCGTCTATTGAATTTCTGGCTAATCTGTCGGGGTTCCACGCTAAAATTCCCGAGGCGTTGCCTTTTTCAATTTCCGACATCATAAAATTAAAAACTTCTCGGCCCGGCTCTTTAGCGGTTTTGCTTTCGTAAAACTCTTTTACAACGAAAAGATTGTTTTGTTTGGCAAACTCTCGCAGTTCTGTGAGCTGGGCCTCAATAGACAAAATTTGTCTTTCCTCGTCCTCGCTTGATTTGCGACAATAGATAAAATATTTAGTCATAATTTTTTAGAAGTTTTTAATTTTATATTACACCGACAATCTGTAAAATCTCATTTTGTATTTCGCCGAAGGCGAAAGAAAACCATCGGCTCATTGCGGCAAAGCCGCAATATCCCGCAAATGCGGGATGAACCGCCGCCTTGCGGCGGGAAAATTGGCGATTGATTTCAAAAATCCGTGGAATTATCTTGCCGAAATGCCCGCCGAAGCGAGGGGCGAAGCCCCGAGCGAGGCGACAAATCGTCTTTGGTGGTGTTTGTTGGAAAAAGTCAGAACTCATTTTGAACAAAATCCAGAATGATTGCCGCCCGCAGGGCGGCAGAACCGAATCTGAACGCTCGGGCGGGCAAAAAAGAAGGGGGTGGGGGGGAAGGAATTTTTGCCCGCCCTCGCTTTCGCCGCTTCTTTTTTCGCCGCCGCAATTTTTCGTATTTCGCTTTGCGAAATACGCCGCCAATAAGGATGTTGTGTTTGCCCCGCCCGCCCATGCGCACACGACAGATTTATTCCCTTTATTTTGCTTGCCAAGTTTATTATAATTTAGTATCATTGTAGTAAGGATTAGGACTTAATCCCTAAACATAACCTTATAATAATCATAGTATTTTATGGCAAGCAAGTCAAACAAAATATCAACAATATCGGAAAACATAAAGAAAGCCCGAAATAAAAAGGGCGTTTCGCAAGATAGGTTGTCAAAAATGGCTGATGTCGCCTACAACACCATTATTAAAATTGAATCAGGGACAATCCAAAATCCAACAATTGACACTTTATCAAAAATTGCCAATGCGTTAGGCGTTAAGGTAGATGATTTAATCAAGTAAGCAATATGAAAACCAATCATAAAATCATAATTGGGGATTCCCGTAATATGACGGAGTTGCAAGATAAATCCGTTCATCTTGTTATAACCTCACCGCCATATTGGCAGTTAAAAGATTATGGGACTTCTGATCAAATTGGTTTTGATGATAGCTATGAAGATTATATCAATAATCTAAATTTGGTTTGGAAAGAATGTTTTAGAGTATTAAATGATGGTTGTCGTCTTTGTATAAATATTGGCGACCAATTCGCCCGCTCTGTATATTATGGACGGTATAAAATTATTCCAATCCGAACAGAAATAATAAAGTTTTGCGAGACCATAGGATTTGATTATATGGGTGCAATTATTTGGCAAAAAGCTACAACGATGAATACCACCGGCGGGGCGACTATAATGGGCAGTTTCCCTTATCCGAGAAATGGAATAATCAAATTAGATTACGAATTTATTCTAATTTTTAAAAAGTTGGGAGAGGCACCAATAGTATCAAGGGAAACAAAAGAAAAATCTAAAATGTCAAAAGAGGAATGGAATCAATATTTTATTGGCCATTGGAATTTTAATGGTGCAAAACAAGATAAGCATTTAGCTATGTATCCAGAAGAATTACCAAAACGACTTATAAAAATGTTTAGTTTTGTGGGCGATATAGTTTTGGATCCATTTTTAGGAAGCGGCACAACTACTCTTGCGGCAAAAAATTTAGACCGCAACTCTATTGGTTTTGAAATAAATAAAAAGTTTTTGCCCATAATAAAAGAAAAAATCGGGGCAAACAAAGAAGATTTGTTTAAGGGTGCAATTTTTGAAATTGCAGAGCAGAACAACAAAGCCGCAGATTTTAAGAATGAAATCTCAAAACTGCCATACATTTTTAAGGATTCAATAAAATTTAGCAGAAAAATTGATCCAAAAAAACTACAATTTGGTTCAAAAATTGATTCATTAAATAATGAAAGAGTTGATTTATATTCTGTAAAACAAGTTATAAACCCAGAAAAGATTTTGTTGAATAATGATTTAGTGGTTAGGCTGATTGGTGTTAAGGCGAAAAGGGAAATGCTTAATAAGGCAATGGAATTTCTACAAGCCAAATTAAAAAATCAAAAAGTTTTTATTAGGTTTGATAACTCAAAATACGATAACGAAAATAATTTACTCTGCTATTTATATTTACAAAATAAAACCTTCGTCAATGCGCATTTGATAAAAACCGGCTTTGTAGATGTTGATGATAAATTCGATTATAAATATAAACTAAAATTTTTAAATTTAACACAATAATATGGCAAAAGAATGGATTTTAAATTCGGCGACAAATAGGTTTCAATTGAATTTCAAAAGAAACGTAGGGGCTGTTTCTGAAGAAATCAGAAAATGCGCGCCCAAAACAATTAAAGACTGGGAAAATTATTATTTTAGAAATGTTAAGTCCAAGGATCACATAATTGATTTAGGTAAAAAACTTTATGTAAAAATAACAGAAGTTATTTCGGCCGAGGTTGAAGCCATCACGGAAGAAGATTGTATAGCTTATCTTTTTGATTTGGTTCTTAAAAGAACTTTTGACGGATACATGACCGAAAGAGTTACGATTTACGGACAACTAGAAGAAATATTGGGAGTAAAAATTGAGCCTGCCCCCGATGAATGGGACAGGTCATTCAATGTTGATTTCTTCATCAAATTAAATGGGAAATACATAGGACTTCAAATTAAACCCGCTGGTGGCGTTTCTCATATTCCACAAATTTTCAAAGAGAGGCAACTACAAGAAAAAACACATAAAAAATTTACGGAGAAATACGGTGGCAAAGTTTTTTATGTTATTTCAATCAAAGACGGAGATAAAAAGAAAATTCATAATGTTGAGGTTATAGATGAGATTAAAAACGAAATAAGCAGATTGAAATAATTTATGAAATGTCCATATCCAAATTGCAGAAAAGATTACAATGACAAAGCGTGGCCAAAAGCGTTGGATTCTTGGATTACGCCAGAGGGCACGGGCGGCTCAATTGCCGAAAGAGCTTTTCACAACCGTCTATATGTTATTACAAGAAAGTGTAGATTTTGCCAACAACTTTTCCATGAAATTTATGCCGGTCGTGAAAATTTTGAGGATCACACAAAACGTTTTGCAGAACTTGAGCCAACACTAGAATTACTTGTTACTTATCCTGTTGCAAAAACAAAATTTGAAGCAAAAACAGTTCCTCAAAAAGTCATAGACGCATTCCAAGAAGCAGAGAGATGTCGTTCTGTCGGTTCACTGACTGGGTCTGGCGGTTGTTTAAGGAAATCAGTATATGCTCTTTGCGAAGATAGAGGTGCCACGGGTAAAGATTATAGAGAAAAAATTGGCAATCTTCCGGTCAAAGAAACTTACAAAGAATTACTAAAACAAATTAAATGGCTTGGTGATAATGCCACGAAACCCGGCGAAGAAAAATATACGCTGGAAATGGTTGATGTGGCTTTAGAAATTTTGCCGATTTTAATTGATGACATGTATATTAAAGACGAAAAAACGATAGAGGCAGCAAAATTACTTGCCAAAGCAAGATCAACCAATCAAAATTTGGAAGAGTGAAAAAAAGAACAAAAGGCGGTGCGCCAACTTCGTTGGCACGAAAAATTGCGGCGGCGAAAAAAGAAGCGGCGAAAGCGAGGGCGGGCAAAAATTCCTTCCCCCCAACCCCCTTCTTTTTTGCCCGCCCGAGCGTTCAGATTCGGTTCTGCCGCCCTGCGGGCGGCAATCATTCTGGATTTTGTTCAAAATGAGTTCTGACTTTTTCCAACAAACACCACCATATGAAAAAAATTGCCATTCTTGAGCCTGGTGCCTGGGGTACTGCTCTGGGAATTATTTTAAGCAAGAAGAAAGAGATTAGTTTTTGGTATTCCAGTAAAAAACTGGCTTCAAGAATTTCCGAAAATCGTGTAAACGAAAGGCTGTCAGGAGTCAAAATCCCTAGAAAGATTTTTATCTCCTCTAATCTTAAAAAAACAATAGAGAATGTTGATTTGATTATTATTGCTTCGCCCTCTTTTAATTTTCGGAAAACGGTTGTAAAACTCAAGAATTTCAAGAAGTTGCCACCTTTATTGGGGGTTGCCAAAGGAATAGAAAAAGAAACTCTTTTTTTTCCTTCCAATATCATTCAAGACGTTTTGAAGAAAAAAGATTATGCTCATTTGTCCGGACCGGGATTTGCCAAAAAAGTGGTAAGGGGAACGCATGCAAAAGAAGTAATAGCCTGTACAGATAGTTCTTTATTAAAGAAACTAAAAGAGCTTTTCCAAATTCATCCCCTTAAACCATCCACCACTACCGATTTAATAGGCGTTGAATTGGCCGGTGTAGCTAAAAATGCTTTATCCATCGGCATTAGCTTGGTTGAAGCAAGCGTCAAAAGTCATAAGATTGAAAAAATTAAGAGAGATTTAATATCTTTAGGGGTTAAGGAGATGATAAGAATAGGAGAAGCAATGGGGGGCAAAAAAGAGACCTTTTTGGGTCCGGCTGGAAAAGGAGATTTAATTCTGACAGCCACTAATCCTTTATCCCGCAACTTCCAGTTTGGTAAGAAACTTCTTTCAGATGCTGACAAAATGAGGAAAAAGATAAAAGAAGGTAAAATTACAGTTGAGGGATTTAATAATGCCTTCGCTCTGTATAAATTAGGCAAGATTTATGGGGTGGACCTGCCGATGATTAATGAAATATACAAAGTCATTTACGAGAAAGTTTCTCCCTATAAAACAATTAAAAACTTGATTGGTTTGATTAAATAAAGGAGGAGTCGGATAATTGGTATTCCACCGGTTTCGAAAACCGGCGCCCGCAAGGGCTTGTGAGTTCGAGTCTCACCTCCTCCGCTTTAAAAAATAAAAACAAAAACATGTTAGAATTTTTTAAACAAACAAAAAAAGAACCAAAAGATCTTAAAGGGGTCCTGAATAAAGTTAAAGGTTTAGAAGAAAAAGTTGAAAAGATTTTGGAAGAAATAGAAAAAATGAAAAAGGAGCAAAGATTTTCCGTTCAGAAAGTGGGAATAATAAGATTTAATCCTTTTTCCGAAGTGGGTGGAGACCAGAGCTTTTCCGTCGCCCTGCTTAACGAAGGCGATGACGGAATGGTGATTACCAGTCTTTATTCCCGACAGGAAAACAGGGTTTACGGAAAACCGATAAAGAACAGCCAATCAGAGTACTCTTTGTCCGAAGAAGAAAAACAAGCCATAGAGAAAGCCAAAAATTCAAAAATTAATGACTAAGGAAAAGAAAGAAAATTTAACGCTTCGTCCGCCTATAGTGGTGGTCATGGGTCATATTGACCATGGTAAAACGACATTGCTTGATCAGATCAGAAAAACCCATGTCGTGGAAAAAGAATCGGGCGGTATTACCCAGCATATCGGCGCCTACCAGGTTGTTTTGCCTTCTAATCCAGGAGAATCGGAAAAGAAGGTTACTTTTCTTGATACTCCGGGACACGAGGCTTTTTCTCAAATGCGTTCCAGGGGAGCAAAAGTGGCAGATATTGCTATTTTGGTTATTGACGCGGCCGAGGGCTTAAAACCCCAGACTAAAGAGGTCATTTCTCATATAAAAGAAACAGGGATCCCTACCATTGTTGCTTTGAATAAAATGGACAAACCTGAAGCTGATCCGGAAAAGGTGAAAAGGGAATTAAACAAGGAAGATATGCTGGTTGAGTCAATGGGGGGTAAGATTCCGGTGGTTGAAGTTTCAGCCAAAACCGGAAAAGGAATCAGTGAATTACTGGAATTGATATTATTAATATCGGAAATGGAAAAATTCAACGCAGACCTTAAAAAGCCAGCCCAGGGAGTGGTTATTGAATCGTATTTGGATAGTTTTAGAGGACCCACCGCTACGCTTCTTTTATTCGAAGGAATTCTTAGAACTGGAGATATTGTTGCCACTCCATCAGCCTTCACCAAGATTAAAAATCTGGAAAATTTCCAAAAAGACGCCTTAAAAGAAGCTTTTCCTTCTGATCCAGTTATTATTTTTGGTTTTAATCAGGTTCCCAAGGTGGGAGAAGAGTTCAAGACCTTTCTTGATTTAGAAAAAGCCCAAAACTATGTTCAAACTTCAATAACGCAATTACCGAAAAGAGAAATCTCAATCGAAAAAACAGAAGAGGCCGAAGGAACAAAAACCCTGAACCTGGTTTTAAAAACAGATGTGGTTGGTTCCAGTGAAGCCATTGAAGGAATTTTAAAAAATCTTCCTCAAGATAAAATTGCTTTGAAGATTTTGAAATCAGAAGTGGGAAATATTAATGAGTCTGACCTTAAATTGGTAAAAGGAGGAAGAGGTTTGATTCTGGGCTTTCGTGTAAAAACAGACTCTATCGCCAAAAAAATATTGGAAAGGGAAAAAATTAAAGTAATGACCTTTGAAGTAATTTACGACCTGATTGAAGAGATAAGGAAGCTTATGGAGAGATCCCTCGAGCCGGAAAGCGTTAGAAACGATTTAGGCAAACTCAAGGTTTTAGCCAAGTTTTTCAGCGAGGGAAGCCGTCAGATCGTGGGAGGCAAGGTTATTGAAGGAGAGGTTAAAAGAGGGTCTTTGATTGAGATTATGCGCAATGAAGAAAAAATCGGCGAAGGGAAAATGATAAATCTTCAGAAAGAAAAAAAAGACGCCGACTCAGCTTCGAAAGGGCAGGAATGCGGCATATTGTTTGAAGGCGGAACGGAAATAAAAGAGGGAGACATATTAGTATTTTTTACCAGAGAAAGAAAAAAGGGCACTCTTTAAAATGACCAAGCGCATCGAACGGGTTAATAAATTAATTAAAAAGGAATTATCCCAGATTATTCTAAGGGAAGTTGATTTTCCGGACAATGTTTTGGTAACCCTAACCAGAACAGATACTTCTCCAAACCTGATTGAAACAAAAGTTTTTTTAAGCGTAATGCCGGAAAACAAGGCAGCTGATATATTAAAGATTTTAAACAAGATAATCTACGGACTTCAACAGGCACTAAACAAACGTTTAAAAATGAGGCCCATCCCTAGAATAATGTTTTATCAGGAGAGAGAAACCTCCAAAGCAGGCAGAGTAGAGGAGATATTGGAGAAAATCAAAAGTAATTGCAAAAAAACGGAAAACGTTTAAAATGTTAATACTGGCCTGGTAGCCAAGTAGTAAGGCAACTGTCTGCAAAACAGTTATACGTGGGTGCGATTCCCGCCCAGGCCTCAAAAATTCTTGCCCGGGTGGCGGAATTGGTATACGCGAAAGACTTAAAATCTTTTGTCCGTAAGGACTTGTGGGTTCGAGTCCCACCTCGGGCACAAAACAAAAAACCATCCTTCAAGAGGACGGCTTTTTGTTTCTATTTTATCCTTCTAAAACTTCAATATAGGTTCTTTTGGCTCCGAATTTTTCCGCTTCCCGATGAGATGGAAACCAGATATCAAACTGGTAATTGCCCTTTTTCCAACTCATCCTGTCTTCCACGGTAAAGATTTTTTCTCCGTATAATTCCGGAATTTTAATCTTTGTGCCAAAAGGAAAATAATTATTGGCGATAATTCCATTCCGAACTTGTGTGCCAGCAGCCGTAACAAAAGGAGTGCTATCGGTTTCCTCGGGCGTAGAAGAATAAGCGGTTATTACTACCGGTATTTTTCTGACAACCTTGAATTCCGGACCAACAAGGCTAAACATGGGAATTAAGGTGTTTTTTTCCAAAAAAGTCAGTTGTTCTTTACCAAAAATATCAGTCATTACATCCGAAGACAGATTAGCCTCAGCTTTTTGGGTAAAAAGGCTAAAAAGCACCAATACAGCAATAAAAACAGCTGCCGTAAAAAGGAAGATTGATTTTTCTTGTTTGGCTGAAAAGCTAAAAATAATAGGGAATTTAATGGTTTTAGACATTTCAGCCAGGCTTTTATGGTATTTAGTCATATTAAAAACCCCTTTTGGGGTTACATTGTCAGTATAGCTTATCTATAGAAATTGTCAAGCCCCTGTAAAAGCTCCGCCCTCTATGCAGTATTTCTTACTCCGAACAACCAATTATTGTAAAATAACAAGTATTAAAATTAATTAAAAAAATTACAGATTAGAAGGTGGGGTCACTACGGGATCAAATGAGCGGGTGATGGGAATCGAACCCACGTGCTCTGATTGGCAACCAGATGTACTACCATTGTACTACACCCGCATATATTTATTATCAATCTTTAGTTTATTTAACTCTTTAACTATTAAGTTCGTCCAAATTATTATTTTTTCTTTTAAACCAGGACTGCTATTTGCTCTAAGTGTACATATACCATTTTCTAATCTTTTGGTCGGATGTCTGCCATAAATCACGCTACTTTTAGTAAATTGTTTTAAAGAAATTTTAGTTTTATTACTCCAAAATCTTTTACATTTATTATCTGAAAGATCTGGATAGATAGTAAGTGAAAGACAAATGTTCTCTTTAGGAATCCCACAGGCTTTTTGTAAAAAATTGCTGAATAGTTTAATCATTTTTGGATCGATATTAGATAATCTTGTTTGGTTTTTTAAATTACTGTCTCCTTCTCCCCAATAAAGCATAAGGCCAGCAAGAAAAAGCGGATTAGATTTCAGGAGCGGAAACTCTTTCTTAGCCTCTTCCCGATATTGCTTTTTCCATACTTTCCAGCGTTTTCGTTGGGCCCGGATTACTGCTCGAAGTCGTTTTGTTGCTTGTATTTTAGCCTTTTTAGTAAGTTCTTTCTTAATGATTTTTGACCACCGTAAATCTCGAAACCAATAATGCATTGTGCTTTTGGGAATACCCAATTCTTTACAAATTTTATTATAACTCGCACCCGTCCTTCTTAATTTTATTGCTAAATGGCGATCATTTCGCATAATCTTCAAATTCGAACTTCTTTTCCCTCTATTTCATTATAAACCAAGGGTTCAAAATTATCAAAGAGCAAAATGCGCATAACTTTGTGCCGCGGGCCAGACTTGCACTGGCTACCTCGAATTTTTCAGATTCGCGCTCTACTACATGAGCTACCGCGGCTTATAGCTTAATTTTACCAGAACACTTCTCTTTTTTAATTATGTGGACGGTATAGGATTCGAACCTATAACCCCCGCGATGTAAACGCGATGCTCTGCCGTTGAGCTAACCGTCCAGTTTGTGCCCAGGGCGGGACTCGAACCCGCACGCCCAAAAAGGGCATAGAGCCTCAGTCTATCGCGTTTACCAATTACGCCACCTGGGCTTATTATTCTCTGGCAGTTTCCCTTCTTTTTAACCTTGCTCTTTTACCTTTAGCTTTTCTTAAATAATAAAGCTTTGCCCTTCTTACCTTTTCCTGCTTTATGATTTCCATTTTCTCTATATTGGGTGAATGAATCGGGAAAATCCTTTCCACCCCTATTCCGGAAATAGTTTTTCTGACCGTAATAGTCGAGTTTATTCCCTTTCCGTGTTTTCTGGCAATAACCAAGCCTTCAAACACCTGGATTTTTTCCTTGTCTCCTTCTTTGTATTTTTGATAAACCTTTATCGTATCACCCGGTCTAATATCGGGAAAATCCTTTTTTATTTGTTCTAATTTTATACTCATTTTACTTTTAATTATTTAATCTTTTGGTGGGCACTGAGGGATTTGAACCCACGACCTCTGCTATGTCGAAGCAGCGCGCTAACCACTGCGCCAAGTGCCCTTGGTGGGCATGGAAGGGATCGAACCTTCTACCTCTTCTTTATAAGAGAAGCGTTCTACCAATGAACTACATGCCCCTAATTATACTCGTCCAATCCTTACTTTTACTGATTTTTCTTTTTTTGTCGAGAGCTTAGATTTTTTAACTTTTTTTAAACCAATTAATTCTTCAAACTCCCCCCTTTCAATAGTTTCCTTATCTATCAGGGTTTTAGCTATTTTTTCCAGCAATCCTTTCTTTTTGATTAAGATTCTTCTGGCTTTGTCTTCAGCCCCTTTAATGAATCCGGCAACTTCTTTATCTATCTGGGTAGCTACTTTTTCCGAATAGTTTCTTTGGTCGGTGATTTCTCTTCCTAAAAACACTACATCATCTTTATCGCCGAAGGAAACAGGACCAAGAGACGACATGCCGTATTCCTTTACCAATTTTCTAGCCAAAGCAGAAGCTCTTTCTAAATCATTAGCCGCTCCCGTGGTAATTTCTCCAAACTTTATTCTTTCCGCGCAATAGCCTCCCAACAAGGTTGCTAATTCGGCCAGAAACTCCGACTTTGTTATTATCTTTTTTTCTTCAGCCGGCATTTTTAAGGTATAGCCGGCAGCCATGCCTCTGGCTACGATGGAAATTTTTCTGACCGGTTCGGCTTCCGGCAGAGAAGAAGAAACCAAAGCGTGCCCGGCTTCGTGATAGGCGGTAATTTTTTTCTCTTTTTTGGATAAAATATGGCTTCTTCTTTCCGGGCCCAAAAGAACCTTTTCAATTGATTCCAGTAATTCTTGCTGGGAAACCTGGGTTTTGTTTCTTCTGGCAGCCAAGATTGCCGCTTCATTGACTATGTTGGCCAAATCAGCCCCGGAAAATCCCGGCGTTCTTTCCGCCACCTCTTTTAACTCAACATTTGAGGTTAAGGGTTTGCCCTGGCAGTGAATCTTTAAGATTTCTTCCCGATCCTTTAAATCGGGCAAATCCAGGACAACCTTTCGGTCAAATCTGCCCGGCCTCAGCAGGGCAGGGTCTAGAATGTCTCCCCTGTTTGTGGCTGCCACAACGATAACATTGGTATCTCTTTCAAAGCCGTCCATTTCAACCAGAATTTGATTTAAGGTTTGTTCTCTTTCGTCATGTCCTCCCCCCAGACCAGCCCCTCGATGTCTGCCAACCGCATCCAATTCATCAATGAATAGAATCGAAGGAGAGGCTTTCTTGGCCGTGTTAAACAGGTCTCTTACTCTGGCTGCTCCTACTCCGACAAACATTTCAACGAATTCCGAACCGGAAATGGAAAAGAAAGGTACGTTGGCCTCACCGGCAACCGCTCTGGCTAAAAGGGTTTTGCCGACACCAGCCGGACCCAGAAGAAGAACTCCTCTGGGGATTCTTGCTCCAATTTGCAAATACTTCTTTGGGTTTCTGAGAAAATCAACAATTTCTTTTAATTCTTCTTTTGCCTCTTTTTGTCCGGCCACGTCTTTAAAAGCAATCCTTTGTCTGGGATGGCCTTCGGCCCCGAATAACCTGGCTCTGGCCTTGGAAAAATCAAAAGCTTGCATGGCATTGCCTTTTGCTTGCCTGAAAAAGGTCCAGAAAAAGAAGATAAAAAGCAAAAGAGGAAGGACCGTAAAAAGAACCGGACCCAACCAAACCCCAGCTCCGCTTTCTTCTTTTGTCTTGACTTCAACCTTGCTTAATTTTCCCGTTTCCACTCCGTAATTAATCAAAGACTGGGAAAGAGAGGCTTCCGCTTCTTTTTCCGATTTGGCCTTTGAATTGTCCTGATAAACCATCTGAAGATTATTACCGGAAATAGTGATTTCTTTAATTTTTTCCTGATTAATGTCTTTAACCAATTGGGTGAGAGAGATTTCCTTTTCTTTTTCAAAAGGTTGAGAGAACAAAGTAAAAACGCTTGAAATAAGAAGAAAAATCAAAAGGATGAATAAAAGATTTTTAATCAGATTTTTCATTGTTTTCTATTTTTAAGCTCATTCTATGTTCTTTGGGCTCGATTGATAAGATTTGGAATTTATACTTTTTACCTACTTCCAAGGAAGATTCCATTTTAGCTTTTGTGCCGAATTCAGAAATATGGCAGAGTCCTTGAATTTTGGGGCTGATTTCTTTGTCTTCGGATAGGATTTGGACAAACGCCCCGTAGGGATTGAATTTTGTCACCTTACCTTCGACAACGTCCCCCTTTTTATATTTACTTTCAATTTCTAACCAAGGATCTTTTTTCAGGGCTTTTAAAGAAAGGGAAACCTTATCATTGGCGATAGAGATGATTTTTGCCGAAACCGTTTCTCCGGCCTTAACCACATCGCTGGTATTTTCAATCAGCTGCCAGTCCAGTTCGGAAATATGAATTAGTCCTTCCAGCTTGGGTTCGTCTTTATCGGAAACAGGGAATTTTATAAAAACACCGAAGTCGGTAATGCCGGTAATTTCTCCTTCTACCACATCTCCCACCTGGTATTTTTTTAAAAGCTCTTTTACTTTTTCATTCTCCTTTGCCCTTTCTGAAAGGATTAGTTTTTCCTGTCTTGAATCAAGATCAAAAATCTTTACTTCCATTTCCGTGTCGATAAAAACCTGCAGTTCTTTGAGAATTTTGGCAGCATCTCCCTTTTCCACCTTAGGATAGTGTTCTGCCAATAATTGAGAAACGGGCAAAAAGGCTGGTATGCCGGAAACTTCGGCCAATAGCCCTCCCTTGTTTGCCCCTAAAATTTTAATTATTACGGTTTCCCCCTTTTCTTTTTTCTCCCTTAATCTTTCCCAGATTAATTCGCTGGAAGCCTGGTTTAAGGAAAGCTCAACATAGCCGTCATCGTTTTCCAAATCAGTGATTTTAGCCAGAACCGAGTCGCCGGTTTTAAGGCTTTTTAATTCATCCTTGGCTTCCTGGAATTCTTTGCCGTAAATTATGCCCGTACCCAAGGGTCCCAAATCTAAAAAAGCGGCTGAGCGAGCTTTACCGATAATCTTTCCTTCCACAATTTTGCCGATTTGAGCTGGTTTTATTGAGTTGTTGTTTTCTAGCAGATCTTTCATACTTTATAATTTACAATAATTATTGAGTTTTTGCAATAGTTATGGTAAAATTTAACTGTAAAGCAAATTTAAGATTTAAATTTTTTTTGTTATGAACATAATTTGGCATGGACAGTCCTGTTTTCAAATATCATCCAGTCAGAACAAAAACGGCCAGGCAAATATAGTAATTGATCCTTTTGATGAGAGTCTCGGCTTAAGACTCCCCAAACTCGAAGCCGATATTTTGTTAATGACACAGAAAAATTACGAGCACAGCGGAGCCAAGAACGTTTCCGGCAGCCCTTTTGTTATTGACGGCCCGGGTGAGTACGAAACAAAAGAAGTTTTTATTGAAGGCATTCCGATTCTTCCCGTTTCGGAAAAAG
>Ga0315284_10006909_pt1 | contig 16178 bp, 13 predicted proteins | sample YL17G09_16_MG_FD_203696 | JGI IMG/M metagenome (GOLD analysis project Ga0315284, IMG submission 203696) | Sediment microbial communities from Yellowstone Lake, YNP, Wyoming, USA - YL17G09_16 | ecosystem: Environmental > Aquatic > Freshwater > Lake > Sediment | place: USA: Wyoming | collected... | reverse complement strand
CACACCGGGAAGTCGCCGAAGCAGATCACCAAGGACACCGATCGGGACTACTTCATGACCGCGGAACAAGCCGTCGACTACGGGCTGATCGATCGCATCGTTCTCCCACGGTCCCAGACGAATCCCGTTAACGCATAGCGCCAGGCTGTCCAGTTTCGGAATGGTGTTGACACCTCAGACCTCCTGCCGGACTTCGTAGTTGACCGCGCCCAAGAGAATCTGCGCCACGTCGGCCGCCGTGGCCGTGCGCCGATTTGACGGGGACGCAGCCCGTCGGCGCCGTACGGAGTGAGCCTCTCCGCTGTAGCGTCGTGAGCTTGGCTCCCGGCGTTTCGTTGGTGCCGGGAGCTTGGGTCTCCGACGCCGTGTTCGACACGCCAACGTCGCACAAGGTGCGACGCTACAGTGAGCCTGTCTTTCTTTGCGCTCTTGGCGTGAGACGGCGCGTGCATCACGCAAAGGACGCCAAGACCGCCAAGAGAAGCCAAAGGGCTCGCGGCGATTCCCTTTCTCCACTGTAGCGTCGGAGCTTGTCTCCGACGTTCTGTTGGTGCCGAGAGCTTGTCTCCGACGCCTACGATACGAACCCGGTCAGGAGAAGTCGGCACCCACCACGGCTTCTCCCTAGCGGCTCGACAAGCGAGACCGTCGAGCCGCCTCGCACGCAAGGTGCGACGCTACAGGGAAACTGGACACGCATGCCCACCCTCGAGCAACTCGCTCGTTTGCGCTCGGATTCGATAGACTGAAGCCATGCGCACCGGCGAGGCGGACCTTCCCCTGCACAACGGCCGCGCTCCGCGTTGGCTGTTCGCTCGGATGGCGAAGCTCGCCGGCGAGATGGTCGAACTGATCGTCGTCGAGCAAGGGTCGGGCGCTCTCTTCGAGAGGCTGAGCGACCCCCACTGGTTTCAAGCGTTCGGCTGCGTCCTCGGCTTCGACTGGCACTCGAGCGGGCTGACCACGACCACGTGCGGCGCAATCAAAGAGGGCTTGCGCGGTCGCGAGGAGGAGCTCGGCATCTTCGCCGTGGGAGGGAAAGGCAACGCATCGCGGCGCACGCCGGACGAGATCGTTTCCTGGTGCGAGAAGACAGGCAGCGACCCGGTTCCCCTTGTCGCGGCAAGCCGAACGTCGGCAAAGGTCGACAGCGCGGCCGTCCAAGATGGCTATCAGATCTACCACCACGCCTTCTTCTTCGACCGCGCCGGCGCGTGGGCCGTTGTCCAACAAGGGATGAACGAAACGAACGGCATGGCTCGTCGCTACCACTGGGTCTCGAGCCGGCTCGACGACTTCGTCTGCGAGCCGCACGCAGCGATCTGCTGCGACCGCCGCGCACTGACGCTGAACCTCGTGGCCCGCGACAGTGCATCCACGCGCACGACGACGGCCGAACTCGCGAGAGAAACCCCCGTCCGGCTCGTGTCCGAACTCATCCGGCTCAAGCACCTCGCGCTGCCCAGGCGGCACGAGATCCTGCTCGCCGACATCGCACCCGACCGCCTCGGCGCCATTCTGACGAAGACCTACGAAGCGCAGGCGGCCGACTTCCGAGAGCTGTTGATGCTTCCGGGAGTCGGCGCGAAGACCCTGCGGGCGCTCTCACTCGTCGCCGAGCTCGTCTACGGCGCGGCGCCGAGCTTCGACGACCCGGCGCGGTTCGCGTTCGCGCACGGCGGCAAGGACGGGATCCCCTATCCCGTCGATCGACCCCTCTACGACCAGACGATCGACCTCATGCAGCGCGCGATCCGACGCGCCAAGCTCGATCCGAAGGAGGAGCTGCAGGCGCTCCGGCGCCTCGACCGCTTCTTCCTTCCGGCCCCAACAGGAGACCGGAACGCGCCTCCATGAATCGAGCTGGCTTCGGGCATTGGCACGCCAACGACGCCAAGGCGAGGGAGCTGCGGACGCCACGCGAGGGCCGGTCCCGATTCGGCTGCCTCGACTCCCAAGACGAGCAACTGTGGTCGCGGCGCGCATCGAAGCACCTTGACCTAGACGGAATGTAACGGTTACTCTGGCAGTAGCGGAGTCGCGAGGAGGTGAGGGGTGGCAAAGAAGAAGACGGGGAACGGCGGCTCCGCGTCACCGGCCGATCTCACCGTCAAGCTGTGGGCCGCCGCCGACGCGCTCCGCGCCAACATGGACGCGGCGGAGTACAAGCACGTCGTCCTCGGCCTGATCTTCCTCAAGTACATCTCCGACGCATTCGAGGCGAAGCACGCCGAACTCGAAGCGCAGCGGGCGCAGGGCGCCGATCCCGAGGATCCGGACGAGTACCGCGCCGTTAACATCTTCTGGGTTCCCAAAGAGGCCCGCTGGTCGCTCCTCAAGGCCAACGCGCCGCAGCCGACGATCGGCAAGCTCGTCGACGATGCCATGGAGGCGATCGAACGCGACAACCCGACGCTCAAGGCCGTTCTCCCCAAGGACTACGCGCGACCCGGCCTGGACAAGGAGCGCCTCGGCCAGCTCATCAACCTCGTGAGCGACATTCGCTTCCGCGAACCCTCACCCCCAGACCCTCTCCCACTGGGAGAGGGTGGCCGGGCGCGGGGTGAGGGGCAGGCCAGACGCGCAGCGTTTGACCTGCTGGGCCAGGTGTACGAGTACTTCCTCGCCCAGTTCGCGAGCGCCGAGGGCAAGAAGGGCGGCCAGTTCTACACCCCGTCGCACGTCGTCCGCGTGCTCGTCGCCATGCTCGCGCCGTACAAGGGCCGCGTCTACGACCCCTGCTGCGGCTCGGGCGGCATGTTCGTCTCGAGCGAGAAGTTCATCGAGGCCCACGCCGGCAAGATCGGCGACATCTCGATCTACGGCCAGGAGTCGAACTACACGACCTGGCGCCTCGCCAAGATGAACCTCGCCCTCCGCGGCATCGACGCCCAGATCGCTCACGGCGACACCTTCCACAACGACAAGCACCCCGACCTCAAGGCCGACTACGTGCTCGCCAATCCCCCGTTCAACGACAGCGACTGGCGCGGCGAGCTGCTCAAAGACGACAAGCGCTGGGTCTACGGGGTTCCGCCAGCGGGTAATGCCAACTACGCCTGGGTGCAGCACTTCGTCTCGCACCTTGCACCGAACGGGATCGCCGGCTTCGTTCTCGCGAACGGCTCGATGTCGTCGAACCAGTCGGGCGAAGGCGAGATCCGCAAAGCGATCATCGAGGCCGACCTCGTCGACTGCATGGTCGCGCTGCCCGGCCAGCTCTTCTTCTCGACCCAGATCCCCGTCTGCCTGTGGTTCATTGCCCGCGACAAGCGCGGGCAACCCTCACCCCGACCGTCCGCCCCCCCTCTCCCAATGGGAGAGGGGAATGGCGGTGAGGGGCGTTTCCGCGACAGAAGAGGGGAAACGCTGTTCATCGATGCACGCAAGATGGGCACGATGGTCGATCGCACCCACCTCGAGTTGACCGAGGAAGACGCCGCCAAGATCGCCGGCACCTATCACCTCTGGAGAGGTGACCCTCATCCCGGCCCTCTCCCAGAGGGAGAGGAGAAGAGGCAGTACCGTGGCGGATTCGACTTCTCGGGCCTTGTGGAGACTGCCAGGGAGCTTCGCAAGAAGCAGACGCCGGCCGAAGAGGTGATGTGGGAGCTGCTGAGGGATAGGCGATTCCTCGGGCTCAAGTTCAGACGGCAGCACCAGATCGGCGAGTACATCATTGACTTCTATTGCGACGAACACAAACTGGTCGTCGAACTGAACGGTCCCGTGCATGATGCACCCGAGCAGTCGAAGAAGGACGGGACGCGCGACGCCTATCTCCGTTCCCTCGGCCTTGCCGTGCTGCGCTTTCCAAACGAGAGCTTCCTCACGGACCCGGAGGCCATACTGAATGAAATCGGCCGTTCGTTGGCCTCTCCCCTTGGGAGAGGTGGAGGTGAGGGTGTCGCGTCCGCCCCGTCGGACGACGGCGAGATACTCCCCTCTCCCTCTGGGAGAGGCGGGGGTGAGGGTGACATCTACCAAGATGTCTTAGGCTTCTGCAAGAGCGCGAAGCTCGACGAGATCCGCGCGCACGGCTACGTCCTCACGCCCGGACGCTACGTCGGCGCCGAGGCTGCCGAAGACGACGGCGAGCCGTTCGACGAGAAGATGAAGCGACTCACCGCAACGCTGCGCGAGCAACAGGCTGAGGCGAAGAAGCTCGATGAAGCCATAGCCAAGAACCTGGAGGAGCTGGGGTTCTGGGAGGATGTCCGATGACGCCGACCGAACTCCTGCGGTTGATCCACGGTGGGGAGACGCTGGACGTGGAGTTCAAGGGTGAAGAGCGGGGCCCTCTGAACGATCGCGACCTTGTCGAAGCTGTTGCCTGTCTGGCTAACCGCCCGGGAGCCGCGCCCGCGAGGCTGTTTGTCGGTGTTGAGGACGACGCGCGGATCACCGGCGCGAGGCCGCGCCATGGTGCGACCACCTCGCCCGATCGCGTGGCGGCACTGATCGCGGGTCGGACGCGCCCGGCCCTGTCCGTGCAGGTCGACGTCGTGGCGCTGGAGGGCAAAGACGTCCTGTGCATTGAAGTCCCCGCGCAGCGGCTGCCCGTCGGGACGAGTGACGGTGTCTTCCTGCGGCGTACGCTTGGCGGCGACGGTCGGCCAGCGTGCATCCCCATGGACGCCCTCGCCATGGGGTCCCTCCAAGCGGACCGGGGTGTCACGGACCCGTCCGCGCAGATCGTCGCGGCAGCACGGTGGGAGGATCTCGACCCGCTGGAGTTCGAGCGATTCCGTCGCAGCATCCGTGAGCGCCGCGGACGGAGCGACGAGTCGCTGTTGGACCTTCCAGACCTCGAACTCGCAAAGGCACTCGGGGTCGTTGAGGCAAACGGCGTCGCCCGGACCGTGCGGCTTGCTGCATTGCTTCTGTTCGCGAAGGAGGAGGCACTCCGGCGCTTCGTACCCAACCACGAGGTCGCCTTTCAGGCCCTTCGTGGACTCGACGTCGAGACCAACGACTTCTTTCGTTGGCCCCTCCTGCGCACGATGGAGGAGATCGAAGGCCGCATCCGCGCACGCAATCGCGAGAAGGAACTCATGATCGGATTGCTTCGCGTCGGCATTCCCGACTACCCGGAGAGGGCATTGCGCGAGGCTCTTGCGAATGCGCTCATCCACCGCGATTACCAGCGCCTCGGGGCCGTGCATTTCCAGTGGCACCCGGACCGCATCGAGATCAGCAACCCCGGAGGGTTCCCCGAAGGGGTACACCTGGGCAACCTGCTGGTCACCGCACCGCGGCCACGCAACCCGCTTCTCGCCGATGCGTTCAAGCGAGCCGGCATTGTCGAGCGCACGGCGCGCGGCATCGACACGATCTTCTACGAACAGCTGCGCAACGGCCGTCCTGCGCCCTCCTACGAACGCAGCGACCATACAGGCGTCGTGGTGGTCATCCCGGGCGGCGAAGCCAACCTCGACTTCGTGCGGCTCTTGGTTACTGAGGCGCAGGGTGGGCGCGTGCTTGGACTCGACGGACTCCTCGTCCTGAGTGCGCTGTGGCAGGAGCGAAACGTTAGCACCAGCGATGCCGCTCATCTGACTCAGAAGCCAGAGGTCGACGCCCGCGCCACGCTTCACCGCCTCGTGGAAGCGGGGCTTGTCGAGGAGCGTGGCCAGAAGAAGGGCCGCACGTGGCACCTGTCCGCCGCTGCCTACCGCACCTTGGGCGACAAAGCCGCCTACGTGCGCCAGCGCGGGTTCGAGCCGCTCCAACAAGAACAGATGGTCTTGCAGTACGTGGAGAAGCATGGCCGAATCGCGCGTCGGGAAGCGGCCGAGCTGTGTCGAATCAACGGACCCCAGGCCTATCGCCTCCTCGATCGATTGACAGATGACGGCCGTCTCGCGCGACAGGGTGCGCGCGGGCGTGGAGTCAGCTATCGGAAAGGAACGAAATGAACGCACGGAATGCACGGGAATGGACGGCAAATGCACGCGTGCGTCTGTTCTTGCAGGCCGGCCGCCCTGAGGATCAGACGTGTGCTCTGTTTCGCGTCCGGACCGCGCTTCCGGGTCTTAGGAACGTGGCACATGACCCCGCTGTCCCCTGTGCCGGCCGGTCGATCCGATCGACATGCCGGCGAAATGCGCCGATTGGTGGGGCGCGAACCGACACGTCCGAACCACGGGTCGATGAGCCTCGCTCGCTACGACTTCGCGTGGCTGCCCTCTCGCGGGTGATTCGCGACAGGCAGGGCTACGGCCAGCTGGACCGACTCGGCACGCCCATGCGCGAGCAGCAGGCCGAGGCAGCGAAACTCGATGAAGCCATTGCCCGGAACCTGAGGGAGTTGGGGTATGGCCGGTGAGGAAGCGGGAGCAGTGACCATTGAGGCATTGTTGGAATCAGGAGCGATTGTTGGCCATAAGGACGGAAACCACGGCTCTCAATACCCGCGAGCAGAAGAGTTCAGGCCTGTCGGAGTTCCGTTCCTCACGGCGAAGTCCCTTAGCGATGGGAAGATCGACATCGCAGGCGCTCCGCGCTTGGCAGAGGACAGGGCGGATGCCCTGCGATTCGGGTTTGTTCAGCCCGGCGACGTCTTGCTCTCCCACAACGCAACCGTCGGGCGCGTGGCGGTTGTTCCTGAGTTCGCGGGGCGAATGCTCATAGGAACCTCGCTCACATACTTCAGAGTAGACCCGGAGAAGATATCGCCGCGATACCTTGCAGCCTACTTCAGTGGGAAGGCATTCCAAGACGAGCTGGCTGCCGTAATGAGTCATTCAACTCGAAATCAGGTGCCAATCACGGCGCAGAGGCGCCTTCGCGTTGTTCTTCCATCTCTCCCAGCGCAACGCGCGATCGCCCACATCCTCGGTACGCTGGACGACAAGATCGAGCTGAACCGGCGGATGAACGAGACGCTCGAGGCCATGGCACGGGCGCTGTTCAAGTCGTGGTTCGTCGACTTCGACCCCGTCCGCGCCAAGGCCGGAGGCCGCGACACCGGCCTGCCCGCACACGTCGCCGACCTCTTCCCCGATTCCCTCGAGGACTCCGAGTTGGGGGAGATCCCGAAGTGGTGGACGGTGGGGAGCGTGTACGACATCGCGGATGTCATCTACGGTGCTCCCTTTGCCTCGAGCGAGTTCAACACCGACGCGGTCGGCGAGCCGCTCATTCGTATTCGCGATCTCCCCGCCGAGACGCCAGGTGTCTGGACGAAAGAAGTGCACCCTAAGGGGTACAGAGTGTGCCCCGGTGACATCCTGGTCGGGATGGATGGCGAGTTTCGCGCATTCCTGTGGGGCGGCGCTCCCGGTTGGCTCAACCAACGGATCTGCGCCTTCACGCCGCGGGAGCGCCGAAGCGCTGCGTTCGTGCGGAACAGCATCGTGGATCTCCTGGCAGACGTCGAGGCCACCGAGGCAGCAACGACGGTCATCCATCTGGGTAAGGCTGACATCGACCGCTTCAGAGTCATTCGTCCGCACCCAGACGTGGCAGCGGCTTTTGATGAGGTAGGTCGGCCCTTGTATGCCCAGATCGTCGCGCGCAAGAGGGAAGTCCGAACCCTCGCTTCCCTGCGCGACGCGCTACTGCCGAAGCTGGTCTCCGGCGAGTTGCGGGTGGACTTCGCGCCTTCAGTGAGGGAGCAGAAGACGGGGCAATCGCGCGGCGGTTCGGCATGAACCACACGGCCCCCGAGTCAGTCCAGAAGTGCCCTGCTCGGCGATCGATCCTAGACATGGATTGCGGGGAGGCGGCTGCCTTCCTGTTGAAGGGAGAGAACTACTGCCGAATTGAGCTCCCGCGGTACTTCGGCTTCGATAGACTGCTGGGAGACGTGGCCCAGGCCCTCGAGGCGCAGAAGACGCCGCTGTGCTACCGTCGCGCAAGGCAGTTCGAGCACGTCAACCATCCGATTCTGTCGAGCAAAGACGGCAAGTACGCATGGCGCCCTCTTCAGCTGGTTCACCCTGTGCTCTACTCTGCGCTTGTGTAGGTGATCACGAAGCCAGAGAACTGGGCGGCGCTACGCAGCATGCTCCTGCACCCGGCGCATGAGCCAACTATTCGCTGCCTCAGCATCCCACTGGAGTCCCTCAGTGAAGAAGATGACAAAGCAATGCAGGTACGCCACTGGTGGGAGGTTGTCGAGCAGGCGTCGGTGGAGACCGCCCTCACGTATGAGGTCATGGCGCACGCCGACGTCGTGGACTGCTACGGCTCGATCTACACGCACTCGATTCCCTGGGCCATCCATGGAAAGAAGACATCGCAAGAGAACAAGAGGAATCCAGCTCTGTTCGGGAATGCGATCGACTGGCTTCTCCAAGACATGCACCTGGGGCAGACGAACGGCATCCCGCAGGGATCCGTCTTGATGGACTTCCTGGCTGAGTTGGTTCTGAACCTAGCGGATAGGATGCTGGCTGAAGAGCTCGAAGAGAACGGGATTGCGGGCTACCTCGTGCTGCGCTACCGAGATGACTACCGCATCTTCGTGCATGACTCTCAGTGTTGTGAGGCGATACTGAAGTGCCTCACCGAGGTTCTGATTGCTCTGGGGCTCCGGCTGAACGCTGCGAAGACCAAGACGTCAGGAGACGTGGTCCGCGATTCGATAAAGCCAGACAAGTTTGCGTGGCTCACCAAGAACCAGCGAGAGCGGAACCTCCAGAAGCATCTTCTCATTATCTTCGCGCACAGTCTTGAGTTCCCGAACTCCGGCAGCGTGCAGCGCGCGCTGACGGAGTACTACCAGCGGCTTGCCATGCGGACAGGGCTTGATGACCCGCTCGCACTGGTGAGCATTGCCACGGACATCGCCTCTCGGAGCCCCCGCAGCTATGCGGTCTGTGCTGCGATCATAGGCAAGTGCCTCAGCGCCTTGGACAGCGATGAGCAGAGACAGGGAGTCGCCATGGCGGTACTCCGCCGCTTCCGACAGCTTCCGAACACGGGCCAGATGGAGATCTGGCTGCAACGGATCAGCATGAAATGCTGTCCTGACATCGACTTTCTGGAACCACTCTGCCGTCTCGTCCAAGGGCACGCCACCGAGATCTGGAATAGCGAGTGGCTGCACGTGGATGAGCTACGGCAGGCGGTCGATGCCCAGAAAGCGTTCGATCCCGAGCGAGCTGCGGCCATGGAGCCCGTCGTGGCGCCGGTAGAAGTTGAGTTGTTCGCGCGTAGAGGATGGTACTACTGATGCGAGGGAGTGGGTGTACCGAGTCGGTAGTGGAAGATGCGACCATCGGCTGGCTCTCCAAGCTCGGGTACGAGACCCTGCTCGGTCCGGCGATCGCATTCGGTGAGTCCTCCGCAGAGAGAACTGCCCCTGGCTACCGAGACGTCACCCTCGAGAGGCGTCTCCGAGATGCGCTCGCCCGCCTCAACCCGAGGCTTCCGCCCGAGGCGCTCGAAGACGCCTACCGCAAGTTGACTCGCACGGACGCGCCAGCGCTGATCAAGCACCGGCTCGTCGCTGCACGGAGGAACGCATGACTGAGGTCTTCCCCAACCTCTTCGTAGGCCACCAGGGCGACTTCGAGTACCAGGTTGACGGCAGAGAAGGCTGGGCTGTCGTTCACGCGTGCAAGGAGCCGTATCACCGCGAACTCCTCGGCTACACCACGAAGGGAGCCCCGAAGGGACATCCCGAGTACCTCTTCGCGGTGCGCGGAGACCGTCTGTACCTGAACCTCGTCGATGTCGCCGACCCCGCGTTCATCCACGTGGAGCTGGTCGAGAAGGCGATCGCCTTCATTCACGAGAAGCTGGCGGCCGGGAAGAAGGTCCTCGTCCACTGCAACCAGGGCGAATCCCGCGGGCCGGGGATCGCGTTCCTCTACCTGCTTCGGCACACCGCTGTGTTGCCCAAGACCTCGCTTGCCGATGCGTTGGGCGTGTTCCAGAGGATCTATCCGGCGTTTCATCCGGGCCCTGGGATTGCCGGATACATCGCGGCACACTGGAATGACTAGGTGCCGAGGGATGACGACGACGTTGACCACGACGAACACGATGAAGACGACGATGAAGACGATGACGCCACACTGCAGTAGCGACAGACAGGGAGCGCGCGAATGCCGGCCAGCGTGAAGTTCGACCCGCGAAAGCTGATGGAGCAGGCCGTCGAGGTCATGCGACAGTCGATTGCCGAGCCTCGCGCGGATGGCAAGGCGAGCCCTCGCGTCGGAGCCGTGCTCTGGAAGCCGGACGGGACGGTCGAGACCGCATGCCGCGGCGAGTTGCGCCAGGGCGATCACGCCGAGTACACGCTGCTACCCAAGCTCATCTCCGGCGATCTACAGCTGGAGGACGCCGAGCGGTTCGTTGCGAGGGCGATGTGAAGAGCGAATCCCGGTCCAGTGTGGCAGAGGCGGGGTCATGACCAACGTCTGGTGCGTTCGAGCAAACGGCGGGCAGTTCACAGAGCACTTCCTCCGTGGGGGATATGTGGGGATTGGCTGGGGCGAGATCGCACGGGACCTCGGCACTATCCGAACCAGAGACGAGCTCTACCCGGTGGTGCAGGGAGCGTACCCCGATCAGCGCAGCGCCATCGTCATCGGTAACTACGTGGGCCAGATAGCACGCTTCCTGTTGGAGATCCAGGCGGGCGACTACGTGATCACGCCGGCTGCCGACACAGAGTGGCTGCACTACGGCCAGGTCGCGTCGGATCAGTCTTACTTCTTCGCGGCTGGCGACGACGGCTGTCGATACTGGCACCGACGGCGGGTGGTGTGGGCGGACAAGAGACTCAAGCGCGGCGACTTCTCCGTTCCGTTCCAGAACACGATCCGGTCATCGCTCACGGTGTTTGCGGTCTCGCAACGAGAGGAGTTTCTGGCTGCCATCGGGGCACTTTCCCCGGGACCAGGACCTGCGCACTACGACCCGTATCGCGTCGTGCTGGAGCAGGTCCTCGAGTTGGATGACAAGGAGTTCGAGATCCTGGTGGGGCACTTGCTCACGGCTCTCGGTTTCGAGGGCTCCGAGGTGACGGGGAAGACAGGCGACGGGGGCGTGGACGCAACCGGGGAACTCAACGTGGCCAACCTGGCGAAGGTGAAAGTCTTCGTTCAAGCCAAGCGCTACAAGCTTGGCTCCAAGGTTGCAGCCAGTGTCGTGAAGCAGCTCCGGCAGGCGATCCCATTCGGTGGCCAGGGCGCGTTCATCACCACGGCGGACTTCCAAGGCGCCGCCGCGGAGGTGGCACTGGAGGTCGGTTTCCCGCGGATCGGCCTGATCAACGGGCGGCAACTCGTGGACCTGCTGATCGAACACTGGGATGACATCCCGCCGGAATTCCGAGAGCGACTGGATCTGAAGCCGGGCCTGGTGCGCGCATGAACTCCTCATTCACCGAATCCATCCTCGAAGATGCCCCTCGCAGACTGACCCCTACGGACGCAGTATCCCTGATTGAGGACTGGCGCGCCGCTGCACGGAGGAATCGTGACTGAGATCTTCCCCAACCTCTTCGTCGGCCATCAGGGCGACTTCGAGTACCAGGTCGACGGCAGAGAAGGCTGGGCTGTCGTTCACGCGTGCAAAGAGCCCTACCATCGTCAGCTCCTCGGCTACACCACGAAGGGAGCCCCGAAGGGACATCCGGAGTACTTCCTTGCCGTGCGGGGAGACCGCCTGTACCTGAACCTCGTCGATGTCCCCGATCCCAGCTACATCCACGAGGAGCTGATCGAGACGGCGATTGCGTTCATTCACCAGAAGCTGGCGGGCGGGAAGAGAGTGCTTGTCCACTGTAACCAAGGGGAGTCCCGCGGGCCGGGGATCGCGTTTCTGTACCTCCTTCGGCATACCCCGGCCTTGCCCAAGACCTCGCTTGCCGATGCGTTGGGCGTGTTCCAGACGATCTATCCGGCGTTCCATCCGGGCCCTGGGATTGCCGGATACATCGCGGCACACTGGAATGACTAGGTGCCGAGGGATGACGACGACGTTGACGACGGCGACGATGATGATGACGATGAAGACGATGACGCCACACTGCATGAGCGATACACAGGGAGCGTGCGAGTGTCGGCCAGCGTGAAGTTCGACCCGCGAAAGCTCATGGAGCAGGCCGTCGACGTCATGCGACAGTCGATTGCCGAGCCGCGCGCGGATGGCAAGGCGAGCCCTCGCGTCGGAGCCGTGCTCTGGAAGCCGGACGGTACGTGGGCATGAGCTTCCTCAAGGACGAACCTCGGCGCTGGCACGTCGTGCGTCAGACGGCCCATGGCATGAGTGCTTCGCTATTTAAGAGCTTGCCGTCGACCGCAGAGAATTGGGGCTCGGCGGACGGATGTGCGTGGCCTTATGAGCTTGCTGTCGGCCAGCCAGAGCTGGATTCCGCTGAAAGGCGCGGGATCATCCGGACATGGAACCGGACATCGTGTCCGGATAGGACACGAAGTGGTTGCGGCACCGTGCAATCCGGCCACGGAAGCGGCCACCGCGGCCGGCTACGAGGTGATTCGTCCGTGAGCCGCGAGTCAGCGAGCTTGCGTACCCCGCTGCGGATCACGCCATCGTGGCGGGATAGTGGACAGCGCGCCCGCCTGGGTTGTGAATCGCGCCATTTACCCCGCCAGAATGGCGCGATCGCCGGAACCGCACCGGATGGCGGCCTGGGTGCCCGGGCCAAAGGCGTATCCGGCAACGAATCCGGCAAGCGTTGCCGGATTCCAGAGCGCGGCCGATTCGCTACTTCTTATCTAGGTGCGGAGTGGGGTATCGATGGCTAGTTCCTTCACCGAATCCATCGTCGAAGACGCCGCCCTCGTCTGGCTGGAAGAGCTTGGCTATGCAGTGCTCTACGGGCCCGACATATCGCCTGACGGTGATACCCTCACCCCGACCCTCTCCCAGGGGGAGAGGGGAAACTACTCACAAGTGGTTCTTGAACATCGCCTGCGGAACGCACTCGCGCGCCTCAACCCGAAGCTTCCGCCCGAGGCGCTCGAAGACGCTTTTCGCAAGCTGACGCGTACGGGCGCGCCATCCTTGATCGAGCGCAACCGTGCGGTGCACCGGATGCTGGTCGACGGCGTAGCAGTCGAGTACCGCGCAGCACGCGGCGAGATCCGCGGTGCGCAGGCATGCCTGCTCGACTTCGACGACCCCGACAACAACGACTGGCTGGCGGTCAACCAGTTCACGGTCGCAGAAGGCCAGCACGTCCGCCGGCCGGACATTGTCTTGTTCGTTAACGGTCTGCCGCTGGCGGTGATCGAACTCAAGAACCCGGCCGACGAGAACGCGACGGTGTGGACGGCATACAAGCAGCTCCAGACCTATCAAGCAGAGATTCCGGCGCTGTTCGCGTACAACGAGGCACTGGTTGTATCGGACGGAACGCTGGCGCGGATCGGCGCGCTGGGTGCGGGACGCGAGTGGTTCAAGCCGTGGCGCACGATCGCCGGGCACGAGGACGCGAGCCCGCAACTGACCGAGCTCGAGGTTGTGTTGCGTGGCGCCTTCGACAAGCGGCGGTTCCTCCACGTTGTCCGCCACTTCGTCGTCTTTGAGGATTTCGGCGGCGGGAAGCTGATCAAGAAGATGGCCGGCTACCACCAATTCCACGCCGTGAATGCCGCGGTAGAGGAGACGCTGCGCGCTACGCGGCTGGTCAAGACTGGGACAATCGCCGACGTGCCGGGGCACTATGAGGCAGGACTGCGGCCGGGCGGTGAGCCGGGGGATCGACGCGTCGGCGTCGTTTGGCACACGCAAGGATCGGGGAAGAGCCTGACGATGGCGTTCTACGCCGGGCGGATCATTCTCGAGCCGGACATGGCGAATCCGACAATCATCGTGCTCACAGACCGCAACGATCTCGATGACCAGCTCTTCGGCACGTTCTCGCGCTGTCGCGAAGTGGTCGGCTGGGCGCCGGGACAGGCCCAGGATCGGGCCGATCTCCGCGCGAAGCTCCGAACCGACGGCGGCGGCGTGGTGTTCACGACGATCCAGAAGTTTATGCCGCCTTCGGCGGCACCCTCACCCCTCTCCTCTCCCAGCGGGAGAGGAGGAGAGTCCGCGGCACCCCCACCCCTCTCCTCTCCCAGTGGGAGAGGAGGAGAGTCCGCGGCACCCTCAGTTCAACCCTCTCCCAGTGGGAGAGGGGGAAGCGAAGCGGAGGGTGAGGGAGACTGGCGCATGCCAGTCTTGTCCGATCGGCGGAACATCGTGGTCCTCGCCGACGAGGCGCATCGCAGCCAGTACGACTTCATCGATGGCTTCGCTCGCCACATGCACGATGCCCTGCCCAACGCTTCGTTCATCGGTTTCACTGGGACGCCGATCGAGCTGGCGGATAAGAACACGCGTGCCGTGTTCGGCGACTACATCAGCGTCTACGACATCCAGCGGGCCGTCGCCGACGGTGCGACGGTGCCGATCTACTACGAGAGCCGCCTCGCGAAGCTCGCGCTCGTCGAGTCGGAGCGGCCGACGATTGACGAAGACTTCGAGGAGGCAACCGAAGGCGAAGAGGTCGAGCGCAAGGAGAAACTGAAGACGAAGTGGGCGCAGCTCGAAGCCGTGGTCGGTTCGCCGAAACGCCTCGAGGTCATCGCCCGCGACCTCGTAGATCACTTCGAGAAGCGCCTCGCGGCGATGGACGGCAAGGCGATGATCGTCTGCATGAGCCGCCGCATCTGCGTCGAGCTGCATCACGAGATCGTCACGCTGCGACCGCGGTGGCACGGCGGCGACGACGACCACGGGGCAATCAAGGTCGTGATGACAGGCTCGGCCAGCGATCCGCTCGACTGGCAAGAGCACATTCGCAACAAGCCGCGGCGCGAGGCCTTGGCAGCGCGGTTCCGCGACGCGGCGGATCCGTTCCAGATCGTCCTCGTCCGCGACATGTGGCTGACAGGGTTCGACGCGCCGAGTCTGCACACGATGTACGTCGACAAGCCGATGCGCGGACACGGTCTGATGCAGGCGATTGCTCGCGTGAACCGCGTGTTCGGCGACAAGCCGGGCGGCCTCGTTGTCGACTACCTCGGCCTCGCCGACGAATTGCGCCGCGCTCTGGCGACCTACACCGAGAGCGGCGGCACGGGAGAGACGGCGATCGATCAGGCCGAAGCCGTAGCGCTCATGCTCGAGAAGGTCGAGATCTGCCGCGGCATGTTCCACGGGTTCAGCTGGGCGCGTTGGGTCACGGGAACACCGCAAGAGAAGCTCGCGCTCCTGCCGGCGGCGCAGGAACACATCCTGGCGCAGGAGGATGGGAAGGCTCGCCTCTTGCGCGCCGTGACCGAGCTGTCGCAAGCGTTCGCGCTCGCCGTGCCACACGAGCAGGCGCTCGCCACCCGCGACGATGTCGGCTTCTTCCAGGCCGTGCGCGCCGTGCTCGCGAAGGGCGCGACGGTGGACCGCCGGCCCGATGAAGAACTCGACCACGCCATCCGCCAGATCATTTCCGGAGCCATCGTCTCCGACGAAGTCATCGACCTGTTCGCCGCCGCGGGGCTCAAGAAGCCCGACATCTCGATCCTCTCGGATGCGTTCCTCGCCGAGGTGCGCGGCATGCCGCACAAGAATCTCGCCGTCGAGCTCCTGCGGAAGCTCCTCGCGGGGGAGATCAAGGCGTGCTCGAAGCGCAACGTGGTCCAGGCACGCTCGTTCGCCGACCTACTCGACCAGTCGATCCGCAAGTACCAGAACCGCGCGATCGAGACCGTGCAGGTGATCGACGAACTGATCGGGCTGGCCAAAGACATGCGCCAAGCCAACGCGCGCGGCGAAGCGCTCAAGCTCACCGAGGACGAAGTCGCCTTCTACGACGCGCTCGAAACGAACGACAGCGCCGTGAAGGTGCTCGGAGACGAGACGCTGCGGACCATCGCCCGCGAGCTCGCCGACACCGTGCGGAAGAACGTCAAGATTGACTGGACCGTGCGCGAGAACGTGCGAGCCCAGCTGCGCGTGCTCGTCAAGCGCATCCTGCGCAAGTACGGCTACCCGCCCGACAAGCAGGAAAAGGCAACCCTGACCGTGCTCGAACAAGCCGAGGTGCTGTCGGAAGGCTGGGCGAAGCTGTAAGAGCCTAACGCCTACTTGTGCACCCTCTTCAGGAACTCCTCGATCTCGGGCATGCCGCCTTGGAAGATGAGGTACCCGTCGTGCGGTTCGCGCTCGGTGATCTCGCCGGCAATCGGCGTCAACATCAGTTCGCGCAC
>Ga0315284_10006908_pt1 | contig 16180 bp, 22 predicted proteins | sample YL17G09_16_MG_FD_203696 | JGI IMG/M metagenome (GOLD analysis project Ga0315284, IMG submission 203696) | Sediment microbial communities from Yellowstone Lake, YNP, Wyoming, USA - YL17G09_16 | ecosystem: Environmental > Aquatic > Freshwater > Lake > Sediment | place: USA: Wyoming | collected... | reverse complement strand
CGACCGCTTCGGCGATGAAGGTGAAATCATCATACTCGCGCAGGAACTGGTTTTTCCATATCCAGGTCTCAATGAAGTGGGGGAAATCGCGGTACTCAAAGCGACGAACCAAGGCGGGTAGGTCGGAGATGGTTGAGTCGCCGCCATACTTCTGGACCAGCTCCCACAGGGCAGGGTGGGGGATGGCGCCCTCCAGGTGCAGGTGGAGCTCGACTTTGGGGAGGTGTTCAACCCAGGTCATGGCTGCTTGCCTCGAGCCGGCGGTGTTTGGGAAGATTTCATCTCCGGGTTGTTCTCTCAGGTTGGGCTTCACCGAAGCCCTTCATCATTTCCCCTCATATATCTGGAGAGCAGCCCTTGGCGCGCATCTGCGCCATCATATTCTGCATCATTTCTGGCATCATCTGCGACATCATTTTGGAAATGGCCTTCGTGGCAAACAACACGAAGATACCACCCCCAATCGCGCCGAGCATCGCAGCCAGGATATAGCCTCTAACTCGGAACCCTGATTTACCCATCTTTACTACTCCTTCCTGGTTATGGTAACCATTTCTTATTAGGTAACATTCTTCTCCACCCACGTGGAGAGCCATTCCTGCGCTATCCGATATTGTTCTTTATCCTGTTTAAAAATGCATCTGACCAGGCCAGGCTCAGGCCGGCCTGGGTGGACAATCATGGCGTAGATACAGGAATTACAAGAGATACATTCTGTCTTTTTGCTGCCCCGGCCTTCCAGCCAGCGCCAGGGCAAATCAGGCTCACTGATCAGCGGCCGGCATAAAGCGATGAAATCCACCTTTCCCTGGCAAACGATCTCTTCCAGCCGCTCGATGTTACGGTTACCACCTACCAGGATCACAGGGATTGCCAGGTCCAGCCTCTCAGCATACGGCAGAAAATAACTTTGCTTTTCCAGGCGCTGGATGTGGGTGTGGGCTTCGGGGGAAGGCAGCGGATGAAAACCCATTTGCTGTTCGCTTCTGACCAGGCAATCCCACATCCCACCGCTGATCTCAATGGCATCCAGGCCTATGTCCTGCATCTCCTGCGCCAGTTGTGGAAAAGTAGCACTGTCAATGCCGCCCTCTATATAATCCGTGCTGTTCATCTTGATCAGGATCGGGAAATCACCGACCTTCTCTCTTGCCCCGGAGACAATTTCGCGCACAATCCTCGTCCTGTTCTTCACCGAGCCGCCGTACTCATCCCTGCGGCGGTTGGTGTAAGGGGAGAGAAACCTGCTTAAAAAATAGCCATGGGCAGCATGTAGCTGGATACCATCGAAGCCAAAAGCTTGCATGTGGACGATGGCCTGGATAAAGAAATCAACTACCTTACGGACCTCTTGGGTTGTAAGGGGTCTGTCGTTTCCCTGAAAATACGGTGAAAGGCTATCCGCAGGGGCAGCGCCCACGAAACTGGTTTCAAGCTGCGCCACAATCTTGCAGCCTGTGCCGGCAGCGTGAACCACCTCGGCCATCTTTTCAAGCCCCTCAATGTGGATGTCATCATAGCAGGCTTCTTCAGCGTTGAGCATGTCTATATCTGCAACGGGCAGAGCGCCGGTGATGATCAGACCCACACCGCCGAGGGCGAGCTCGCGGTATACATTCAGCACCTCGTCCGTCATCTTGCGGGTTGTGAGGATACATTGGTCCCAGGTAGCAGAGCGGACCAGGCGGTTAGGCAAGGTTAAATTGCCGATCTGTCCTTGAGAAAAAATTTTGTAATCGTTTCTTGACATGTAGACTACTCCATGGAATAGCATGGGGCCTTATTCTATGAAATTTCTTCCCATTCTGCGCGCAGGATGGCCATTATCACCGTGTCCCAGGTTTGGTCGCCAACCCGCTGCGCCTGCCTCAGCAAGCCTTCCCGAACCAGGCCGGCGTGTTCATAACAGCCAATTGCGGCAGTGTTGAAGCCATAGACGCGCAGGTCAATGCGGCGCAACCCCAATTCGCCAAACCCAAGCTGCAATAGCTTGCGCACCATTTCAACGCAGATGCCTTTGCCGCGGTGGTTCGGGTCGAGAAACACCCTGCAAATTGAGGCGCTGCCATTCTGCCGGTTGATAGCGCCCAGCTCAATGTGGCCAACGATTTCGGCTTGCTCATTTACCACCTTGAAGACCCTGGACTGGGTATGATTGCCCCGGCTGCTGTGCAAATAGGCCTTGAGCTGCCTCTCATCAAGTGGATAGGTGAACAGCAGCGTACCGGCCCACTGTACCAGTAATTCCGGCGAGTTGATCCACTGCATAAGCCTTGGAAAATCTTGCTCGGTGAAGGGGAGTAGTTCGATCACTGGCTAATCCCATATAGTTTTATGGCTTGAAAATCAACGGAAGCGATGAGGGCTCCATCCGGTGAGAAGGCCACGCTCATGGCGGGCCCGTTCAGGGCTTTTAGTAGCGTCCAGTCTGCCACGCTGCGCAGGCGGATGTTGGGGTCATTGTTCCCTGACCCCGAAACCAATAACTGCCCGTCCGGGGAGAAAGCCACGCTTTCGGCCAGGTCATTGAATTGCTGCAAGACCACACCATCACTGAGTCGCCACACCACGAGCCCTCCCTTGGTACAGCCATAAGCATTGGTCGAGGTACAGAACACCGATGCTAACAAAGCGCCATCCGGTGAGAGGGCTATGCTGTTTGCCTGCCTGGCATAATATAACGTTTCGAGCAGGGCGCCGTTGCTTACCTGCCAAAAGCGGATATTGCCATCCGTCCCGCCGCTCACCAGCGTGAGACCATCGGGAGAAAATGCCAGCGCGGTCACATTTTGGCCGGGGACGGGTAGCTCGCGGATAGGGGGCCAGGTGATAGTGTCATACAGCCAGATGACTCCGTTAGGCCATCCGTTCAGGCCTCCAATTGCCAGGATCCTGCCATCCGGCGAGAATGCCACGCTGCTGGCGGTACCAGGTCCGATCAGGTTTTGAACCAAACTGCCATCGGGCACTCCCCAGATGCGCACCGTCTGGCCTTGTGGGTCGACGGCGGCTGAAGCAATGAACTGACTATCCGGCGAGAAGGCGATGTCCCACACAATGCCATTGAACTGGTCAATTGATGTCAGCAGCGATTGGTCGGCGGTTTGCCACAGTTTGACCGCAAAACCGGATTGGTTGCCAGAAGAGGTGCCGATAAACTTGCCATCGGGTGAAAAGATCACTTTTCTCCCTTCGGGAAGTTCAATTTTGCCTAAAAAAGCCACCTGAGAAGCGTTGCTGGCGTTAATCATCACAGGGGGTTTCGGGGTGCTGGTGAAGGTTGGAGCTGGGATGCTGGAGAATGTCGGCAGGGGCGTGAACGTGGGCAGCACGACGGGCGCTGAGGTTACAGGGGGAACCGCTGTAAATGACTCCTCGACGGTTGCGATTGCTGGTGTTGGCTGGGACGGTGCGCCTGCCAGCGGAAGGGTGAGGCTGGAGCAGGCCATGAGCATGAAAGCGACAAATAAAACCGGACGTATAATCATAAGGATAACTCCCATATTTTATGGGGATGGACAGGTTGGCTGGTATTTCAAGGATGTCAGAGTAAAATATGGGTAATTATATACTGGAATGATCCGATTACAAATCGTTCTTGCTGCTCATTAACCATACTAAGCCAATCCCCACCAGGATAGGTAACACGCCGATAGAAGTGATCAGCGTCGGCCCAAACCAGATGCGCTTCCAAGAGTTGAGGCGCGCATGGTGTACATCCTGTGGATCGTACAATACATTCACTTGAGCGCCTGCTTCGTATTCTGGTGGGTATGTGCCAATACCATCTGTGAAGCGTACCGTCTGTCCATCGGCGGTTTGGAATTCAATCACCGGAGTGTATGCAGCGCCTCCTTCAGCGAATGCTTGCCACACATTGTCCACCACCGTACCGCGCGTAGCAGCGAACGCGTTGATCGTTTGCGCGGTTTTATAGACTTCGGATAAACCGATGATCAGGAATGGACCGCCCACAAGAACCGGGATCAAGATGACAAACCAATTGATCCGACTTAGAAGTTTTGTCATAGAATTCATATTATTTGCTTCTTGAGAAATTCAATTGTCCGGCTCCAGACCAGGTCTGCGGCCTGTGCCTGGTAGGCATCTGGGCGATCATCCTCAAAGAACCAGTGGGTTGTGCCCGGGTAGGTATAAAATTCCGCTTCTCTGCCGGCCGCCTGCAGGCTTTTCTGGAGTTTCTTCACCCCTGAAGCCGCCACGTAAACATCTGATTCTGCAAAATGAAACTGAAAGGCGGATCGGCTGCCAGTGTAGTCGCTATTGCGCGTCCCGTAGAACACAACGGTGGCAGCGATCTGGACCAGCATCTGCTCTGCCAGCCAGAGGGCGTAATAACCTCCCAAAGAGAAACCGATGACGACAATGGCCTGTCCGCCTGCACTGGAAATCGTGCGCAGTTGCTCTGCTGCCTGGATGATCTCTTGCGAGACCGTATCGTGCTTGAGTTTAGACTTGAGCTTCTTGGCTTCTTCGATGGTTGCAGCCGTTGCCCCATGATACAGGTCTGGAGCCAGCGCAACAAACCCTTCTTGGGCGAGGCGGTCACTTAATCTCCTGAAGAAAGGATTCAACCCCCACCAGGCATGCAGCGCCAGGACGCCTTTTCTTGTTCCAGCCTTTGGCATGGCCTGATAATAATTTTCGATAATTGATTGAGATTTTAACGCTTTGTTTGAGTTCGTGATTCTCTCCTTGGCTCAGGCCAGTGGCTGCCAGCGCCACCCTTCTGCATGAGGGGTGATGCGTCCAACTCCTGGGAAGGGAAAGTGCGAGCCAAAAACCAGCGCCTTTTGGGCTACAGCCTGGCTTAGAAGCTGGCGCTTGTCTTTTTCAGCCTGGTCGGGCTGGGTATCGAAAGGCGAATGCCACGATGGATGCTCCATCAGAATAGGATGCCCAACCGTGTCTGCCAGGTGCAGCAGGTATTTACCGGACGAAGAAATATGCACAGCCGTGTGTCCAGGACGGTGCCCGGGGGCCGGAATGAGCTGGAAACCAGGTAAAAACTCAACCCCTGGCCCAACGACCTTCAGCCGGCTGCGGATCAAGGGCAACATTTTACGACCAAAGACAGTCAGATGTTCGGGCAACTGCGCCAGGGTTTCTGCGTTGGACCAGAAATCCCAGCCGTCTTTCGACAGGATGTAATCGGCTTTGGGGAAGGTTAACTGGTCTTCTGAGGTGGTGATACCCCCGACATGGTCGAAATCCCCGTGCGTGATGATAACCATACTGATGTCGGTAGGGCCAATCCCCTCAGCTTTTAAGTGGTCGAGCAATGCGCCATCTCGCCGTTGGGTACCCTTTCCCCAACCGGCGTCCACCAAGATACGGTGTCTGCCGGTCTGGATGTACAGGCAGTTGTAGTAAGAGATTATCTCGCTCGGAGAATAGCCACATTCGAGCAGAGCCTGGTTCAATTGCTCGGTTGGAACATCCGTTACAAGTCTTTCGGGAGAGGATGTATTCGTGCCATCGTTGATGGCGATACACTTTAGTGCGCCAACTTTGAACGGATAATTTGTGGCTGTATCCATGATTACCCCTTGTCTTGGATTTGAACCTCGACTCCCATGCGTTCCATATCCTTCATCAACTGCTCTGGCTCAACGATGTTGGCCTGGGTCCACAGACCTGGCTGCTTGATGGAGCCATCCAGGTATTGCAGCAGACAAGCGGCGACGGGGATGGCGGTGAACATGTAGCCATCTTGGTGATAGATGGTCACGTCTAAAGCCTTGGGCTTGCCATCCTTTTCACCACGTGCTTCCAGTTTCAGAATGGTGCCAAAAGGCGGCTTGGAAAAGGTATTCACCCCCCATCTCATCAACTTTCCCATAGGTTTTAATGCCCCCTGGGGCCACAGCCTTAAAGCAATCATTGCCAGGGGCATTACAAACCAGTCCACAAACCAGTTGAAACCGCCCACAAAGAACCCGGCTTCCTCTAAAGATGGATACATTTCTGGAAGGGAGCGCATCTCCTCCAGGAACATGGGCACACAATATTGCTTACCGAATTCTCTGCCGAAATCCATGGATATGTAGTCCGACATGCCGCCCATCCCGACCTTTTTCCATTGACCGCCCTTATATATAAGAGGCTCGAAGTTGTTGATCTCTTCCAAAAGCTCGGCAAGCGTGGAATCCGGCAGGTCCAGGCTGGCCCAATCCTCTTTGATGACGCTGCCGACATTGGCTTTTTGCAGGCGGTCGAAGTGCTGAGCGGCATAGCGCACCAAAGCCGCCGGTAGACCGGGGTGAAAACCGCCATCGGTGATGAAGCAGCACCCGGCTTTTTCGATCTCTTTTTGCATGGATTTCAGCACGGCGACCTTATGGGTCGAATATTGGACATCCAGATAATCGATGCCTGCTTCCAGCGCCGCTGCAGCGACCTCTCTGGCATATCTAACAGTGCTGGATGCCACGACCACATAATCAACCTCCTTGAAGGCCTGTCTCAGGCTGGATGGGTCGCAGGCATCCACAGATACCCCTATCACCCTGTCCCCGGCGAAAAGACGGTTTAGTTCGGCCGCAGCAGCTTTGGCCTTCTCAACACTACGCCCGGCCAATACCAGCCGGACAGCGGTCTCTTGCAGGAGCAAACGGGCCAAAGGCCGGCCTGTGTTGCCGTATCCGCCCAGTATTAAAAATGTTTGTTTACGCATAAGAGCCTCCTTATCAGAATTGAACCAACTCCATCAGATTCCCTGCCGTGTCATGGAACATCACCCACCGTGAATTTGCATCGGCTTCGATGCCCCACGGCTGTTCGACGCCATGCAGACGCAGATTTTTCTCGGCAGCATCCAGGTCGTCTACCGCCAAAGCGATCAGCGGAAAGCGCGCCGGCACGGCGTCTCGGTCGGGGACCGGATGGCCTTTGAGGATGGTCAGGTAGATCCCGTCCACGTCGAAGTGTGGCCGCTCATGAGCATGGGGCAGCAGACGCAAGCCGAAACGTCTTGGTAGAAATGCACGGCGGCAGGCACGTCCTCAGCCCATAAACTGACAACTGCAACGCTTGTGACCATTCAGTTTCTCCTTATTGAAAACATTTTACTTCTAATGAATCAGGGATCATGCTCATGCAACGCTCAGCCAGCGCGGCTATCGTCAAACTGGGATTAACGCCCACGTTTGCTGGTATGGCGGAGCCATCCACGACGTAAAGACCCGCATAGCCGAATACCTGATGCTTAGTGTCAATGACCCCGCTGTCTCGGTCTTTCCCGATCGGACAGCCGCCCAGGATGTGCGCAGTCGTAGACATATTGAGGAGGCTTTCCAAGAGGGTGTTCTGCGGGATGCCTCCCGACTGGCTGGCGCAGGCGCGGGCTGCCAGGTTGGCTTCGGGCAGGTACGTGGGTGCTCTTTTACCGGAGGCCGGTTTGGACTGAAGGCTTTTTCGGAAGAGCGTGAAGACGCCTCGGCCGTAGTGGAACGAGATCTGGTTATCCTGGCGCTGCATGACGGTCAACACGGTCGTCCGGCGATGCCAATTGCGCGCCCTCCAGGCGGCGCTTGAGCGGAGTAGATGGAACAGGAAAGCCAGGATGGTCTTTAATGCCCGCGGTAAGGGGCGTGGCTCGTCAACCATGGGGCCTGAATACCATTTTATGAAAGTATAACCTGCCGGGAAGCGGTTTTGCGTGATGTGCGTGTGGTTGTGGAAGTAAAAATGGGACGAAATGGTGGGACCTTTGGAAAGGTCCATCTTGGGGTCCTCGGAAAGTATGCCAACGATGGCTTCGCTGTTGTTGCGCACGGTCTTCCCTAGGCAGGCGGAGATGGCGGGCAGGGTTTTATGCTCGTCCCGGCAGCGGAACAGAAGGGTCAGCGTGCCCAGTACGCCGGCGGCCAACACCACCATTTTCGCTCGCAGCGGCGGGTATCTCTGCTCGCGATTGAGTGGATTGATCATCTCCAGCTTATATCCTCCCTGCGGCAGGGAACGGATCAGCATGACCTTGCGTTCCGGCAGGATCTCTGCTCCCAGGGCTTCGGCCAGGTAGAGGTAGTTGAGATCGAGGCTGTTCTTGGCATTATGGGAGCATCCGGTCAGGCACGTGCCGGATTCGTCGCAGCCTGTACGGGCAGGGCCTTTTCCACTGAAATAGGGATCCGCTTCGGTCACACCCGGCTTTCCGAAGTATATCCCCAGGGGCACCGGCCCGAAGGTATCGGCCGTTCCCAGGGATTCGGCCGTGCGTTGCAGGATTGCGTCCATCTCGTCGAAAGTGGGGCAGACCTGCCGTCCGAGCATGCGGGCGACGGTCTGGTAGTGTGGCTTGAGCGCCTCTTCCCAATCGACCCCCATGTGACTCCAGGCCGGATGCTCGAAGAACTGTTTGTCAGTCTCGAGCAGGACGGCTGCATAGACCAGACTGCCGCCCCCAACACCGACACCGCCGACGATGTTGACATGCTGGAAGAAAGTTTGGGTGAAGAACCCTTTCAGCCCCAGGACGGGCGCCCAAAAAAGATGCAAAATATTGCGGTTGGCTTGCTCCATGTCTTGAGCATGAATGCGCCGGCCCTGTTCCAGCACTGCCACACGATAGCCCTTCTCGCTTAAGCGCAGCGCGGCGACGCTGCCCCCAAAACCGCTGCCAACGATCAGGGCATCATAGTCCATGGCTTTGTTCCTGGTAGTGCAGCAGAAACGGGAACGCCAGTTTGCGCAGAAAACCGGCGTTCACGATGGTCAGCCCAAGCAGGGTGGTTTCATCCAACCGGCGCAGTTCGTCAACGACCAAAGGCCAGGGAAAGGGGCTATCTTTAGGATATTGAACGGTGATGCCCGGCTTGCCATCTACCAGGGAGGGCATTGCCGCCAGGCGGATGGCGAAATGAGGCCGCAACTGGCCGCCTCGGTATACCAGGTTGACGCCTGTCCCGTCCTGGTGGAATTCCTTACCCCACCAGCCGCCCATTCCCGCCAGCACCAGGCAGGGGCCGGCCGTTTTGCGCAGCCATAGAGGGCCAGTGAATTCTGCCTGGTACACCCCCTTCAAGGAATGGATTTCAGGTGGTGAAAGCGAGGCAAATATGGGTTTGAATGCACGCAGCGGCTGCTGGTTGAGGCCTTGGGTTTGTGGATTGGTTGGCTTCAAGGTGATGTTTCCTCCATATAGCAAGAGCTACTACATAGACTGGCGGTCTAGTTGGTAGTTATCTTCATCTGCCTGATCCCCTCTATGAGGGTATCAGGCGGTTACTGTTTATCGATACCGTAAAAATCCACACTGGCTAAAGACCCTTGGAGGTCTTGATCAACGGAGCAACCCCGAGAAACGACACAGATACACCCCACCGCAGAGTACCAAGAGCAGAATGATGCTGGAAATAATCCAGCGCGGTCTACTCATGCGGATTCTAGACATCCTGATCCTCGTTCTACGCATATCGTCCTCCAGAATCGTGAGCTTTCAAAAGGTGCGTGCTTGGTTAACTCAAGTTGCGACCTTAATGGAGCGAAGAAACAGCAAAGAAGCAACGAAGCATCTCTTTCCTGGTAAGGGGGGGATTCTTCGCCCCCTTCGGGGTCTCAGAATGACATGCCGGCAACTTGGGTTAGTTAAAAATATATATAACTAAGCTTGCATTATACCTCCGCATGATATTTAAAGGAAACCTTGACCTTGGCGCGATAGACAAGTACTTTACCACCTTCTATCTGCATATCCAGATTGACCACCTCGGCGATCCTCAGGTCTTGGAGGCTTGTGGAGGCCATCTTCACGGCCGCCTCAGCCGCCTTCTCCCAAGACTCACTGCTTGTGCCTACCAGCTCAATGACTTTATAAACACTCTCGGCCATCTCATGCTCCTTTCTATTCTGAATAACCACGATACTTGGATTTTTCCATTACATATGTATTTAGTATAGACCAAAACGCCGCGCGAATCAACACACTTGGTGATGAATTCCATAGAAGCCCCAGGGCCTCTCAGTGGTAAAATCGGGGGAATACCACGGCAAAGCGCCGAATATTATGAAATGAGCTTGAAAAGCTATGCTTCCTTATCTGGTACAGGGAATCGCCTACGGCTTTGCTGCCGCCGTACAGCCCGGCCCTTTTCTAACATACCTGATCTCTTTAACGCTGCGTTGCGGTTGGCGGCGCGCCCTGCCGGCGGTGTTCGCCCCGCTCATCAGCGACGGGCCGATCATCCTGCTGGTCTTGTTTGTGCTCAGCCGCATTCCCGCCTGGTGGGTGCAGTTCTTGCGTATTGCCGGCGGGGGGTTCCTGCTCTACCTGGCGCTAAACGCCCTGAGGGCCTGGAGGGACTATGACCCCCAGGCGATGCAGTCTCCGGCGGTGAGGACCAACCTGCTGCGGGCGGCGCTGGTCAACCTGCTCAACCCTAACCCGTATATCTACTGGAGCCTGGTGATGGGGCCGCTGCTGCTGACGGGCTGGCGAGAAGCTCCGGCGAACGGGGTCGTCTTTCTGCTCGTGTTCTACCTAATGATGATCAGCGGTATGGCGGGGATCATGCTGCTGTTCGCCTTTACCCGGCGGCTGGGCTCCCAGGTCAGCCGGGCGCTGCTGGGGTTATCCGCGCTGGCGCTGGCGGGCTTTGGCCTGTACCAGATTTGGGTTGGATTGAGCGCGTATTGGTGATAGTTGCCTGAACATATCTCGCCGATACCAAAGAGCATTCAGAGGACGGCGCATATCCCTAGTGGGTGCATACGCATCCACACTCGCAAAGATACCCTTTAATGTCCTAGCGAGGAGGCCGCCAGGCCGACGAAGCAATCCCCCCTCTCGCCGGGCAGGAGATTGCTTCGCGTGGGGGTGCATAAGCACCCACGCTCGCAATGACATTAAGGAATGTCCTTGCGAGGAGGCCGCCAGGCCAACGAAGCAATCCGCCCTCTTGGCCTGGTAGGAGATTGCTTCGCGTGGGGGTGCATAAGCACCCACGCTCGCAATGACATTAAGGAATGTCCTTGCGAGGAGGCCGCCAGGCCAACGAAGCAATCCCCCTCCCGCAAGGAATGTCTTTGCGAGGAGGCCGCCAAGCCGACGAAGCAATCCCCCCTCTCGACCTGGTAGGAGATTGCTTCGCTGTGGGTGCATGCGCACCCACGCTCGCAATGACATCTCGAAATATAAAAGAGCAAACTACTTCCCAAACACATCGGCCGGGGGCCAATGCAGCCAGAGCTGGGTTACGAGCACAACGATGTTCATGCCCACGGCTCCGATGGTGTTGAACGCAGGCCACGTATTTAAGAAGAGAAAAAAGCCGAGTAGGGAAATAACGGCGGTTCCAACTGACAAAGGTCGCCAGAGGTCGGATGGCACCAGCACGCCCAGGAAGCCGAGACAGGATGCAACGAAGCCCACGGCAGATAGGATCCAGAAGACGCTGCTGATGTTCCTCAATACAGGTTCACTCAGGCCCGGCAGCAGCCATGATCGAGCCGGCCTCTAAAAACCCATGGTATGCCCCACCCCGTGTACAAACAGAGCTCCTGCAATTAAAATCCGTATCATCTGAGGTGATATCTTGTCCTCCTAATTGTATGTGATAGTTATGGTTACCTTTCTATTCATCTTGGTCTGCCTCTTCGCCTACAGCGATCTTACGCATACGATAGCCTTCATAATCCGGCACCAGGCGGTCATATTCCCCGTCCATCAGCGGCGATGAGATCATGAAATCAGCCGAAGCCCGGTTGCAGGCAATGGGAATATTCCACACCACCGCCATGCGTAAGAGCGCCTTGACGTCGGGATCATGGGGCATGGGTTCGAGCGGGTCCCAGAAGAAGATAAGAAAATCGATCTCGTTATTGGAGATCCTGGCGCCAATCTGCTGGTCGCCACCCAGGGGTCCGCTTTCGAGCTTGGTGATCTTGAAGCCAAGCTCCAGTTCCAGGATCTCGCCGGTGGTGCCGGTCGCATACACATTATGGTGCGCCAGGAGATCGCGGTTAAACTTGGCCCATTCCACCAGGTCGCGTTTCATATTATCGTGTGCGACCAAGGCAATGTTTTTATCATGTTCCATAGCAATTTTTTTGTGTGCCATACGGTTTCTTTCGTCCTTTCTGCGCGACGGCTATACTATGATTATAGCCCAAATCAGCGTCTTGGCGCGAATACCCGCGCCAGAGGCAGCCGGTGCGGGTATGAGCTATCCCAATAATTCAGCGTAATTTATTCTTGCTGCGGGCAAGTTGTAAATTGGCCTCCACAACCGCATCCGGTCGCTCTCTTTGGATGAAATGGCCGATCCCCGCTATGACATGCCGCGCGTACGGGCCAGTAAAAAAGGCCTCTTTCCTGGCAGAGGCCTGTGGGAGGGTTGCTACGTCTTGCGCGCCGTGCAGCACGGTTGTGGGAACGGGTAGCGAGGTTATTTCCGCACCCGTAATTTTTACTGCACCGCGCTTCTTATGATCTGCCATTGTGCCTTCCATGTGCAGCGCCGGGTCAGGTTGCAGATTAATCTTTTGATTGCTTACCTGTGATACTTATTATTATTATTTTCCAAACCCTGACAGTCTCTATTTTTTCTTCACTAATACTCCAAGCTTGATCTGAGTATTGTTTTATGATTATATTTAATGCTTCTCTTTTTTCTTTAATGCCTAGTAATTCCTGAACATGGCCATAACCTATCACTGTTTGAAATGAGAATGACCAATTACAAGGGCTGCTCTCATCGGGCAGTACTTGAACTCCATACTCAAATTCGAAACATACCTCATTATTTGCATTGATATAATCCAGTTTCTTGCCTTTTTTTGTAGTATGAAAATATATAGCATCACCATCATAACCAAATGATACAGGAACAATATAAGGTGAATTATCTTTTGCCAGCCCCAATCTGCAAACCTGACAATTTTTTATTATCTGTGAAATAAATTTCCTGTCCATGATTTCTTTATCTTTCCGTAGCATTGCAACCTCGCATATTTTATGCCTATTCTATTAGGATGATAAATTTTACACAAACAGCCCTCACCCTGCCGTAATACCCCCATCCACTACCAAGGCGGCCCCCGTCATAAAACTCGCTTCATCGCTGGCTAGAAACAAGATCGTGCGCGCGATCTCATCTGGCTGGGCAATACGCCCTATCGGATGTTTGGCAGCCCACAAGCGCTGGGCTTCCTCTACATCCCCATACTGTCTCCAGGCTTCCTGTATCATATCCGTTGCCACACTCCCTGGGCACACACAATTCACGCGAATATGTTCGCCGGCATGGTCAAGGGCCATCGTGCGCGTCAGACTCACCAAAGCCGCTTTCGAAGCCGCGTAAGCTGCTGCGCCAGGAAAGCCAACGATCCCTGTATAGGATGCCACATTCACTATTGTACCCTGTGTCTGGCGCAAGGCTGGCAAGGCAAACTTGCACATCAGAAATGCGCCCTTGACATTCGTCTCCAGGGTTGTATCCCACTCTGCTTCGGTCGTTTGCTCCACCGTACGATTGCGATAGATGACGCCCGCACCATTAACTAAGATATCCAGGCGCTTGTACATCCTTAGCGTCTCTACCACAGCTTTTTGACAATCGTCAGCGAGACGAACATCGGCCGGAATAAAGATGCCGTTTAGCTCTCGCGCCCTCGCTTCGCCGTGTTGCGCGTCGCGAGCAACAAGCGCAACAATAGCGCCTTCGGCAGCAAAACCGCGAGCCGTTGCCAATCCAATACCACGATTCCCGCCTGTAATCAGAACCACCTTGCCTGCAAAACGCATTACGATCTCCTAATATCCAACCATTGCACCTAATCCGCTTAACTATGGCTTTTAGATTTGGTGGTTTCGAAAGAAACCATTGCAGTATAAGCGATTATACGGATTTTCCCGGGCTGGTTTTTTGATCCTGCCAACAACTTCTCAGGGTGTGAGCTCCCCCTTACCAACCAGGGACCGTCCCCCCATCAGCGCCAGGGCATCCAGGGTGACCTTGAGGTCATCGACCAGCAGGAAGGGGTATACGTCGACTGCAGACCTTTCGGGTCTTCGCGCCTCATCCGCCACTGCCGCTCAACAGGGTGGTTTTCCCAAGACCGCTAGCGTCAACGGTCGCTTTTTGGCTCTGCAGGTCACCCGCATGATAACTGCCGCCACCGTTGATGGTGATATCCTGCTCTGTGGCCTCACCAGCTAAGGTCACATTCCCGAGGCCATTGATCATAACAGAGAGGTGACCGGTCTTACGCGAATCAATGGAGACATTGCCTGCCCCGTTGAGCAAAAAATCTAGTTGGCTGGTTTCCAGAGAAGGCATCTTGATATTGCCCAGGCCAGACAGGTCAAGCTTGGTGAGGTCTTTGACCACTAGGGTAAACTTGATGGTGGGTTGGCGGGTAGGGATGATAAAGCGGATGCTTTTACCTTCTTTGAAGCCGATGGTTAATTTCCCGGAGCTCTCCTCCGCCTGTAGGTAGGGCATGATGTTGTCATCGGCTTCGATGGTCAAGGATTCTTCCTCACCCTGGGTGATGAAAACTTCTCCCACGCCGGTCATGGCTACATGGTCGAAATTGCTGAACTCTCTTTTTTTGGTGATTATATCGCCAGAAGGATTGGGTATGACCTCGTCCTGGTGAAAACTGCATGAGCCGGTAAGCAGGCAAAAGAAAATGATTATACATCCCCAAATAAAGATCTTTTTCATGGTTTTTCCTTTATTTGATATTTTTTATGCTTTCAGGTAACCACCGCAGTATGGGCACTTAGCCTCAGAGGAATTGACCCACTGCACGGTATCCGTACTGATCCCGCCGCCGCAGCGGGGACATTCGGTCGGAAGCCAATCGTTGGAGGTCTCTTGCGGTGCTGAGGCGGGTTTGGGCGCCGGTTCGGGGGCCTTAAATGCGGCGCTCCAGGCATACTCGTCCGGATTGACACCCGCTGGAGCTGTCTGCAATGCGTCAAGATAGGCGTCAAGTTGGTACTCTTCCAATTGGGTCACCTCACGCACCTTTTGTTTGGCTGCCTGGCGTTTACCCTGGGCAAGCAGATGGCGAATTTCCCGCAGCTCTTGCAGCTTTCCGGGTGGTTTTTTTAGCCAGGGGGCAAGGACCCAGGTTGCAATGACCCAAATTCCAATGAAAAACCCGATAAATATCAGGGTTATCGTGGCAAAAGGATTTATTTGATTTAGGACAGGAAATATTTGCGGCAATATCGTCAACGACGGCGCTATGCCGCAGGTCAACGTGAAGAAGAGCGCAATCCCGGCTATAACAAGTGCTTTCGAGGCGAACTTTTTCATCATACCCGATTTAAAAAACGCGCTCCGTTAGCCGTTTTTTGCTTAGTGTTGGCCGCCTGGGTTGATCAGTGTCCACCCTAAGGGCAGCGTCAGGACAACCAGCGTGATCTTGAGGCCATCACCCATCAGGAAGGGGAATAAACCGACGGTAAAGACACGTTCCCAGCCGACAAAGTGGACCAGCCAGGCCACGCCGCAGCCATAGATGACGAGCATGCCCAACGCCATTGCCAGGGCCGTGGTTATTACCCGGCGGTCCCAGCCGCGCTCGCTCAGCCATCCCACCAGGGCGGCGGCGATCACGAAGCCGGCCAGGTAACCGCCCGTGGGGCCGAAGAACCTGGCGGGGCCGTATGCGCCGCTGGCGAAGACCGGGAAGCCGGCCGCCCCAAGCGCCAGGTAGGACAGCATGCTCATGGCGCCTTTCCGGCTGCCCAGCAGCGCCCCAACCAGCAGGACGCCGAAAGTCTGGCCCGTGATGGGCACGGGTTGAAGCGGGATTTCGACGCGCGAGCACAATGCCACCAGGAGCGCGCCGGTCAGGATGAGGGTGATATCCCGGCGCAGGCTCTCCGCCGGCCAAACTGTATCCACCAATACCAAACGTTGATGCGTTGCTCTGTTCACCTTTTACCTCCCAAGCGAATGATTATATTAATTCCTCAACGATTACACAGATTTTCTATCTGCGAATATCAAAAAAGCGTCATCTGCGGTAATGTTCTTATTGTGCGGACGGATTTGCTCTTGTCAGACAACATCTTATATTATACCTTAGATTATGGGAATCAATAAAATGTTCTCCTTGACGAAATAGAACATTTGTGCTATAATAGACCATACCGGCGTGGATGCAATGAACACCACGCCGGTCTTTTGTTGCATCCCGC
>Ga0315284_10006907_pt1 | contig 16181 bp, 9 predicted proteins | sample YL17G09_16_MG_FD_203696 | JGI IMG/M metagenome (GOLD analysis project Ga0315284, IMG submission 203696) | Sediment microbial communities from Yellowstone Lake, YNP, Wyoming, USA - YL17G09_16 | ecosystem: Environmental > Aquatic > Freshwater > Lake > Sediment | place: USA: Wyoming | collected... | reverse complement strand
TCCCAGGGCGAAGCCTTTTTAAACTTTTCGATTAAAAACGTGGCGTCGCTCGGGGCAGCCAACGCAGACGTGGCTGGGGCGCTGGCCGCGCTGCGGGCAGAGTTTGGAGGAGGAGTTGGGGAGGGTGGAGACGGCAGGGCGGCGAGTGGGGCCTCGGACTGCGAGGGCAGCAGCAGCAACAGCAGCAGCAGCAGCGACACAGGATAGAGAGTAGGTGGGTTGAGAGGGCGTGGCTTTCTTGTTAAGGTGTGCGTGCGTTGCGCGTCCATTTGTCTATGCTCTCTATGGGAAGATTACACGCTCGTTCTCTCTGTCACTCAAGCCGAAGTCGTCGGCGGCTTCGGCGGCGGCGCCCCGCCCCTGGGCGGCAACTGTGGCGGCGGCGGCGGCGGGTGGGTTGGTGCCCCTCCCGCGCGGGCTTTAGCCGCCGCCACCTCCTCCTCCACCGCCTCCCGGATGACCCGCACGTTGCGACGCAGCTGGACTGTCCCCGCCCGGACGTCCCGGCGCATAAGATAGACGACCGTGGAGACGCCGACTAAGGAAATGGAGAGGTGATGAAGAAGGGGGGGTGAGGTTGAGTTAAAGCGGGTCGCTGGCCTGCGGCGGCGGCAGCGGTGGCTCTGTGAGCCGGCCGCCACCCCTTGTCATCCATTCGCGCGCGCGCGCTGTGTCAACCTGCTCACGCTTGACATCTCACCCAGGGTCAGCATGAAATTGGACCACGCCATCTATGGTAGAGGAGAGAGGGAGGAGAGACGAGAAAAAGAGGAAAGAAGAATGCGGAGTGAAAAGACTTTTCAGCACTCCCCTCCACCGTCCACTCCTCGCGGGGACTCCCGCCCGCCCACCCAGCAGCCCCCCGCCCCCCTGCGAGGTTCAAAAAGTAACACACATCCCCGGGCTCCCTCATGCACACGCCACACTCACAGACACCTACGCTCTTGGTCCACCCCCCCAACCCCCGCGGTCCAAAAAAAAGGAAAGACAAGTGTGTACAAAAAAACCTCACGCGCGCGCGCGTGCTCCTCTCCTCTTTTCTGTCACCCTCACTCGCCCTCGTCCGCCTGGCCCGACGACGACGCGACGCCCGGCTTGGACGGCAGGGCCGACTTTTCTGCCTGCATGGTGGAAGAAGAGGGAAGAAGGAGTGTGAGGGATGAGAGAGAGAGACACACCCCACCTTCCGACCACCCCATCTTCTCTCCTTAGTGGCTTGTGGCCCCCCCTCACACGCCCGCTCGCCCTCTCTCTCCTCTCACTCCCCTCACGCTCACCTCCCGGTACTTGGCCAGGTAGACCTTCAGTGGCTCCACATAATCCTCGAAGCCGAGCGTGGACATGGCCCACAGCAAATCGTCTCCATTGATTGTCTTCCGCTTCTCGCGCTGGCACTTGTCCGACGCCTCGGAGGTGACGAACGACAGGAATTCAGAGATGCACTCCTGGACGCACTCCTTGGAGTCCTTGGCGATCTTGGCGGACATGGGGAGGCCCTTCTTCATGATGCGCGAGATGTTGGCGATCTGAGAGGGCGAGACGAAAAAGAGACGAGTTTTTTTGTTGACGAGAGGGAGAGGGTGCGGCGGGGCGGGGCGAGGCGGCGGCCGCTCGCTCTCGACGCTCCTGTCCCGCAGCCTCTCTCGCCTACCCGCTCGCACCCTCCCATCACTCACCGGCAGAAAGCGGTCCTGTTCCCGGGCGTCACCCTCGGCGGCGTCGCCCATGGTGCGTGTGTTTTCTGGCGTGTGGCGGACGAGAGGAGAGACTGCCAGCGGGGACAAACGCTGGCCGAGACAATTGCCCGGAGGGGCGCGCGCCTGCTGCGAGATTTCGCGGGTCCGCGACGTGTGAGTGAGCGGCGAGGCACACACTCGAACGACCTGTGCGTGTGCGCGAGTGAGGTGAGAGGGATGGTGCGCGGGCGCGGGCTTCGAGAGATGACAAGAATGGGCAAAGAAGGGTAAAGAATACTCATGAAAAACACGCGGGCGGAGGGCTGCTCACTCCAACCCCAGCGCGACCATCGCCGCCGCCGTGTCACTCAAATCGTCCAGCACCACCACGACCCCGCCCTCCACCGCCAGCAGCTCGGCCCGCGTGTGCACGCCCGTGCATACGCCCACAGCGCGCGCGCCGGCAGCAACGGCTGCCGCGCAGTCGTAGGGCGTGTCGCCCAGATGGACAACCCGGCCGACCACCCGCCCGCCGCCCGCCGCGGACGCCGCGGCCGCGGCCCGCTTCCCGGCCAGCCTGATCAGTTCGGCGCGGTCGTGCCAGGGCTCCAGGTAATTGCCGCTGCAGTGATCGGACCCGAAGCCGCCGAGCGGGCCGCCGCCGCCGCCGCCTGCTTCTGATGATGGCGTGAAGTGCGCGCCCACGCCCAGCGAGGCCACCTTGGCCGCCGCCACCGGCGCCAGGTTGCCCGTGACCAGGCCGACGAGGACATCCTCCCGGGCGGACAGGGCGGCCAGCAAGGCCGCCACGCCGGGCAAGAGCTCCAAGCCCTCGGCGACCGCCCCGGCTGGCGCGGCATCAAAGAACCGGATCATTGCTGCCACCATCGCCCCCAGTTTGGAGTCCGCGGTGGGCGGGGTGGGTGGGGAGCCACCGGGCGGGGGCGGCCCGCCCATCAAATCCGCCGCGCTGGCCGCGAGGCCGGCGTGCAGGGCGCCCTTGATGAGGATGAGCGGGTCGGTCGAGCCCTGGTGCGGGATGGCCCCGACATCCAAGCCCTGCCCCAGCACGGCCTCCCAGGCGGCCGTGAAGGCCGCCCGGTGCAGGGCGTTGGCCCGGTCACCCGTGGCGCGAAGGAGAGTGCCGTCGATGTCCCAGGTGACGAGGGTGAGGGCGCGAGAGCGCGGGACGGCAGCCGCGGGCGGCATAGCTGGGGCGGAGGAAGAGCGGAGGCAGGGCGGGCGGGGTCGGGCGGGGTTGGCGGCGCCTCGCATGCGTTTGCCCTCGCTCAACTTGGCACGCGAGAGTCACTGCAATCGGTGCGCGGCTGTCTGGACGTCACGATGGCAAATTCAGAGTGAGCAGGACGGCCCCTGAAAAAGAAACGGGCCACACAAAAGGAAAAAGGTTTGTGCTGGCGCAAGTGCGTGTCATTCCGTCGATCGGCGACGAGAGGAGAGCAACCAAAACACACGCCCCCCCGGCCCGCGTCCCCACACAGCACAAACCAACAACAATGTCCACCCCTCCCCACGACCCCTCCGACGCCCTGGCCGCCGTCCTGGCCGCTCATGCGGCCTCCCCCGTCCGCCCCCCACCCCCCGGCGCCCGTGTGTACAAGGAGGAGTCCGTCTACGGCTTCGACACCCCGCTCTCGCCGGGCGGGCTGTACCTCAACCTGAGGACGTGGCAGGTATGTGCGGTGGGGCAGGCGTGAGCAGTGGGAGGGCGTGTGCGCGTGTGTGTGCGCGTGTGTGCGTGGCCCCCACATCTTGGCAAAAAGGGCCCATCGGCATTCATTTCCGCCCTCTCCCCCTCGCCCTCCCTCTCCCTGAAAACCTTCCTCGCCCTCGAACCCTGCCGCCCAACACAGTCTGCTGGCGCTGACCACCTCGCCCTCGACGCCGCCCGCTCCGCCTCCACCCTCTACCTCCACGAGGCTTGGACAAAGAGCATCGACGCCTCCGCCGCCACCGCCCCGGCCAAGAAGCCGGACAGGCTGGCCATCGGCGTGCCGGGCGGGTTTGATGGCGGCGAGGGGGGAGGGCCCCCGACCGTCACGCACAAGGCCTCGGCCCTGGTGGTGCTGCCGGCCGGCCTGTCCCTGCCCCTGCCCTGCCGGGCCTTGCCGGACGACCTGCAGGCCGCCCTGGCCGCCGCCGCCGCGGCGGACGATGCGGCCAGGGCGGGGGCGGTCACGGCCTGGGAGGAGGACCCCCGGCCTGTGTCCCGGTACGCGGCCGCCCTGCCCCAGCTGGAGGCCGGCCTGGGCGCCGCCGGCCGGGCCGTCCCGTCCGACCCGGCGGCCTGGAAGTGCGATGAGACGGGGGTGACGGAGAACCTGTGGCTCAACCTGTCGACCGGCTTCATCGGGTCGGGGCGGGCCAACTGGGACGGGAGCGGCGGGAACGGCGCGGCCCTGCGCCATTTCGAGGCGACCGGCCGGCGGTACCCTCTGGCCGTGAAGCTGGGCACCATCACCGCGTCCGGCGGGGACGTCTACTCGTACGCGGCCGACGAGGACGACCTGGTGGTCGACCCGGGCCTGGCCGACCACCTGGCCTGGTGGGGCATCGCCCGGCAGGCGTGCGTCAAGTCGGCGGCCTCCATGGCCGAACTGTCGGTCGACGCCAACCTCGCGTTTGAGGCGTCCCGCATCACGGAGGGCGGGGGCGGGGCGTTGGCGCCCCTGGCGGGCCCCGGGCATGTGGGCCTGGTCAACCTCGGCAACTCCTGCTACCTGAACTCCGTGGTGCAGGCGCTGTGGGCGGTGCCGGGCCTGCGGGCGGCGTACGGGAGCCCCGCACGCGCGGCCGCCATTTTCGGGGCGGTACCCGGGGAGGCAGACCTGGCGGCCGACCTGTTGGCCCAGCTGGCCAAAGTGTGCGTGGCCCTGGCGACAGCCCGCACGGCCGCGCCCCCGCCCCCCACCGGCGGTGCGGGGGAGGCCGCGCCCGCCGCCACCCCTCCCCCGCCGGCCGACTCGGTCAGGCCGGCCGCCTTCAAGGCCCTCATCGGGCGGGGGCACCCGGAGTTTTCGTCCGCCCGCCAGCAGGACGCGGTCGAGTTCTTGCAGCACTTTCTGAACACGCTCGCCCGGGCGGAGCGAGGCGCGGCGGCCGCGGGGCGCCTGCCGCCGGGCGCCCGCCCCACGGCCGACGCCCTGCGCTTCGCGGTGGAGGAGCGGGTCGCGTGCGGGGCGACGGGGGCGGTCCGCTACTCGAACACCGACGGCCACAATGTGCTCTCCCTCGACATCCCCCTGGCCTGCGCCACCAACGCGGCCGCCGTGGCGGACGCGGCCGACCGTGAGGCCAAGCGCGCCAAAGTGGAGGCGGCGGGCGCGGAGGCCTACATTTCGGCGGCGGCCGGCGGCGACGGCGGCGGCGGCGGCGGCGACGGCGGCGGCGGCGGCGGCGGCGGGAATGGGCACCACGAGGTGGTGGAAGCAACGGCAGGCCCCGCGGCTGGGGCGGGCGGTGGCCCGGAAGGGCCATTGCCCGCCGCCGCCGCCGGCTCCGCTGCCGCCCCACCGCCCGTTCCCGTCCTGCCCATCGTCCCCTTCGACGCCTGCCTGTCCGCCTGGGGCGCGGACGAGCCCGTGGAGGGGTACATCAGCGCGGCCGCGGGCGGGGCCGCCGTGACCGCGACCCGGCGCGCGCGGTTTGCGACGTTCCCGCCCTTCCTGGCCGTCTCCCTGCGCCGGTACTACGTGGACTCCCAGTGGCGCCCCCGCAAGCTGGACGCGCTGGTGCCCGTCCCGACCGAGCTGGACCTGACGGCCCTGCGGGCGCCGGGCGGGCCGCAACCGGGGGAGGCGCTGCAGCCTGAGGACGCGCCGGCCGCCACCGCCACGCCCACCGCCGCCGCCCCCGCCCCGGACGCGGCTGTCGTGGCGGCCGCCCAGGAGCTGGGCTTCTCATCGGAGGGCGCGGCCCGGGCGGCCCTCGCCACGGCCGGCCGCGGCCCGGAAGCGGCGGTCGAGTGGGCCCTGGAACACAGCGGGGAGCCCGGCTTCAACGACCCGCCCGCTGTGCCTGGCGTGCCTGGCATGCCGCCTGCCGCCGCCCCTCCCGCCGCCGCCGACCCGGCGTCCGTGGACATGCTGACGGCCATGGGCTTCACGCCCGCCCAGGCGGCCGCCGCCCTGGCCGCAACGGGGGGGTCGCCCGAACGGGCTGGCGACTGGCTGTTTTCGCATGCGGACGACCTCGAGGCCGCCGTCGCGGGGGTGGCCAGTGGCAACGCGGCCGCCGCCGCGTCCGCCCCGCCCACCTCCACGACCCCACCCGACGACGGCCCCGGCAGGTACACCCTAGTCGCCACCGTCTCCCACCTGGGCGCCCACACCGGGTGCGGCCACTACGTGGCCCACGCCCTGCGCGGCGGGCGGTGGGTCATCCTGAACGACGACCGGGTGGCCGCCTCGGCCCACCCGCCCCTGGACCTGGCCTACCTGTACCTGTTCCGCCGGGTGGACGTGCCCGCGGCGGAGCCTTGACAGGAGGGAGAGAAAAGTGTGAATAAATTTTCATTTTCATTTCCCACGCCTCCTGAATACAAAAAAGCCACACCTCCTCTCTCCCTAAATACAAAATAGCAAAGCAAAGCACACGCGTTTTCCTCTCACAGGGCCGGGTCAGCAGGCAAGGCTTGTGCAGGTGCCTGAGGTGGTTGAGGTTGCGCCGGGGGCACAAAGGCAGGCCGGCCCTCCCCACCACCCACGACAACGGTCCCCGCCGCCGCCGGCACCAGCCCAGTCGCCAGGCGGGCACCGCTGCCGCCACCGCCCTCCCTGGCCCGCCGCCGCCGCCGGCGCCGGACCGCGGCCAGGGCCGCCAGGGAGCCCTGGCCTGACGCCCAGGCGATGGTCCCTCGCAGGGTGGCCGGGTCCTGGACGGCGGCCACCATGGGCGCCGCCCGGTGCAGGGCCGCGCCCGCGGCCGCCGCGGCCGCCGCCGCCCCCGCGCCGGCCAGCGCCCGCACCCGCCCCGCCAGGAAGGCGGAGGCCGCCGCCTGCGGGTCGGGGGGGGCGGCGCCGCTGCCCCACCCGCCCCGGGTGGAGGCGGCGACGCACGCGCCGACGGTGAGGGCCGGGTCGGCGATGATGGTCGCCCAGGCGCCCCACCCGTGCGCGCACACGCCCCGCACCAGGTCGACGTCCTGTGCGGGGGACCAGGGGGCGGGCGCGGGGCGCAGGGACGCGCCGGGCGGGGCGGGCGCGGCGCCTGGCGCGCCTGGCGTGCCTGCGGCGTCTGGCGCGCCGGGCAGGGGCAGGCCCAGCAGGAAGCGGCGGCCGGCCTCGGCGAGCCCCCGACCCGCCAGCCCGGCCGCGCCGCCCGCCCGGCCCCCCATCTCGTGGACGGCCGCCATCAGCCCCACGTGCTCCCGGGCGGCGGCCGCCTGGTCGCGGGAGCCCAGGAGGGCAATGACCAAGGCAGGCGGCCAGCGCAGCGGGGCCGGGCTGCCGGGGGCGGCGCCCGGCGCGGGGCCGCCCAACGACGCCAGCAGGGCGACCGCAGCACGTGCGTAGCGGCGGGCGGGCCCCGGCCCCACGCCCGCCCGGGCCGCCACGCCCGCCCGCACGGCCGGGTCGGCCAGGGCGGGCAGGCCCAGGGCGAGCAGGCCGCCCTGGAGGACGGTCGCCTGGGCCCGGGTCAGCCCGCACACGCCCAACGGGGCGCCCGTCGCGGCGTCCACCACCAGGGAGGCCGCCGCGTCGGCGAGGGGGCCGCCGCCGCCGCCTCGGCCGCCGCCGGGCAAGGGGGAGCGGGCGCGGGGGTCGCCCGGCCTCCGCGGAATGAGCCGCATGGGCGGCGCCGCCGCGCCCGGCGCCGTGCCCCGGGACGTGTCGTCGGTGGAGCCGCCGTCCTCGCCCGCCACGTAGTCGCCGCCGGCCGGCTTGCTGCTGCTGCTGGGCCGGCCGCCTGCCCTGGCGCGGCGGCCGCCCCCCCCGCCGCCCTCCTCGCTGTCCTCATCCTCGTCCTCCTTGTAGTTGACGGCCCCGCGCACGCGCTGGCCCTTCCCCAGGGCCTCCGCCTCCGCGGCCAGGCGCTCGGCGACCAGACGGTCATGCTCCTCGGCAAGCAAGCCCTTCCAGAAGGCCGGGTCCGCGGGTGGGGGTGCTGTCGCCCCGTCCTCTGGGGGGGGGGCAGGTTCGGTGGTGGTGGCGGTGGCGCCCGCCGCGGCCGCCGCGGCAGCCGCAGCCGCGGCCGCCGCGGCCGCCTCCTCGTCCTCGTCGGCCCCGCCCGCCGCGGTCTGGTAGCGGGCGACCTTGAAGGCGGCCAGGAAGTCGTCATCCGAGTCCGCCCCGCCCGCGCCGCCGCCGCCGCTGCCGCGCGGCTGCTGGCCGCCCCCGTGCGCGGCCGCCTCGGCCAGGAGGTCGGCCCGGTCGAGCAGGGCGTCCAGGGCCGCGTCGTCCCAGACGACGCGCCGGGCGGCGGCGGTGCCGCCCATGGCGCCGCCCGTGCGGCCGGCGTCGGCTTCCGCGCGGGCGATGCCGCCGCCGCGTTGGCGGGCGGCAGGGAGGGCCGGGGCGGCCGGGGCGGCAGCAGCACCAGCAGCAGGAGCGGTAGCCGCCTCCCCGCCCCCTCCACCCTCTTCCACCTCGTCCACTTCCTCGTCCTCCTGGAGGCACGCCGCCCCCGCCCGCAGCATGTCGTTCAGGTCGTTCAGGCCGGGCTGTTTGAGGGCGGGCTCGCCGTCGCCGCCCTCCTCGCCCTCGGCGGCGAGCGCGGCCTTGCGCTGCTTGCTCCCGCCCCCACTGCCCGCCGCGCTGCGCACGACGACCCGGCGCTCCAGCTTCAGTTTTTCTTTCGCTTTTTCCATCATCCGTTCCTCGATCGTCGCCCGGGTGGCCAGGCGCAGCACCAGCACCGGCCGGGTCTGGCCCAGACGGTGCGCCCGGGCGGTCGCCTGCAGGTCGGCGTGCGGGTTCCAGTCGGCGTCGTGGATGATGACCGTGTCCGCGGTGGCCAGGTTGATGCCGAGGCCGCCCGCCCGGGTGGACAGGAGGAAGAGGGGCAGGGACGACGGGCCCGCCCCCGGCTCGACGGCCGCCGCGTTAAAGGCGTCGATGGCGGCCTGGCGAGCGACGCCGGACGTCGACCCGTCCACCCGCACGGCCGGGATGCCCCGCCCCGCTGCCCAGTCCTCCAGAATGTCGAGCACACGTGTGAACTGGGAGTAGAGGAGCACGCGGTGCCCCCGCCCCGCCAGGCGGGGGACCAAGCGGTCCAGCATGGCCAGCTTGCCGGAGGTGCGGACCAGGCGGTCCAGGCGGGCGGCCGGGGTGAGGGCGGCCGCGGCGGCGGCGGCCGAGGCGGCGGCCAGGGCGTGGGCGGGCGTGCCCGGGGCCGCCCGGCCGGCGGCCGCCGCGCGCGCGGCTTTCTCTGCGGCGGCGTCCGCGTCGGCTTCCGCGCCCTCGAACAAGAACGGGTGCGCGCACGCTTTGCGCAACTGCATGAGAACGTTGGCCAGGCGGGCGGACGCCGCGACAGCGGACGCCGTGGACGGCGGGGCGCCGCCACCGTCCACGGCGGCCGCCGCCGCCTGGGCCTCCGCGCCCGCGGCCAGCGCCGGGTAGGCCCGCGTCAGCAGGGACCGGTACCACGCCTTCTGCTCGGCCGCCAGCTCCACCGTCACCACGGCCTCCCGCTTGGGCGGGAGCTGGGTGGCGACGTCCTTCACCCGGCGCCGCAGGAGGCGGGGGGCGAGGGCGGACCGCACGCGGGCGGCCGCCGCCTCGACGGCCGCCGGGTCGGGCGGCACTTCGCCGCCGTCTGCCTCGCCGCCCGCGGCCGAGAATTCGGCGGCAAAGGACGCCTCATCCGGGAAGCGGGCCGGGTCCAGGAAGTGCAGCAGCCCAAACAGTTCGCCAATACCGTTCTGTAAGGGCGTCCCCGTCAGCAGGACGCGGTGGGCCGTCGCAAAGCCGTCCAGGGCCTCGAAGAGCCGTGACTCCTTCCGCCGCAAGCGGTGCGCCTCGTCCACGACCAGGCAATCCCAGGCGACCCGGGCCAGGGCGACCGCCTCCGACACGGCTGACTCGTAGGACGCCAGGACGATGTGTGGGGTGATGCGGGCGGCCTTGGCGGTCCGAGAGGATGCGGCGGCGGCCGCGTTCCGCGCGCCGCGCGTAGTGGTGGTGGTGGTGGTGGTGGTGGTAGCGCCCGCGGCGGCCGCTGCTGCGGCCGCGCACCACACCTCCTGCTCGCCCGCCTCCTCCCCGCCCGCGTCCATGGGCGCCGTCATCGTCGGCGCATCGCCGTCCTCCTCAGACATGCCGCCATCTGCGGCGCCGAGAGTGGGCGCTGCTGCCCCGCCGCCCGGCCGCCTGCCCGTCACCGCCGCCGCCACCGCCGCCCCTGCCGCTGAGCGTGCCTCGGCCCTCGCTTCCTCCACCTTGGCCGCCACGCCGTGCGGCGGCACGCATAGCTCGTGCTCCAGGACGGTGGACCGGGCCAGCTTGGAGCCGACCATGGTGACCACGTTGAGCGTGGGCGCCCAGGCCCGCAGCTCGCGGGCCCAGTTGGCCAGGGTGGAGAGCGGGACGACCACGAGGTGAGGGGCGAGGGAGCCCGCCCCCAGGGACCGGGCGGCCAGGTGGGCGGCCGCCTGGACGGTCTTGCCCAGCCCCATCTCGTCGGCGAGGACGACGTTCACCCCGCGCGCGTGCTTCTCCTGCAGCCAGTTCAGGCCGTCCAGCTGGTAGCGGTGCAGGCGGCGGGGCGGGCCGGAGGAGGCCGGGGCGTGGGCGTGGGCGAGGGTGGGCGGGGCGGCAGACCCGGACCCACCCGGGTCGCCGCCGGGCGGGCGCGCCACCGCTTCCAGGGCCATCCCCAGGTAAGCCGGCGTGTCGGTGAAGGGCCCCGTGACGGGCGTGCCGCCCGCGATGGTGGCCGCCGCGGCCTTCAGGCCGGCCGCCCGGGCGGCGATGGGGGCCCTGACAGCCAAGGCGGCCAGGGCGTCCGCCCCGCCCGGCGCCGCCGCCACATCCGGCTCGGCCTCCCAGGTCGCTCCATCGTAGCCGACGCCCGCCCAGACGACCAGGACGTCCACGCCCCAGGCTGGGCGGGGCCTGCCACTGGCCGGGCGGGACGCAATGGCCCGGGCGACCACAAGGGCGGCCGGCGGGACGCCGGGCAGGGCAAGCGCAGCCGCCTCCGCCGCTGGTCCCGCCCCGGCCTCCGCCCACACCTGGTCCGCCGTGAGGGCGGTGGTAGTGGAGGAGGCGATGGCTTTGTGGGGTGGGGCGGAGGCGCTGGGCGGCGAATCGCCGCCGCCCTCTCTGCCACCCTCACCAGGCGTCGCCTCGCGCACCTCGCCTCCGCCCTCCTTCCCGACCGCCACCCCGTCCGCGACGGCCGCGGCGGCCGCCGCCGCCACGCCCTCCCGGTACGTCCGCAGGCGCATACGGACGATGGGCGCCTGGCGGGCGGCACCCTCCAGCACGGCCCCGGGCACCCAGGAGGCGTGCAAGGCGGACGCGCCCTTCCACTGGACAAGGTAAAAGAGGGATGGGGGAGGGGTGGCGGCGGGGGTGGCCGCCTGCCCGCCCGCCTCTGCCTTCACGCCGCCGCCATCCCGGGGTGGGAAAGAGGGGGAGGGCTGGCGGTGCGCGGCGGCGGCCTCGCCGGTCCCCTCCCCGCGCGCCGCCAACTCGGGCGTGCCGCCCGGCGTGTCGGGCGGGCCGCCCAGGAGGGAGGCGGCGGCGTGCAGATCACGCACGCCCCGCAGGCGCGCCCCGCCGCCGCCGCCGCGGTTGTGAGGGGGGGGGCGGCGCGCGGCGGGCCCGGGGGCGGGGCGTCCGCCGGACGGGACGTAGAGGTAGGTGCCGCCACCGTCCCGGTCGGCGGGCGGGCCGCCGCCAGGCGACATGATGGGCGGCCGGCCGGCGGCGGGCGAGGGCGTGTCTGGCAGCGCCTGAGGTGGGGGGTCGGGGCCGGAGGCGGGGGCCAGGGGGCCGGCCCAGTGAGCGGCCGGGCCCAGCCTAGACGGCAGGGCCAACGCCGGGCGGATGGCGGTCCGCGCCGCCGCCCGCCCGGCGTACGGGCGGGGCCCCGCCCCCGCCGCGTCGGGCGTCGGGTCGCCGCCCGTGTGTGCCACCACCCTGCCCATCCCCTCTGCCAGGCGCCCCGCGTCCGCGCATTCCGGGCAGTGCCAGGCGCCAGGCGGGACGGCGGTCAGGGGCGGTTCCAGGCAGGCCAGGTGCAGGGCGCGCGGGCAGGCCTCGCACAGGAGGAGCGAGTCGGCCCCTGCGGCCGACCCGCACGCAGCGCACGCGTCGTCGTGGCCGTCGTCGTCGCCCTCGCCTGCCTCCACCTCCATGGCCGCGGACCCGCGCCGGCCGTGGCGAGGAGGGGTGGGAGATGCGTCGCCATCGGTGTCGTCATCAGATGAGGAGGTGGTGTCTCGGCCACTCGCGGCGCGGCCACCGCTCCGGGCTGCACTGCCGCGCCCGCTGCGGCGGCGGCCGCCTGCCAAAGGACCACGACCACCCCCGCCACCCCGGGGCGCCTTGAAGTCTTCCTCTCCATCATCGTCGTCGCTCGTCGAGCCTTCGTCCTCGTCCTCGTCAATGTCGTCGCCCGGCTCCGCCAGGTTGGCGGTCGGCCGGGCCGCCCGGGGCGCCAGGCGGGAGCGGGGCGGCCCGGGGTGGCGGTGGTCGGCCGGGCCGCCCCGTGCCCCGCCGCGGCGGGGGCGTTTGGAGGCGGGCGGACGCCCGGCCGGCGCGCTGTCCTCGTCTCCCTCATCCTCCGCCGGGTCCGGGCTGTAGTGGGGGCGGGTCATGGGGTGGAGGAGCGGGCGGGCAGGGCCGGGGCCAGCGGTGTGCGCCGGTGGTTCTTCCCCTGCATCGGCGCCGCTGCCGCTCCCGGCGCCGCCATCCAAGCCCTGTTGCGTGCCCGGCTGGCCGCCGCTGGATCGGCCGTTAGAGCGCATGGAGCTGGCAGTGACCTGGCACACGCGTGTAGGCGCACGTGTGTGTGGGCCTGCCCGGCGGGCGGGCCTGCTGCGTGGGTGCGAAACCCGACAATTTTGAGCCTGAGGCCTTCCTACACTCTCTCTCTCTAACCACCATGGTCGGGGGCCCCTCTCAGCACGCAATCAAATCACAAACAGCGTCCGTGGCCCCTCCCCATCCCCTCTCGCCCGGGCGGTGGCGGCAGTCTCCCTCGCGACCTCAACAAACCCGACCGACATGTAGAGGCGCGCCGCGGCGGGCGTGCCCGCGTGGACGGCGCACCGTTGGGCGCCGAGGCTAGGGGCGACGACAGAGACGGCGTGCTGCACCAGCGCCCGCCCCACCCCACACCGCCGCGCGGGCGCCGCTACGGAAACGTTGGAGAGGTAAGCTAGCGCCCCGCCGCCGCCCCCCGCCGGCGGCGGTGGCTCCGCCACCAGGCGCTCACTCGGCAGGCGGGCACCCAGGTTGACGTCGAGCGTGGCCACCCCCCACCGGCGGCGGTGGGAGCTGTGCGGCGATCCGGGCAAGCAGCAGGACGGGTCTGTGGTGGCGCCCAGCGACAGCGAGGACGCCAGGCCGGGCGGCAGGGCCGGGAGGTGGATGGTGGCCGCGCAGGTCGGCCTGCCGGCCTCGTCGGCTTCCGCCCCTTCCTCCCCGCCTCCCTCGGCCACGGTCGCGAGCAGGCACACGACTTGCATGCCACCCCACTCAGGGTCCGTGCCCGCCACCCTGGCTTCCAATGCCTTCCAGGCATCCCCTGTCCTGCCCCGGATGAAGGCATCACGCGCCCAGGGCGACCGGTCGGGCGGGACGGCCGCGAAGGCCGCCGCGCGCACGGCCGCCGCGGCGCGGAGAGAGGGGGCGTGGGTTGCTAGCTCCAGGCGCAGGATCATGTGGCCTGATGAGAGGGCGCGTACGCCACGTATGTGGCCCGCTCGGGCGGGGCGCAGGGCGCGGGGCGCCTCCCTCCCGAAATTCGAGGAAAACTGTGTGAGAGAGAGCGCTAGAGAGCAACCGGGGAGAGCACAATCCGATTCATAAAACGCGCTGGCCGCCGGCCGAGCACCAGAACCTCCTTTCTGCGCGTGTCCCGCGCAGCATTTGTCAGCAATCGCCCTTGTCGTACACATTCCACGGACGGGCTGATCGCGCGGTCGGCCCACACGACCAAACGAACCCCGCAAAAAAAAAAATGCGTGAGTCGGCGGACACCTCAACCCGGCGAGTCGCCGGCCGCCTCTTTGGCGCGCTCAAGCGCGTGCCCGCCCGCGTGCTGAGGCGCGGCGGCGGCGGGCGCGGCGGCAGCGACACCGCCACCAGCACCAGCGGCACCAGCCCCCTCGCCTCCCTGAGCGGCAGCGCGGTCGCGTATGTGCCGCCCCTGCCACCGCCGCTGCCGCCGCCGTCTCTCTCCCCGCTGGAGACGGCCGCGGCCGCCCTCTCCGCCGTCGCCTCCGCCCTGTCGCCCTGGCTGGGGGGGGGAGGGACGCCGGACATCGCATCGCTGCTGCCCCCCGGCCTGTCCGCGGAGGACGTGGCCTGGCGGGCGGGCGCCTGCTTCCCGTCCAGGATCGCGGCGGCGGCGACCGCGGGGGGGGATGGCGGCGAGGAGGGCGTCGGCGCGGCCCGCTCGACCCCTGCCCACCACCACCACAACCACCACCACCACCACCTCGCGGCCGTCGGCACCCGGGCCTTCACCCTCCTGGGCGCCTCCCTGCGCATCTACGATTTCGGCGTGTACGTTTCCCCCGACGCGGTCGCGGCCTCGCCGGCCTTGGACCCGGCCCACGCGGCGGCCGACCCGGCCGCCTTTGCCCGGCGCCTGCGCAGCTGTGACGCGGTTGGTAAGACCCTCCTCGTCCGCACGCGGCGGGCCCTGCCCCTGCCGCTCATGAAGGCTGAGTACGACCGCATCCTGACCCGCCGCATCGCCCTGGTGGGCGGGGACCCCAGCGACGCCGCCCTCGCTGAGCTGCTCGGCCTGTTCCGGCAGGAGGTGCTGCCGCCGTCCGCGCGCGGGCCGGCCGGCATGGTGCGGGGCGGGACGGTGCTGGAGTTCACGCGCTCGCCCGGCGGGAGGCTGGCCGTCTCCTTGGACGGCGTCCTCCTGGCGCGCGTGACCTCGGAACCCCTGGCCAGCGCCGTATTTGACATTTACCTGGGCGCCGACCTCCCGTGCTGCGCGGCGTCACAGGCGGCCGCCCATCGACGGGTCGCCGCCTGGGCGGCTGGTGAGAGCGGCCAGCGCCTGGGCCCGGCCTGGCGGGAGACGGTGGAGGCGGTGGAGGCGGAGCACGAGCCCGGGCCGCTGGCGCCCGAGTTGGTGTGCGGGCGATTCAGGGAGGGCGGCAAGTGTGGTGGGCGGCGTCGCAAAACGCGAAACTAGGCTAGAGCGAGTGAAAGTAACCCCATTTTTCATCATTTGCACACCACACGCCACACCATCTCTCCACCTCGCCCCACCTCCATTCGTTCGCTCTCACACGTCGTCCATCATAAACGCCTCCCACCACCCCGGCTTGTAGGGCGGGTAGGGCGCGGTCCAGGGCGAGGCCTCGGCCCGGTCGAGGGGTGCGAAAGCAGGGACGGGCTGCGTCGACTTGATGGCGTCCGCGGGGGTCAGCGACCCCACGTCCACCTTCAGCACGCGGTCCAGGCGCAGCTTCATGAAGGTGATCCACACCTTGTCCGTGGAGACCAAGGCGACGGCCGGGCGCTTCACTTTTTCCTTACCCGCCGCCTTTTCAAGCCAGGCGGGCTCGCACACCAGGAAAAAGTCGAGGGGCCGCCCGTTTTCTTTGAACAGGCGCACCCGCTCGCGCAGCTGTTCGGGGAAGGCCTCATTCTGGACGTCGTGCAGCATAAAGTCGGCGTTAGCGACGACGGCGTACCATTGGACCTGCGATTGGAAAGAGGAGCAGAGGAGAAAAAGAGGGTGAGGGTCGGGGGTCGAGACGGCTGCTTTTCTTGTGTGCAAGTGGCAATCGCTTTTGTCGCTCTCTCTCTCGAGTGAGGTGGAAATGCAATGCAAATGACACACAGGAGGCTAGCAAGGAGAATCAGGGAGCTAAATAGAGGGATCTCAAGCGTGGGCGAGGGGCGGGATCCCTCCGGCTACCGGTCACTAGAAATCGGATAAGGAGCGACGGCGTGCGTCTGGGGCGCGACGTCGCTGCGACGCCGCGCCGCTCCCCGCCTTCCGCACTCACGCCTGCCCCCCCTTCGCTCCCACCATTCATCCAGATAAGCACCCAGCAAGGTGGTCCATTCTCTTCTCCATCTCCTCTCACCTTTTCTCCTTTGACGGGGATCGGGGCGGGCGCCATCAGGTCGGCCTCGGCCGGCGACGCGGCCGCCGTCACGCCTACCCGGGCGGCCGCCCGGCGCGGGGTGGGGGGCACGCAGCGGGGCGCCCGGCCGGCAGCAGGCGCCCGAGCAGAGGCAGCCGGCCGCGCCGCGCCGCAGGTGGTGGCGGTGAGGGCCAGCATTGGTGTTGTTGGGCAAGGGACGGACGGGGCGAGAAAAAAACACGTTG
>Ga0315284_10006905_pt1 | contig 16183 bp, 14 predicted proteins | sample YL17G09_16_MG_FD_203696 | JGI IMG/M metagenome (GOLD analysis project Ga0315284, IMG submission 203696) | Sediment microbial communities from Yellowstone Lake, YNP, Wyoming, USA - YL17G09_16 | ecosystem: Environmental > Aquatic > Freshwater > Lake > Sediment | place: USA: Wyoming | collected... | reverse complement strand
AGAGGGATAGAATTCTCCAACAACAGTTGAAACAAGTCGCCGATGAAAAGAACGAAACTGGAGAACCATCAACAGACAGTCCAGTTGGTCCACCAACAGACAATCCAGTTGGTCCACCAACAGACAGTCCAGTTGGTCCACCAACAGACAATCCAGTTGGTCCACCAACAGACAATCCAGTTGGTCCACCAACAGACAATCCAGTTGGTCCACCAACAGACAATCCAGTTGATCCACCAACAGACAATCCAGTTGATCCACCAACAGACAGTCCAGTTGGTCCACCAACAGACAATCCGGTTGGTCCACCAATAGACATGATGGAAACACGTACTAAACATGTAAAAACTACTGGGAATAAATTTTTTCGAAACTGTATGAAAGACATTAAAGGCAAATTCAAATTACATATTTTGGAACAGTATCGATATGCTGAATTTAAGTTGGAAACAACATATATGGTAATTGAAAATGTGGATGTTTATAAAATGGATATATCAACCAAAGAAACATATTATTTAGTGGTAGGTGATTTGCAATTAAAAAGTGGTATTATTAAACAAATTGATCCAGCATATAATTCTGATAAAGTGGCTGATGAACATACTGAATTTATGGAAAAAATGCAACAATTAGAAAATGTGGAAAATGAAAATCTAGATGATATACCAGAATTAGTGGAACTCCCAAATAATGACGATGTTCCAGCATTAATAAAAGTGGAAAATGAGCATCCTAATTAATATATTTTTTTTGATTATTAACATAACAATCAAAAACCAAATATGAAAAAAAATAGTTTGATAATACATATCATTGTCATAATATTAATGATAGGCGAATTAAGTTTATCTTTCAATCGAGCAAATGCGTCATCCAACCGTTCCGAAACCAACGTATCATCTTGCATACCTGACGTATCCGATTCAGACGGTGAATCCTGGCATGTGGATGATCGATATTGTGTTTTTTTTGATGAGCTCATTTAATATATATCGGATGGAGAGATAATATTCATAGAATCTTAATGAGTTCTGGAAATTATAATATATCTTATTAGTATATAATGAATCCAAACATCCATCGTAACTCATATGTACCATATACAGGTAAATCATATATTTGCCGAAATGGTCATCAAATTGATAGAACAGCCATCACATATCAAGTACAAGAACATCCAAATAGATCTATTGTATTTCCTACTGTTGAAGATCGGTTAACAATCGAAGAAGAAAATCCAACATCGCCTAGCTTGTACAGTGGATTTTATGCCAATTGCAATTATAGTGCCAACAATTTATTTCGATAAATTAATAAAAAAAATGAAAAATATACTATTAGGAGAATCATTAATATTTAATCTATTAATCTACACCTAAGAAAATGATTTGTTCTACCCCACCCACCATTGAATTTTTCTACGGAACCGTTTGCAAGTTTGGAGACATCAACAGTCCGGCATTCCAGGAGATATGTCATACAAAACGCCTCCTTGACCAAGAAATTAAATCACTACATGAAAAAATTATCATGTTGAAATCAGTGTATGATCTGACAATGGCCGGTTTGAATGAGCACATGATGGATGAATCATGTGATGGTAAACCGGATAAGTATGCAAGAAAAATCCATTTTGTAAAATTGCAATATCAGTTTAATCATGAGTTGTGTTGTTTGAACATTAATTTGATCAAGACGACGGATTCATTTGGATTATCAGATGCATATTGTTCCAGTTATCGGGTGGAAAAACGTTATCTAGAAGTCAAATTGATTGCTGTGGAGAAGAAGCTTGACTATCTCAATAGAAAAATATATTAGTATTAGGTAAATTCTAATATATTTTATGTATTACAGGTGCAATTATGATCATCTGCATGATCGCATTTTTTTTCGCAATCCTTTTTATAGCACGATGGATGCAACAACTTATTTCGTTCAATACTTGTGATGGGACGAATACGTCTGCTAGTAGTCGCGTTTCTATAAATGTCTGTTTTACCAATTCTAAAATCTGGATAACGACGACCTGCATATGGTTTAATTAATTTGTTTATTTTATCGATCACGTCCATACCCTGGTATACTTGACCAATCACGATTTGATCATTGTCCAATTCGGATAAGGTATTATTCGGTCGGACATTATCAAGAGTGATCATAAATGTTGAATCAAAAAATAATTCTCCAGTAGCTGCATCTCGGAATGGTACGAGGGATACTAATCCTTTTGATTCATGTGGATAATAACAGTCACCAAACCACGCTGGAATAGGTTGATCATTGTAAATCGTGCCAGCTTCTGTTCCATTATTATTATAAATATCACCAGAAACGATGTAATTATTGTAACGCAAATTATAGAATTTACACCCTTCAAATGTCCGTAATGTTTCCTTTTTGAATTTGTAATTTCCAGATCCTTTGTTATCAACGCGATACGTTCTATTACTTGCAATTTTAAAGAAATTTTCCACACCGGCTGGAAATACATCCCGAAACAAAATAATATAGATTCGTCCAATAACCTCTTCGCAAAGAACTATATCCATATAGACTACTGGATTATTGCCAGAATTCGGTATATCAGATAATGAATAATTCATCTACTAAAATAACATTGCATTTTAAATTAGTGTATAGGACATAATGGGAATATCTGTATTAGGAATAATAATTAATGTGACGTTTCTTGTCAATTAACAGGTAGATAGACCTCTCCAGAAAAATTATAATTATATAAATTACTTTCAGATATGAGTGCAAACAGAAAAAAAAAGTGTAATACAAGCAGCAGTAGCAGCTGTAGCAGTAGTACTAGCACGAAATGCAATACATCCGATTATACATCCGATTTTTCTTGTAAAATAACTGATTGTTGTAAAGACACATGTTGTGGAGTCGATCCAAATACTCCACTTGGATCCATCAATATTCCAGGATCAGGTGCATTAACATATTACACTGATCCAAATGGACATCAAGATGGAGAATGTCTTGAACAATGGACTGGTGTCTTATGTGTTTCTACATGTAGTGATTTTTGTAAATATAAATCATTGAATTTCATTAACGGTGATTTAGTTATCATTGACGATCCTGCTAATCCAGCGACTCCAAATAATCCTACGTCATTGGATGACATTTTTCCAGAATTACTTGGAATTAATGGTAATCTCTATGTTATTGATGTTGAATATCAAAAAATTACTGGATTTGGTAAACTAAGATGGGTTGCTGGAAACATTGTATTTGCCAATAACGAAAATCTTTTGAATGTACCATTATTCCCTAGTTTATTAAGTGTCTCTGCATTAGTGAACGCAGCCAACGAATGTACAAATGGAGGTATTTTCATCGTCAATAATAAAGCTCTTAAAAAAGTTGTTGGATTCGAAGCTGTTAGACAAGTCCACTGGGGTATTTTCATTTCTTCCAATGATTGTTTAACACACATTTGTGGGTTTCTTCATTTATATAGAACCGATTATGTCGTTATTAGTTCCAATAAAAATTTATACAAAATCACCGGTTTCTGTTATACCAGCGTCATTAATGAATCATTGATTATTATTGATAATAACACTAATGGACAATACGATCTTGTCATTAACGCATTTTTAACCTTAGAAATTGTAGATACACTTGTTGTTATTGGAAATACGTCATTAACTCGATTAGAATTAAATGCGCTCGATTGTGTTTCTGTTATTATTGTTAGAAATAATCCGCAATTAGAACAATTATGTAGTTCTGTTAAACATGCAGATGGAATTTATATTGAATACAATTGTAAATTATGTGTTATCTGTTTTCCTGATTTAGATTCTATTTCTTGTCAATTAAGTGTTAATGGTAATGCCTCATTACAAAAACTCGATTCATTTAATGCTCTTACCAAAATCGGTCATTCATTACTTATCGCAGAAAATAACCAATTACACCAAATTATTGGCTTCAATAAGCTCAAATACATCGGCTCCTGTTGTGTATCTAGACCAGATGAAGATTTACATAATGAATGTGTATGTACATGTGTTTGTGATTTTGACATTATTCCATCCTGGAATGAAGTTTTTGCAAGATCCAGCCGAGAACTTCCATGTCTAGTGACTGACAATTCGTGTGATTTCTTCGATGATACCTGTGATATTTGTGCATATTTTCTCCCAAATGCATTTTTTGATTTAATTTGTAATAAGAAAGAAATATGTGGTGGAGAACAAATTGTAGATACTTTACCAGCTTATACTGATTACAGTATTATCATTTATGGAAATACCAGACTTAAGTGTATTGATGGATTCGGAAGTTTAAGACATTTGAATTCCATCCTCTACATTATCGGAAACACATCTCTTTCCATCATTGATGCATTTGGCCATTTAGCATTTGCTCTCGATGTCCAAGTCCGCAATAATCCATCTATCAAATATATCAAAGGATTTGGAAACTTGATGTCTGTCAGAGATTTACGAGTTTTGGAAACTGTCTGTCTTGATGATTGGTGCAACTTAAAGAAACTCCAATTCGCTCAAACCATCCAAATTGAATCCAAATGCGCAGACTCCGTTAAACTCGCTCAACGACCATACCCTACCAGTGGAACACAAAAAGGACAAGTTGGTCCAATTCCATCGAATCTTGGCGGGTCAATTAAATACTTTTCATACAATTGTTGTTAAACAAATATTTTTTTAGAACAAACATTGTTCTGAAAAAACAATTGCTGTTGAGCAAATATTTTTTTAGAACAAACATTTGCTCTAAAAAATCAACAATTAAACCATCCCTCGTGCAGCAGCAATAATCTGGATAATACTCACCACCACAGCCACATAGAACGCTGTTTTCGGATCTTTATAGATCAATATTGGTAAAAGAATAATATAGATTAACATGAATACCATTAAAAAATCTTCTATCAAGGGATTAAGATGCAAATTCTTAATATACAACATATATCATGTTGGTGAGAATATTAATATTTTATTTATTGATTATAGACATTAATGACGCAACAGATAATCATCTTTGGAGCAAACGGAATGCTTGGTACATATCTGTCACAATATTTATGTAGCCGATATCAGGTAATTCGAATCACTCGATCAGAATATGATATTATGGTGCACAATTGGACATACCTAGAAGAATTACTTCTCAAACATAAAATTGATCAAAATACCATTGTCATTAACGCCATTGGAACCATTCCACAGGCTGCCAAAAATCATGCGTTAAATAATACCATGTATATCAAAATCAATAGTATTTTCCCCAACATACTAGCTATGTTATGTGACAAATATCATGCCCATATGATACATTCTACGACAGATTGTGTGTTTGATGGATTAAAAGGGATTTACAAAGAAGATGACAATCATACAGCATCTGATATTTATGGCATAACAAAATCATTAGGAGAACCCACATCATGTACGGTGATTCGAACATCTATTATTGGAGAAGAATGTATCAATAAACGATCTCTGTTAGAATGGGTGAGAAGTACAGCCAATGGGAATATCAATGGATATGTCAATCATTACTGGAATGGAATTACCTGTTTACAGTATGCCAAAATAGTAGATCAAATTATTGAAAACAATATGTTCTGGCAAGGTGTTCGACATATTTTTTCACCGAAATCGGTAACAAAATACGAATTGGTTAGTATGATGAATGAAATATACCAACTAGATATTGTGATTACAGAATATGCAACAGATGAGACATGTGATCGATCATTGATGTCAAATTATGACATGCTATTTGAAATTCCAGATTTAGAACAACAGATAGTGGAGATGGAAGGGTATGTTTTACATTCAATGACATAATATCATCATTTATTAAAAAATGATATTATGATTAAAATATTGATTATTTTTTTCTATGTTTTGCATTCAATTTACATAATTTGATATCCATTTTCTTTAGTTCGATATTTGCATTTATCATTTTATGTTCATGATCGCGATCCAATTTATATTTTTCGTATTTTAATTTTTCTAATTCGTATATGGAATCGATTTCTAATCGTTTCATCGTTTCAAGGTGAATATTATTTGATTGCATTATGAGGAAATCATAATGTATTTTGGCACAATCTGCAATTATAGACGAATCCGACGTATTTGTGATCATATTATTTAAATTTAATTGCGACATTACAGCATCTCTAAATGATATGTTTTGGTTTTTGATGAGATTAACCAATACATATTGTTCGGATGATAATACGACGTTTTGAATAGTAGTACTATAATCTTCTTCAACTGCATAAAATTCAGTCATCATTAACATATCAAATTTATATGATTCAACTGTATTTTTTCCCCTGGTATCAATGTCTTCAATATTATTTGGGAATTTCATTTTTAGAGTTTTGTGAAATTGTTTTTCGATGGATTCCTTTCGGATTTTTTTAAGTCCGATTAAATATAAATTACATGCAAATGATGATTGCAAATCCTTGATACGTTGCAATAAATCATCAGTCCATCCGAATTTCACAATTACGTATCGATGAGATCTTTTTAATGCGAGAACGAATGCATATAATACAGATTGACCTAAAAATGGGGTTAATGATGTATATGTCATTTGATTTATTAATTGATGTAATTTCATCATATCCATAGTATTATCATATGATAATGGTTCATGTTTATCTATAATATTTGATATCTTGTTATCACTATCATGATCTATATTCGCATGTTTCTTTAATTTTTTTATGGATATTTTATCGTTATCCACATTTAGATTCCCACTTTTGCGTAAATTTGAAAGTATCTCCGATATATCTTTTTTGAAGGATTTTGATATATTACTATTTGAACTCATCAATATATTAAACATGGTAGTTTCTGTTATTAATTCTCGCAAAATATATCCACCGAATTTGTTTTTATGCCAGAGGTAATTCGTAATATCGTTAACATATTTATTATATTTTTCGTTGATATATGTTGGTTTTAAATTTAAAACTGAAATTATGTGTTGTATATCGAATAATGGGATATGATCATTCCAATATATCGTAAAATAATGAGTCTGATACATAAAATAATTTTTTGATAGATTTTTTTGTAATATTTCCCTAGATTCGATGTCAGAATCATTGCTATCAGGGAAATTTAAATGTTTGGCTTTTTCGATTATCACATTTTTATGTTTTGACGCTGTATCAGATCCATTAATTTGTAATCGCCATGTTTGTTTACCATCTGTGTATGAAACGCCATTCATTGGATGCGATTCACTAAACCCACTATATTTCGAAATTTTTGAATCCAACACAATCTCAATTTCATCTACGGTTTTTGGTGTATCTATGATATCATCATTTGGAATTTCATTGAACTCTTCTTCATATTTTTCTATTATGGTTATAATGATTTTTCGTTTTTTCACAATCATATTTTTATCATCTTTTGATAATTTACCTTTGGATAATTTATCAATTATGGGAGTAATTATTTCGTTTTCCTTTTTAGATATATGATCTTGTAAAAAGATCAAATTATCTTTCATATATTCTTTGGTGTCTTTTTTGTAATACGTTATCTGTCGTAATTTCGTTTAGTGATTCTATTAAATCGTGTGCGGTTGTCATGTAATACCATATGCAAACTAGATAATTGTGATTAATGTATTTATTTCATTTTTTTGTATTTATCATTAATTACATCACAAAATCACTTCTCGTCAATCCTAATTTTCTAAATATCTTCACCAACATCATCACATCAGCTTCTGCTCGATGGGCTGATAAACATTTTTTTCCCACAATCATCTGATATATTTCCTCCAATGTAGCACGATGTAAATTATCCATTACACAAACCATTGGAATAATACTTTTACTATCCAAAAAATGAGAATCACTTTCTTTTAAAATCCCTTTTTGTTTCAATAATCGATGATCAAAACTGTTTCCATTATGCGCGATAAACGATGGTTTCTCGCAATATTTGTAAATCGTTTGCATATCGTAGATAAAGACATCTAACATATCTGCATTGATTAACATATCATTATCAATACCAGTTAATTTGGTAATAAATTCCGGAATACGTTTTTTAGTTTTAATCAAACCAGAACTAGGAACATATCCTAAAAATAATTCTACAAAATGTCTTTCGATAATATCTGGATTATGAAAGTCAGTTCCATCTGTTTCCAAATCATAAACAAAAATATTATTAGTCATTTTAATAGATAATGTATCACAGATATATTTCAAGAAATCATAATTAGTATATTGTTTTGAGATGATGATTTGGTATTGTATCCCAGTAAACAGATTTGTGATATATATTTTCTTTTCTTGTTTCCAATCTGGATACAAATTATTGTAGTACATCATCACTTGCAGAACATGTGAAATTGTAATTTGAGTCACGAATTTAAGTTCAATGATTTTGTGATTGGGAGTGATAATATCGTATGTTCCATAAATGGGTAAATTAGGATGACTACAATTCCCTTGGCATTGATAACCATCTGGTAATGTTGCTACATATTTAATAATTTTTTTGATGTGATAAATGAGTTTCGGTTTATGATCGTCATAACGTTCACTGAGCATAAATTTTGTTTCATTTTGAATACAATAAATGATTAACGTAATTTTGAATATCAGTTTGTTGATAAGATGAATATCATTGGCTTTTCTCAATTGTTTACAACACGCAACAACACATTCTTTTCGATAATCAATAGATGATGAATTTTGGATGCATCTGTACATTTTATTATCATCTTGAATGCAATTTGAAATATAGGCAATTAATCGATAGTCCACCAGATCTTTTAATTTATGTAGAATATCACGGTTCATCATATTATGACATCCATATTTTTTGATATTAGAAAATGCTTCTGCATATTTTTTTGGAATGATAATCATAGTTCGAAAAAAATCCAAGACATATTCAATGAAATCTTTCTTTTTTCCATGAGACATGCCATAATAGAACATGAATATATTCTCCATAAATTCGCCATAAAACATAGCATATTTATTGTCCAATTTAATAGAATGATTGATTTCATAAATAGAACGTGATTTCAATGTATATCCAGATGATTCCTCAAATATGAGTAATTGTTCTTCGGTAAAATAATTAATATCATTCACAGTGTCCTTCACTGGAAAACATATTTGTTTGAATTCATCTCGGAATTCACTGACATAATCGAATGGAATAAGTTTTTTATTGGATACATACGTATGCGTATCACATAAAAATAACCCTGGATATGTTTTTTTGGTTTGGTCCACATAAATGATTAATTCATCCGATGCTCTGCTCATGGCCACATACCATAGATAGCGAAGCTCATGATAGCTGGCTAGAGTAGGTGTTATTCCCATGCTCCGAAAATGACAGTTTATAACCATGACTTTTTTGAATTCTAATCCTTTTGCACCATGAATAGTGAACAAATTGACATGATCGAGTTTCGTTAATATTTTTGCATCAGATCCATATTTATCATTACCTTGGACATAATGCACGATATATGGAATATGATATTCATGCAGAATATTGGCTACCAGATTGAGTCCTACGTTCTTGTATGATCCAAATGCATCTGGATGGGATTTTTTGATAGGTCCAATAATAGCAATATCATGGTATGCGTAGTTGGAGGTAATAATTTCATAGATGATATTTTTTAGAATATCATCCATACTAGATATCTGTATTCTGGGTTTTATTCCATGATCATTTCTAGCAGAAACCATTTTAGGTAACTTACTATGTGGACGTAATTGATTGATAAAATCAATAATTTCTATGGTTGATCGATAATTATTGGTGTATGTTATTTGATCTCCTTCATGTTCCAATAAATATTTATCCGAACCATGTTGAAATTGATAGATATTTTGGTTTGGATCTCCTACCATAATCACTGGTATGTATAACATCTGTTGCAATAACATGATCAATGCATATTGGTTCTGGGAGATGTCTTGGGCCTCATCCACGATAATCAGTTTGCATTCAGCCAAACATTTAATGGTCAATAAGTCATCTTTGGTACAATGCTCCGTAAGATATTTGATTGACGAAAGAACAAGTGTTTGCAAACATGTGGTATTCTTTTTTCGTAGAGCATACATGATGGTTCCAGCCAATGAATGAATCGTTTTAATATTCTGTTTGATAAACATTTTTTTGCACATTCTCTGTCCTTTTTTTAGAAAATCATTGCATGCTCGTCTAGAGAAAGTTAGGATGATAAAGTTTTTGGATGTGAACTGTTCATGTTTCTTTAGATATAGGATCTTATCAATGATTGTTTTTGTTTTACCCCCTCCAGGAATACCAAATAGTTTGGAGTTGTTAATATCAGCCATGATAAATTTATCTTGTTGCAGATCATTGATAGTCGTATTTTTCGGATTATCATCTGTTGGAATATGGATAGCTAATTGATGGAGTTTATTTATTTCTGCATCACATTTCAAGATATTTAGATATCGAACCGTATCATTCAAAAGTAACTTGGCATGACGATTGATGATTTTGTCATTAGAATGGATTTCATCTAAGATAACACGTAATTTTTTAGGGTATTGTATGTAATTAATAGCTCTCCCATATAGTTTTTTGTTATCAGATTTTGCATGACAATATTCATTATATTCGTCTTTAGAGATGCAGCAATTATTTTTTAGTTCGAATATGGTATTAATGGTATTTATAATTTGGATATCCATTAGTAGATGATATGGTAAATATCGTTTATGTTTCATGATATAAATAAAATATCATAGATCATTGTATATATGGAAATAACCTGCTGGTATGGTATTCAACAAAATATAATCACTGTGACTGACAAAGTACTACGCACATATGGATCACATAATCCTATTTTCTGTGATTTAATTCATTTTCCACCAGGAAATAAATATTTTAATGAAATATTTGGCGATCCATGTCCAGGTCATGTTAAGAAATTATTCATCAAATTTAAAACGGAAATGGTGTTTATTAATGAAAATGATATCCATGAATACACGTATAATATATCGTCAGGAAAGCTACATAACATTGATCACACTGTATTTGATAGTATTGTAGTCAATGATTTTGCCAGGAAGGATATCAACGCATACCGTCAACATATGAAATCCAACATAGATAATATTTACAAAGCCAAAAAAATAGTAACAGAAAAAAACACCAATTATTTTGATTTAACAATCCTAAATGATATTCCACACATTGATGTCTCTATCGTCATGACCACATACAATCGATCAGAACAAACATATTTTACTTTGCAAACTATCATGGCAAGTTGTCAGAAAAATCTTCAAGTTATTATTGTAGATGATTCGAATACGGATCTATTAGATCTGACGATACTAGAAAAATATGGTATTTGCATTTATCATATCAAAACTAAAAATAAATTCTGGTTTAATCCATGTATTAATTACAATTTGGGATTCCAATTTATTCGAGGACAAAGTATTATTATTCAGAACGCCGAAGTCTGTCATATTGGAGATGTGACTGACTATGTAGTGAATCATTTGTCTAACAATAAATATCTAGTATTCGATGTCGCTGCATTACCGTCCATGAATATCAATCACATCTTTTATCAATCGGATATTTCATATGATAATTACCCAAATATGTCCCAATTATTTAGCAGTTGGTATCAACATCATATAACCAGCACACGAAATTTACATTTTTTAACAGCAATCGATAAACAAACATTTGATACATTAGATGGTTTTGATTATGATTTTTGCATGGGATCCTGGTATGATGATAATGAACTTGTTTTTCGAATAGAAGCAACTGGTATAGATGTTATATTAGTGGCACATAATGTGGATAAAATAATGGGTATCCATCAATGGCATGTAAGTAGTATGGAGGATTGGGACAAAAATGTCATTCGAAATCTAGAACTTTTCAACGCAAAACAACAATATATGACGAAGAATAAATCATTATTTTACTTGACGGATTATCCCATAGCTGATGCGGCTATACAGATTGATAAATTATTTAGTTAATAGTATAATGAAAACTATCGTCACAATTACCGGTATTCGTCCAGATTTTATCCGAATGTCTCAGATATTCAAAAAACTAGATGATGTATACCATCATATTCTGATTCATACCGGACAACATTATGATGAATTATTATCATCAGTATTTTTTGATGAATTGGCGATTAGAAAACCAGATTATATTCTGAATACTGGTCGTGAATCGAGTACTCATTATGAACAACTTGCTTATTTGTCCATTAAAATATTCCGGCTATTTAAATCCGAAAATATTAATCCAGATCTGATTATTTTCTTAGGTGACTCTAATACAGTAGCTATTTCTTTGCCTCTCAAGAAAGAAGGTTATCGAATCGGTCATATTGAAAGTGGGATGCGAAGTTATGATAAACGGATGTTAGAAGAAATAAATCGAACAGTATGTGATCATTGTAGTGATATCTGTTTTGTCTATCATGATGATTATAAGGCAAATCTAGCAAAGGAGAACATTACAGAACATGTTTATGTAGTGGGAAATACGATCAAAGAAGTGTGTCTTCCATTTATTCCGAAAGAAGACAAATTGAATAATTTGATTTTGTTGGATATTCATCGGCCAGAAAATTACAAATATCGGCATAGATTAGAAAATATTGTTACATATGCAAACCATTGTATTGCAAAGTATGGACTTGAGGTACAAATGTTAAAATTCCATGGTACCATGAAATATTTACAGGAATTTGGGATTGATTTAGGACAAATTAAGGTAATTGATTTATTATCCTACAAAAAATATTTGCATAAAATCTATCATTGTAAATTCATTATTTCTGATAGTGGCACAGCCCAGGAAGAACCTGCTATGTTAGGTACACCAGTGATTGTTCCTCGTGATTTTACAGAACGACCTCAATCAGTACGGGCCAATTGTAGTTATATATTAGATGTAAATACCGATACTAATTGGAATGCATCATTCCAATGGCTAGAACAAGGACAACTGGCCGATATTACCTGGTTAGGTGATGGCCAAACAGCAGATCGTATTATCGATATTTTGCAAAATAATTTTTTTGATAAAAAACATTAATTAATATTTTTTATCATAGATTAAGATCCCCTCCTGCATGCATACAAAAATAGTCCAGCACACAATACATACAATGACATGATATATGATCGCATAATATTGATTTGATAATATAGATTATCTGTCATCGTATTCGTTTCTTTAATTTTATCCAATTCACGTTTAATAGTCTGTCTTGTATAATTCATTATACGATCTGCAATAATTTGGGTATTGGCAAGTTGCCTTTCAAGTTCTTTCATTTGGGTATTGTATTTTTTGTTTATTGATGATAGATGTGCATTAGTTACCAAATGATATTTATTATCATCTGCTAATTTGGATAAATATTCCGATGCAATTTGGTTGATTTGGTCTTTCATAACAACTAGATAATCGTGATGATTGAGGAATGTATATAGGTGATCGGGAATTTGGAGCCGTACAAGATCATGTAATTTGGACGACACCAGAAAATCTATTTCTTTGGCAACATGATCATGGATTGTTTTCTGGCTAGTAAGATTTTTCCAGAATAATTCGTCATTCATGATATCAAATACATATTCTCTCAATGTGTAGTTTTGGGAGTATACGCTACCGATTAATAATAATATAATCAAAGACATTATGTGTAATAATTATCTATTGAATCATGTATTTAGATAATTTTTTTCAATTTTTTGTGTGTCAATATAAATGATTTTTAGATATTTAATACATATAAGAATGATGACCGGAAAACATATCATGATATTTGGGGGTAGCGGATCTCTGGGGAATGAGCTGATAAAGAGATATATAGAACAAAACACGATTGTCAATTATTCGAGGGATGAATGTAAACATTGGAAGATGAGTCTCAAATACAAAACAGATCGATTATCATTTATCATTGGTGATATTCGAGATGCACAGAGAGTAGAGACATCCATTATCCGAGAAAATCCACATATCATTATTGTAGCATCTGCATTAAAACATATTGATAGGTGTGAATATGCGGTGAACGAATGTGTTCTGACCAACTATACAGGTGTATTGAATGTTACCAATTGTGTTGAAAAAAATGCGAAATTGTTGGATCGTTTAGAATCGGTCGTATTTGTTTCTACTGATAAGGCCTGCCGTCCAGTGAATGCATATGGTATGGCAAAGGCGCTTGGAGAAAAAATCATGATAGAAAAATCATTGTATGTGAAAACAGTGAAGTTTGTTACGGTTCGTTATGGAAATGTCTTGAATTCCAGAGGATCTATTATCCCAATATTACATGAAAAAGGTAATGATCCGGATGTAAAAGCATTCGCATTGACCCATAATGAAATGACCAGATTCGTCATGACATTGTCTCAATCCGTAGACCTGATTGAACATGCTATCTGTTATGCAGAATCTGGTGACATTGTGATTCCATCATTGATTTCCATGAAAGTTAAAGATTTGATAGAAATATTTTCAGAAAAATACAACAAACCTATTACAGTTACTGGATTACGGCCAGGTGAAAAAATGCTAGAATCATTGATCAATGAAACACAATCGATGAGCATGGTTATGGGGGATGGATATTATTATATCAAACCAGCATATCGCAATATTTGCCATCTAGACCATGTGATGGATTATAATAGTATGATGAATCCATTGGATAAGGAAGGGTTGCGAGTATTTTTGGATGGGTTGAATTTGCTATGAAAATATTAGTTTTATGATAAAATTAACATTTGGATATTACCTTTACCATATATAATTTAGGCTTTCCATTGATAACGTATTTTTCTTCATACTCTATAATATCGAAATATTTTTGTAATAACGGTCCCCAAAATGTAAAATCCTCTTGAATTATATGTAATTCCACTCCATCCCAAATATCAGAATGATTCGCGATTGTTAGCACAGCTTCCTTCGAGATTTTCGCAAACATACACAATACATCTTCGATAAATGATTTATCCAAATGCTCTAATACATCAAGACAGGTTAGTAAATCATATTTATGACGTCCGTTTGTTAGTTGTTCTCTATCGTAATCAGATGACAAATCAGCTTTGATAAAATCCACATCAATAGTGTTGAATTTTTCCAGATCGACTGATGTAATTTTAATATTTGGAAATTCCTGTTTAATCATACTTATTAATACACCTCGACCACTACCAATATCAACGTAAGTTTGAATGTCCGTATGACAGCGAATATGATTCAATGAATATTGAAATCTAAATTCTTGAGTTCCTTGTGTTGCATAATTTTGATGAGAAAAAGTATTCGTATAGACTCCTCGATAATCCATATATATATTATATACACAAATTTATGGCATAAATCTATACACATCTTTATACTTTTCCGGATCTGCTCTCAAGACACGTAATCTATCTTTTTCTACATTTGGCGCATCATCTGGCCTGGCCACAAAAAATGCTTTCTGGCGTTGATTTTCATATTGTGTATTGTTACTCAAATACGATACGGTCACAAAAATACGTCTAGCACTTGTATTATCGCAAATAACCGGTTCTGGATTACCATGCCAAGAATTATCATCACAAGTAAAAATAATAAGTCTATTAAAAATGGGTGCAATACGAGCGACACATTCATAGATTTTTGTATGATCACCTCTCCAAATTTCTAATTCACATCCATAATTTTCTTTCCAATGATAACTCAAATAAATACCTAATGTCACTTGTTTTTTCTGGTCGGTTTTAGGATGTTTCCCTGCATCAAGATGAATATCTAATTTATCACCAGATTTGTATTTATGTACACCCCAGAAATTCCTATCCGGATCATTTATCAATTCATAACCTACAAATTTCGATAATGTGTTCAAAAAACTATCCGATGTTAATTCATTAATTAACGACTGTAATATCGGCGGATAATGATATTTATCACGTAATGTATATTTTTGTTCAAATGGATTTATATTTGCGTCTATTGGAATATTCTTTCGTAGAAAAATAATGCATCATAGAAATTATTTCTTCGAATAGTTCACCGTAATAATCATTAGGATGCGAATTAACTACAACAATTTTAGT
>Ga0315284_10006903_pt1 | contig 16189 bp, 10 predicted proteins | sample YL17G09_16_MG_FD_203696 | JGI IMG/M metagenome (GOLD analysis project Ga0315284, IMG submission 203696) | Sediment microbial communities from Yellowstone Lake, YNP, Wyoming, USA - YL17G09_16 | ecosystem: Environmental > Aquatic > Freshwater > Lake > Sediment | place: USA: Wyoming | collected... | reverse complement strand
AAGCAGGGGATGATCGAGATCGCCGCAAACATCGGCGGGGCCCTCGCCGACGACGCCACGTCCTTCCCGCTGTTCGCGACAATGGGCGCCGCCCTCCGCACCGCAAACGGCGGAGCCTGCACCGGCTTCATGGCCCACCACCGCAAGCCCGGCCAGTCGATCGGCGAATGGGCGGCCGAGTACCTGAACAGGCCCGCGGAGCAGGGCCACCACACCAACCTCTTCTTTCTCCAGGGGTCCAAGTACGGCTACGAGTTCCCCGAGGTGATCGACATCACCGGGCGGCACCTCTGGCGGAACTACGCGCCCTTCATGCTCGACAGCGAGGACTACAAGATCCGGGCGCAGCAGATGTACCCCGGCGCGGCGTTCAACAACCACGTGTTGAACGCCTCGAGGTGCTTCAAGGCGCCGCTCGTCGAGCGCGACCACGGCTTGCGCTCCAACAGCGCCCCCGTCGCCACCTTCAGCTACAACACGCTCCGGCGCACGCGCGAAAACAACACGCTGGCCGTCCTCTCGTGCTTCCGCGCGGTCAACATGCGCGGCAAGCCCGAGCTCTTCGCCGGCAACCACCTGCGCGGCCCGCGCACCGGCGACGTCGTCGGCATCGACCAGGGCATCGGCGGCCACGCGTAGAACAGAATAAAGTTTTAATGATTACAAGTCGGCCGATCCCGTGTTTCTATCCTCTATTCTCTCCAGCAGCTCCTGCGTCGCCGCGTCCCGGTCCGCCCGGCGCTGCGCCCGGTCGCGCTCGTCCGCCTCCGCAATCTCGCGCTGGCTGCGCATAAACCAGTTGCCGCGCTTGGTCGCGACGAGCAGGAACATGAAGAAGTAGATGTACAGGGGCAGGAGGATGAGAAACCACGAGTACGCGTCGCGCCGGTCGAAGCTGATCTTGCACGAGGCGAGGATCGTCGAGGGCAGCGTCCAGTACCACTTGGTCGCGAGCGACAGGTTGATCGACGACTCGAGCGCGAGATCGTGCGGCGTCATCGTCTCGCCGGCAAGCAGGATGCCCTCGGGATCGCCCGGCGAGCGGGCGCCCCCCGACATCCCCCCGTCCAGCGAGATCTCCTCGACGGACTGCCGCACGGGCAGCGAGCTGTACATGACCCTCGACGGGCGCACGTGGCCGTGCACGGACTTGATCCGCTTCGCCACGCCGGCCTGCTCCACGCCGACATAGACAAGGAGGACGATGTCGAAGGCATACGTCGGCGCAAAGACCCAGAACCCGTACCACTGCTCGAATCCGGTGTGCGGATCGGCGTAGCCCCCGTGGTCGAAGAACCGCGCCAGCACGCAGAACTGCACAATCAGCCACGCAAAGACCAGCACCGACGGATCCTGGATCACAATCTTCTCAAACCAGTTCCCGTCCAGCACCCGGTCCAACGCCCGGTCCATCTGCGTGGTGTTTGCGAAGATTGCGCGGGGTTTATATGTTCGCGCGAGGCGGCGGCGAGAAGATACACTGAGAAAATGGACAACCAATCCGAGACTGTCCGTTCGCGCATCTGCACAGCCCATCCGGCCGCGATCGCGCGGCACTACTCGCGCGACGACGTGCCGCACGAGGCCGCGCGCGCGGCCGCCAACCACCGCCACGACGCCGCCCTCGCCCGCGTCCGCGCCGCCACGCGCGTCCTCATTTCCGACACCGCCGTCGACGCAGGCGCATACCCCGGCGTGGCGACCGTCGTGTACGCCGGATGCGTCCCGCACCTGCCGCTGGTTCTGCCCCCGAAGCCCGCCGAAAAGCGCGCCGCGCCCGCAACGCGGTTCTTCTCGCTCGCCCACGGCGAGCCGACCGCGTGGACATGGGCGGCGGACGTGGCGGAGCGGCCGACAAGACACGTGGGCCCCGATCTCGCCCCCGTGCAGCTGCTGAACCGGCTGCTCCGCGGGTTTCTGCGCCGCGCAGAGGAGATGCGGGATACCAAGAAGACGGGAACCGATTACAGTCTCGGTTGGATCCACGTGATTGTCGAGGGGGCAATGCGCGACGATGTCATGCTGATGCTGCTCCTGCTCTCCGCCGACGAGTCGCGCGCGCGTGTGGCCCTATCTGACGACGAATGCCTGTTCATTCCGCATCTCGTCGGGGGTGCGAAGGCGTGCACATCGATTGTCTACCGCTCGATGTACATCGATGGCTGTGCCGAGATCAGGTATCTCGATCCCGTTCGGATCGAGCTCGAATTCGATTCAAGTGGATTTGGGGACATCGAATCCGCCGATGTCGAGAAGTCGGATAGCATAGTTGCCCTTGCAGGCCTCATCAAAAACGTCACACAGAACACCCGCGGCAACTTCTCGGTCGGATCCGCTGACTCGAAGGTAACTGTCGGCGTCGCCCAGCACCCCGGCGCGACATACAGCCCCGCCGACGTCTTTCTATGCGACGCCGCTGCGATTCGCCCGCTCCGCATTGCCGATACACAGAAGGGGTCCGCACATACCGTCCCGACAGTCAACCCCGGCGAGATCTACGCCGGGCTGTTCGACGCGACCGGCGTGCTCCGCCGATTCTACGCCATGGCCTACTATGCGTCGTATCTGAGCGGATCGGCGAGGAAGAGTCTGCGCACGCTCGCCGCTGTTCTCGAGACGAATGGCGTGAGGGTCGAGCCGGCCGTTGTTCCGCCCCTGCCACACTTCGCGCCGGCCGCTCCCCGCTTCGAGCCGATCGTCGATGCATACGGGTCCGACGGGAAGGAGAAGATCCGCAACGGCGCCGTCGCCGTCCGTATGGTGGACCTGCCTCCGCCGATCGCATTCAGCGCAGACGGCGTCGTGCGCTACTGCTACCCCGTCTGCCGCCTCGGCCGGTACACCGATTCGTCGGACTTTGCGTACGCGGCGCTGCGGCGGGGGAAGATCGCGTCTCGCGTGGCCAGGAAGACGGCAGACGACAAGGCGGACGCAGATGGCGCTGATGACTCGGATAACGTCAAGACGGCAGATGATGGGGATGACGATGACACAGACGATGGGAGCGACGTTTTTGTCGAGGCGCTTGCCGAGTCCATCGAAACAACAATCGCCCGCGCAAACAACGCAGTCGAGAAGGCGCGAGAGGCGGTGAACAGCGCATCCACGCACAGAAGCGAATTTCTCGGTCTTCGGTCGAAACTCCGGGAGCTCGAGGCGAGTGCAACGCCCTATGTGTCTTCCGCTGGACCTCCTTCGATCAAAAAAACATATGAAGAGTGGGCTGATACAAAGTCCAAAGCAGAAAAAACGATCGAGCGAGGACTCTCTGGGATCGAAATCACGAAAAAAGCCGCGAAAGCCACGAACGACGCGAGGGGGCGCTTGGCACGTGCAACCAAAGACACCGGTGATATCACAGTTGTCCCGCAATTAATGATTGCCACAGAAAGCAGCGCCAAAGAGGCGACCGATGCCGCGTGGGGCGTGTATTCGGATACATTCATAAGTCAGCAGCTGGTGGATTTTCTTTTCAAGAAATCGACCGACCTGATTGTGATTTCCGAAGCTGTCGCAGAGGCAGCGTCTTACGTCCAAACAGCCGAAGAGTACATGCGCGAATCAAAAAAGAAACTTTCTGAAGTTGATTCTGTCTTGGCCGATGCGAACAAGTACATCGAAGAATTGAAAGCAAAGAAACAAACAGCGCAGACAGAGAGTGTTTTGGCCCAGCAAAAGACCGAATCTGCAAAACAAGAAGAGAATGATGCAAACTCGACAGCGGTTGCTGCTATGCAGACGGCAGCAGCGGCAGAAGCGAAGATGAATGCAATGTCAAGCGCAGAGATCGGCAGCCAAGAACTTCCAGTGGATATCGAAGACGCCGAGTCCTTTGAATATGTCAAAGCCGCAGCAGACGCCGCCAATAGCGAGTCTGAAAAAGCTCAGGCAAAGGCGGCCGCTGCAGCATCAGATGCTGTCACGTTTCAAGAGCAGTCCCTTGATGCAACAAAAACAAAAGAAGCCGTCGACGCTGCTTTGGCCATTTTAGAACAAACGAATGAAGGTGGGAAAAGATTGGTTGAGGCCTGTAAAGTGCACATCAAAGGCATTGAAGATGCGTTTTCTTCTATGAAAGATATCGTCTACGCCATCGAAAACGACGCGACATCGAATAACAGCGCACAAAACAGCCTAGATTCAATCAAGAACAACCTCATGGACACCATTGTGGACGAAGACAAAAAAGCGGCGTCCGAGTGTAACGCCTATGTGATAGAAAAAGAAAGTGCGTATGAAAAGATCGACTGGGAGAGAATCGGACTGATACACCCGGACACGGTGAATGTTTTTAGTGCAGTGGCTGTCAAAATCGCCACGGATGCGTTCGAAGCAGCGGCGAAAAAGCTATCCGCCCTCAGAATCGAGGCAGAGAATGCACGGAAAGCCGCCATGCAAGAAAACGCAGACGATGCAGCCGCAGCTGAGAAGACACGCCAAGACGCCGCGCTCACCCCCCTTCTCCCCGCCGTCCAGTACAGCGATCGGTTCTTTGCGTGGGGCCACCGGTACGCATGCGTCGTCCTCTCCGCGCTCCCCGGCGCACCTCTCCCCCTCCCCCGCATCGCCGCCCACTACCTCTATCTGCGGACCATCTGCGCCGCCCGCGACCTCGTGAGCCCCGACGAGGTCCGGCAGCTCCACGCCGCGTTCGGCAAGGCGACGCATCACCCCGAGCACGCCATGCGCGAGTTCGACCGGCTCGCCGCAACCCACACGGCCATCCAAGTCGCATACGAAGGCATTCTGGCCCCCCTGCTGATCAGGACAGTCGTCGATCCGCGCGTCTCCCGGTGCGTCCGCGTGCGGGCCGGCGACAAATATGGCAGCGACTACGCCCCGTACATCGGCCTGTTCGAGTTCGGCCCGACGGCCGAGCCGTCCACGTCGGACTGGCCGGGGCGGAAGGTGCGGATCCGGCTGTCGCGCGAGCCGGCCGCCGGCACCCGGCTCGACGAGATGGTCTCGCTGCTGCTGCTCGACGCGAACCCCGATGTGAAGTGGGAAGAGCCGGACACCGTCTTCGCCGCAATCCGGGCACACCACACGCTGCTGCGGGACGCCGACTGGTTTCTGCCGATCGCCGACGGGATGCGGGCGGGATTGTCCAAGACCGTCGTGGGCACGTGGCGGCTGCGGCTGCACTTTGCGATCCAGGCGGACGCAGAGGCGTATGCAACGGGGCTCGTCGGCCGACTCAAGACGCGGTCGGACTACATTGCCGCCGGAGCCGAAAGCGTCACGCTGCTGCTCGGCGGGCAGGCGGTGGGCGTCGCGATCACGATGGATCCGGTGGTGCGGGGAACCAGAGCAGAGTAAAACGAAAGTATTGTATTTTTATACACCCAGGAACTCTGGATAGCCGCCGCCGCCGCCGCGCGCGGTGAGGAAGCGCAGGACATAGCCGGCGATCGGGACGGCGTAGACAAGGTACCAGCTGATGTTCTGCATCGCGCCGGTGAGGTTTCCGGACGACCACGGGATGTACCGGTAGACGAATTCGCGGGCCTTCATCATCATCGGAGACTGGCGCATGACGGCATCGGCCTCGATGCACTTCGCCCGGCCCTCCGCCGCGGCCGAGAGCCTCCACCGGGCAGCCTCCGGCTCGGAGAGGCGCTTGGCGTAGAACATGCAGGTGGAGGAGTCGTGGGTGCCGCGCGCGCGGTCGATCATCTCCTCGACAACGGCCTCGGCCCGCTTCACTTCGGGATACGCATCGAGGACAAGGGCGGACAAGACGAGCAGCATGAAGATCCACGCGGCCTTGTCGATGATGAAACGCAGGGTGTGCGCCGCATACCCCGCCTCGGGATCGTCTTCTCGGTCCTTTTCGCGTTTCATTTTCCTTTTATTCGCCGTATGCTCTCCCGCCTCACCATATAGGCGGCAGGATGTTATTGTACTCGTCCTTGAGGATGCGCAGATAGGTTTGGAGCAGGCCAACCAGCCCCGGCGACACCGCACTCTGCCATGTCCCCAGCACAACCAGCTTCCTCGCGATCCGCGTGAAGTCGCTGCGCAGGTGCCGCGCGCACACAAACACCGCATCCCTCGCCGCGCTCTCGCCCGGCGCCGCGGCCGCGAAGACCGACAGGTGGGCAAGCGCGAGCGCATACGACTCCCACCGCGTCGCGGGGCTCAGCTGGTCCGTCTTGATCCGCACGCTGTCCAGCAGGTGCGTCACGTTGTATGTAGTGTACAGCCGGGCGATTTCGGCGCGCATCAGCCCGACCTCGACGCCCGTCTGCGGCGCCGTCCACGCAGACTCGGTTGCCGCGGCAAAGTCGGCCTGCATCCGGTCCGCGGGGGACATTGCATCTTCGACCGGGAAGAACGAGCGGGTGTCAAAGGCGCAGAGGGCGGCGTGGAGCTGCGCGTCGCATTCGGGAAACCGCACATTGGCAGGTGTTTTGCACGCTGTCATTGCTTTTTCCCGTTCTGGACGGCCAATGAGAGAAACGACGATATTAAACGGCAGGATATTGGCCGCGCGGGCTGGGCATGTGCATGCGATATATGTTTTGGTGGATTCTCTGGTGCGCAGGTCTGGTGGCGGGCACGCTCGCATCCTGCCCGCCGTCCACCTACATCTACACAAACACCCCGCAGAACCTAACGCTGCTGCTCCGGCAGGCCGATCCCGTCGTCGCATGCGTCACCGTCCCCGGGCCGTTCCCCGTCGCCCCCGTCGACATCTATCTGCTCTGGGACGCCGGGTACTCGGCCCGGGCCTTCTCGTACCACTACTGGCGCCCGAATTCGCGGCGGATCCTCCGCGTGATGAACGCCACGCAGCAGGCCAATCCGAATGTGCGGTTCGGCCTCGGCTTCTTCACCACCAAGCGGCTCTTCAACATCGGCGTGGCGAACGATTTCGTCTTCCGGCACGCCGTGAACATCACCGCAAACATATCGGCAGTCGATGATCCGTTTGTCGACTCGGTCTGGTCGAAGGTGAAGAGCGTGTCGCCGATCACATCGTCCCTCGAGGCCTTTGTCCAGGTCATCCTCGACTCAAACAACACGGGATTCCGACCGGGATCCCGGCGGATCGTTCTGATCGCCACCGACATCATGTTTGGCCAGCAGGGCGACGTCGGCGCGCGGATCTACCCCGGGAGCAACCTGCTCGAGACCGAGAATGCAACGACCGTGCCGTTTCCGCGCCAGAACAACTACGACGGCGCGCTGGACGGCGCCTGCACCGTGTCCGGCAACGTCTGCCGCGACGTCTGCACCATCGTCTCCCTCGGCCCGCCCGCAACCCGCGCCAGCAATCCGTCCGTCGACTGCTACTGCGGCGGGCCGGGCATCTTCTGGCCGGGCACGCTGAGCATCGCCAACGTGACGCAGTTTGCGGCGGGGTCCTGCGAGGACTTCCCCACACAGAGTCGCGCGGCGGAGATCGCGCGGGCCAACCGCTTCGAGATCTTTGCATTCGTGCCCATCGACACGCTGGGCACCAACCTGACCGGCGCGTTCAAGGAGCTCAACATCCTGATCGGCGGCGGCGCGGTCATCACCGGCCTCGAGCTCCGCACCATCCTGCCCCCGCTCGTGCCCCAGACCGTCGACTCCGGCGCCATCTCCGTGACCTGGAACGTGACGGCGCTGACCGACATCAGCGTCGGCCCGTGCAACATGACGTTCTGTACCTTTTGTTTCACCTTCGAGGCGCCGCCCGGCGTGGACGAGACCGGCACGGGCATCACCATCAACGGCGCGGTGTACGTCCCCGTCGACACGCACGTGTGTCTGCCGACCCAGTCCCAGTCGCCGACCCAGTCCCAGTCGCGGACCCAGTCCCAGTCGCCGAGCAAGTCGCCATCCAAAAGCGGATCCCAGTCACCGAGCGAATCGCAATCAAAAAGCGGATCCCAGTCACCGAGCGAATCGCCGTCCAAAAGTAGATCTCAGTCGCCGAGCGAGTCGCCGAGCGCGTCGGCAAGCAAGACCGACTCCGCGTCCGAATCACAGAGCCCGACACCGAGTGAATCGTCGTCCCAGAGCAGATCACCAACCCCCAGCGCGTCTCAGAGTGATTCAAGGAGCGAGACCCTCTCGGAGTCCGCATCACAGAGCCCGACACCGAGTGAATCGGCGTCCCAAAGCGGATCACGGTCACACAGCGCGTCCTCGAGCGATTCGATGAGCGAGACCCTCTCGGAGTCCGCATCAGACAGCTTGACGCCGGCAGAAAGCCAATCGGAAAGTCAGTCGGAAAGTCAGCAGCCGACACAGAGCCCGAGCGAGTCGCCGACCGCCGCCGCCACTGCCAGCGAGTCCTCCTCGCCCCCGTTCAACACATATTCCGAGTCGCCGTCGAAGAGCCCGTCCGAATCCCCCTCTGCCGAAACCGCCACGCCGTCGCAGTCGCCGGAGCCTACTGGATCACAGTCGCCGGATCCTATCGAATCACAGTCGCCGTCGCAGACGCCGGAGCCTACCGAATCACGGTCGCCGTCGCAGACGCCGGAGCCTACCGAATCACCGTCGCCGTCGCAGACGCCGTCGCAGACGCCGGAGCCTACCGAATCACCGTCGCCGTCGCAGACGCCGGAGCCTACCGAATCACCGTCGCCGTCGCAGTCGCCGTCGCAGACTGCGGAGCCCACGGAGTCGCAATCACAGTCGCCGGAGCCGTCCTTTGTGCCCGTGCCGATGGGAGACACCCCGCCCGAGCTGCCCGGCGTCATCGCCGCCACCAGCGTGCTCGGATTCCTCCTGATCTTCTGCTTCTTCATCGCAGTGTGTCGCCGCCGCTGGTTCAGGTACTGGTGGAGCAGCTTCGACACGTATTGATCCACGCGAGAAGAAAATAAAACGCAATGCACACAAACACCGCATCCGACATACTGTCCCTTGCCGTCTGCGTGGCGTGTCTGGCCGCACTCGCACCGGTGATGGGCTTCCACTCCATCCTCGGCGCCGCCGACTTTGGCGTCGTCAATGCGGCGAGCAGCGCGGCGGTGGCAGTTGTTGTTTTCGGCTCGACGATCGTGGCGCTGTGCAATAATAAAAAGACACGCATTGTATAAGCATGCGCCGCGGGCGACGCAGGTAGCGTGGAAGACACCAGAATCTTGAAATGGACGACCCGCACTCCCGAATCGGCAAGGAGAACATCACGCTCCTGCTCGTGCTCGCCGCGCTCTACTTTCTCGCAACCCGGGGCGGGCTGCACCAGACCATGTACCAGATCTATCGCCCGTTCAGCTACCCGAAACAGATCCTCCCCTCGGTGATGGGGTTTGTCTGGGGTGTCGGGTTTCTCCTCCTCTCCGTGTCGTTCTACTACACCTTGACCGTCACCTCCAACAACGGGTGGATCAATGCACTGATCCCCAACATCGACTACTCGTACGACGCGCTGTGGGGCATGGAGTTCGTCACGCTCGCGCTGATCATCGGGTGGGGACCCACCGTCCGCTGGCTGGACAACATCAACACGTACTCGAAGTATGAGGGAGTGACCCCTGCTACCATCGTGCCGGGGCTCCCGGGATACGACGACGACGTCTCCGCCAAATTGACACGGCGCAGGGCGGTTAGGGAGGAGCAGGATGTCTCGAAGCTAAGGTCGGGCTCTTCGGAGTCTGGCGGCGGCATGTCGTCGATGGACACATTCATCGCTAGGGTGGACAAGTACCACACCCGGAACTACTGGGTCAAGTGGGGCTGCTTCGTCTATGTGCTGGCGCTCCTGGGCATCGCAACGACCGTCCTGGCCTTCCTGGGCACCAAGTACAGCTACGCTGACGAAGACCATTCGTTTCTCGTCCTGTTCTGGACATGGGTCGTCGGATACGCCGTCATCGTCTTTGGGTTCTTCTACACTTGCTATGTCTCGTTCTTCGAGAAGGCACCGGCCGTTCGCGACAAGGAGATCAAGGACAACTTCGACATTATCGTCAAGAGGAGAAGCGAGGAGAGGGAAATTGCGATGGCATCGTAAAGAAAGGTTTTTTCCAGAATATATATACAATCGATTAAAAGGACGTTTTATACCAAACTCACGTCGAAAACAAACTGTCTACATCAAACAGGCCTGCATCCCGCAGATCCTCCGACGAAGCCGGCGTGACGGGGACGAAACAGATATCGAGCGTTCGATGTCGCGTGTCTATCGCATCCAACCAGCCCAACCCATCTTCGTCGCCGTCCGTGCATGTGCTCGACGCGGCATCCGGCTCCAAAAACGGATCGGCGCCCGATTCGGATGCGCGGCCGGCCTCTGACTCGATGCACAGAGGCGTCACCTGTGCTGCGGCGACGGGTCGCGACACGCCCCCCGTCCTCTTCTTGCGCTGTCCACGGGACTTGATCTGTTTCAGCGGATCGCGTGCATTGGGAGGGCGCCTTTTTCCCCTTGGAACGCGAGGCGGGGCGACTTTGATCCGCGAATCCTCTGTGTCGACCTCCATCTCCTCCGTACATATGAGCATGTGCCAGTCTGGGGGCATTATAATGTGTTTTGATCCCTGTCTCGGTAGTGCTTTTGTTTATTGATGTCTCATATTATTCGCCCACGCCGCGATTCCAGAGGCTATGCCATACGTGCCGTCGTCAGATGCCCTTGGAAGCGTCCTATCTGGTCCCTCTCCGAGTAGCGCCCTCACGCGGTTAATGTCGGATGAGATCGGCTCCAAATACATGTCGCCCCTACTGCCGCATCCACTGACTTGATTCAATGTGCGTTTGTAGTCCGAGTACAGACCTCTTAGCTCGGACAAGAGTTGATCACGGTCAGACTGTGTCATTTTTCCCTGAAGACGATTGGATGAGAATATATATATATGTTGTGTTTGTTTTGAATCCGGTTGCGGGTTCACAGATCCGGGTTGTGTGATCCACCAAACACGATGAAGTGGTATCCAAAGCTCGACGAGGCGCTTGTCGCTCTCGAAAATGGCGATCAGCCCATTGGAACGCGCGTCTGGTCGCACGAAAACCCCGAATTCGTCGACAAATCCGGTAAAACGCGCACCGGCACGCGCAAGTACTACACGGGACCCCCCGACGAGGTCCACGCCCACCTCTGCCGACTCGCGCCGGACGACCGCAGCGAATACGAGATCATCATCGGCGCATGCCATCTCTACATCGACTACGACCTGCCCGTCGGCCGCGGCCGCACCGTCGCCGATGCCCATCGCGAGTTCTCCGCCGCTCTCGTCCGCGTCCTCGCCGCCCTCGTCCACGCCATCGACTATCACGTCCTGCTCGCACACATCCCCGGCCGAAAGGAGTCGATGCACGTCCGCTGTGAGTTCGCCGCCCCCGACGGCGCCATTCTGCTCTTCCGCACACCCGAGGATTGCCAACGCGTCGTCGTCGCCGCCATCCGCGACTCGCTTGCATCGACTCCGTTCGAGACCAATCCCCTCTTCTATCCCGAAACCATCGACGACGCCGTCGTCCACAAGTGCATCCTCGACTGGGGCGTGTACAATTCGCGACGCAACTTCCGCATGGTCGGATGCGTCAAGCCGCCCAAGGCCGGAGGCGCCGCCCGCGGCCGGCTCGTCGACTCCGCGGACAATCTGGCCGTCCCAACCGCCCCGCCCAGTCGCGCATCTTTTCTCCGCAACCTGATCTGCCCCCCGGCCAGCGATGCGCACACTTTTCTCGACGTCTCGGCGTTTCCCGACGAGCTCGACGACCTGCGGGTCGATGCGGGCACCGGCGCGGGCACGAAACGGCGTGCGACAGGCGCGTCGACTGCCCGTAAAAACGTCCGCGCTGCCCCCGCCGCGGTCGATTCCGAGCTCGATCGATGGGTCGCGTCGCGCCTCGCTTCCGCACTGCCGACCGAACACCTGCGCCGCATTTCGCACGGGGGGGCGCTCGTCTTCCGCACATCGTCCAAGTTCTGCCCGCTCAAGAAGGCAGACCACAAAGAGGAAGGGAACGGATACCTGGTCGTGATTCCCGGATACCCGAACGCCGCGGTCCTGAGGAAGTGCTGGAAGAACCTTTGCACGGGCGCTGCGCGCGTCGAGTGCGAGCTGGCGGGCGACGCCGAGTACTTTGCAATCATCAACCACATGCTCGAAACCAGCACGGCGGGATCGGCCGACGATTTGTTTGATTGATTGATAAAACATACTTGTCGTTTTTTCTTTTAATTGTGCTCGGGTCAGTACTTGAAGTTGACGGTCAGCGGCGGCGAGTAGTAGATTCCGTCCTGGGAGATGCCCGAGCTGATTGGGATCTCCGACGAGACAAAGTCGCGGACGTTCTCCGCCTGGACGCCCCAGGGGTGGTGCGAGTCGTCGTTGATCATCTCGCCCGCCGTGGAGGAGTGCCGCTTGGCGTTGACCCGGTAGAGGATGTTGTTGAGCATCTGGCGGCGGCGGCGGGTGATGATAGCCAGGGGATCGCCGCCGGGGCGCCGCGCCGCCCGGGTCTCGAGCATCCGGTGGTTGTCGGCGATGCCGTAGACCTCGTTGATGCGGGCCTGGCCGATGTAGAGCGGCGCGTCGGCGGGCTTCTCCTTGGTGGGGAACTTGTCCGCGGGGATCGCGGCGTCGTGCTCGAAGTCGCCGCGCTTGAAGAAGCCCGTGCTGGACAGGTGCGTCGCGTCGTTGACCGGGTTGGTGATGGGCCCGGGGACGAAGTACCACGAGAAATTGCCCTGCTTCGCGCCGTCGCCGACGCGGGGCGCGATCTGCCGCTCGAATTCCTCGGGGTCGAGGTGGGTGACGAGCGTGCCGTTGGCGAGCTCGTTGATGTACCGGTTGCCGTTGCCCCCGAGAGTTTCGCGGCCGAACACGTCGGGGATCACCATGATGGCCTCGCGGCGCAGGATCGCCACGCCGTCGCCGAACTCGCCCTCGAGCGCGTACACGCCGTGCTCGGCGTCGTAGAATGCGATCTTGGAGAGATCGTCCTCGTTGATGAGGTGGTGGCCGACGTTGCGGGCGAGGCACGCGAGGTCCTCCATGACCTGGGTCTGGGAGTCGGCGAATATGAAGCCGGAGACGGGGAGCGGGACGTGGTGCGCGTCGAGGAAGCGGAAGAACGGCAGGCTGACGGGGCACATCACAAGGGATTTGAATATCTCCGCCAGATCGGTCGACAGCGTCTTGGCGAACGCAGTCCGCTCTGTCATAAGCCCTGCTGCATCGTCAAGCAGGCCGCTGGTCTTCATGGCATCCGTCAGCTTCTTTCTGGCACTATCGGTGGGTTTGCTAGCGGCGAGTGATACCAGGAGTTTCGAGTGGTCATACGTTCTATCCGTGCCCCCGCCGGCAGACGTCAAAACGTCCCAATTCGCTTTGATCCACTTGTCTAATTCGCTTTTCCCGATGCTATCCAAAATGCACTCGGCCATCTTCAGGAGGTGCGAGTTGGGCAGGTGCCGGGGATGGATGAGCCCGACGAGGTAGGTCGGGACGAATTTTGATACGATGCTGGGCGGGGTGACTTTTTCCTTGACATGTACCCGAACGTCGTAACGGAGGAATACATCGAGGTCGTCCGGGCATTTTGTGTAGTCCGTGTATGTCCGACCGTCCCTCATTGCTTCTCCGTGGATCTTGTTGCCAAGACCAAAAAGTCCATCGAAGTCCAGATACCCCGGAATGACGGTATTGTTGGCTTTGCCGAGCCAGGGGCAGCGGTCGACCTCGGCGACGAACCACGCGCACGCGGCGAGCCCGTCGATCAGCCGGAACTTCGAGAACCCGTTGTCCGCCCACGTCGGAACGTGGATGTCCGTCATATCCGATGTGAAGTCCTTGGCGGGCAGTCCCTTGGCCGGATTGTGGAACGGACAGAATGCGCCGAGCGCGACCGTGTGGTGGAACTGCGCGCCGGCCGTCATGATCCGCCCGCCCTCGCCCGACAGCGGCGGCGACATCAGCTTGACGCCGCGGCCCTTGATGCGGACCTCGTCGATCAGCGCCATCCCCCGGTTCGCCACCGCGCCCGGCCCCGACACGGCGTAGACCTGGGTCCCGCGCACGCGCTTCGACAGGAAGGTGCGCAGCGTGGAGGACATGAACATGCCCGTCGCCAGGTTGCCCTCGCCAAACTGGGCCATGGCCGCGTCGGCCCGGTCCAGCAGCATGCGCGGGTCGCCGTGCTTGGTCAGGTCGCCGAACGTGCGCGCGCGCGCCGCCAGCGCGCCCGCAATGCTCGTCTCGACGATTCCCGTGCGCGCGGCGATCATCTGGGGGGTCCAGTACTTGTCCGGCGCAGTGAGAATGGCGTGGGGGAGTCGGACAAGGAGGGTGAGCTGGTAGTTCATGACCAGGCGCAGGAGCAGCGAGAAGAAGACCATCTCGCCGTCGTCGGAGAGCACGCTGCGCCGATCGACGTAGACGGCCTGGGCGGAGATGTTGAGATGGCCGTGGATCTCCTCGACGGTGTAGGAGGCGACGCGCGGCACCGTGTTGCGCACAGAGCGCTCGGCGGGCTGGGCCTCGAATTTGGTGACGGAGCCGGTCCAGTGCTCGCCCTTGATGTTCCGGCGCGGGAAGAACTCCTCGACGCCCGACGGATGCGTGTCCATCATTGCGGCAACCAGCGTCGGCAGGATGTCCGGATGGTCCGCCATGTACTCCTCGAACGTCCGGAAGGCAAACGGCACGCCCTCGCCGTGGATCTTGCCGGCCTTGGCGGCGGTCTCGGCGAGGATGTCGGTGAACCGGCGGTTTGCCGCAAAGGGCGAGAGCGAGAAATCGTGGGTAACCCCGGATTCCCCGGAATACAACGGTCGTTTGAGCATTCTATCGTGTTTGTGTGCACCGGTCTCGGATGGTGCAACGTATATATATCTCACTGTGTTATTGAATTCGTTTCTCTCTGCGCCGCATCATTCCATTCCGATGCGGAGCCGCTTCGCGCCGGAGACCATCGCCGGGTCCAGATACAGGTCCGAGCGCGCGAGCCCGACGCGGCCCAGCAGATCGCCCGCGGGCACCGAGCCGACATTGGCCAGGGACATGCCGCGCTCCCTCCATCCGGGGAGCATCGCGCCGTCGACGTGGCGCGCGGGGGCGACGGCGGAGTAGGGGGCCAGGGCGGTGGCGTGGCGGATCGAGCACGTGGCGCCGGCGGTGTTGTAGCGGGCGGCGGCGGCGAGCTCCTGCAGGCTCATCTTCCGGGGGCGGTGCTTGGGGTCGTCGCGGTCGGCGCGGTACGTGTACAGCTCGGGCACGGCGTACATCAGCATCGTCACGCCGGGCCACATCGCTTTTTGGCGGTTGATGCCGAACTCGGCGTGGGTGTCGAGGTGCTGGCTGAACTGGCTTGCGCAGAAGACGCCGTTGACGGAGAGGACGGTGGGGAAGGTGCCGTCGACGAGCGAGTTCGCGGAGGTGAGGGCGGCGAAGATGGAGTGGCCGGCTTTGATCTGGTTCTTGATGAACGTGTCCTTTCGGGTATCGGTGGCGTATGCGCGCTGGTCGAAGGGCTTTGCGCCGTATCCGCCGCAGCCCTCGGGGATGTGTGCGCCCTTCACCGCGATGAGCGGGCAGAGCGCGTCGTCGGTGGTGACGAGGAAGCCGCCGCGCGACTCGAACGTCACGCTGCCCTGCTTGCGCTCCGGGTCGTAGACGTGCTTGGGCTCGAAGACGTTGATGTCGCTGTGGGGGGTCTGGTAGATGCCGAAGGTGCCGTCGGGGCGGTCGGCGACGGCGATCATGGAGTCGTAGTAGCGCATCTCGAGGCGGAGGCCGACGACGCCGAGGTAGGAGTTGATGCGGCCGACGCGCATCATGCGCTCGATCTCGACGGCGTCGGGGCGGTGGAGGAGGATGAAGAACGCGGCGAGACGGCGATGTTCGTCGGACAGCGCGAGGGCGGCCTTGACGCGGTCTTTGAATACTTCCATCTGCCGCCCCTCGTGCGTCGTCCCGATGATGGCCTCGAGGATTTCTTTGTCGGTATGATTCGAAATCGCGGCCTCGATGGCGGCGATCGTGGTATTGAAATCTGTCACACTCTTTAGGGTTTTGGCTAACGTGCCAGTGGATGAGGAAGAGGACGAGGAAGCGGAGGAATTGGTTATGATTTGTTGAATCAATGCTCTTGAATTGTAGAACGCGGATATTCTGGCAGTTTCTACGCCGGTGGTGGGGTCTGTTTCGTAATAGACAGCCCGAAAGTCGACCCGACTAGACGCGATGTTGAGGCCTTTCCCTTTCAATTCAAGGAGAAGTCCGTTTGCGATTTTCAA
>Ga0315284_10006902_pt1 | contig 16191 bp, 33 predicted proteins | sample YL17G09_16_MG_FD_203696 | JGI IMG/M metagenome (GOLD analysis project Ga0315284, IMG submission 203696) | Sediment microbial communities from Yellowstone Lake, YNP, Wyoming, USA - YL17G09_16 | ecosystem: Environmental > Aquatic > Freshwater > Lake > Sediment | place: USA: Wyoming | collected... | reverse complement strand
GAGGCTTGAACAATATCTCCACCAGCTCGTTTTAGGGCTCCGGCAATTCCTCTACCCATTGGACCTATACCATTTGCAGCATTAATATAGCACTCAAATGGTTGTTGTGTCAAATCGCCAAGAATTACGTTTATCATTGAATACCTCTTTAAAAAGACTTACCATCTCTATATCTTTGCATCCTGGTGAATCTACCATGTCCCCTATTGAGCCCCTTATATGTTGGCGTTATAGCATGACAGTTTGGACAAAGCAACCTTAGGTTTTCCTCTTTATTATTACTTGAATCTCCGTCTACATGATCCACTTCTAAATAAAAGATGGAGCCTTTTATGACAAAATGGTGGAACGCAATAACTGGAGCCCATACCGTGAATCGAACACGAATTTAACGATTACAAATCGTTTGTAATAGCCTTTATACTATACGGGCAAAAAGATATACTTATATTTTCAAAGAACAATTACCTATAATGCTTTGTTAATCTACCAGTCGGAGTACAGATGCCAGCAGAGATCAATCGCTTTCTACATTTCGCCATCTCTATCTTATCTCCAGCCTTTATCTTTCTGGTTGATGCCTTCATTCTTTTTATGAAGTCAGCAATCGCTTTTCTTTCTTCTGGAGATCCGATACTCAGATCAACAAGATTTGGGATTCTGCGTCTCATTACTGCTCCAGTTTAATTTCTTGAACTAGTCCCTTTACACTTTTAAGCGCAGCACGATATCCATCAAAGTAAGGATCGTTGGGGTACTTGTCTTTGCATCCCTCTTCATAGATTCTAAGAATGATGAGAACCTGATTTTTGATATCATCACCGCTTCTTTTGGTTGGGTCGGGCATTGAGCTCCTACACTTTCAAAACGCTTTGCAACTTGCTTCCAAATGGTATTTTTTGTGGATTGTTTCCCTTCAACACAGCCGCCATATTGTTAACTCCATCAGGGTTCATCGAGTGCAGAATAACCTGAGTGTTGACATTGACGGTATTCGGTATTTCTTTAGCAACCGTATAGCCAGTGTTTGGTTCGCTACTATCCACAAAAGTTCTTTGATCGAGATCGTGGTCAAGAAAGATTACATCAAACTTGTCTCTCTTGAGTATTTCAATTGCTTCCATTGCATCATCAGTCATCGTCAATTCATGGTCCACATACCACGAATTAAATAGAGTAATGCGACTTTGACTATCTTCAAGAATAAAGAGTTTCATAGGTTTCCATTCTACGGTTTTTGGTTTCTGCTGTCAACTATGAAAGCGTATATTCCTTAACAACCGTCTTTGGCTTAGGTGTAACTAATTCAGCCTTAAAAATATAGACTGTTTCAGGATCCCAATTTTGTATGCCCGTATCTTCTGGCAACTTATCAGCAAACTTAATATTACCGTAATAAGTGGATCCATCTTCGTCTGGTGTTATTTCCTTTAGTAAATCTGCCTCTTTATTGTACACATGAAACGATGGCTCTCCGTCTTCTGAGTTTTTAACGAGTATCCACATTAGAGCATTCCCCTAAAGAAAGTATCATAAGGTACCATTGCCACATCTGGATTACGTCTTGCATTTCTAAACTTTACACTTTCACGGGCTGTTTGTTCTGGATTAAATACTAATATCTGAGCATTGGCAGGATTGGTAGTGTAGGTGTAGCCATGCTCCTCAAGAAGTTCTATGAGATTACTTCTGGTGTCTGGTCCAATGCCTGTCATACAAACTACTGCTGGTGGCATGAGTCTTCTGTTTATTGCTGTGACATTTCTTCGTGGGGTTGAGGCTCTTCGTCTACGTCTGCGTGGTCTTGGAGCAACCTCTTCGTCTGCAAGTATATTAAGAGCTGCTTGCCTGATAGTCTCTGAGGCTAAATCTTTCCCATTAACTATATGCCTTGGAAGAGACTTATCTAATTTAGTCTTCTTTGGCTTAGGTGCCGCTTTTTCTTTTATATTACCTTCAACAAACGTATGTCTATTCATACTATCACCTGAGTTAATTACATTTTTTAAAATGGTACACCCTAGAGGATTTGAACCTCTGACCTCTCCCATGTCAAGGGAGCGCTCTAACCAGCTGAGCTAAGGGTGCATAAAACCATTTGGAGCCAAGTACGAGGATTGAACTCGTGTCTGGTCATTACCAATGACCTATTCTACCATTGAACTAACTCGGCGTGGAGCCAACAGAGGGATTTGAACCCCCGACATCCATATTACGAATATGGCGCTCTGCCAACTGAGCTATGCTGGCATTAAAACTGGAGCGGGCAGTGGGGCTTGAACCCACGACATCTTCGTTGGCAACGAAGTGCTCTACCACTGAGCTATGCCCGCAATAAACTATTATGTTTCTCTTCTATCCAATTTTCGGACCATCTCATCGCCTCATCCTGAGTATCGAAAAAAGCCTCCTCAGATCCATGAAGATTATCTCCAAAAATAGCCGAAACCTCGTATTTATTATTTTTCATAAAAACCCAAACATCATATTGTCCACGTATCAATCTCATTCCTTTTTCCGGTTGATCTGTAACTTCATACCAACCAAGATTAAATGGATATCTTACGTCTATATGTTTATCATTTTGAATAAACACCTGTCTGTTCATATTTCACCAAAAAAAAATTGGAGCGGGATGAGAGAATCGAACTCTCGACTGAAGTTTGGAAAACTACCGTTTTACCACTAAACTAATCCCGCATATTTTATAGAACGCTTGCTATTGCCTCTTTCATCTTTGTCTTGTCTGCATATCCAACCGTTGTCTTAACCAGTTCTCCGTTTTTAAAAATCAAAAACGAAGGGATGGAGTTTACATTATACATCTGAGCCAAATTAATGTTTTGATCTACATCCAACTTGGCAAACTTCACGTTGTCCATTTCTTTTTCTAGCTCTGTGAAGACTGGACCCATCATTCGGCAGGGACCACACCACTCAGCCCAAAAATCAACTACTACCGGCTTTTGTGATTGCAAAACCTCACCCTCAAAATTCCTATCATTTATTTCAAGCATACTTTCTCCTTTTTATCATTATCTCAACTTCTTGCCAATGTGGTTTCTGGTACGCCCAAAAAGCCATCCTAACGCTTCGCTTCTTTCCGCAAACTGCTGCCACTATCTGATGTCTAAATCTCTTATAGACCTTACCGACAAAACTATCTTGTTCGCTTAAATGAATGGTCTCACTAGATGGATGACTATGATACATCCCATAAACAAATCCATTCTTTTCATTTTTCTTTGCCAATCTCTTTATCTTCAGGGCAGTGGATTGATGTATCTGCCCAGAGTGTTTTGGATTTTTAGCCACATTCTTACAGGGAAAGATTGCCGTAATTCTAATGTTCCCTGATGTTGATGGCTGAGCTTCAAAGAATCCAATACACTCATTTGGATCCTCTTTTCGAGCGTGATCTCTAATTTCGTTCCACAGTTTTCTTTCTATGTATACGAAATCCATCAGATCATGACGCTCCTTTATAAATTGGCTGGACAGGTTGGACTCGAACCAACAATGCCTTTCGGCGGCGCATTAACAGTGCGCTCGGGTTACCATTTTCGTACTGTCCAATAAACTATTTCCTATATCTCTTCTTTGGCTTTTCAATCGTCATTTCTACTAGCCACTCATAACACTTGACGCAAAGATGATATTTTTGAACTATGTCTGTGCCGCCCTCATCTTTTGGGGGAGAAAGAATTATTGCTCCCTTCTCCATCATTTCTTTGTGGCACCTATCGCACTGAGCTGGTATTGGCATTAGACTTTTCCCATGGTGTGGTTTTATCTTCTATCACAACTCTTAAACCGTCAGGATCAAGAGCCAATGGAATCAACCACTTTAAATTTCCTATTACTGGTTGTTGATCAATATCTTTTACGTAATACCAATCAACTTTTTCTCCAGTCATAGTCTTTAGTTCTTGATCAGTCTGAGTGGCCACAAAACAATAGACCGTATTCCCAGAGTGGTTCAAAATGGCAAATTGTCTCCAGTCACCAACATAGGCCCCAGTCTCCTCTTCAAACTCACGCCTCATAGCCGCTCTTTGAGATTCGCCCTCTTCTATTTTTCCGCCGATTCCATTTAGTTTTCCTTTTTGCCATTCTGGTTTTTGTTTTTCTATAAGGGCAACAAAAGTTCCAGAGACGCTAAAAAGGAACCCAACTACATAGTTCATACTGTCTTACCTCCGTGCCTATATCCTCTTGTGTCGTTATAGGCGGTTTTACTTTGCATGACGGCTTCTAGATCCCAACCCTTATGCTCAAAGTAATCCATAATCCTGATTACTGCATCGGCCAGTTCGGTTGCTTCGCCTTCTGGCTTTCCATCAATCTCATATTCTGCTGGCTTGCCCTTTCTTACCTCTTCGGATGCTTCGGCGATCTCTGTCACAAAGAGCATGTGATAGGTTAGTGGATGTCTCTCTTCCCCATCATAGAAACCCTTAGCCTTTGCCGTTTCATATATCTTCTTCTGCCACTCTTTTATTGTCATTGGTACCTCAGGAGATAGGAGCCTAACATATTCTATCCTTTTAAGGCGATATTTTCAAAACAAAAAACCCACGAACCTTTTGAGTCCGTGGGTCTGAGAGTTAATTCTTTTTTCTCTTAGCCTACGGACAAAGCAGTATTTCCTCCATTACCTGTACCGGTTGGAGTATTAACGCTTGTATTTACCGTAGTGATAAGTATCATTTTATTCCTCTGGTTTCTGTGATTTCTTATATTCGTAGTATACTACATTTTTATAAAAGATGTCAAGCTTTTTACCACTTAAAAAAATCACCACATTCTACCTTAACTACTTTCTGCATAAAGTTGTGATATTCATAGTTTTTCTCTATACCATCAATCCTTATACGAACAACCTTTGTATTGCCCATCATATCGGTTTGAATGAACTGAGTAAGCTTAACCTCATTATTGCTGTTGATAGCTCTTATAAGAACTTCTTTACATCCATTCTGTTTTAGATTCTCTATATCCTTTTGATAGGCAGATTCTTTTTGAAGGACAAGTTCTCCCTCTAATTTTTTAACAAGATCTCCACATAATTGCTGTTGCCCCTTGCGAATACCTCTAAAATAACTAATAGAGGCTACCATAGTAAAAGCCAGCATAAGAGCAATAGTCAAAGCAATAAGTTCGTTTTTATTCATGATATCCTCAAACTAGAATTGCGCCAGATTTATGGTCGGCATACTTCGCATAGGCATTGACTGAAACGGTGGTTGCCTCAGGATAAATAAAACCAGTGAGTTTACCACCGAAACAACAGCTGGTATCCACACAAGCGGTCTTATTGATAATGTATGGCTCGTCTTTAGCGGTGTGGCCATAAACAATCCAAGGGCTGTTTTCGTCTACCACCCTTGAAGCGCCCCAATCAAGCCTTTCAGGAAAACCATTAGCATCCTTCTTACCAGTAATTTTACCAAACAAGCAAAAAGTCCTGATAGCGCCATGCTGATCTTTGCCAATCATGCTGTCCTCAATACCTGCATGTGACACAACCAGCTTACCGCCATCAAGAACCAGATAGAGAGGCAGGTCACTCAAAAATTTCAAGAGGCGAGACTTGAATTCAACCACATCGGTACGGGCCTCAATCTGCTGGACAGTCTCAAAGATGCCGTGCGCAAGCTTGACGTTGTTACCCCTGAGATAGCGAAGCAATTTATCGTCATGATTACCTCGAACTGCCATAGCCTGACCAGTATCACAAAGGTTCATGATGTAGTCAAGAGCGCCAGCGTTGGAAGGGCCACGATCAGCAAAGTCGCCAACAAAGATAATTTTGCGATCACCCAAGCCATCGACACGCAACTTCTCGACCAAAGCCATTAGCTCAGGGAGGCAGCCATGCACGTCACCCACAATGACGGCTTGAGAAATGCTAGTGTCAACAGTAGCCACGCTATTGCTCTCGAAGGTAAATGGTTCTACAACATCCTTGGCGCTAATAATAACATTGATATCGTCTTCGGCCAAGAACTTTAAGCCCTCTTGAAATATGTCAAACGACTTCTTTACTACGTCAGCCCTCACTACACGGGGACGATATGCGTTTTGAGATTGGCAAACATCAATATCAACATGGTCAAACAAAACAACAACCTTCTTATAGCCATGTTTATCTGCCAATTTAAACCAATCCCTACGTGAGCGAGGAGTATGATTTAGATTGTCGATAATGACTGGGAAATCATGCCTCATCTTAGTTTCGACAAGAGTGTACAGTATATCGAAGGCCTCTCTTGAAACATCTTGGTTTCCAGCATCACCCGAAATCATCTCTCGGATAGAGTCAGCAGATACCACGTGCGTACCAAACCACTTGGAGGCAAAGGTTGATTTACCGCTTCCAATGGGTCCACACATTAAAATCATGGTACGCTGGCTTAATTTCATCTACCGTTCACCATAGAGGAATTAAATAATATTGTTGGTTGTGTATTCTGATTAAAAAACCTATCATTCATAGAGCGATTTACAACTTCTGCTCTGGTAAGATAGGCTTCATCCCTAGTATTGTCATATTTCTTATGGTAAGCCAATATGAGGGCTTTTTTAGCAATATCTGAATCCTCTAATTTATTAGAATCCAATGCATACTTAATAGCAATATCTGGGTCATCTGTCAAGCGAATTAAGGCAATATATGAATCTTGCCTCAAATGAGATGCCAGTTTCTTGCTGGTTGCTGCTCTCAAATAACACTGTTTGCTCAATGTTAAATCTTTAAATAAAGCAACCTCTTCGTATATCTTCCCAAGGAAATAATAGCACCCTGGATATTTATCGCTTTGAACTGAGAGCCCAACAAATAGGTCTCTTGAAAAACCATAGTTGGCATATTCATATTCATCCACAGCAAACTCATAGAACATCTTGAGAGTTTTTTCTGGGGCATCTTTAGTGAATCTTACATTTGACTTATTGTATGGCGCTTCAGCCAAACCAAATGATGTCAAAAGCATAAACAATAGAAACAATCTTAACATTACATCCTCCGAGGGGTTAAAACATCTAAAGCCACCGTCTATATTTGAGGTGGCCCTAGATATTTTTCATAGGTAAAACCTTTCTTAGTCTAGATCGGGTTCGTCGGTGCTTTCGACCTTTACGGCCTGACCACCACGCATCACAACATCATATCTCTTTTTGCCATCGCCGTCATCTCTGGTAGCGGACATAACAACGCCACCATCTTTGGTCTTCTTGGCCGTGAGTGGCCCAGTTGTTGCACCATGAGCCTTAGCAGCTTCTTCAACCACCTTTTTAGTAACAGGGGCATCTTTGGAGCCTAGTGTTTTTACAACTGGCTTAGACTTCACTACCGTCTTTCCTTCCTTCGGTTTGTTCTTGCTTCCTTTGGGTCTCGGCATCTTCTTCTCCTTGTGTGTCAAGAATGTCTGGATTTTCTAAATCCATATCCCTGATGTTTGTGTAAGATTCTGCAAAATCAAGATCTTTCTCTTCTTCTTCTTGAATCTTATGACGATATTTTTTCCAGTCCCAATCGTCTTCTTCTTCGTGAGGCTTTATCTTTGGTTTTCTTCTTCCATCATCCACGACTTTATGATACCTCCATTATAGCACTTCTTTTCGCTGTTGCCAAATATTTATTAAATTGTTCTAGGGTCATATAGAAGCCAGCAGCCTGAGGATGCCCACCACCACCATATTTCTCCGCAAACTTATTAGCACCACTTCCTCTTACAGACACTTTCATAGTATTACTTTCTGGAATCATTGAGTAAACAACGCCCAGTCCGGTTGGTGAAACAAGGGTTAGTTCATGTCCGACTTCTGAATAATATAAAGTTGCATTTACCGCAGCCACTTGAGTTCCATCAAAGTCCATAATACAAAACCTTGCGGCCATGTATTTAGAATCCTTTTCAACTCTACGATAAATTCCAGATCCTAGCATTGCAAACTTTTCCTCGTCAAACTCACTTAAAATCTTTTTAAATTCATCAAGCCCCGCATCTTGATCAAGAAGAGTCCTTAGGTATTGAATAACGAAGTGGTCTTTTTCATCTCTCCATTGCCAAACATCAGCAATTGAGATATATTCAAGCATCTTAGGATATGGCTCGTCTTTAAAAAAGTAGTCCCAAGCAACAAGACACCCAGCTTTTGACATATCAAAAGTGCAGTGCTTAGATAGTTCACCATTATTCTTTAGGTCAAATTCTTTGATTTTATTAACATCGGTATCATGATGATCTAAAACCCTACAGTCTATCCCACGATTTATTAACCCAAACATGTCTTCTGGATTAGGAGCAAAGTCAGTAAAATAAACAAAGTCTCCTGCCTGAAGATTTAAAACCTTTTTCCACTCATGTTTTCTGGACGAAAAGAAAACATTTAGAGATGAATCAAACCTTTTAGCAACCCAAGCACTGGCCAAACCGTCATGGCAACTCTTGTGTGAGACTAAATATTTTGGCATTTAATTCCTCTTCTATTTCTTCCCACAAGAAGCAAGATAAGCCAAATGCAAGAGAGATTACAAAACACAAAATTCCAAGTGATAGATTACTCTGTGCAACTAAAAAAGATCCTTGCATTAACAGTATGGTAATGACTGCTATAAAACCCCAGTAAATTTTTTCCATTATTAATAGAAAAAAAGAACCTACTTCTTTTTCTTTGATTTTTTCCATCCTATTTCTGCCTCCAGAGTCGCCCCTTGCTCTATTCCTCTTGTCTCAGCATCGGCAACTTCTTTTTTTAATTTTTTTCTTCCCTCTAAAGCACTGACAATAAAACCAATTATAAAACCAATCAATATCCCAAATACAAAACCCATTATTTCCTCCTAATCATCTGAATCATCTGATGCATCTTCTTCATCTTCGTCATCTAGATAAAAGCCATCCTCTTCTTCGTCTTCATATCCACTTACTATTTTATCAACAAACTCATCTACCTGCTCTTCATTATATTCGATATCTGGATCTTCGTCATTTAAATCTGTCATTAATTCAAAATCTTGACCATCTTCGGTAAGGCTTTCTACAAAGTGATCTAAACTAAAAGGCATATCGGGGTCGCCTTTTTCTACAAACTTGGTCCACTCTTCTTCAATTTTTTCTTTAGCATCTGTCTTTTTGTAGCTTGTTAGAACATAATAATTACAAAGACGAATAATAGTCATGACCACCCTTAGAAGTAGAAAGTTACACCTTGAATTTTCAGACTTAAGTACTTAAGAACTTAAGATCTATATCACTACCCCAGTTTCGGCACCCCCAAGATCTATTATAGGGTTCCGGGAAAAATTTCAACTAAAATCTTTAAACTATTTTAAGTATCACTTGTTCCAATGTGATTTGTATAACTCTATTTGCAAAGTATTTATTGCTTCCCAGTTAGGAGAATGTTGTATGGCGCTTGTTATGTATGCCTGCTCTATTAATGGCTCATAATAAGCACAACGTTTTTGAAATTGTTCATAAGAAAACTTCCCATTTTTAAGGTCAAGTAATTCTTGGTTATTGTAAAGAGGAAAATCAACCTCTCCCCTTACCAGCAGATCATAAGACTCAGTATAAAGTCTAAGGGCATGCGAACAAAGTTTTGGATCGAAACCAAACTTCTCTATGAGTTCCTTGCGTCCAGTTTGATTACCGGACTTTACTTCATTTCGTTGTATTTGAGAATAGGCGTACCCTGCGAAACTGTGACGCAATTTCTTAGATATGAATATGTTCCTCTGTGCTAATATTTTTTTGAAAGCATCAGTAGAAAATACCGTATTGCGATCATTAACAAAAAGAAGTTCAAGCTGATTGGGGTTGTTGTTTCCAAGCAGTCCGAACCACTTATCAAGCCCATAAAAAGTGCAATCTAAATCACCCTTCTGATTACGCTTTCCTGAACTGGATGCATTGGTTTTGAACTCAACAAACTCACACCGCTTACGTCCTATGCGATACTCTTCTGGTTCTATATATATACCAGTGAAATCCTCGTCGCTCTCAGGCGTATTAGTGCCATAAAGTTGTGAACCAACACGCAGTAATGCTATACAGTTATCTTTAGCTAACTGCTTCTCTGGTGTGTTGCAATCAAGTTTTTCAAGTATGTCTGATTTCATTTGTGCCTCAGAATGTATAGAACACTCTAGGCAATTAGGATGATTTTGTCAAGGACTAAGTGAGGAAAAAACGCATGACATTAAGAAGTTCGGTTGACTTTTCATAGCCAGAATCACGAATCTCTTTAAGCCATTGTTTTACTTCTGAGGAATTTTTAAGTATAACAATTCTTGGGGTTATTATAGTGTCACTTTCGCTGTAGGGAGCATAGTGCCAACGAACATAAAAATAAGTATCATTTAATTGACCTACGACAAAGGCATGCCCACTTTCATCCACAATTGAATCTTCCCAAATTATATATGTGTCTTTGAGTAGCGAGTCAAGTGTCTCACCACCCCTACAACGTCTAGCAACGGTTTCTAGCCACTGAGCCATGTTTTAACCTATCTGCGAGGGTCTGAGGGGTTTGAGGGCTTTAGGTTGCCATCTGGGTCAAATGAAGCCCATTCTATAGGCTTGTTGTTCCTGTATCTTGCTTTAATTTCTATGTGTCCATCAGCATAATACATTAAAAAATCACCATGGCGCAATCCATTCTTATAGTCTCCGATACATCTTTTTTGACCTATATGATACTCAATGCACCGTCCATCCAAAACATTATTTACAAAACATAATCGTCTTACTGGTCGTCCTTTTGAATCTTCCGTTACCCATGATCCGTTCTTTTTGTTGTTTATAAAAATACCTTCTTCGATAGTATTACTTAGTCTATCAAAAACCCTTGCGTGTCCATGAAGCCTGCCATGCGAATAGGTTAAATTTGAAACAGAGCCGAATCTTGAATCAATACACTCACCATCTTTTTTCCCATTTACATAATTAAAATCGATAAATATATTACCATCCCAATCATAAAATCTCGTCTGTCCATGCTTTAGACCATTTTCGTATTCGGATATTTTAAAAATTTTACCCATGTACCAAAAATACTCTTGAACACCATGAAGCTTACCCTTCACATAACTCAAGACGGATCTTTGTTTGCCATTTTTGTAGAAGGAATAATAATTGCCATGAATTTTGCCACGAACACGCCAATATTGTTTTTTTATATTGCCGTTAGAAAACCATTCTCGAACCAATTTCTTTTTCATGAGCCATATGGAAACTTCTTTCGCATAAATACATCTAGGTATTGTCTTGGATAGTTATAAAGCAATCCATCTTGAACACCCTTCAAACGATAGAGGTTTTTCTCCTTGTCTATTTTTATTATTACTAAGTCTTGCGGGGGAACTTCATTTGGTTCTCGAATATTCTGATAAAGCAAATCACGTACTTTGTATGTTGGCATTAGTGTGGCTCCTTATTATTTTAGCGAAGACGAGAGTGCCTGTTTCTTGAGCATAAACCTCTCGGACTACGACCTTAATTCTTTGTCCCATAAACTCTTCTCCGCCGTCCACAACAATCATAGTACCTTCAATATCTCCCCTGCCCTGACCTGGTTCTTTGCCTTTCTCTTTTATTTTAACAAAAATCTCATCGCCTTTAAGAAATTTCGGTCTTATAGCTAGGTATAACTCTTGAATGTTTAATACGGTAACTCCGTGTATTTTGCTTATTTCATTTAAATTGTGATCTAAACTCAAAATCTTAGCATTAAGAGTCCTTGAAAGTAGTACTAACTTAATGTCTGTTGATGTTGCTTCGTCCACTTCTAATAGTTTTTTATTCCATATTTCAGCGCCAGTTAAGGCTTGCACTTTTTTAGCCATCTCTAAACCATCACGACCCTTCTGGCGCTTATCATGGTCTTTGGAATCGGCAAGCCTCTGCATCTCCTCAAGAACAAACAAGGGGATAATAAAATCACCCTCAATGAATCCGGTCTTCAAAACAGAAAGAATACGACCATCAATAAAGACGCTCGAATCAAGAACTTTGTTTGATTTTTTCTTAGCGAATAGTTCTAACATGGTTTTCTACAACTTGCCTCATTTGAGGAATACAGTCTTTATGTAAAACGGTATTGTCTTTTCTAATACAGATAGCATCACCTTTTTTTAATTTTTTCTTACAAAAAAGACAGCGTTGGTTAATCTTGATTGAAATTTTCATTAGAAGGCTCTTTCTTTGGGAGGATAAAGTTCCTTCTCCTTTTTTATAATGCAAGTCCTAATAATCCACCTGTTGTCCTCCAGACTCTTCTCAAGCCGATAAAGCTGCCTTAATGTCATTTTCTGCAGGTCTTTATTTTTAATCTTTTTAAACATGATTAGTCCATGCTGTGAAGGATAGAGTTATAGGATTCTACAGAAACAAAACGAGAATAGTAATTTGACATATCGGCAAGCAGTTCCTCATATCGTTTTTCTTTAATCATGTCAGCCACGGCGCTTTCTTTTTCAGTAAAGATAATTATACAATGCTCTATGTCTCTAATTCTTGTTCGCATCACAACTATTTTTTTAAGATTAGATAAGCAGTTGTGCTGCCACCAAGGATCTATCTTACCATCCCCCTTACTGTAATAACTTTCATCGGGAGACTCTTTATCTTTCATATATGTCTTGTAAAGATTATCAAACCTTCTCTTTATGGTGGTATCGTAATTGTAAACAGAATAAAATTGATTTAAATCATAAAGGTCTAAAGCGTCACTGGTTTTGTGTTCTAAATAAAGTTGTGAAGAATTAGGACGAAGAAAAAAGTAGGCGTTAGCGGAGAATGAAATGATCAAAAGCAAGTTAGCCACCGATCTATAACGATGACTGACTAGAGTTTTAAACCAAAGAAAAATTAATCGCCTAAGGCTTTGGTATTGCTTTCGACTTAGGTATTCGTCTCGTTTTCTTTGGCGATTGTGTTGCTTTGACGAATGAGGCGATATCAGACTTAAGAGACTCATCAACTTCCTCTAGATTGTGTTTTATTTCTAGAACCTTTTTTTCATACTTGTCACCAATTGCAGGATGACTTCCGTCTAGAAACTTAACCCCCTTAGCCAGCCTCTCTATTTTCTCCATGATATTAAAGAATTCTGTACTCATACATTCTCCGCTTGTAGTTTGGGCTTGTCAATGGTCTTTTTAGACTTTATATCAACATTATTTGGTCCCAGTCTTTCCTTTATTATATTACAATATTCTTCCGACATTTCAGACCCTATCCATCTACGACCCAGTTTAATGGACGACTTCGCTGTTGTGCCAGACCCCATAAATGGGTCATAAACTAAGTCCCCTTCATTCGACCAACTGGTAATTATATCTTCAGCCAATTTTTCAGGAAAGATGGCTGGATGCTCATAAGCTACTAGGTCTCTTGTTGAATTACCATAGCCAGTAGAATATCGCCAAATGTTGAATCTACGGCTTTTCTGTTTGTACTTTATAATGCCCCGACCAGTATCATTAAGCGATCCATCCTGTTGGCGCTGAGTAGCCTTCCCACGACTTTGGGTATATTTGACATCTCTATCTTCTATTGGATTAAAGGTCTTGGGCTTCCCTTTACTAAACAAAAAAATATGCTCCCAAACGTTGTAGTATCTAGATTTGTCTGGGAAACTAAAACTACTCTTCTCATATATAATTTGATCATATAAAATAAAGCCACATTGTTCAGTAAAGTAAAGAGCTTGTCTTAGCGGGTCCAATTGCCGAGCGCCCTTCTTCGTCTCATATCCAACAACCCACGCCACCATGCCACCATTTTTTGTAACACGATATAGCGACTTTGCAATATCTTCAAAAGGAAAGGCATATCCATTATAGGTTCTAAGTTCTCCGTAGGGTGGACTTGTAACGGTCAAATCAATCGACTCAGCATCCATCTTTTTCATGGTTTCAATACAATTTTCGTTATGAATTTTATTTATCATTTGAATTTAACCATAAAGAATCCCAGAACAACTAACAAAAAACCAAACCACTGTGTTGTGTTGAATGAGTAAATCTTTCCGGTGAAGAAACCAGCCCCGATAGCACAGCCTAGAAAAAGAACAATATCATAAATCATTCCATCAAACATAACGTCTTTAGAGTGCTTACTTATTAGAAGCCAAAGAGGAAATGCTCCAAATACAGCCCCTATCCAAAAATACATGCCATACGTAGCCGTTAAGCTGTTTTTATAAATAAACCACGTATAAATGAAATACCACGCAAAGGTTAGAGGTATCCACGCCAAATAATACATCATATCTTAACCTTTTCCTTTTTGACCACCTTCTTTTTGATCACTTTCTTTTTGGGCTCTTTTGGAAATGGCAATTCTGGTTGGCGAGGATTATCTCTCTCCTCAATAAACTCTGCAATTCTTTCGTTGGCAACATCGCAATATTTTTGTTCTCTGTCGATAGAGATGTAATTTCTTTCCGTCATCATGGAAGCAATGGCTGTAGTTCCTGAGCCACCAAATGGATCAAGAATTGTGTCACCCTTAAAGCTACCAAGTAAAATGCATCTCTTTGGTAGCTCAACTGGGAAGGCTGCAGGGTGTTTGCTTTGTTTTCTACGGACTGGATTCATTTCCCATATCTGCATACCGTAAGTTTTAAACTGATCAAATGACAGGCTAGACTCTTTTCTCCTCTCATCAGTTAGATCTTTTCTAAGGCCTGGCTTCTTGAACCACAAAATATATTCTGCCTCTTGGACAATCGGGATTGATCCTGGCGATCCAAATCTGCCATAACTACCCATCATAAGACCTGAGCCACCCGAAGCATGTTTGCCACGTATTTTTTTCCACAATATCATTTCTTTATAGTCATATTTTTTTACCAGCTCCATAATCAAAGCTGAATGGGTTGGAAGCACCACGTTTTTCTTCAGTTGACTCTTGATAGATGAGTGAGTATCATCGATGTTTATCCAGAGATGTCCGCCAGGCACCAATAAACGATATGATTCTTCAAATACAGGGAATAGAACCTCATTAATATAGCGATTCCAATTCATCATCATATCGCCCTCGTTCTTTTTAATGTCTTCATACTCCATATCAGCAAAGTAGGGAGGACTAGTAACGATTAAATGAACGCTTTCCGAGTCCATCTTCTTCATGGTCTCAACGTTATTGGCACATGTTATTTTGTTTATAAATTTTTCATTGCTCATTTTTCATTGCTTCCAAAATAGGGGTTAAGTTATCTCTCTTTATGGTTACTCCGTGATCCCAATCTTCTTCTTTTATTAAGAAATTTTTTCCATAAAATATGACCGACGCAAAAACATTCATATTCTTCTCTACCACATCAAATTCCTTCTCTTTAGTCGTATAGTTCATCGCCACAAAATTTTCAGATGGCTCATAGAACAAGAAGAAGAAAATAGACTCACACTTATCGGTAACATGGGTCAGCCTCCACCTCTTCCTAGTGTTTGTATCTCTTATCCTGAACCCTTTATCGATTGGCTTGACATAGTATTTTGGGTTGGTAGCAGCAAACCTAACGTAATTGAAGACACTGGCAGTATTTTTAATTACCGGTATCTTGTCGATGTCCGATGGCCCAAAAATCCATTTCCCCATAGGGCTAACTATAAAATTCATCGATACATCGTCCTTTCCATACGGCTGTAAAATAATATTCTTGTCCCTTTTCATCCCTTAGCCCTTTTATAAAACTGCTCAAAACCATGCTTGCTTTTAAAAACTATCTTTTCAGATGGCTTTTTAGTATCAACGTATTCGAAGTGGTTAAATTTTTTCCAATACAAATCAAGCCACTTAGAAAATTTGTCAATATTCTGAAAGTGAAACATCTCCTTGTGACCAGCCGTTTCAAACATTTTAATTGTTATCATTTCTTTAGGAGAGCCTTCCTTCTGGTGGCCGACCCTATCTTTCTAAGAGATTTGTTTTGGATTATTCTTACGCATTCGGTACTGACATTTAGTTTTTTTGAGATATCAGTCAGGGTAAGCTCTTCGGCATCATCCAGCCCAAACCTATGCCAAAGAATCATTTTTTCTTTCTCTGACAGAACATCCATAATAATGCTTTTAGCTCGTTCAAAATCAATGGCATTAATTATCTGGTCTTCAATACCATTACAAGATCTCATCCCGTTCACGGATAAACCAGGCCCGCCAAACGAAATGTC
>Ga0315284_10006901_pt1 | contig 16191 bp, 20 predicted proteins | sample YL17G09_16_MG_FD_203696 | JGI IMG/M metagenome (GOLD analysis project Ga0315284, IMG submission 203696) | Sediment microbial communities from Yellowstone Lake, YNP, Wyoming, USA - YL17G09_16 | ecosystem: Environmental > Aquatic > Freshwater > Lake > Sediment | place: USA: Wyoming | collected... | reverse complement strand
ATGTTTTCTGAGCTTGACGCGGTACAAGTTAGCTTTGCCCGTCAGTTGAAGGAATCAGCGGCGGCAGCTTTGGGTGTTCACCCTAGGTTGATTGAAGCTGAGAAGCGAAATCCAAAGGCTACAGTTACCTTCACTGTGTGGGACCCGGAGACTGAACAGGCGCAAGGGTCTGTTCAGTCTCTACGTCAGTTCTTACAAAGTTATGGGACAGAGGCCCACAGAAACGTATTTGGTACAGACTTTTGGGTAGACCAAGCCATGCCGATGGACCTTGATCACAGTGGTAAGATCGTTTGTGCTACTGACGTTAGATTTCCAAATGAGCTTCAGAGGGTTGTTGATCTTGGTGGAGTTAATATCCTGATCGATAATGACTTGAACGAAGCAACACCGCGAGAAGCCGCACATTCGTCGGAGACATCTATTGACATGAGCTTGGTCTCCTACACCATAAATAATCGAGTGCGCGACGATAACTACGAATTTCTAGATAGACAAGTACACGCAATAATGGACAAACTACTAAAGACTGTATAGGGAGTAACAATGGCTGTAGTATCTGCTGGGGCAGTAATGACATACGACGAGTTAGTAAAGGTTCTCAATGAAACAGAGAATCTTACTGAGCGTCTATTCGAGTTAGGCGAGGATAGTCTAACATTTTCGTTTGATGAAGAGGACGCAGACGACCCAATCAAGCTTAAGATTAATACTGAGAAGTTTAAGTTAACGGCTGATGCTATTGCTCAGGCACTCGCTATGGCCAAGATTCCTAAGGGCATCATTGACACCTACGACATTGACATTATCCTCCCTCTCATTAACTGGTACTACGAGAACAAAGAGGGAGAAATGAAGGCACTTATCAAGGACAAGAAGATCGTAGCTTTTACGCGTCCCGGTACAGCCATTTACTCAACGGTAGATATGCTAGACGAAATGGTACGCGCCCTTGATAACTTTGAGATTACCGAGTACCACTTCGATAAGGTACACCATACACTCAAAGAGACTCAGTTCTGCTTGGTTACACCTCACAAGTCATACGCAATAGACGATGATAGTGGTGATGTTTTGCGGGCAGGGGTATTCGTCCAGCATTCGGTAGTCGGAGCGAAGCCAACGTCAATGTCTGGGTTTGTTAGTAGAGACTATCATGAGAACGGGATGATCTCTGCACAGGCATTTGAGCAGTGGAGCCGCAAGCAGTCTAAGAAGTCTGACGATGTTACTGAGGGTGAAAAGGACAAGGACCACTATGACGTGTACACTTGGGCCTATGACACAGCAGACACCATGCTCAGGACGTTTAACAACGATGCCAAGAGCGTTGACTTCTTGAAGGATATTGAAGTTGGAAATCACGCTGGAACACTCTTCAATGATGTGTTCGAGAAGGCCTCGCTCCCTGTAGCAGTTAGAAAGATTGTACGGGAGGAATATGTAGACCAGCCGGGACAGACGTTGTACGACCTCTGGAACGCTATATCCTTGACCGCAGATAGGTCAGAGCTTGAGGACAACTTAGCTACTCGCAAGAAGGTTATGGAAGCCGCAGGCAAGCTTGCTAATCATCCACAGAGTTGTCCTAGCTGCCACCGCCTTACAGAGGACACCGGCACTAAGGTAGTAAGTAGTGATTAAGAAGGTAACGCTAAAAGATTTTCAGATACACAAGAATCTGGAATTAGAGTTTGGTAAATTTACTACTCTCACAGGGGGCAGCAACGGCGGAAAGTCAGCTGTCCTTCGTGCAATCTCGGGCCTAACTAAGAACAGTAGCCCTGCCAACTATGTTAGGCGCGGGCAGCAATCACTATCCGTCACCATTGAATTTGATGATGGTCAGAAGATAGAGTGGCAAAAGGGTGAGAAAGTAAATAAGTACATTATTACTGACGCCGCTGGAGCCACGAGAGTACTAGACAAGGTTGGAGCGGGCGTACCAGAGGAAGTTTCTGATATTCTACGGCTTGGACCTGTAGCAGTCAAGGGTAGTGACAAGGAATACATTAACTTCCATAATCAACTTGAAGCCCCATTCTTGATTAGTTCAACTCCGGGCAACGTGGCAAAGCTTTTTGGGGAGTTAACATCGGCTTCTCAACTATACACGGCAGTAGGTGAAGGAAACCGTCAGGCTCGCCACACCAACGGTCTAAAGGCTACACGCAAAGAGGACCTAGACGGAGCCATTGTAGCGTTGGATGCTTATACGGACCTAGACGAGCACCAACGCAGCCTAACCAAAGCAGGTAAACTGTACGAGGAAGCGGTCAGCATAGCAACCGACCTAGAAGCGTGCCAAACAACTATAGCTCGTATCCAGAGTATCAATGAAGCAATCTCTAAGCTTGAGGATGGAATCGAGCTAGTATCCGTACCTGCTGGATTCAACCTAGAAGAGCTTAGGTCGCTTGCCGATACCTCTTTAGCCTTTGAACTGGTTATTGACGCGCTGAATAAGAAAGAGGAAGCTATAGTTCAAAGTCAACGTTTAATTACAGACCTTAGTCAGGTTCCAGACATTGACCTTACTGCTCTTGAAGAACTTGAAACTCGTATCAGTATTGTTAGTGGCTTTGTAACTAAATTGGACGACCTTGACGAAAAAATTAAGCTAGCAACCGGACACTATATCGGTGCTGAAGAACGTGGTGATCGGCTTGATGAGCAGCTTGACGAGAAGTTTAGTGAACTAAGTACGTGTCCAGAATGTGAGCAGCCACTAACAGACTCGGCAAAAACAGTTCTTATTGAGGGTAGGCACTCACATGCAGCTTGTTAAACTACTTGTTATTGGTGACGTGCATATCTGTGACCATTCACCGGGACGTAGAAATGATGGGTACAAAAAAGCCATCATGGACAAGCTGGAGGAATGCGTTGATATTGCTAAGAATAGGGAAGCTACACATGTCCTATTCTTGGGAGATATATTTCATAACAAAGCAGCTAATAGAGTATCACACCGACTCGTTCAAGAGGTTGGCGACCTGCTAAGCCGTTTTAAGGTACCTGTGTATATTCTGGTAGGGAACCACGATATAACTGACGGAAGCCTCGACACGCTTATTAAGCAACCTCTGGGGGTCCTACGCTTCATACCCAACGTAACGCTCTTAGAAACGCTCCCAGTGGCCCTAGACGATGATATAGACATCTATCCCATCGCAGGCACGTCACCATTTACTATGGATGACTTCTCGGTTAGTGGTAAAAACAAGCGTGACATACTTGCTGTCCACCAATCTATCGCACCAGATATTTTGAGTGAGGATGAAGTCCTAAGAGATATCTTTCACGATGCCGCCACAGTAGTTAACAAGACTGATATCAATATCATTCTATACGGACACATCCATCGGTCAGACGGTATGTATGCTAAGATGCGGAAGGATGGAACTAAGGCAGTATTTTCTAACCTTGGCTCTATTTGTAGGCTGACGATCAATGACGATGACGTGTACAAGAAGCCAGAAGTCCTTGTACTAGAGTTTCTACCTAATGAGGATAGAACCGTAAACTCTGAGATAATCCCCCTTCAAAAAGTTATTCCACCTGATGAAGCCTATAGATTAGAGGAACATCTGGAGGAAAAAGAGCACAGTAAAAATATCGAGGAAATCATCAGAAAACTTAAAGAAACAGAAATTTCATCATTTTCTATCGACAGTGTATTTACGCAGATAGAAACTAGAAAAGATATTGATAAGCCCGTTAGAGACGCGGCGCTCCGTCTTTTGGAGGACGTGCGATGATATCCGTAGTTTATGTAGACTTTTCTGAAATCAAGCTAGACTCTGGTTCGCATCTGACTGAGATAACATGGATAGTGGAAAATATCAGCTTGCAAAAGCTAGAAGCTCACCACTATTTTGTTGACTATCCCGGAGCCAAAGAGTCTGAACGTCAGCTTACCAACATAGTAGGCGGAAAGCCTCTGGTAAGGTACAGCGCTCCTACTGTCCTGAAAGCATTCTTTGGCCAGATATCACCTAGGGCGGTGGTAGCATTCAGGACCAAGGAATTAAAAGAGTTATTCAAGGTCCACGTATCGAGCCTACTTGAAGCAGGATCCTATAGAACATTTTGTACTTATGATGACGTTGTTTCGGATGAATCTGAGGCAGCATTTATAGACGACATTATCTTGGATACTAAACTAGAAGCAGCAAAAAAGTTTGGAAATGCGTTATGAAGGATTTCGACCAGTACTTGTCATATACAGGGTTCAAGAAGTATGTATCCTGCCCACAGAGCTACTACTTAGAGTACATAGAGAAGAAGCGCCCGCCTATGGAGGACCAGCGCAATACGCTAAACGGTAATAGCTTACACCAGCTTCTTGAGGACTACATCAAGATCGGTGACGGTGACGTAGACTGGCTTCTTAATAATTCGGATAGAGTGTGGGACGAAACTCTTGCCAGTAGCTATGTGTTGTGGAAGCACGATGATGATTCTCAGGCAGTCCTTGAAAAAATGCGAATGTTCACTACGAACCTAGCAGCACTTCTCAAGGACTCTGCAATCAACACAGCGGTCATGGACGGCAGCGCAAGCCCGGAGCTAAAAGCTGATACAGTCGTCAATATCAATGGCACACGATTAAAGATGGCAGGTAGGGTTGACCTTTTAATCAAAAACAGTTATAATGACTATATCTTCTACGATTTGAAGGCATCGGAAAACCGCTCAATCATGGAGTTCGATCAGCTTGTTTGGTATTCTATAGTTCTTGGGGCTTACCTGAAGGACATGGAGCAGCCAACAATGGGTGGGTACATACTGCCCGGATTTAGCGAGATTAAGACCTACAAGATCCCAGCACAGGCGAGGGAGAAGCTCTTATCTAGATTGGACGAGGTACTGAGAAGGATTCGGGAAGGAATCTGGACCCCAATGCCGGAGGATAAGGTTTGTTTCTGGTGCCCAGTCAAGTATTGCTGCCCAGTCAAAGGAAAATTGATCCCACACGGGTCAGGCGTCATTCAGTTAGGATAACACATGAGTATAGTAGACGACATAAAAGAGTTGAAGGCTAAGAAAGAGCAGGCCCACACTCAGTTGACCAAGTATAAGACCCAGTTTGAGGGCCTGATTTCTGAGAAAGAGGCGCTGGTTAAAGAGTTAGCTGACAAGTACGGGGTAACTCCTGATACTGCTAGAGAGAAGCTAGAAAAGATGGTCGAGAAACGAGACGAACTGTTGCAAACTGCTAAGGACGTTCTCGGAAAAATTCCAACACAGAATCTATATTAGCACATGGTCAAATTATCAAAAACTGCGCTCGTTGGTACCCTCAAAAAGGTAGTCTCGTTCATTCCTAAGATTAAGACCTCTGATTATTCGGGTGTCGTATCAATTTTGCCTATGGATGGTAAGGTGAAATTAGTACTCTCTTATCCCGAGGCCACTATCGAGTCAGTTTGTGATGCTATCAGTTCTACTGAAGGCGATACAACAATATGTATCCATGGCCGTAAGATTCTCCCCATTGTGGCAGCATCAGACAAAGAGGTGGAGTTAACCGTTCACGAAACATTCTTGGAAGTTGTGTCTGGGCGTTCTAGATGGAAAGAGCCAATGCCGCGTGTTGGCACAAAACCTATTATTCTTCCGGATACTCCAACGGCTACATTTGATGTTTACCCTGTACTCACGGCTTTCAATACTGTCCAATATGCGGTAGATTCAGACTCTGTGCGCCCCTCTTTATATATGATCGATGTTGTAGATGGAAGGGTCAGGGCGTGTAATGGGTTCCAATACCATGAGGTCTCGACCAAGATCCCTGACTTATCATTTTCTATCCCCGGTGGAATGGCCGAAAGCTTTATTGCCGTCATGCGCCACTTTGATGGTGATGTAGATTTTTATACAGACGACGATTCCTACTACTTTAAGAATGGGCCAGATACTATCGCAGTACGCAAGCTACAACTATCATTTCCTGATTTAGACAGGTTGCTGGTTCGACCTTTACGAAGTGAGGTTCCAGCACTCTTACAGGTAGACAGAAACAGTTTGCTAGGCGCTCTACGTAAGGCCCGGTTAGCTCTTGACGATAACTACCCATATGTAGAAATGCATCTAACTAAACAAGAAATACTTGTTAGAGGTACACAGAAAATGGGGTCAGAGCATACATCAGTTGTTAAAGCTGTTTGGGACGCTAAGCCGCGAGTTGCAACCTTCAATATTAAGCATATTATCCAGACAATCGAGAGCCTGCATAGTGGCGTTCTGGAGCTTAGATTTGGTCCAGACACGAAGAAAAAGAAAAGTCCAATGGCGATAGAAGGGGTAGGAACATGGACGATGTTGAATCAGTCGAACCTTGGGACGAGGAATTAGACGATGAACTAGAGGCCCCAGCGCCCGTAACTGTTAGGGCCATTTTTAAGAGTGGTCTTAGTAAAGAGTGGGTTATGACACTGCCTAGGTACTCTACTACTTATAATAGTCACGTAACTAGGGGAGGCTTGTTAGACCTTGTAACAAATTCTTATGCGCTTGGTGAGGCACCTTTGATTATCCTTCCGCTAGATGATGATACACACGTTTTTATAGATCTCTCAGCAACTGACTATTTGGAGATCTCATGATTGAGGAAGTAAAGCAGCTTCTTGGGCAGAAACACGATTTTGTTCAACAGCGTATTGGCGAGAAAAGATCATTAGAAAAGAGAACTACTGACTTAGAACTAGAAATTAACAAGTTAGCAGATGATACACTTACGGTAGAGAAGGCAGTTTGGCTCCTACAGCAGTATGCAGACTTTCAGCAAAAGGAAGTCATTGAAAAAGTTGAGGGCATCGTAACAGATGGTATCCGAACTGTTTTTCAAAATGATTCTCTAGATTTCAGGCTTTACTACTCAGAAACCAAGAGTGGTACAAAGAAGAAAGCTCCTGAGATTACTATGGCCATTTTCTATGATTATAACGGGGAGAGGGTCAAGGGCGATATTAAGGAATCATTTGGTGGCGGGCTTTCAGTAGTGGTGGCCACCTTGCTACGTATTGTTATTGTGATGTTTATGTCAGCAAAGGTTAGGCCCATCCTATTTTTAGATGAACCAATTAAGGACCTTAGCCCCGAATACCCAGAGCAGGACACGCTTGCTTCACAGTACCGGGATAGGATGGCATCATTCTTAAAAGGTATTACCGAGACAACAGGCATTCAAGTTGTTATGGTAACGCATGAACCGAACTATGCGGAAGTGTCAGATGTAGACTACAGGTTCTTTGGCTCGCTCGGTAAGAATTCTAGAGTTAAAAAAAGTAAAAAACAGCAAATAGATGAAGGGTTATAACGTGGCTATTATTGAAGGCGCAGGAGTTGGCACGGCAGGACCAGCCTTAGCAGAGGTGTACCTAAAGGCTCAGGGTGCCGTACAGGTGCAGTTTAAGCGGTTGCACGACGATGCAGTAGTTCCCGCAAGAGCACACGCTACTGACGCAGGCTTTGACCTATCTGCGTATACATCACAGTGGACCACCCGTGAGAAGCCAATGACAGTGCTATCGGCGCGAGGACGCATGGTAATTCCTACAGGAGTGGCGGTTGTGATTCCAGAGGGTTACGTTGGGCTTGTGTGCCCTCGTAGTGGATTAGCCGCTAATCACGGCATTACCATCACCAATGCTCCCGGAATAATTGATTCTGGGTATCGCGGCGAGCTTATGATAATTCTACAAAATACTCGTGATGTTCCTTTCACTATCCACCACGGAGATAGAATCGCACAGCTGGTGGTGGTTCCTGCTCTGCATATTGACGCTGTAGAGATTGACGAACTTCCTGAGGCTGATCGTGGCGCTAACGGTGGTGGGTCTACGGGAGTATGATTACCAAGGCCGCTCAGCTAGTGGTCACGTTTCTCACAGCATCAGTGGGAGCGTTTATGCGTGGGTTTATTGGAGGGTTAGAAAAATCCTTATTTCCAGAGGATGATGAATGGGGCGGCGCAACCCCTCCTGCGGACCTCGAACTAGCTATACAGATGGCTGTAGCAGCACATAACAGTAGTAGCGACAAAGGCAGGACAATCAAGCCATTTGCCTCACACATGAGTAAGTACTTTGGAACAGAGGGAGACTTCACAAGGTCTGAAGTTGTCGAAAATATGACTCTATCGCTTGAAAGTGTGGGCAAGGAAATCCAGTCGATAGTTTCTGGAAGCACGATATCAAGTAGGGTTGAGCGCACAGACGGAAAGAGTGGTATAATACTGCACGGACACCTTGACTGGAAGGTTGACAATCACAACCCAAAGGTGTATGCTATAAGTATGGACTTACTAAAAGATGGGTTCATTTTCAGGGCAGACACCAGTACATTTGTGATAACCGGCAGGATACCAGAGTGACCTACATAAGGCTAACAGACACATACAGACCAAAGCAGTTCAGACAGATAATGGGCCAACCAGACATTGCTGTAGTTAAAGCAATTTTCGAGGATCTAGACGAGCTTCCACCTTTACTACTATTTTGTGGACTATCTGGTGTAGGAAAAACATCGGTTGCCCGTGTTATTGCTGCTCGCGTAAACTGTGAACAGCCCAATGCTCAGGGTGAGCCATGCGCCAATTGCTCTTCATGTTTGGCTATATACGCCAATAACCACCCGAACGTAGAGGAACTTGACGCAGCAACTAATGGATCTGCTGATAAGTTGCGTGAGCTAGTCCTGCGCTCTCACCTCCAGTCTAATGGTGTAAAGACATTCATTATTGACGAGGCTCAATCAATTTCTGCACAGGGCTGGAACGTACTACTAAAAGTTCTAGAAGAGCCACCACCAAACTGCTTGTTTATTCTTCTAACGTCTGAGCCTAGAAAGGTTCCGACCAAGATTCGCACACGCGCTTTAAGATTCAACCTAAAACAGGTCAGCCCAACTATCTTATCTCCATGGATAGCCTTAGTTGTCGATCACGCTGAACTAGATATTACAGAGGACGACATTAATGTAATCGTGGATCTTTGTGAAGGATCGGTTAGAGATTGTCTGATGATGCTGGAGCAGGTCGCTGTATCATCATTTACCGCCGAGGAATTATTTTCTTCACGTGACCTATCGTTAGACTTTTTTACCCAGCTTATGCTAAAAGATTACGAGGGACTTCTCATCACTGTCGATACGTGGTGGGCAGAAGTAAGTGATGCTAAAACCATCTTATCCCAAATGGCTACCACTCTTGAAAAGATAGCACACTCACGAACAGGACTAGAGTTCTATGGTGGGGCAACAAAGAAGTCCTCCTATTCTGAGCTATCCAGTGGACTTACGATGAATAAGGTAGCAGTGTGTCTAGAAGTAATATCAGAATGGTTTAATCAGTCATACTCTAAAGCACAGCTACTACTTCTTACGGCACGTCTATACAAACTCACAAATGGCAGTGCTATCAATATTGTACCTCAGGAGGTCAAGGCCGATCCGATAGTAGGGACACAAAATGGACAGGCACTTGTTTCAGCAGCAGATATCCGAGACCAACTTAAGGGGTTTTAATGTTTGACGAGGACAAAGATTCTATCACAGAGCGCATACAAATCTTGGTTAAGCTAGATGCTGCTGCGTGTAACCTGTTGTCCACGGCCTGCCTACTTATACGAGACGATGACAATGCTGCCGAGTTACTGCGGCGGCTCCGTGAACACATCAGCATCACGGAGGACCCCGCCTTAATGTACCAAGCAAACTACTACCTCGACTATATTAAAGACCTCCTAGATATTTTAGAGGCAATTGAGTCTAACGGGAACCTCCCCGCAATTAGGGAGGAAGTTAGAGATCATTATGAGACACTCCTTTACAACAGAGAGCTTTTACTGAAGTCACTAAACACTATTAAAAACGAGGACAAGACGCAAGCTTGCCGAGAAAACTACTGGAAGAACTAATGAACGCACCTATTAAAGAAAAAGATCTATACAACTACAAGGCCACTTTGGTAAGGATTGTAGACGCAGATACTATTGAGGCAGATGTCCAGCTAGGCTTTTATATGACAGCTAGGCTAAAGATGCGCCTTCTAGGAATCAACGCTCCGGAGCATAACACTGTAGAGGGGAAGGATGCTATTACTTGGCTGGCTGGAGTATTACCAATCGGCCATGAGATTATCCTTGACGTGTACAAGGTTCCGGAGAAGTATGGGCGATGGTTAGCTAAGGTCACCTACAATGGTCTAAACGTAAATGAAGAGCTTGTTAAGACCGGACACGCCGTAGAGTACTGGGGAGGTAAGCGATAATGAGTGAGTCTAGTGAGTTGCTACGAACACAGGATATTGTTCTTGTTAAGAACGACGCTGGTAAGTTTGTTTGTGTCAAGTCTAGAAACTCCAATCCAGCTGATGTGGTAGTTATGGTAATGGACGATGGAACAATCGGGATTAAGGGATCATAATGGAGCACAGCAATAAAGTCGAACTAACTGGCTGGTATGGGGGCGACGAAACTCACGCACTTTCCGCGTGGACCTCTACTAGCCGTGATTTAGATGATAGTAAAAGAAATAGGATGGGAGGACTTCTAAACATGCTGGCTTCAGAAGGACACCACACTCCATTTGAAAAATCTTATTTACATTTTTTAGTGACGTGTGATACAGCCACCCATATTCATTTACTTAAACATAGGGTCGGCGTCAGTGTCAACGGGGAGTCAGCTAGGTACAAAGAGCACAAAGAGGATAAGTTTTTGATTCCTAGCGACTGGCCCGAAAGTGAGCAGGAGTATCTTAAGCATTTTTCAACCGATGCCTACTCAACATACCATAGTACCCTTGAGCGTCTTGGTGACGCTGGGGTGGACCGGAAAAGGGCCAAGGAATCAGCAAGGTTCTATCTTCCATATTCTAGTCAGGTAACCCTAGATATCAGTTTTAATTTTAGATCATTCATGCATTACTGTGGACTTCGCGGAAAAGATGACGCCCAACTTGAAGTAAGAGAGCTTACACATTCGATGCTAGATCTTGTAAGAGAAACTGGCGATTTTAATCTATCTCTAAAGGGATTTGGGTATGCTTAAACTAGAAGAAGCAAAGAGGCTGATCAAGAGTTCTACAGGTTTTTGTCAAAGGTGCGCTATTCTTGTCAATCAACCTTATGAGGACCTTTATAAGATTTTGATTAGAAACAGTAAACCTAAAGGTATTGAGGTAAGTCTAACTTTTGACGAATTTCTTATGTTTACCGAGATAGGCTGCTGTCACTACTGTGGGGAGAAGAATATTGAGTGGAAAGAGTATGGAGGTACAGCGTATAACCTAGACCGAAAGAATAGTGACACCGGGTATGTACTCACCAATATAGTTGTTTGTTGCGCCAAGTGTAACTATCGGAAAGGGAATTACTACTCCCACCAAGAATTTATGGCTATTTCCGAGGTACTTAAGTTTTTGAATGTAGCAGGAGACCACGGATACGGGGAACTACTACTATACCTGACGAATAATAGGTTCTTGCTAGAAAATCTCCAGCACGGACGAAAACCCATCTAGTTCGTTATATATGCTATACTTAATATAGGGAAAGTGGTTAACAGCCTAAATAGTTCGCACCATAAAGACTTGGGGCTTAGAGAGTGTCTGTTACCTAAAACTCTATATTAAGGATGCACATGACAATGCATGGTAAGCGAGATCCTGACGCCGAAAAGCTTCGGATAGAAAAGGCGCAGGCGGGCGGATTCGGTCAACCCGGTGTGGCCGGTCGCCCTAAAAAGGATTCTACTGACATCATTGAAGAGCGTGCGGCCGAGAGGATCCCCTACTTGGTTGACAAGTCTCTGGACGCAATTGAGCGCGGCCTAAAGTCTGGAAATGAAGCTACCGCGCTAAAGGCTGCGGGCCAGTTCCTAAAAACATTTCATCGCCCATCCCAGAGGCTCGAAGTATCTGGAGAGCTTTCTACAGCAGAGTATCATCTGCATATCCTACAGGCTCAGGATAACCTTTCTGAATCCGACCAGAACCTTTTGTCTGAATTTCTTGGCGTACTTCGTGATGCCTCCGATGATATAATAGACGCAGAAATTGTAGAGCCCCGAGAGTTGCTTGAGGGCGAGTAACTTATGGACGAAGCAAGAGTTAAAGAATTACTAAAAAAGCTCGAAGACCCTAATGTAAGCCCAGTAGTTAAGCAGACTATTAAGGATGGCCTAGAAAAGGCCATGACTGGTGGATTTAAAGCTGCCTATGACTCACAGCTTCGGTACAGGGCTAGAGGTGACCTTGAGTGCTTCTTTGAGTATGTCTTTGGATTTAAGGCTCCTCCCCACCAAAAAGAAATTATTAAAGTACTTGAGGACCCTAATAAGCGTGAGATGCTTATTATTGCCCCACCGGGTTCTGCCAAGTCTACTCTTGTATCTCAGGTGTTTATGCCCTATTACATGGGACAGAATCCTGAAGATAACACTATTCTCCTGTCCTCTTCAGCTACACAGAGCATAAAGTTCACCTCGGATATTAGGTCCCTTATGGTATCCAATGACCGGTACAAAGAGGTGTTTCCTGATATCCAAGTAGACGATCTAAAGGGTGAATCTCGTGAACAGATTTACTTAAAGAGGAAGTCACCAAACCCTCACCCTAATATCTATGCTGCCGGTATGCGTAGTGGTAAGGTCCTTGGTTCTCGTGCTAACTTGATCGTTGTAGACGACCCTTTGACCCAGATTCAGGCCCGTTCAGAGGTAGAGCTACGCAACCAGAAAGAGTGGTTTGCTGGGACCCTACTCACCCGTCCTGACCCTGAAACTGGTCGGGTCATTGTTATTCTTACCCGATGGCACAACAACGATTTAGCTTCGTTACTTATGAACAGGCTAAACTTCGATGTTCTCCATATGCCTGCTCTTGGTGACGAAAACAATGGCGCTTACATCGACTTTATGCCACCACTTGTAAACAAGTTCATGGAGGGCTACGAGGAAGTTCTAGAGTCTGTTGGCAATGATGAGCCGATGTCTAGCCTCCCACCAGAATTCCGTGAGGACTACCAAGAGCGCATCGAGGGTATCTACGACGAAAAGATTAAAGAAGGCCATAATGTAGAAATGGCGTACTCAGAAGCTAACCGTCGTCCGTGTGTTAGGCAGTATACCAACGTAGATAAGAGCCCGTCAATTTGGCCTAAGAAATTCTCTGTACCATTCTATCAGCAGCAACGAGCTAGATTTGGCACGGTACAGTTCCGGCTACTCTATCAGGGCGACCCTACTGGTATGGCTGGTGATATCTTTAAGCGTGAGTGGTTCAAGTATTATGGAACAGGTATGGACCCTCAAGGTAACGAAACAACTGTAAAGAAAATACCAGATGGCTCATTATACTTTATATCAGTAGATCCTGCCATATCTCAAAAAGCTAGCGCTGATTACTTTGTTGCGGCTGTTATGGCTAGAGACCCAGAAGGTAACTTCTATGTCGTTGAAGTAGTAAGAACTAAGCTAGAAGCATTCAAACAGAGAGAAATGCTGCAGAGTCTATACGTAAAGTACCCGCAAACACTATGGTTCCTTATTGAGACCGTAGCATACCAGCAAGCACTATTTCAGGATATGCTTAGGGCTGGAATCCCGTGTCGGTCGTATAAACCAAAGGCTGGCAAGGACAAGGAAATGCGGGCTAGGTCTGCTTCTGCACTCTTCGAAGGTGGAAAGGTATTTCTTCCAGTGTCGGCACCATGGCTCCCAGTATTCGAGGACGAGTTCACATCATTCCCCAAGGGTGACAAGGATGACCAAGTAGACGCAGTATCACAGCTTCTTGAGGAAGTCTCGCTAATGGCCGCTGTAAAGCCAGTTACTTACAGAGTCGGATTTGGCACTAAAATAGGCCGCTAATACGGGAATTTATGATAAAATAGATGTGGCAGCTTAAAATTAAAGGATTTGCATGACTGAACCAAATAAACCAGTAAAGAGAGTAAGGCCAATTACGCACACTATTAGCGTATTTACTCCTACCCAGCCTAACCCTAATGCTGGAGATGGAACTGGTAACTCTGAAGGATTTGGCCGCCCAGTAGACCTATATGGTAGAGACTTACCTCCAAACTATAACGGCAGAGAAGCTCTATCAAAGGCGTCTACCTCTAAGAACGATGAGTCCGACCAGTACTCATTATCGTCAGACTCTCTTGATCTCGTTGATCCTCCGATTGACCTCCAGTTTTTATCTGACCTTAACGGTATCTCGGTTACTAGGCGTTCGTGCGTAGAGGCTAATGCTGTCAATGTTGCTGGCCTAGGGTTCAGAATCAAGAAGATCGACCCAAAAGCTGACGAGACAGACCGTGATGATATCTCTGACCAGATTAGGGACCAGCTTGAGAAGTGGGCAGCCAAGGATAGAAAGTCCTTTGCACAACTTATCTATCAGGTTAAGTATGACGAAGAGAGCAACGGAAACGGATGTATTGAAGTTTCTAGAAATCGTAAGGGAGAGATTGACGGCCTTTACCACATACCCTCACAGACCATGCGAGTTAAGAAGGACCGCTCTGGCTTTGTACAGATCCTAAATAAGACCGGCAAGCGCACCTCATTCTATAACTTTGGTGATAAGGTTGAACTAAAGGAAGACGGCACCACAGAACTACTGCCTGACCGAAGTCGTGATATCAATGAGATTATCCACTTCAAGCTTTACTCCCACAGGTCTGCCTATTACGGCGTACCTCGTGATGTTGCTGCAATTCCTACTATTCGCGGTGATGAGGCAGCTAGAGACTACAATAACAAGTTCTTTAAGTTTTCTGCTACTCCAGAGCTTGCACTTGTGTTCTCAGTGGATGCCGCAGCTATCCCCACTCTTTACGGTGATCAGCCAGTTAAGATTGAGATTGATCCAAACACCAAGCGCGATATTGAAGAGCACTTTAGGCGTAACCTTGCAGCGCAGACGTTCGAGCCCGCTATTTTCCACCTTCCTCCCGGCGTGCAGCTAAAGGTCGAGAAGCTTTCAGAATCCCAAAAGGACGCTGGCTGGACTACCTTTAGGAAGACCAACAAGGCCGAAATCATGGAGGCGCACAGGACTCCTGGCATCATTACTGGGCAAGCCGACGCTAACTATGCTACTGCTGCGATTGCTAAGTCTATCTATCTTGAGCAGGTTATCGCACCCGAGCAGGAGAAGTACGAGCAGGCCTTAATGAGCCTACTATGGCCTGAAATGGTTATGGTTGGCCCAAAGACTGTACCTGCCGAACTTGCGGAAGACGGCGACCTAACTATCAAGCCTAGACTAAATCCAGCACCAAAGGGTGGTGTTGGCGTAGATCCTAACCTGTGGCGCTTAGACTTCAAGGAAATGAGTGTAGCCGATAAGTCAGTAGACGCTACAGTTCATAATATCTATGCCACTATGGGCGCTCTCACCATCAATGAGATTAGAATGCAGCTAGGAATGAAGCCGCTCCCAGACGGTGACCATGCTCCTGAGCCTAAAAAGGGAGCAGAGGGTAATATGGCGGCTCAAGATGCTAAAGCTCAAGAGGCTGCTGCTGGCAATATGGGTCAGGTACCATTTGTCACCAACCTACCATACCCCGACACTATTGGGCTAGGTAAGGGTAGAGGACCAAACGGAGCAGTAAACCCAAAGGGACCTAGACGACCCTTTGACAACGGTGGATTCACTCCCGCTAATGCTGGAACCGTTGGCCGTCCGATGCAAAAAGCCGAAGATGAAAATGTACTTATTCCCAAAGCTTACCTTGATGAGCTACTTAGTAACCAAAAAGACGTGGAATAACCAAGGACCTACGTAGACTATTCGTGCTATTATATAAGTATATAGCCTACGAAAAATCTTATACGAGGGCCCTGTATGAGCAAGAATGTTGATTTTGAAGTCGGTACAATTGTTACCGACGTATTCTTAGATAGCCTGCAAGAGCTAGTTACTGGCTCTATGCATAATGTGCGCCTTGGACCGAGCCTTCTTGGTACGGACAGGGTAGCTTTGGCTGTCCATGGTGATGTAGTCAACGATAAAAGGGCTACAGCAAACATTCAGGGCCGCTACGTTTATACTGATGTTTCACAAGATTCAAACCCGGCTAACGCAGGCAATGGTACAAAAGATCTTTATATTTCTACCACTGCTAACGGCGCAGTTCAGCAGCCCGCATTTAATTTTAACGTAAGTACT
>Ga0315284_10006899_pt1 | contig 16193 bp, 9 predicted proteins | sample YL17G09_16_MG_FD_203696 | JGI IMG/M metagenome (GOLD analysis project Ga0315284, IMG submission 203696) | Sediment microbial communities from Yellowstone Lake, YNP, Wyoming, USA - YL17G09_16 | ecosystem: Environmental > Aquatic > Freshwater > Lake > Sediment | place: USA: Wyoming | collected... | reverse complement strand
AGGATCAGATCGGGCTCCGCGGCGCTTGCCGCCAACGGCGACACGCACAGCCGCAACAGCATGAACGACACGATGCAAACGCCGACGCCGCCGGTACGCATGGGGCATCCTCCGTCTGGAACCGCGGCCTGGGGCCGTTGCCGCGATGGCTGGCTCATCGCAACGGCTCGACCAGCACCGGCCCGTCAAACGACAGGCCTGCGACCGCCGCGTTGCCCGTTACATCAGCCTTGCGAAACGCGACCGCCGCCTTCTTGCCGTCTCGCGTGATCCGCACGCCCACGGCGCTCCGCTCTCAATACGCTCCGCCGACCATGCGCCTTGCTGCCCGGCCCGATAGGCCATCATCACCGTCATCATCCCGATCGCAGACCGCTTCTGCTCAGTGCTCGCCTCCACGTGCCACTGATTCGCAAATGGCTTGCTCGGCGGGGGGGTGAACCCGTCCCGCTGCCGGAACCGCAGCGGCACCGTCGAAAGATATCGAACGTCCACGCCCGCCTTCGGCATCCCCACCGCCAGCCGCGACGCCTTCGCATCCACCTCGAACTCCTTCATCGCATGAAGCATGAACTGGAAGGTCGAGGGCTCCGCCGCCGCCACATCGTCATACAGCACGATCACATCCGGCTTGAGGAACAGAACGTGCCGCTGAAACCGCCGCAGTCGCCCGCCGTACGCCTCCCCCGCGTCGCCCATGACGTAGTCCCACGGCTCCGTCAGCTCTGACGCGGCAATCCGGCCGTGCGGCGCGGAGGTGTGCTTGATCTGACCCTCGCCATCCACCAGCACGCCGTTGTGGGCCGCCGTGCTGTGTACATACTGGTAATGAAACTTGCTGCCGTGCAGGTCTCGGTAGGTGCATGTGGTCAGAAGCGCCTCCCCATAGGCGTTGAGCTGAAACGTGTTGTGCGGATTGTGCCCATGGCTCTGCGTGCCGAACGGGCTGGACTTGAACAGAAACTGCACGCCCTCGCGGGCGTCCAGCAGCGTGCTGTTCAACGCAGCCACCCCGATGCCCCGGAAAACCTTGGACGATGGCAGATCGATAGGCGCCCTGGCCGCAGGCTGCGCCGGCAACGAGGCGCGATATAGAAAACCGAGGATGCCCTCATCCTGCCCCTTCATCTTCCATTGCTCGCACCACCACCGCCAGTGCCCCGCATTCACCCCGTCCGGGCGACCGCCTTGGACGCGGATGAAGTAATCCATGAATGGGCCGGCGCCGCCTGAGACCGGCCGGTAGGAGAGGTCCCCGAAGCCCTGGTTGGGGGCGTTGGGCGGCGCTACGTACATCGGAAAATCGCCCACGTGCGAGAAAAACGGCTTCTTCAACCCGTCGATCACCAGAGCCTTCTCCGCCACCTGCAGCCACCACACAACCTTGCTCATGTACCCGCTCCAGTAGCTGACGCCCTCGTGCCACCCCCCGTCAGCGTCCGACCACACCGGATAGCACGCGTAGAACTTGTTGACCGCGTAGTCGAGCCACATCTCCGCCTCCGGGATCTCCCCCAGAAATGCGATCCCCGCCTCGCCCACCTTGTGCCAGATCCGGTTGCCGTGGCTGTTATACGGACGATTGATGTGGCCCGTCCCCTTCGCTATCTCGCCGCTCACCCACGCGTCGGTGATCCGACGAAGCATCACCGCCTTCACCACCCCGCGGTCCGCCTCACTGAGCGCGTCCCACGCCCAGTCATACGCCCGCGGCAGACGATACAGCAGCGGCTTGGCCGCCTCGCAGTTCATCCTCATGTTCGTCGGGCCATCGGGATTCCATGACGCCAGGTGCAGGATCCAGCGACGGGCGGCCTCGGCGTACCGCAGCTCGCGCGTGATCATGTACACGAATGCGATCGTCTCCGCCTCCTGGCACGCTCGCATCGTCTGCTCGCGGTTCGGCCACCAATACCTGACCAACTCCTCGTTCTCCTTCTCACGAGCGGAACCCATGTGCTCGGGCTCCGGCGTCGGACCCGCGGCGATGTGCCTGTCCGCGGCGGCTTGGATGGATGCAAAGGCTTTCGATTCGCTCCCTCCGGCCAGCTCGCGCAGCTTCGGCACGTCCTCCGGCCTGACGAACAGCCTCGGATGCCCCTGCGGCACACGCTGCCTCTGCTGCGCGCGCGTCGGCATCGGGAAGGCCTCCGCGTCGGCCGGCACGACAACCCGCCGAGTGATGCTCCAGTTCGATCTCCCCCCCGATGCGCCAGCATACCGATAGCGCCAATAGTACGTCCCCGGCTTCAGGGCCGCCTGATGCGTATACGTGTTCCAGGGAATCTGCTCCACCGTCTCCGCCGACCTGAACTGCTCGTCTTCGGACCATTGCACGGCATACGTCTGCGCCGCCGCCTCGTGCAGCCAGACCAACGACGGCGGATTCAGCTCCGCCCTTGCCCCGTCCGCGGGTCTGTACCCCACCTCGTCCGGCGCCGCCGATCGATTGCTGACACGTAGCTCGGCGCCATGCGCCACACACCACCAACCCAGCACAATGCCCAGCAGGAGAAAAGTGCGATTCGCCATGTCAATCATGACTATCCCCGCTCAGCGGCCGCGTTGCCATCCGTACGAATCGGCTGCATCGCTCACCCGATCAACGCCCGTCCCCCTCAGCGCGCGAGCACCCAGACCGCCGCGAAGATGACCGCGAGTGTGATGAGCGCAATGATCACCAGACCGGGAGTGAAGAGGGGCGAGATTCTCGGGGCCGCCAGTGACATCGGCTCCGGCGAGTCGGCCAGCAGCGCGGGGTCGAACATCGCCAGGGGCAGCGGACCCCATCCTTTCATCTCGTTCGGAACGGCCGGCCCAGAAGCGGACGCAAGAGCCTTCGGAGCGGGCGCGGTCGATTGAGGGGGCGAGGCAACCGGAGCCGGAGGCACGGCGATGATGCTCTCGACAGGAGCTGCAACAGGGGGCGCCTCAAATTCGACGATGGGCGGCAGCGCCGGTTGGGCTGCGGGAACGTCCGGCGTAGCCGCCACAGTCTGTTCGGTCGGAATCGCATCCGCCGGAGGATCCGACGCCGGTTGCGGATCAAGCGGTGCGGGTTCGATGATGGGCGGCAGCGCTGGTTGGGGCGCGGGAACGTCCGGCCGAGCCGCGACAACCTGTTCCGTGGCAATCGCATCCTCCGGAACATTGGACGCCGGTTGCGGATCGGGCGGTGGGTCAGCAGGCTCCTCCTCGGACAGGTCGTGACCGGGAGAAAGCGACGGCCAGGCCATGGACAGGGCGGGGGAATCCACCGTCTCCAAAACAGCGCAGTCCGTCGTCACGATGGCGGGGGGCGGCAGGTCAGCCTGGGGGACATCGGCCTGGAGAGCCGTGAAAGAGAACGCAGCGGCGGGAGAATCATTGGGCGGCAGTGCAAAGTCCGCTGCGAGCAGTGGCGACGGGACCGCCGGCTCGGACGCAGGAGGTGGCGTCTGCGATAGCCCAGCAGGATCGGGCAGCGCAGGCGTTGACACAGCGAACTGGGGTTCCGGGATGTCGGCGAACGTGATCCGTGGTTGGGGCGCGGCCGCTGGGGCAAGTCGGTCAAGGCGCATATAGCTGATCAGTGCGGGGCCGATCCGGATGCCATCGCCGCCGTGCAGCTTGAGCTTGCTGATCCGCCGGTCGTTGACCCAAGTGCCGGTCCGCGAGTGCAAATCGTGAATAAAGGCGCGGCCCAGCGCGAAGATGACGACGGCGTGCACCGTGGACACGTCGGGGTGCGAAAGCTGGATATCGCAGCCATTCCCCCGGCCGATCAGGATGATGGGACGATCGGCAGGAATCGGCGAATGGCCGTCGAGCCGGAGCTCGGCCGGAGGGAATGGCCGGTTGGCCGAACGCCGATGAAGTGGAGCGCGGAAGCGGAACGTGAACTTGCCGATGCGGAGGAGATCGTCGTCCTTCAGTTGCGCCATCTGGACGGGTTGGTCGTTGACCCGGACGCCCGTGCGGCTGCCCAGGTCGCGCACAAAAACCGACCCGTCCGAGGAGAATAGGAGAGCGTGATGGCGGCTGACGTGGGGTGAGGCCAGCCGGATGTGGACGTCCTGTCTTCGCCCGACCAGCGTGATCGGGTGGCGCAGCAAAAACTGCGGCTTGGCCGCGTCGAAATCGACGGGCAATAACGCCGGAAAATACGCCTCTGTGGCGCTGTCAGGAGTTGCTGAAGTGCCCATATGACGACTGGCGATACAACGGGAATTGTGCCAGAAGAACCGGGCTTTGAACAGGGGATATCCGCCCAAATCAGTGTTTGAAGTGACGCTGCCCCGTGAAGACCATCGCCACGCCACGCTGGTTGACCAGATCGACGGTCAGTTTGTCCTGGAGTGAGCCGCCGGGCTGGATGATCGCGGTTATGCCGGCGCTGATCAGCAGTTCCGGGCCGTCCGGGAAGGGAAAGAATGCGTCCGATGCCGCCACAGCGCTCTTCGCCCGCGGACCGGCCTTCTCGATGGCCAGTCTGGCGGCCGCCGGACGGTCCATCTGCCCGGCCCCCGCGCCCAGAAGCATCCTGTCCTTCGCTATCACGATGGCGTTGCTCTTGACGTGCTTGCACACAAGCCAGGCGAACCTGAGGTCGTCCATCTCCTGCGACGTGGGGGGGCGGGTTGAAGCCACTTTCCAGTTGGCTTCATCGAGGCCGACCAGATCGCGCTGCTGGACCAGATAACCGCCGACGATCCTGTGCATGTGGAATTCGCCGCTGCCAGCCGTCATCTGACCGTTGCCCCAGATCGGTCCGACCTCCAGAAGCCGAACGTTCTTCCATCGTGACTTCAGAAGGTCCAGCGCGTCGGGCGTGTAGTCGGGCGCGACGATGACCTCCAGCAGCTTGTCGATCGACGTGATCGCATGCGCCGTCTGGAGGTCGACGGTCCGGTTCAGGGCCACGATGCCGCCGAACGCCGCCAGCGGATCGCCGTCGTACGCCTTCTTGAAAGCGCCGGGCAGGTCAGAGGCCGCCGCGCACCCGCACGGCGTCGTGTGCTTGACGATGCACGCCGCGGGATCGGCGAATTCCCGCACCGCCGAAAGCGCGCCGTCCGCGTCCAGCAGGTTGATGTACGAAAGCTCCTTGCCGTGGTGCTGCTTGGCGAAAGCGACCGAGGGTTCCGCGGGCTGCCGGTCGATGTATAACGCGCCCTTCTGGTGTGGATTCTCGCCATAACGCAGATCCTGTTTCTTCGTCAGCGAGAGCGTCAGGGCCGGCGGGAGCTCAGTTCCGGCCTTGGGCTCCTGGCGGTTGATCTGGGAGGCGAGGTATTCGGAAATCCTCGCGTCGTACGCCGCCGTATGGGTGAAAGCCGCTTGCGCATGGGTCAGCCGCGTCTCCAGGGCACAGGCGCCCTTGTTCTTTCGGAGGTCGGCCAAGACGTTCTGGTACTGTTGCGGTGACGTGACGATCAGAACGTACTGGTGATTCTTGGCCGCTGAGCGCACCATCGACGGGCCGCCGATGTCGATGTTCTCGATGGCTTCCTCAAACGTCACGCCGGGCTTGCTGACGGTCTTCTCGAACGGATAGAGGTTGATGCACACGAGATCGATCGGCGCGATGCCATGCTTGTCCATCGCCGCTTTGTGCTCCGGGTTGTCGCGAATCGCCAGCAGCCCGCCGTGGATCTTCGGGTGCAGCGTCTTGACGCGCCCGTCCATCATCTCCGGAAAACCGGTCACCTCCGACACATCCGTAACCGCCAGCCCCAGCTCCCGGAGGAATCGCGCAGTGCCCCCCGTGCTGATGAGCTGCACGCCCAGCTCGTTGTGAAGGGCTTTGGCGAAGTCGGCCAGCCCGCTCTTGTCGAACACCGAGATCAGAGCACGCTTGATGGGAATGAGGTCGGACATGATCGGCCTGAGATCCAGAGGCTAAAGGTCACAATTCGAAATCCAGACGCCACGAGTCACGGGTTGGCCATGACCAGTTCGCCGACGAAGCCGAAGCTGAGGACCGGTCGGATCGCGTAGACTGTGCCGGCCGTCGTGGCGGCGAAAATCGTGTTGTCCTTCGCGCTCTCGTTCGTCACGAAACGGTCGAAATCGCTGCGGGAAGAGCGGAACTCCACTTGGCCGGTCTGCTTGTCGGCGGCGATGATCCGGTTGTCATCCGCGCGAAGGTAGATGTACTTGTCGTCGTACGAGAGGATTTGTCGGCCTTCCGCAACAGCCCAGCGGTGGCTGCGGATTTCCGCTGTGCCGGCCTTGTCGATCGCGACGACGCCCACCGTCGGAACGTACAGATACACCGAGTCCGCCGTGACCAGCGGTGTGCTGGTCTCACGCAGCGGTCGCCCGCTGTGGTACACCCAACCGATACGCCCGCTGTCGGGCTTCAGGCAGTAGAACTTCGTGTCCATCGAGGCGATGTACACGCCCGCCCGGTCGGCCTTCAGGTCGGCCAGGATCTCCCCGCCGGTCCGGAAGTGGCCCTGCGCCAACTCCGACCACACGACCTCTCGGGACTCGCTGCGAACCGCATAAACGCCCCCGTCGCGGCTCCCCGTGAAGATCACATGGTTGAACACCGCCGGTGTCGCCGACACCTGCCCGCGTGTCATCAGCTCCCACCATGGCGTGATCGTGTACGGCTGCGCTTTGGTGTCGATGGCGGCCAGTCGCCCCCCGTTCGCGTGGTCCAGCCCCACAAAAGCATACGGGCCGTCCCCCACCCCGCTGCTCGAACAACTGTACTGCAACGGGATTCTGTGCTTCAGCATCCCCGAGCGATCGAACACCGACAGATGCTTCGTCGACGGAAAAACGATCCGATCGCCGTACGTCACAGGCGCAAAAACGGTATCCGTCGGCGCTGCGGCCGTCGCGTACGAGACCGCGTGACCGTCCTTACGCAAGATGCAGAAACAGTGGTTGTCGCTCGTCTGAACGAACACCATGTCGTCATTGAGCCAGATCTGGCTGACGGTCTTGCCCTGCATCGGCAACGCGTTGCGCCACACCCCGGCAAAGCTCCCGGCGGGGATCTCAACGACCTGAGATGACGCCATGCTGTTCTCGGACCCGCTCGTCGTGCATCCGGAGACGGCAGCCATCACGACGCAGCCGGCGACGATGGCCAAACCGATGGTCTGTCTCATCATCCCTCGACAATGACGGTCAATCTGGTGTCTGTTCACAGATGCTCCTGCTAAAGCGTGCACACGCAAGGCGTGGAGCCTCGGGCAGCATCAGAGGGTGGCTCCACGGCGCTGCCGTTGCCGGGCCTTGATAAATCCATGCTCTGCCCGGTGGACCAGGGGCGGCCGCAGGCCCACGATCAGGTCCCGGTCCGGCAGCGAGGCCAGAGAATAGCATTGCGAGCGGTGCATCGTCAAACCTCCTGCCGAGGTTCGCTTGCTTTCGACCGCGGTCCCGCCACCTGCTACAATCCTCTCCGTGCAACGATGAGCGTCATATCGAGGATCGAGATGCGCTTTGAGCCATGGATGCTGTTGGGACTGTTCTTCGTTGGCGCGGGCTGCGCGGGTGACGCGGGCGACGCACTGCCCGCCACCAGTGAGCCGGCGGCGCCCCCGGCGACCCGACCGACCGATCCGGCTCTCTTGAGCCTCGATCAGATTCAGCCCAAACCTGTGCTGCCGAACGCATCACCGGCCACCAACCCCTCGGCCCATGCGCCGCTCCAGGCGATTCAGCTCTATGCCCAGGCGCGGGCCGCCCAGATCCAGGGCAACGCGCCCAAGGCCATGGCCCTTCTCCAGCAGGCCATCACCCACGACCCCCAGAGCTTCGAACTCAACTATGCGCTTGGGCAAGCGCATCTTGGCGTGGCCCCCGCGGGGGAGCCGGCGATCCAGGCGCTGCAGCGTGCGGCCGCCATCCGCCCCGACCATCTTGACGTCCATCTGCTCCTCGGAAAGCAATACACCGCCCGCGGCGATCTGACGCAGGCGATCGAGCATCTGCGGCTGGCCACCCAAACGTCCGACTACAGGACTCGCGCCGAAGGCGCGGCCCTCGTCAACCTGTTCCTCGCCAGGGCTCTTCAGCAGAAGGGATATGACACTGCCGCACTCGAACAGTATGAGCTGCTGATGAAACGCCTGGAAGGGCACCTGAACCTCCGAAGCGCGCCGGAACTCTATTTCCTCGCAAGCCGCCCCGAAATGATCCTGATACAGATTGGCCAGCTCAACGAGAAGCACGGACGCTATGCCCTCGCCCTGGAGAGCTACAACAAGGCTTGCCAGCGCGAGCCTGACGATTTCGGCTTCCGGGCTCATGTGGTGCGCGCCCTCCTGGGCCTCGGACAAACCCATGAGGCGCAGAAGCTCGCCGCGAAATTGGTCGGCGCCCATCGCGCCAGCAACGAGTCCGTCAGCCTCCTCAAAGAGGCGTACAAGAGCACGGGGCACGAAAACGCCGCCGCCGATGCCCTGCGAGCCATCCTCAAGGACCGCCCCGACGATCGCTCGATCACCTTTGGGCTGGCCGATGTCCTCAGCACCTCCGGCAGGGCTCAGGAGGCGGAAAACCTGCTGGGCCAAACGCTCACGCGTAATCCGCAGGACCTGTCCGTCGCGTCGCGGCTGTTCGAGCTCTACGCCGATCGCGATGACACCGAGGGTGCCACGCGCATCGTCGTCCAGACCCTGGCTCGCCGCGAAGACTCGCTCGAGGTCATGCAGCGGTCCTGGGCCAGGCTCATTCGACCGTCCACGCGAAATCGCCTCCGGCTGCCGATGATCCAGCGCCTCCAGGTGCCCAGCGACGACCAGGGGGCCAAGCTCTTCCTCATAGCCCAACTGGCCGAGGCAACAGGCCGGCAATCCCTCTCGCGCGCGACTCTGGAACAGGCCGTCGCTATGCGCCCGCCTTTTGGGCCCGCCTATCGGGAGCTTCTGGCCGATCACCTGCAGCGGGAGGATTCGAGCGAGCAACAGAAGGCCGACGCCGCGGAAAAACTCGTCACGCAGGCCAGCGAACGCGGGCGGCCTGAACTGGCGGCAGAGTTGCGCGGGCTGCTCTGCCTCCATCAGAAAAAAGCCTCCGAGGCCGTCGCGGCCTTCAACGAGGCCGTACGCCTCGGAAATAAGTCGCCGGGCATGCAGTACCAGTTGGCCACGGCGCTCCTGGCGGTGGGCAGGCAACAGCAGGCGGAGACCCTGCTCTGGAAGATCGTCCAGGACCATAGCACATACGACGATGCTTACCTGAGACTCTTCAGAATCTGTCTTGATGCCGGGCAGGGACAACAGGCGCTGAAAGTCCTGCAGACATGGCTCTCGGCCGATCCCTTCAGCGTCAACGCGCGCCTGGTCCAGGTGAACGTTTTCACCCAGGCCGGCCGGCTGGACGTCGCCGAGGCCGCCCTGCTCAACCTCTTCAGGGATGAGAGTGAGTACCCCCTCGTGCTGGCCGAGATGAACCGCTTCTACGCCCGCTCCGGACGCACCGAAACGTTCATCAGCAAGCTGGAGGACGAGCGAGCCAAACGCCCCGGCAATCAGGCCGTCGTTGATGCCCTCCTCAGCACGTATGTGGAGCAGGGGCGGATGCCCGACGCCGTCCGCGTCGTCGATGGGATGCGGGCCGCCGCAGGACGCGATACCGACCAGCTTTACCTCCTCGCTCACCTCTACGACCGCGCGGGTCAGAGGACCGCCGCCGAGGACGTCCTCAAGGAAGTGCTCAGGATCGAGCCACAGAACGGCCCCGCCAACAACGACCTCGGCTACATGTGGGCCGATGACGGGAAGAACCTGCCCGAGGCCGAGGCCATGATCCGCACGGCGGTCGCCGTCGAGCCTGACAACGCGGCCTATATGGATTCGCTCGGCTGGGTCCTCTACAAACGCGGAAAGTTCCAGGAATCCCGTCGCTACCTCGATGCCGCGGTCAACGCCGCGGGAAAGGCCGACCCCGTGGTGCTGGACCACTTGGGCGATGCGCTATATCGTCTCCACCAGCCGGCCGAGGCTGCGAAGCTCTGGCAACGGTCGCTCGACCGCTTGCCCGATATGCGACAGGATCGCGAGGACCTGAAAAAGCTGCTTCTGCTGCTGAAGGAAAAACTCCAACAGCATCGTGACGGCCGGCCCGTGAATGTGGCGCCGATTACGGACACCAGCTCCGAAGCGGTGCAGGTGAAGAACTGAGGAAAAAGACGCGGTCGGCCCTTGGCGGCCGGTGGCCGCAAGAGGCCGCCGCCAACGGCACGATGCCAACTGTCGATCGGAGGTCCCCTGTGTCAGGACATAGCCACTGGGCGAAAATCAAGCGAGCCAAGGGCGCCAACGACGCGAAACGCGGCAAAATCTGGAGCAAAATAGCGCGGAAAATCATCATCGCCGCCAGGGCCGGCGGAGGTGACCCGCACGAGAATCTCACCCTCCGATACACCATCGAGGAAGCACGCGGTGTCAACATGCCGCGAGACACCATCGAAAAAGCCATCGCCAAGGGGATGGGCGATCTCGGCGGCCATGAATACGAAACGATGATCTACGAAGGATATGCGCCGGGGGGTGTCGCGTTCATTGTCGAGGTCCTCACCGACAACCGCTCCCGAACCGCTCCCGAACTCCGCAAGATATTCGAAAACGGCGGCGGGCACCTCGCCGCCTCCGGAGCCGTCGCGTTCCAGTTCGTCAAGCTCGGCGTCATCACCGTCAAGGCCGACGCCATAACCGAGGACGACCTGCTCGAAAAAGCGCTCGAAGCCGGCGCGGACGATGTCAAGAACGAGGGAGAGGTCTTTGAGGTCTTCACCAGCCCGACGGCGTTCCTGAAGGTCAGAGAGAAGCTCGCCGCCGCACGCGTCCCCATCGAAGCGTCCGAGGTCACCAACCTGCCCAACGCAACGGTCTCCGTGAAGCCGGACATGGCAGGACGCATCCTCCGATTGATCGAGGCATTCGAAGATCACGACGATGTTCAGAACGTGTCCCACAACGCCGAACTGCCCGATTCCGTCTCGGTCTGATCGAACGCTCCACCAGAAAACCTGGACTACCGGCTGCCCTCCCCCAAACCTTCGCACACCCTCACTTAAGCTCGCGCACTCTCTGCTCGATTTCCGCTCGCCTCTCTTTTGGGATCCGCTTGGGCTCGTCGGCCGCCAGCTCGTCGTCGTACTCAAGGGCCTGCCGATACTGAGCCGCTGCTGCTGCATCGCCCAGTTGTGCCAGCGCGGCGGCGTACTCTAGGCGCGCGCCCACGTCCCGCGGGTAGAGACGCAGAGCGGCTTCGTACGCTTGCCTGATCAGAACCGCATCCGGACTAAACTGCCGAAGCTCGTAGCTGGCCAGCCACCGGTGGTACTTGGACTCCCGCGGGTTCGCCTGGATCGCGGACTCAATGATCCCCAGCGTGTACGAACGCGGCGAACCGTTCAGTGCCAGAAGCTGCGCGGCGCGGAATGCGTATTCCCCGTTCGCGGGCTCATGTCCGCGCGCGTCGCCATACAGCCTCGCTGCGTACGCGATGCGACGGTCGTGCAACGCCGCGTCGGCGCTGGCGGCGTCCAGCTCGGCCGCCAGTGTCGGCGAGAAAACGAAAACGGCGCCGCCCAGCCAGAGCAGCCCCGCGACGACCGCGCCGGCCACCACCGCGCCGGTCTTTTTCCTCCTGCCTGCCAGCGATGGATGACGCACCCCCAGACCGCTGCCCGCCAGCAGCGCGAAAACGAACATCGGGCCAGGCTCGAACAGCGAAAAGTCGATCAGGTTGTGGATCAGAAACACCCCCATCGCCACCAGGATGCCGTAGAGAACCCAAGGGGCCGGCCGATCGTCCAGCTTCTCCGCCATCAGCGACTCAAACCCCGCCGCGGCCAGACCGCCCAGCATCAGCAGCATCGCCATGACCCGGTAACAGGTCTCCAGGAAAACATGGCTGCTCTGTTGTGAAAAATCGACCGAGAGAACGAGGTTCACGACCCCGATGAGTATGGCCGGCGCCGCCAGAAAAATGATCCCGCGCCGCTTGCCCTGCAGGGAAGCTGCGCTGGTCATTGGCGGCCAGACCGGGCGCGTCAGCTCCCACCACATCCGCAGCATCCACGCCAGAAAGAGCGCGCCCCCGATCACCCCAAGCTCGGCAAAGGCGCGCACCATGAAGTTGTGCGGATCTTTGACTTCCTCCGTGGCCTGCGCCGGACGCACCTGCGGGTAGTACATCGCGAAGTTGTCCCACCCGACGCCGGCCAGCGGGTGCTGACGCACGATGCTCGCTGCGCCCGTCCAGTAGTGCCAGCGGAAGGTCAAAGTCCTCACGCCCAGGCTGTTGTGAGTCAGACCGTGACCAACCACTGCGGCGGCGCCGAGGCACAGGATCGCCACGGCGATCCAATACGCCTTCGTCGAGTGGCGCACCAGCCAGCGGTTCAGCCGCCAGATCGCCCCCAATGCCGACAGCGCCAGGACAATGCTGATGGCCGCGCCCAGGCTGCGCGTGTGGTACAGCACATAAGCGGCGAAGGGAAATGTGACGGCGATGGCGATCGCCCAGCCGATCCCGTCGCGATACGCGACACGTTGCAGCAGGATGGACAACGCGACGACCGTCGCGACCACGACCGCTGCGGCGTACGTGTTCGCCGAGTGCCCGAAGAGCATCAGCGTCCCGCTGAGAACGTTCGCCTCAAATCGCTTGAACTGATAGTCGTTCTCGGTGAATCCATGGTCCTTCATGTATCGCCAGCGGCTGGTCTCGCTGTTCGGGTCGTACCAGGCGCGGACATTGGCGGGGTGCTGCGAAAGCCGCTGGTTGAGTCCGGCCGCAATGTAAACCAGCAGCAGGGCGAAAACCGCGGCTGCAACGAAGTGCAGTCGCCCCCAGCTTCGGACCAGTTGTGAGGCCGACCACAGCAGAACCAGCGCGCCGATCAAATTCGCGGCGCTGATCGCGGCTGTAAAGCGGTCCGCCGACCACCACACGCTCATCGCGACCCATAGCCCCAGACCGGCCATCATCGCGTGCGCCCAGGAAGCCCGCAGGACATACGTGCGGTCGATCAGCCGGCGAAAAAGAACCAGAAACGCCGGCACACAGCACAGCAGATCCAGCAGCAGACTGGTCGCCGGGCCTGGCCCGCGCGGGGTGGCGCTCGCGCCCGGCTCCGCCGTGAAGACATCGCGAACGGTCTCCGACATCAGGGCACGCGCACACACCAGCACTATCGCCAGCACAAACGCCCACTGCGTCAGCCTGGCCTTGACCTCGCCGGCGGACATACGCTGGCCGAGAAGCCCCCCCGGCGGTCTCCTGCCTTTCACGAACGGGATTCCTGGCATACGGGCCTCACGACGGTTGGCTCGGCAACGGATGCTGCTCCAGCAGCATCACCACACCGAGAATCAGCAGCGTCTGCGCAAAAATCAGGATCGCGGCGAACGTCGAATGAACATGCGGCAGGAGAATCGCCGCCACCGACGTGGCCGCCGTGATCAGGTAGATGCACAGCACCGCCGTACGCCGCGACATCCCGCGCGCCACCAGCCGATGACTGAAGTGGTTCGTGTCCCCCACAAACGGCGATTTCCCTCGCCTCAGCCGGATGAAGCTGACGACCATCAGGTCGTACAGCGGAACCGCCATCACGATCAACGGCGCGAGAATCGCGTACCAGCCGGCGGCCAGGGGCTGCTCCGGACGCAGGTAGGTCGTGCGGACGGTCAGCGCCCCCAGCACAAAACCGATCAGCAGGCTGCCGCTGTCGCCCAGGAAGATCGACGCTGGCGCGAAGTTGAAGCACAGGAAACCGACCAGCGAGCCCAACAGCAGGGCAAGGCAGGCCGCCACAAACCACTGCCCGATCGACAACGCGGTGATCAGAAAGGCCACTGCGCAAATACCCGCCACGCCCGCGGAAAGGCCATCCATGTTGTCCAGGAAGTTGAATGCGTTCGTGATGGCCACGATCCACAACACTGTCACCACGATCGACGGCAGCTTCCCCAGGGCATACGGGTCGAAAACCGTCAGCGCGCGCAGGTCCGCCCACGTCACAAGCAGTGTCACGATGCCCACTTGGCTGACCAGTTTGACGTACGGGCCGAGCGCCTTGCGGTCGTCCCACAGCCCCAAGAGGTGCATGAGGAAAATGGCCAGCAGGAACTTCAGAGCGAGCGGCGTGTGGTGGCGGATCCCGTCAGCATGGATCGCCACCGACTGCGGCAGGAGAGCCCAAGCTCCCGCTTGCCCATCGCTGGGGAGGAGATGTATGACGATCAGTGCGCCCAGGAGCGGTATCGCGAAGGCGAGCAATATCGCCACCCCTCCGCCAAAAGGTTTCGGCGTGTGATGGATCTTCCGGTGCCCGGGGTTGTCCACGAACCCCATCGCCGGCGCCAGACGCTTGATGACGGCCGTGGCGGCCAGTGAGATGGCCAAGCTCGGGAGCATCAGCAGGAAGATCAGGAAGGTCATGCAAAAGTCGAGCATACCGGCAGCCGGGGGACAGGGAAAGCAGTGACGCGACCGCGCAATCGTGGAACGGCGTACAGTCAACGGCCGCCAGTCGGTCCCGAGCGACGCTCCACCGTCACGTCGTACAGTCGCCAGTAGTGCCGGGGCGAGCCAGCGGGCACGGCGCATTCGACCGCCCTCACGGGCACAGCGTCTGGAATGTCATCCTTGAAGAACACCAGCTCGGAAGTGCTCAAGCGATGCTTGGGACGCTCCTCGACCACCACGAGCACGTGCTCCGCCGATGGGTCATACGGCGCCGTCGGCGGCAAGTGGAACAGCACCGCTTCCGCAAGCCGGGCACGCGAAAGCGTGTAACCCGGACGGGCCGCGGCGGCTGCGACCACGCGGGCAAACTCGCGCGGAGAGCCGGCGTTGTCCATCGGAGCGGCCACCAGGCCGTAGAACACCGCCAGCAACGCGCTGTAACACATCCCTTGCATCACGAACCACAGCGCGACCCGCCGGCGACCCGCCACGAGCGGGAGAAGGCCGAGCAAGAACGCCAATACGCCCCAGCCGACATGCTGCAGGGACAGCGGGACCGTGCGATGCACCAGCGCGGCAGCCACAGAGCTGGCCGTTGGGCCGCCTTTCGTCTGCCCGCCGACGTCGAAGGCGATCGTTACGGCAAGGAGTATGCCAATGCCCACACCAATGTACTTCTGCGCTTCCACCGCGATGGCTGGGCCGAGCGGTCTGATCTGGCGGCGGATCATGCCCATCATCGCGACCGTGAACTGCGCGATAAAAAGCACCTGCGCCGGCATCATCGGCAAAAGGTACGCGGCCTTCTTCACCGTCAGGCACGAGAAGAACACGACCGTCGCGGCGTACCAGACCAGAGGGAAAAACGAGCGGAGTCGCAGCCGGCCGCCGCGAGGAATGAACGGGTAGATCACGCCGAAAACCCACACCGCGGTCCACGGGAGGCTGAGCTGAGCCAGTTGAGGCAGGTACGAGTACCACTCTCGGCTTTTCTCGATATTCTCCCCCGTAAGTTTGCCGACCGACTCGTAACGCCAGAGCTCCACGGCGTTGGGGACGTGGCTCATGACGTACATCGGCCACGGGATGGCGATCAGCAGCAACAACGCCAGCCCCACAAGATGCGCCTTGACCCCGCGCGGAAGTCCGCGGCCGAGGCAGAAGTGGAACGCCCCGACCGCAAAGCCCAGATGCACGAGCAGAACAGGGCCTTTGGCGAGAAAGCCGAACGCGAGAGCCGGATAAAAGACCAGCAGCGGCCAGCGAGGCGAACCTCGGGCGCCTCCGCGCACCCAGCAGCAGAGGCAGAGGAGTGTGAAGAATGCCAGGTACGGGTCGGCCATCGCCTTGCGGAACTCGTCGGTGACGAAGTGGGACGAGACCCAGATAACCGCCGCCACCCACGCCCCCCTGCGCCCCAGCGTGCGCCTCGCCAGGTCGTACATGAGGAGCGTGCAGAGCAGGCCCATGAGTGCGGGGACGAATCTCGCGCCCCACTCGCCTGCCCCTGCGATGCGGTACATTACGGCGGCCACCCAATACGGAAGGGGGGGTTTCTGCAGCCGGATTTGCCCATTGAGAAGCGGTACGCCCCACGGGTTGACCCAAATGGGCGGATTGCCCGGGTCGCTGCGCAGCCGCAGCCCGTCCACCGTCTTCACCAACTCCGGCGCTGGCACACCTGTTAACTTCGCGCTCCAGGGCCAGCCGGCCTCCGCCATCTCCCTGCCAGTCTGCGCAACCCTCGCTTCGTGGCTGGTTGTGAT
>Ga0315284_10006898_pt1 | contig 16193 bp, 12 predicted proteins | sample YL17G09_16_MG_FD_203696 | JGI IMG/M metagenome (GOLD analysis project Ga0315284, IMG submission 203696) | Sediment microbial communities from Yellowstone Lake, YNP, Wyoming, USA - YL17G09_16 | ecosystem: Environmental > Aquatic > Freshwater > Lake > Sediment | place: USA: Wyoming | collected... | reverse complement strand
GACATAAAGCGTCCGTCGTACAGGGCGCGGGCGCTAAAGGCGCTCTTTAAGCCCGGTTCACCGGGCGCTGCTCCGAAGCCGGGCGAATTCATCGCCCGGCGGCCCCCGGCGGACGAGATGACCCTGGTTGGATGCTACGCTCCCAGTCCTGCCAGGTAGCGATAACTCCGAAGCCGGGCGAATTCATCGCCCGGCGGCCCCCGGCGGACGAGATGACCCTGGTTGGATGCTACTCTCCCAGCCCTGCCAGGTAGCGATAACTCCGAAGCCGGGCGAGTTCATCGCCCGGCGGCCCCCGCTGGACGAGATGACCCTGGTTAGATGCTACTCTCCCAGCCCTGCCAGGTAGCGATAACTCCGAAGCCGGGCGAGTTCATCGCCCGGCGGCCCCCGGCGGACTAGATGACCCTGGTTAGATGCTACGCTCCCAGCCCTGCCAGGTAGCGATAACTCCTGGCCACGGCTTCCAGGGCGTCGGTGGCGCAGGTGTCCATCTCAAAGATCAGCCACTCGGTGAAGCCGGCCCCGGCCGCGATGATCGGGGGGAAATCCATGACGCCGTCGCCGGCGGCCGTCATCGGCTCCCCTTGGCGCGCTGGACCGTCCTTGATGTGCAGGAGCGGCACCCGGGCGCCCAGTTCCCGCACCACCGCCACCGGGTCGGCCCCGGCAGTCTGGGCCCAGTAGGTGTCAATCTCGAAGAATACGTCGGGCGAGAGATCGTCAAGCATATGCCGGTACGCCAGGCGGCCGTCTACCGGCAGCATTTCCCACCAGTGCGTGTGGTAGCCCAGGCTCAGGCCGTTGGCCCTGGCCACGTCGTTCGCCGCATTGAGCGTCTCGCAGGCGCGCCGGATGCCATCTACGGTCTGGAATTGCTCCCTGGGCAGCGCGGGGCAGACCAGGCGCGTGCACCCCAGCGCGGCCAGCGTGTCCAGTACCTCGTTCTTCTCATCCCCCAGCGGCAGGGCGATGTGTGCGCCGCACACGGCCAGGCCCAGGTCCTGGAACAGGCGCGCGGCGGCCTGCGGCGTGGTGCCGGGAAAGCCGGCCGTCTCCACGCCGGTGTAGCCGATCTCGGCCACCCTTTTCACTCCGCCGTCGAAATCCTGCGCGAGCAAGTCCCGTATACTGTAAAGTTGCAGTGCGATGGGTATAGACATAGGGTTCTCCAATTCGTAATGCGTAATGCGTGGTGCGTGACGGAACACGGAACACGCATCACGTTTCACGTTTCACGTTTCACGTTTCACGTTTCACGTTTCACGCTTCACGTTCAGTCACACCTCACCGGCGCTCCCTCCTGCGCCGCCGACGCCTTGATCGCGTCGTACAGCCGCGCCATGCGTAGGCCCACCTCCGGCGGGCACGGGTTCGGCATCGTCCCCTCGCGCACCGCCACGAACTGTTCCCACACCCCCAGCGAAGGGGGCACGCGCACTGCCCGCAGCCGCTCCCGGCCCGCGCGCTGGATCGCCAGCCGCTCCCCCCAAATGCCGGTGCGCAGGATCGCTTTGGAACAGAATACATAGATCTCCGACGCGCACGAGGGGATCGCCTCGCCTGCCCCATGGAGTGTGACCAGCGCGCCAGAGGCCAACCGCCCGATGATGACCCCCAGCGTTTCGACCGGCCGGCCGTAATTGTCCAGCCAGGCGGCGACTTGCGTGAATTCCTCGCCGGCCAGGTCCACCACCGTGTTGAGCATGTGGGCGCCCGTATCGAACAGGAAGCCGCCGCCGGAAATCTCGGGCTGCTGCCGCCAGGTGTTCACCGTGCCCGGCCCCCAGCCTTGCCAGACGGTGGCGCTGATCCCTTGCAGGGTGCCCAGTTCGCCCGCCCGGAGCATCTTGACCGCCGTGCGAATCTGCGGCGAGAGGCTGCCGGGGAACGCCACCACCAGCAAGCGGCCCGTGCGGTCGCGCGCCTCGATCAGGCTGCGCGCTTCGGCCGCGTTCATCACCATCGGCTTCTCCAGCAGCACGTCCAGCCCGGCCTCCATGCAGGCCTTGGTTTGATCGTGGTGGTAGACGTGGGGGGTGACGATGAAGGCGGCGTTCAGGCGCTCGCCATAGTCCGCCAGCAATCGGCCCAGGTCCGGCTGGTTGGGCGGCGCTTCCAGCCCGGCCTCACCGAAAACCTCGGCCGTCGCGGCGTATTCCTTTGCCGAAGGTTCGCACACCACAGCAATGTGGGTCGCGTCCGTTTGCTTCCCGGATGTACTCATCCGCAGTATCTGGCGGATGTGGTGGCGCGCCATCCCACCACAGCCGACGATGGCTACTGTAGTCTTCTTTGGCATCATCAATGATTGTCCTCTTCCTATTATGTTATGCAGCGACGAGCACCTGCTCCGTGTCCGGATCGAACAGGCGCACCTGCTCCACGTCAATCCCGACGCGCATGGCCTGGCCCGGACGGAGCGACTCGTCAACCTCCTGGAGCACCGTCGAGAGCCACGTCTGGCTGCCGACCTTGAGCGTCACGATCGTCTCCCCCACCAACGGCTGCAGATCTTCCACCACCCCGACGACCTCGTTCTCTGCCTGGCCCTCGCTCGCGCCGGGCCGGTTTTCCTGTACCACCGCGCCGGGCCGGATGCCGATGACCACCTGCTCTTTATCGTATCCTTCCAGAGTCCGGCTCCATTGGCCCGGCATTGTCAGCGCCAGCCCATCGGCGTACACGCGGCGACGCTCGTGTTCCCCGCGCATCAGCCACCCTGGTACCAGGTTCATCGGCGGCGTGCCGATGAAACCGGCCACGAACAGGTTGGCCGGCTCCTGCAGCAGGTCGTCGGCCCGGCCCACCTGCTGCAAACGCCCCTTGGCGATGATGCCGATGCGGTCGCCGATGGCCAGCGCCTCGGTCTGGTCGTGGGTGACGTACAGGCTGGGCTTGTGCTTTTCCCGGTGCAGCATCAGGATGTCGCGCCGCGCCTGGGCCCGCAGTTTCGGGTCCAGGTTCGAGAGCGGCTCGTCGAACAGGTACAGGTCGGCGTCTTTGGCCAGCGCCCGTGCCAGCGCCACGCGCTGCTGTTCGCCACCCGAGAGGTCCACGACGATCTGTTGCAGGAGGGGCGTCAGGCCGAGCCGCTCCGCCGCCTGCTTGACCCGCCGTTCGACCTCGTTCCGCGGCATGCCGCGCGCTTCCAGGCCGTAGGCGATGTTCTGGTACGTGTTCATGTGCGGATATAGCCCGTAATCCTGGAACACCATGCCGATGTTGCGCTCACGCGCGGGCAGGCGCGTGACGTCGCGGCCGGCCAGGATGACCCTCCCCGCATCCGCCTGCTCCAGACCACAGAGCAGCCGCAGCAGCGTGGTCTTGCCGCCGCCCGACGGTCCCAGCAGCACGAAGAACTCTCCCTCCAGTATGCTGAAACTGATGTCGTTCACGACGGCATTATCGCCGAACCGCTTGACCAGCCCCTGAATCTCGAGGTCCCCCATCGCTGTCTCCTTGATCGTAATCCGTGTTTCGTGTTTCGTGTTTCGTGTTTCGTGCTCCGTGTTGCGTGAAGCACGGACTACGGAACACGCACCACGCTTCACGTTTCACGTTTCACGGATTACGGATTACGGATTACGCATTACGCATTACGCATTACGTATTACGCATTACTCCCCTGTACTGCTCCGTTTCCAGCAGCGCCACCAGCACCGGCACCACCAGGAACGTACCGCCGATTGAAATCGCCCCGATCACCAACGCCAGGACTGCCGCGACACCCGTGAACAGCGTCAGCAGCGGTGCTCGCCAGGCCAACCGCACGGACTCCCGCAGCACGGCCAGCGCGGACTTGTCCGGCCTGGCCGCCACCAGCGGCCCCCAGTACACGGCGCACACCCCCAGCAGCATGATCGCCAGTTGTGCCAGCACGTTGACCGCCAATACTTGCCTCCTGCCAGCCCACGTCGCCAGCAGGGTCAGCCACACGAATGTGCTGTAGAGCGGGACGAGCGTCGTCAGGCTGGGTCGGACGGTTTGGTGGAGCGACTCGCGCACCACCTCCAGGCGCAAGAGTTCGCCGTCGCACGCCCGCGCGATGGCGCCGAACAGCGCGCCCGTCGCCGGTCCCAGCGCCACGACGCTGTACAGGATGAGCAGTACGCGCACCCACGCCGGCAACCCCTGGTAGGCCAGGGCCGCCAACAGCGGCACCAACTGCATCGCCCAGGCGACGTTGAGCGCGACCATGCGCTCGATCTGATCGAACAGCGTGGCAAACGCCCCAAACAGCGGCCCCCGCTGCTCCTCCACCCGCACCCCCGAATCCTCAAAGAACGGCATGGGACACCACGCATTACGCATTACGCATTACGCTTCACGGATTCATCACCGACCTCTCCGTCTCCGCGTCGAACAGGTGCGCGCGCTGCAGATTGATCGCCAGCGGGATTTCTTTGCCCAGGTAGGTGGCGGGCAGCCGCACGCGGAAGGTCGCCACAAAGTCCTGCGGCTTTTCCTCCAGCGTCCCCAGGTAGACCGAGCAGCCGGTGGACGCGGGTTCGATCACGTTCACGACCCCCTGCACCTGGTTTTCCTCGGTCACCGTGAACGGCGCCATCCTCGGCACGTGCAGGTCTTCGGGCCGGACGCCCAGTTTGACCCGCTTTCCTGCATACGGCAATACCTGCTCCTTCATCTGGTCCGGCAAGCGCACCTGGAAGGCCGACCCTCGCGCGTACAGGCAGTCCCCCTCGGCACACAACTCGACGTCGAACAGGTTGATGCTGGGGGTACCGATAAAGTATGCCACGAACAGGTTGCGCGGCTGCTCGTACAACTCTGTCCCGCTGCCGATCTGCTCGAACTGCCCATCCCGCATGACGGCGATGCGGTCGCCCAGCGCCATCGCCTCCGACTGGTCGTGCGTGACGTACACGCTCGACTTGCGCTTCTCGCGGTGCAGCGTCAGGATGTCTTCGCGCGCCTGGTGCCGCAACTGGGCGTCCAGGTTCGAGAGCGGCTCGTCGAACAGGTACAGGTCGGCGTCGCGCACCATCGCGCGGGCCAGCGCCACGCGCTGCCGCTCGCCACCGCTCAACTGGCGCGGCTTGCGCTTGAGCAGGTCATCAATGCGGAACATCCTGGCCGCCGCCGGCACCCGCTCGTTGACGACCCGGTTCGGCGCACCGCGTGCGCGCAGGCCGTAGGCGATGTTCTCGAACACCGTCAGGTGGGGGAAGACGGCGTAATCCTGGAACACCATCGCCACGTTGCGGTCTTTGGGACGCACGTCGTTGACGCGCTGGTCGCTAAAGTAGATGTCGCCGCTGGTGGCCGGCTCCAGGCCGGCCAGCAGGCGCAGCGTCGTCGTCTTACCGCACCCCGACGGGCCGACCAGCACCAGGAACTCTTGCTCGGCCAGTTGGAAACTGACGTCGTTCACGGCAACCTTGCTGTCGAAGCGCTTGACGAGGTGGCTGACGGTAATGGCAGGCACGGCAAACCTCCTTCAATTCGCACCACAAGCTAGAACAGACTCCACTGAAAAAACCACAAAGACACCGCGGATGAGTACATCCGAGCACGAAGAAAACTTGAAGGACAAGCTTCAGATTATTCGCCAAAGTGAAGTAGAATCCGAGTTTTCTTGTGCAAAACCTTGAAAATCCTTTGTGTCTTTGTGTCTTGGTGGTGAAAATGGCCTTTTTTCAGGAGAGTCAGAACAGTTCCGGCGCACCCGGCACGTGCAGGGCGGCTTCTCCCTGGGCCTCGAAGAAATAGGCCCGCTCCCAATCCGGCGTCAGGCAGGCGGCTTCCGTCTCCGGGCAATCCAGCGGCACCAGCGCGCTGATCAAGGCCCCGGCCAATTTGCCATACAGGAACGCGGCGCGCTCGGTGTACAACCGCTCGACGTGGCTGACGGGGATGAGCGCGCCCGCGCCACCTTCCAGCGCGACCTGCCAGCCTTCGGGCCGTACCCCCAGGCGCAGTGGGCCGGGGGGCAGGCGCTCGGCCAGCGCCGGCGACAGAGGCCAGCGGGTACCCCCTCCTGCTTGCCCTTCCCTGCCGGTGGCCGGCCCTGGATCCCTTTCCACGATCAGCGCCCCATCCTCGACCCTGGCCGGCACCAGGCTGATGGGCGGCGTGCCGATAAAGGTCGCCACGAACAGGTTGGCCGGGGTATAGTACAGGTCGTCGAACGTGCCGACCTGCTCGAGCCGCCCCTCGCGCATGATGGCGATGCGGTCCCCCATAAAGATCGCTTCCTGCTGGTCGTGGGTCACGTACAGCGTGGTGATCTGGAACTTGTGGAGCAGCCGCTTGATCTCGGTGCGTGTGCGCTCGCGTAGTTTGGCGTCCAGGTTCGAGATCGGCTCGTCCATCAGGAACACGTGCGGGTCGCGCACGATGCAGCGGGCGATGCCGACGCGCTGCTTCTCCCCGCCGGACAGCGTGTCGGGCATGCGCCCCAGGAGCAGTTCGAACCCCACGCCCATCAACTCGGCCGTCTCGCGCACCCGCTGCTCTCGCTCCTCCTCGGTCCGCTTGCGCACCTCGAAGTAATAACTGAGGTTGCCTTCCCCTTCGCGGGTGGGGTAGAGCGCGTAATCCTGGAAGACCATGCCGACGCCGCGATGCTGGGGCTTGACGTCGGTGACGTCGTGGCCGTTGTATAGGACGCGCCCCTCGGTGGGGTATTCCAGGCCGGCCACAACCTTGAGCAGCGTGCTCTTGCCGCAGCCCGACGGCCCGACGATGCTCATCGTTTCTCCCTCGTTGACGGAGAGGCTGACGCGGTCGAGCGCTGGGCGCTCCTGGGTACCCCCCAGGAGCGTGGTCATCTCGTAATACTTGACTACGTTTTCGACGGTTACGCTGGCCATGTTATGGATAGGCTACCGGTTGCAGGTGACGCGAGAATGAATCTGCTAAGACACGCTCGGTATCCTGTGGCAGGTCAACCAGTATGGAGTAACTGGCAGGATACAGGTAGTCTTCGCCGCTCTCGTCAATGATGCGCACATCTCCATCTGTAGCGGCATCATCATCAGGCAGCACCCGGTAGATCTTGTGCAACTCCAGGGATGCGGGATACCCTGAATTGTTGACACAAATGGCGAAAATGGTTTCGCTGTTCGTTATCTCCCCGAGGATCTTAAGTGCATCGCCTATGTTCGTCCTTGTCAAGGGTTGGGGGTGGAATTCAGCCTGCCATGCCTGACTTTTGTTTGGGAGAGTTCTGGGTTGGCTTTGTATACAAATGCGCCCCAATTATCGCACGATATGGGCTTTTGTCAACAGGAATGAGCCCAGGATTGCGCTCGACTTGGCCGATTGTACACGGAATGCTGACCCCTTCGGCGTAAGGGGCTATCCGTTCAATCCGTTCCGAAAATCCGTTGACAACTGTCATCGGATTGGCGTTCCCGGTGGCCAATTCCGTTCAATCCGTTCCGAAAATCCGTTGACAGATGCCCACCTGGACATTTCCGCCTTCTGTTGTATACTGTATGCAACCAGCCGGAGAAACCCGCTATGATCCGACACTCATTGCGCTTCCTCTTGATCTTCCTGGCCTGTACCACCCTGGCCGCTTGTGGCTTCCAATTCCCCTCCGCCTCCCCCACGCCCACCCCCATCCCCGAGGCCACCCCCATCCCCAAACCCACCTACGTCGTGCAGCGCGGCGAGGTCGTCAGCCGGGTCGAGTTCCAGGGCCAGGTGGCCCCCGAGCGCGAGCAACTGCTCTTCTTCAACACCACCGGCGCGGTGAAAGAGCTCCTGGTCGAGCCTGGCGCACCGGTAACCGCCGGGCAGGTACTCGTCACGTTGGACGCCAGCGCCGCCGAGCAAGAGTTGGCCGCCGCTCGCTCGGAATTGGAGGTGCTGGAGCGCGACGCCGCGCGCGCCCTGCGCCGGGCGGAACTCAGTTTACAGATCGCCCAACTCACGCTCGACCTGTACCGGCGGCAGGGCCGCTCCAGCCTGGAAATCCAGATTCAGGAGTTGGAGGTCGAACTGGCCCAACTGGCGCTGGACGAGGTCCACAACGATAGCAGCCTGCAATCCAGGCGCAACCAGGTGACCGCGCTCGAGGTCGCCGTCGCCAATGCCCAACTCGTCTCACCCGTAGATAGCCGTGTGATCCAACTCCTCGTCGTGCCGGGCCGCTTGGTCAAACCCGACACGCCGGTGCTCGGCCTGGGGGACCTCGACGCGCTGGAGGTGCGCGCCCAACTGCCGGACGACGTGCTGCAAGCGCTCCAGGAGGGCATGCCGGTCGTCGTCACGCACGACGACGCGGCCCCCCTGTCCGGCTCCATCCGCATCCTGCCCGCTCCCTACGGCCACGCTACCGATGGCATCGTCCGCGTGTCGCTCAGCGGCTCACCTGCACCCGCTGCAGCGGGCATGCGCCTGAACGACCTGGTGACCGTGACCGCCCTGGTGGAACGCCACCAGGACGTGCTGTGGCTGCCGCCCCAGGCCGTCAACGACGTCGCGGGCCGCACGTTCGTGATCGTCAGGGAGGGGGACACGCAGCGCCGCGCGGACGTCAAATTGGGCCTGGTGACCCGCGAGCGCGTCGAGATCGTCGCCGGCCTGGCCGAGGGCCAGGTCGTGCTGGGGCCGTAGAGGGTACCGATGACCTCGTTCTTCTGGAGAATCTGGAGCATCGCACGCGTCGCTGCCAAGCGCCTGGTGGCCGAGCGCAGCCTGGCCTCCGCCACCGCGCTCGGGCTGGTCGCCGCGGTGGCGCTCACCATGAGCGTCCCCCTCTACGCCGACGCGGTCTACTTCCGCCTGTTGCGTGAAGCGATCCTTGGCCAAGAGGCACCACCCAGGGACACCCCTCTCTCGTTCCGCTTCCGCTACGTCGGCGCCCGCGACGGCGCGCTGCAATGGGAAGACGTCCAGGCGCTCGACGCCTACCTGGCCGGGGACGCCGCCGGGACGCTCCGCCTGCCCCCACGCTCGTTCACCCACCACTTCAAGACCGACATGTTCCGGCTCTACCCCCCCGGCGCCGACCCCCAGAAGAGCGAAGGATTGACCTGGGTCAGTTTCGCCACCGTGAGCGACCTGGACCAACACGTCCAGGTGCGAGAGGGGCACTGGCCGGCGGTCGCCGGGGACGGCGGTCCCGGCGTACCCGCCGGCGATAGCATCGTCGAGGTCCTGGTCCACGAGCGGGTCGCCCTCGACTTTGGCTGGCAGGTGGGCGAAACCTACCTGGTCCGGCACGGCGACGTGCAGGTGCCCATCCGCATCGCGGGCACCTGGGCACCGCTCGACGCGCGGGCGAAATTCTGGAGCGCGCCGCTGGAAGAGTTGGCGCTGGTGCCCGAGCAGACCTTTGCCGGCCGCCTCAGCCCCTACCTGGGTGGCGAGGTCTACCTGGGGGTCTGGCAGGTGGTCGTGGATGGCGGCGGCCTGCACGCTGGCGACGTCGCTCCCCTGCTCGCGCGGGTCGAGACCTTGCAGGAGCAGGCCGAGGCCCGCCTGCCTCGCGTGGTGCTGGACGATTCGCCCGTGGAACCGCTCCAGGCCTACCAATATGGCGTGCCAGGGCTGACCTTCCTGCTGTTCGCTTTCAGCGTCCCCATCCTCGGCCTGCTGCTGGCCTTCATCGGGCTGGTGGTCGGGCTGTACGTCGCCGGGCAGCGCAACCAGATCGCCGTGCTGCGCAGCCGTGGGGCCACCAGGTGGCAGGTGGTGGGGATCGCCGCCCTGGAGGGACTGATTCTGGGTGCGCTGGCGCTCCTGGTCGGATCGCCGCTCGGTGTGTTGATCGCCTGGCTGATCGGGCGCGCGCGCAGTTTCCTCAACTTTACCGCCCCGCCAGAGTTGCGCGTGGGCCTCACCGGACAGACCCTGGCCGTGGGAGTCGTGGCGGTCGGGTTGGCGCTGGTGGCCCACTTGCTGCCCACGTGGAGCGCCGCCGGCCACACCATCGTCACCTACAAACGGGAGCAGGCCCGTGCACTGCGCCCGCCGTGGTGGCAGCGCGCCTGGCTGGATGGGCTGCTGCTGCTCCCGACCGCCTATGGGTTTTACGTCCTGCGGCAGCAGGGCAGCCTGGCCGCCGCCGGCGGCACGGCTGTCCACGACCTGTTCCAGGACCCGCTACTCTTCCTGACGCCTGCCCTCGGGCTGTTTGCGCTCACGCTCTTTCTCGTGCGGCTCCTGCCGCTCGTCATGCGCGCTGCCGCCTGGCTGGCTGCGCGCACCAACAGCGTCGGCCTCTTGTTGGCGTCGCGTCAACTCTCGCGCGCGCCGGGGCGCTTTTCCGCCCCCCTCATGTTGCTGACGCTCACGCTCAGCCTGTCGGCCTTTACCGCCTCGCTGGCGCAGACGCTGGACGGGCACCTGTCGAAGCAGATGTACTACAAGGCCGGCGCCGACCTGCGCCTGGCGGAGGTCGGGCTGAGCACCGGCGTCGTCGCTGGTGGCAGCGGCCCGCGCTGGCTGTTTCACCCGCTCGAATCCCACCTGCAAGTGCCGGGCGTGCTTGCGATCACCCGCGTCGGGCGTTACCCGGCCGTTGTCCTGTCTAACTCCGCCCCCGCCTCCGGCGTATTTCTCGGCCTCGACCGGCTAGAGTTCCCGCGCGTCGCCTACTGGCAGCCGGACCTGGCCTCCGCGTCGCTGGGCGGGTTGATGAACGAGTTGGCGCTCTCACCCGACGGCGTGCTCGTCACGCGCGACTTTCTGACCGCGCAGGGCTTACGGGTCGGCGATTTCGTCAATCTCATCGTAACCGCCTACGACGAGCCCACGAACCTGATGCTCAAAATCGTGGGAGCGCTGGACCTGTTCCCCACCTGGTATCCCGGCGACGGGCCGCTCTTCGTCGGCGACCTGGATTATTTCTTCCTCCAGGCGGGCCGGGAGTACCCCTACGAGGTCTGGTTCAAGACCCACCCCAACGCCGACCAGCGCCGCATCGTGGCCACGGTGCGCGGCCTGACCGCCCTGCTGGACCCGGGCGTGGACCCGGCCGGGGTCGTGGAGGACGGGCTGAACGTCGTGGTGACCGACTGGGAATCGGCCCCGCTAGAGATCCTGGCCGAGCAGCGGCGGCCCGAGCGCCAGGGGCTGTTCGGCCTCCTCTCGGTGGGCTTCATCGCCTCGGCCCTGTTGACGGTGCTGGGGTTCTTCCTGTACGCGCTGGCCTCCTTCCGCCGCCGCTTCATCGAGTTAGGGGTGTTGCGGGCGGTAGGCCTTTCCATGAAGCAGATGACCGTCCTGCTGGCCTGGGAACTGGCCGCCTTGATCCTGGTCGGCATGGCCGCCGGGACCGCGCTGGGGGTGTGGGTGAGCGCCTGGTTCATCCCCTACCTGCAAGTGGGTGTGGAGGCCTCCTCCCACTACCCGCCCTTCGTCGTCGCCATCGCCTGGCCCGCCATTATGCGCATCTACCTGCTGTTCGCCCTCCTCTTCCTGGCCGCCCTGGCCGGCCTCACTGCCCTCCTCCTGCGCATGAAGATCTTCCAGGCGGTCAAGTTGGGGGAGACGGTGTGACGTGGTGCGTAGTGCGTGTTGCGTGTTGATGTTTTCACCGATTGGATGTATCATCTCATGGAGTATGTGAAGAAAGGGAACAATCCAATGGTCATGACGTTTGAGCAAGTGGTAGAGATGGTCAGGCAATTTCCGACCGAACAGCAGGAGATGCTTATTGATCTGATTCGTGGCTGGCGTGCGGAAGCTCGGCGCCGTGAAATTGCTCGCGACGCCCAGGAATCTTTAGCGGCCTTTCACAGTGGGCAACTCAAGCCACAATCAGCACAAGCGGTGATTACTGGACTTCGGCAATCGTTGGAAGGTCAAGGAGATTGACGGTCACGCATCCGCGCAACTCGACAATGATTATCTAGCACAAGGAGACGCACATGAAGCCAGCTCTATTAGTCATAGATGTCCAAAACGAGTTCTTTAAAGGTGACCCGACAACGACACAATCCCTCGATAATGCCATCGAGTACATCAACGCGGCTATAGCATTATTCAGGGAAAGGCACCTGCCGATCATTTGCGTCCAACACGTGGATAAAGAGAATAAACTCGTACCAGGTGAAGATGGCTTTGAATTACCTGACAAGTTGAACATACTCCCCTCGGACTTGCATATCCACAAGACCTACGGGAATTCCTTTAGCAGAACTTCTCTTGAGGACAAATTACGAGAACTCGGCGTGGACACTGTCATCATCACCGGTTTTTGCGCCGAGTATTGCGTACTATCCACCTATCGAGGTGCAGAAGACCTTGACCTGGCACCGATTGTCCTACGAGGCTCTCTTGCTAGCGGCATTCCAGAAAACATCAAGTTCGTTGAAAGCATTAGTGACATGATCTCTTATGGGGCTTTGAAAAAGGTTCTGGGATAGAACGATCTATGCACATTACGTTCGTCAACCGTCCCAGATTCCCCACCTCCACCACCACCTCGTCCCCCGGCTTCAGCCACACCTTCTCCTTCCGGCCCAGGATGACCCCCTCGGGCGTGCCGGTCAGGATCACGTCGCCCGGCTCTAGCGTCATGTACTGGCTGATGTAACTCACCAACCGGGCGACCGGGAAAATCATGTCCGCCGTGTTCGAGTTCTGGCGTAGGTCCCCGTTCACCCAGCAGCGCACGTCCAACGCCTGCGGGTCGTCCACCTCGTCCGCCGTCACCAGGTAGGGGCCGATGGGCATGAATTTGTCCAGCGTCTTCCCCAGCAGCCACTGGCTGGTGCGGGCCTGCAACTCCCGCGCGCTCAGATCGTTCCCGTTGCAGTAGCCGAACACGTACTCGAGCGCCCGCTCTTCGCTCACGTACCGGGCGCGTTGGCCGATGACGGCGGCCAACTCCGCTTCATAGTCGTACTGCTGGACGTGCGGAGGGAGCGGGATCGGCTCGCCCGCCGCCGCCACTGCGTTGTGGAATTTGGAAAAGAGGACCGGCGTCTCGGGCACCTGGTGGCCGGACTCGGCCGCGTGGCGGCGATAGTTGAGGCCGATGCAGATGATTTTCCCCGGTCGCGGCACGCACGGCCCGCACTCGAGGCCCCCCTCGTCGAGCAGCCAGGGGGCGCTCCTGCCCCGCTCCACCGCCCGCGCCACGAACCGCCCCAGTCCCTCCAGCGCCTCCCTCCCTCCTGCCAGCAGCCCCTCCATGCTCTGGGGTACCCCCTCCTCCCCCAGCGTCCCCATCTCCTCCACCGCTCCCCTGACGTCCACGATCCCACCAACCGTCTTAACTCCCAACCGCAGCCCATCGAAAGCCCTAAACGTCAGCAAAATCATATCTCCTCGTCTCCTTGTCTCCTAGTCCTCTTGTCTCCTTGTCCTCTTGTCTCCTTGTCCCCTTGTCTCCTTGTCTCCTAGTCGCTAGAGGGCACGCAGGTCGGCATCCAACTCGTCGAGACTCAGCCACAGGCACTCGTGCCCGGCGGCTGCCCGGCGCGCCTCGTCCGTGAACCCACTCCTGGAGAACAGGGCATACGTGACCCGCCATTGCTCAACAGGGAAGGGGATGACCTGCTGTGCCCGTGCTATGAAATCCTCCACCACCCGCTGGCGGACGGGCTCGGCCGTCCACTTGCACTCGCCCAGCAGGATGGCGTGCTCGTCCTCGTTGATCGCCACCACGTCAACCTGGGGCTTCCCGGTGCCCCAGAACGACCCCACTCGCCGGGGCACGAATGGCAGACGCCCGGCATCCCCCTGGCGCAGCACCCACTCCTGGCACAGTTCCTCGAAAATGTGAGTACCGACGAACTCTGGCAGGTGCTTGCGGATGTTCTGCCACGCCTGCTGGACCAGCCCCTGTTCGAGAGTTGCCCGCGCAGGGGCGATGAAGCGGTAGTAAAAGCGCAGATAGTGGTCGGTGATGCGGTAGCGTCCCTGCTTGCTTTGCTCCGGCCGGCGCACGGTGGCGGGCACGTCGCGCGCGACGATGCCCAGGCGCTGCAAGACGCTCAGGTACTTGCCGACGCCCGAGTGCGGCAACCCGGCCATCGTAGCGATCTCGGTCATGCGGGTGAACCCTGACGCGATCGCCTCGACCACGGCGGCATAGTTGCGTGGCTCGCCCAACTGGTCGCGCAGCAGGGCCCCGGCGTCGTCCATCATCATCGCGTTGGACAGCAGTTGCTCGACGTTCCACTCAGCCGGGCGGTCTGCCAGGAATAGCTCCAGGTACTGCGGGACGCCCCCGACGCACGCATAGACGATGGCACGCTCTTCGGCAGTGTAATCGGGAAAAAAGTCCGGCAGTACGCCGAACGGCAGTGGCTGCAGGTGCAGGCTGGCAGTGGCGCGGTTGTAAAGCGGTGAGCGATAAGCCAGCACCTCGCGCTCGATCATCCCGGCGTGCGAGCCGGTCAGGATCAGCAGGAGGTTGCTGCGTTTCAGACGGTGGTCCCATAGGCGCTGCAAGATGCTGGGCAACGCCGGCTCCGCCTCGATCAGGTAGGTGAACTCGTCGAGCACAACGGCCAGGCGTCGGGTCTCAGCCAGCCGGGCGATCTCGTCGAAAACGATCTCCCAACTCCCGTAGGTAAAGCTGGTGGGCACGGCCTGGTCCGGGTTGAGGTACCGTCGGATCGTGTGGGAGAGCGAACGCAGTTGTGCGCTGGCCGAGGTGCGGTCGGCCGTCCAAAATAGGCTGGGGTGCCGGCGGCTCTCCAGCCAGTGGACGACCAGCGCCGTTTTGCCCACGCGCCGGCGACCGTACAGGACGAACATCTGCCCATCGGAGCGGGCGTACAGGTTGTCCAGCAGGGCCATCTCGCGCTGGCGGTCGTGAAAAGTCATAGGATGTGCTCCAGGAATATGATACTCCAAAGAGACATTTCCATCATACCACGCTTCTCACGGCGCGTCAATCGGACCCGGCATTGCGTTGACAACGACCGAAACCGATGTATACTGCATACAACATGGACACCACCAGCCTGCGCCCAATCGAGAAAAGAGAGTTAAAGTACCGCGAGACCGCCTACGCCGCCATCAAGGAAGCCATCCTCTCCGGCCAACTGGCCCCCGACAAGCCCCTGGTCGAAGAGCAACTGGCGGCGATCTTGCACACCAGCCGCACTCCCGTGCGCGAAGCGCTCGCCATCCTGGAGCACGAGGGGTTGATCAGCCCGCGCGGCGGGCGCGGCCTGTACGTGCGCTCGCTGACGCGCCAGGAGTTCGTCGAGATATTCGTCGCCAACGAAATCGTCGAGCCGGACCTGGTGCGGCGCGCAGCGCGGCTGGTCACCGACGAAGATCTCCACGTCATCGCCGAAACGATCAGCCGGGGTAGATTTCACGCGGCGCAGAGCGACTTGCCCCGCTTCCTGCAGGCGGGCCGCGAGTTCCATCGCCTGATCGGGGTCGCCGCCGAGAACGGGCCGCTGACCCGCTTCATCGTCCAAAACCAGGAGCGCGCCGACCTCTACCTGCTGGGTGCCGGGAAGAGCATGAGCGTCGAGGCGATGCAGGCCTCCAACGACCAGCACGAGGCCATCCTCGACGCCATCGTCAGGCGCGATCCCGACGAGGCCGCCCGTCTGGCCGTCGTCCACGCCCACTCCACCCGCGAACACCTGGCCAGCCTGTTCAGTGACGAGGAAGAGGGCCAGGGAAAAGAGACAGACCAGATAGACGAAGTGTACGGGTAAGCGTGAAACGTGAGATGTCATTCCGAGCGCAGCGAGGAATCTCAACGTGAAACGTGAGACGTCATTCGGAGCGCAGCGAGGAATCTCAACGTAAAACGTGAGACGTCATTCGGAGCGCAGCGAGGAATCTCAACGTAAAACGTGAGACGTCATTCCGAGCGCAGCGAGGAATCTCAATGTGAAACGTGAGATGTCATTCCGAGCGCAGCGAGGAATCTCAAAACGGAGCACTCATCATGACGATCAAGATCGCCATCATCGGCGCCGGCAGCGCGGTCTTTTCGCTCAACATCATCCGTGATATCTGCCTCACGCCGAACCTGCAAGGTAGCACCGTCACGTTTATGGACGTCAACCCGCAGCGGCTGGACAGCGCCTACACCCTCTGCCAGCGCTACGCCGCCGAGGTCGGCATCGCGCTCGACCTGCACAAGACAACCGACCGGCGTGAATCGCTCCAGGGGGCCGATTTCGTCGTCAACGCCGCGCTGGTCGCCGGCTACGGCCGGCTGCGCGACGGCTGGGCAGTCGGGCGCCAGTTTGGCTACCGGCACGGCGGCAGCCTGCATTTTATGCACG